>OOCB01000161.1_pt1 | contig 109505 bp, 84 predicted proteins | sample 1671351 | NCBI WGS metagenome assembly OOCB01 (sample SAMN06348148, study PRJEB24527) | human gut metagenome | biome: human gut; feature: ankylosing spondylitis patient; material: feces | host: Homo sapiens | place: China | collected 2015-10 | reverse complement strand
AAACCTCGACAACACGCTGGGTGAAGTTTTGGTACAGAACAATAAAAAACAACTGCGTATTGCAGAAACTGAGAAATACCCGCACGTTACCTTCTTCTTCAGCGGCGGTCGTGATGTGGAGCTTCCGGGCGAAACTCGCGTACTGATCAACTCACCAAAAGTTGCAACGTATGATCTGCAACCAGAGATGAGTGCGTATGAAGTAGCTGACGCATGTGTTCGCGAGATCGAAGCAGACAAACATGACGCCATCATTCTGAACTTTGCTAACCCTGACATGGTTGGACACTCCGGCATGCTGGAGCCTACCATCAAAGCGGTTGAAGTAACAGATGAGTGTATGGGCCGTGTTGTGGATGCAGTACTTGCCAAAGGCGGCGTTGTACTGATCACGGCGGATCATGGTAACGCGGATATGGTGTTCGATGAGAAAGGACGTCCGTTCACAGCTCATACAACGAACCCGGTTCCATTCATCGTTACGGATGCCAATGTAACTTTGCGTGAAGGCGGAATCCTGGCAGATATCGCGCCAACGATCCTTGACCTGATGCAATTGCCTAAACCGGCTGAGATGACAGGTACATCCGTCATCGCTACCCGTAAATAAGTTACGCAACAACATATATAATTGGACGGTTTGGCGTTTGCACATTGAACGAAGGCAGCAGAAATAGTCTGAAGAAGCGAAGCGCTCGCCTTTATCACATGATTTCAACTTATGAAAGTAAGTTCAAAGAAATCAGGGGATAACAGCGATCGGAAGACGATTCTGCTGACATAGTGAAATAAGGGCAAACACAAGTTGGTCCAAAAATTAAATCCCAACTATAAAGGAGATTATCACAAATGACTATTATTTCTGACGTGTACGCTCGCGAAGTCCTCGACTCCCGCGGTAACCCTACAGTAGAAGTTGAAGTATACCTGGAGTCCGGCGCAATCGGACGCGCAATCGTTCCATCTGGTGCATCCACTGGTGCCCACGAAGCTGTTGAGCTTCGCGATGGTGACAAATCCCGTTACCTCGGTAAAGGCGTTCTGCAAGCTGTTAAAAACGTAAACGAAACAATCGCTCCAGAAGTTATCGGTATGGATGCATTGGATCAACTGGGTATCGACAAATTGATGATCACTTTGGATGGTACGCCAAACAAAGGTAAACTGGGCGCTAACGCAATCCTAGCTGTATCCATGGCAGTAGCTCGCGCAGCTGCTGACGCTCTGGACCTGCCATTGTATGTTTACCTGGGCGGATTCAACGCTAAAGCATTGCCAGTACCAATGATGAACATCATCAACGGTGGTGAGCATGCTGACAACAACATCGACGTTCAAGAGTTCATGGTTCTTCCAGTTGGAGCACCAAGCTTCAAAGAAGCTCTTCGCGTAGGTGCAGAGATCTTCCACAACTTGAAATCCGTATTGAGCTCCAAAGGCTTGAACACAGCTGTAGGTGACGAAGGTGGTTTCGCACCGAACCTTGGTTCGAACGAAGAAGCAATCACTACAATCATCGAAGCAATTGAAAAAGCTGGTTACAAACCAGGCGTTGACGTATTCTTGGGTATGGACGTTGCTTCCACTGAGTTCTACAAAGATGGTAAGTACACACTTGCTGGCGAAGGTAAATCTTACACTTCCGCTGAGTATGTTGACCTTCTGGCTTCATGGGTTGAGAAATACCCAATCATCACAATCGAAGACGGTATGTCCGAAGATGACTGGGATGGTTGGAAATTGCTCACTGAGAAATTGGGAGACAAAGTACAACTCGTTGGTGATGACCTGTTCGTAACAAACACTGAGCGTCTGGGCAGAGGTATCAACGAAGGTATCGGTAACTCCATCCTGATCAAAGTTAACCAAATCGGTACATTGACTGAAACATTTGATGCAATCGAAATGGCTAAACGCGCAGGATACACAGCTGTAATCTCCCACCGTTCCGGTGAGTCCGAAGACAGCACAATCGCTGATATCGCTGTTGCAACTAACGCTGGTCAAATCAAAACGGGTGCTCCTTCCCGTACAGACCGTATCGCGAAGTACAACCAATTGCTCCGCATTGAGGATCAACTGGGTGAACTGGCTCAATACAATGGTCTTAAAGGATTCTACAACCTTAAAAAATAAGCTGGATATCCAGCTTTTACAGGCAAGCCGGGTAACCGGCTTGTCTTTTTTATTGCAACGAAGTAATGGTATAACGTAAGGATCACGCAGATGGTGAAATTTAGGGCATTGTATAAACTGTACTACTTGTAGTACAACCATAGCTATGTTACAATTAAAGTAACTGTTTTTATGGTGAGATGTATGCCCACATGGGTAGGAGGTGGAAAGAATGGATATTGCTTTGAAATTGCTGCTCGTTGTTTTCTCGATCGGTCTAATCACTGTAGTATTGCTGCAGCACGGGAAAAGCGCTGGTTTGGCGGGTGCCATCTCCGGTGGTGCGGAACATCTTTTCGGTAAAACGAAAGCGCGCGGATTGGATCTCTTCCTGCAACGTGCAACGGTGGTACTGGGTGCAGGATTTATGATTTTGTCTATTGTTGTTACGGTGGTTTCCAAGTAAGATTCGGAACTGCTGTTCAATGAATAGCTTAAGCTAATGGCTTAATTGATGAACCTTCGTTTCGTGAAGAAACGGGGGTTTTTTAATAAATTCTTACGCGTCCAAACTTTTCCAACAATTTAATCTATAGACTCCATGATTTTCGGTCTTCTTCTCACTTCTGTTTGGTTTTCCTTCCTTAACATGCAACACACCCCTATCATGTATGGTATGTCCCTCGCTTATTCGTTACGCGAACTCACTCCCTATAATGAATGTCATGTGTACAGAAAATTTTCGGATGTAGTCCTTTTCCAGATGCGCACAGCACGTGTATCGCATAAAATGCTGTAGAGATACGTGAAAGCGTGATTTTAGAGGAGCGCCCGGCAACTGTGGTTTTTTTGCGAGGTACGGATGGGCCGGATTGAATTCGTGTATACTAGGGTATGAGATAGTATGGTTGTACTACTACACTCTTCACAGCAATGATATTGTATTGCATGAAAAAGGTAAGAATTCCGATACATAAAGAGATGAGACTTGCTTACACTTTTATGTTTCCCGAGGTGAATATATTAATGATAACAGAACAACAATTGCTCGACTTCATGCGGGAAACCGCTTATAAACCTATGACTTATCAGGAGTTGGAACAGCACTTCGCTATTGAAGATGCAGCTGATTTCAAAGCCTTTTTGATTATGCTTAATACGCTGGAGGAATCCGGTAAAGTTTTGCTGACCCGTAACAATCGCTATGGCATGCCAGAGCGCATGGATTTGGTACGTGGACGTTTACAGGCTCACGCCAAAGGTTTCGCTTTCCTTATCCCTGAGGATCGGGAGCACCCGGATGTGTACATTCACGCCAATGATATGAAAAGTGCGATGAATGGTGATACGGTATTGGTTAAAGTCACATCTCAAGGACCTTCAGGTGGTCGTTTGGAGGGTGAGATCGTCCGTATTGTTACTCGTGCTGTGACACAAGTCGTTGGTGTGTTCCAGAGCCATGAGGTGTACGGATTTGTCATTCCGGATGATAAACGGATTAATCGCGATATTTTCATCCCACGTACCAACTTTGCTGGGGCGGTTGATGGACAGAAGGTCGTAGCCAAGATCGTCAGCTATCCGGAGGGCCGTGCGGCTGCCGAAGGTGAAGTGATCGAGATTCTCGGTCATAAGGATGAGCCGGGTATTGATATTTTGTCCGTCATTCGCAAGCATCAGTTGCCTGAAGCTTTCCCTGATGAAGTGGTAGAAGAGGCGGAAAAAGCACCCGACTCCATCACGGATGAAGAGATTGTACAACAGGGTCGCCGTGATCTGCGCGGACTTAACATTGTCACGATTGATGGCGAAGATGCCAAGGATCTGGATGATGCTGTAAATGTAGAGAAACTGCCTAACGGGAACTACCGTCTGGGTGTTCATATTGCCGACGTTGGCTATTATGTGCAGGAGAATTCCAAGCTTGATCAGGAAGCCTACAACCGTGGATGCAGTGTGTATCTGGTGGACCGGGTTATTCCGATGCTGCCACAGCGTCTGTCCAACGGGATCTGTAGTTTGAACCCGCAGGTAGACCGCTTGACACTGTCTTGTGAGATGGAGTTTAACGACCAGATGAAGGTTGTAAAACATGACATTTTCACAAGTGTAATCAAAACCAAAGAGCGGATGACGTATTCCAACGTCCGTAAAATCCTTGAAGGTGAAGAGCCGGAATTGCTCGAGCGTTATAAGGATCTGGTAGATGATTTCCATCTGATGAAAGAGATCGCTTTGAAGTTGCGTGCTATGCGTATGCGCCGTGGTGCGGTTGACTTTGATTTTGAAGAATCCAAAATCATTGTGGACGCAGAATGCAAACCGGTAGATATCGTGAAACGGGAGCGTTCGATCGCAGAGCAAATCATTGAGGAATTCATGTTGGCAGCGAACGAAACAGTGGCAGAGCATTTCCACTGGTTGAAGGTTCCTTTCATTTATCGTGTGCACGAAGACCCGGATCAGGAAAAACTGCAAAATTTCCTCGCCTTTGCGGCGAATTTTGGACACCAGGTCAAAGGACGTGGCAATGCGATTCATCCACGGGCGCTTCAATCGTTGCTTGAGGATATTAAAGAAACGAAAGAACAAACTGTGATTAGTACGATGATGCTCCGTTCGATGAAACAGGCGAAGTATGATTCTGAAATGTCGGGTCACTTTGGCCTCGCGGCAGAATTCTATAGTCACTTTACGTCTCCAATTCGTCGTTATCCCGATCTTGTCATTCACCGGGTGATTCGCGAAGTCATTGAAAATAATGGTGCATTGCCGGAGAACCGTCAGGAGTATTTGGCAGCACGTATGTCCGATATTGCGCAGCAGTCTTCTGAACGTGAACGTGTGGCGGTAGAAGCTGAGCGGGATACGGAGAAAATGAAAAAAGCCGAGTACATGCTCGACAAAGTAGGCGAAGAGTTCGAAGGCATGATCAGCAGTGTGACCAGCTTTGGTATGTTCATTGAGTTGGAAAACACGGTTGAAGGCTTGATTCGCCTGAGCGCACTCACGGACGACTATTACCATTTTGACGATCAGCATATGGCTCTGATTGGTGAACGTACCTCGAAAGTCTTCCGCATCGGTGATGAAGTGAAGATCCGTGTGGCACGTGTAAGCATGGAAGAGTATACGATTGATTTTGAAATGGTAGATATGAAACCTCGCGGTGAACGTCCTGGCGGCTTCGGTGGCGGACGTGGCGGTAAAGGTGGACGCCCAGCAAGTGGTGGCGGTCGCGGCGGTGTCAAGGGTGGACCGGGTGGTTTCAGCGGTTCACGTGGCGGCAAAGGAGGCTCATCCGCTGCTGGAGCCAGCCGTGGTGGCAGATCAACGGAAGAAAGCAGCAAAGGTGGACGTGGCGGTCGCGGTGGAGCAGCGAGTGCAGGCGCGGGCGCAGGCTCATCTGGTGGCTACGCAGGTAAAGGCGGCGGCAAACCAAAAGGTGAGCGTCGTGCTGGTGATGCTGGAGGATCAACTGGCCGGGGCAAAGGTGCGGTGAGCTTTGGTTTTGGCTCAGGTAAAGGCGGATATAGCTCTACATCGGGTGGATCGGACAGTAGTTCAACCGATGGACAAGGAAGTGGCCTGAACAGCGGCAGCGGTCGCGGTGAAGGAAGCTTTAAATCCGGCAAGGGCGGCAATAAAGGTGGCAAAGGCGGAAGTGGACGCAAAAACACTTCGTCAAGCGGCGTATTTATTGGAGAGAATGCAACTCCTGGTGGCGCTCAGGAAGGCGGAGCACCACGACGCAAGCGGAAGAAGAGCAAAGGTGCAGCTGGTAACGGCACGGCAGCTTTTGTACGGAAAAAGAAAAAATAAAGCTAACGTAACTTGGAGAAATGGATTACAAGTCGTTCCTCCAGGTTAAGCGTTGGAGAAAATAGTCACTTCAGCCGGTGTGTTGTTTCGCACAGTCTGAAAGTGGTGTAATGAGGAGGGGCGGCAGAGGTCGCCTCTTTCTTGATTTTAACAGCCGTACTTGCTACAATTAGGGTCTGGCACGTGGTACCTTGGTGCAACATTGGGTGCGCTGCTATAGAGCATGGTACCGGCTTATTTTACGGAGAAGGAGTGAGGACATGGGTAAGAATGATGGACAGAGTAAAGTGCTCGCACAGAATAAAAAGGCTTCCCATGACTACTTCATTGAAGATACGTATGAAGCGGGCATGGTGCTTACCGGAACGGAGATCAAATCTCTTCGTAACGGCCGTGCGAATATTGGTGATGCATTTGCCACGATTCGGAACGGTGAGATTCATATTCACAATATGCATATTAGTCCTTTTGAACAAGGGAACCGAAATAATCCGCTTGATCCAACACGTACGCGCAAGTTGTTGATGCATAAAGTGCAGATTCACAAGCTGCTCGGGCTGTCGAAACAGGATGGGTACAGCATTGTTCCGCTGAAAATCTATATCCGCAATGGTTATGCAAAGCTTTTGCTTGGACTGGGTAAAGGTAAGAAGCAATACGACAAACGTGAAACTGCCGCGAAGCGCGATGCTCAACGTGATATCCAACGGGTACTGCGCGAGAAGCAGAAGGTTGCACGTTAAGTGGAGAACTGGGCGGCTTTACTTTAGGTGTATAAGTTAGTTTTTGTGATGAAGCTAGGAAGATTGATGTATGAGTTAAGGAGTCTCAAGGTTTGTCCTGCAATGGGCAAGCTTGGGGCTTTTTTTATTTTTATTTGGGGATGGTGATTTGGTGTGAGTTGCTGTGAAGTGTATTGTGTGGTGATTTCCTTTGATATGTGTTGAAGGGATGTCGGTAGGAGCATGGAGCTTGGCGCGTTGATGAATCTAATTCTTAGCTTTTGCGTAGTTTGCCTGAAACGTGGGTAAGATACTTAGGTGCCGTTGTTCGTGAGCCGATCTGGGTAAACTTTACTTCCGATTGGCGACGCGGTATAATATGTAGACGATTGAGCCTGTTGTATTGGATAACCTTGTACACATGCTCAGCCTGCTGGAATGTCTTCCAGCAATCTGCACTATTTCGGTGATGTGTCCTGTGTTATGATTACTCATGTAGCAGACAGGAATGCCGAGTTTGAAAGAAGCATCTTTTTACCTTGGAGGAAAAAGATGTGTAGCACCTTTGCTCCGTATTCACGGATTAATCCTGGAGCCCTTCTTCATTGAGGGGGCGTTTATGGATTCGACGGGGATAGTTCGAGCATGGGTAGCGGGTAGTGGGGACGCGTCCGCTTTATCAACGCTAAAGCCTATTAAACGGCAAACAACAAACAAACTACGCTTTCGCAGCCTAAGAAACTGTGTGCGTGCTTCTACCCTGCATCGCCCATGTGACAGGGATAGGGGCTAACTAGTAGTGGGATACGCTGTCACATCTCCGCCTGGGGTGTGCTGAAGAAGACAATCAGGCTGACCCAACGTATAGCCGGTTACGGGGCGATACTCGGGTGACATCAAAACTGTGACTACACCCGTAGAAGCTTATGTGCCGTTATCTTCGGACAGGGGTTCGACTCCCCTCGCCTCCATTAGAGTCAAGAAACCATCAACCAGTGTTCTGGTTGGTGGTTTTTTAGTTTATGATATAATAAACAGAAATTTAAATTGTTTTTTTTAAATAAATTTATAGTACATACCTACGCAAAGAGATGGATGATAAAGTCATATCAATCGGGTTAATTCTGATGCGATTCTATAAGAAGTTAATTTTATTGAAAGGAATGTTAAATAAGTGAAAAAAAAAGTTTTAGTCATTACTGGTACCATTATATTGTTCATATCACTTATTATTGGAGTATCTAATGCTTGGAAAAGTAATATGGATTTAAAATTTGAAGAGGAAAATGAAATTACTGAAATCAGTCCTAATACATCTAAGGAAACACAAACACTAACTTGGGATTTGATGGGTGATCAAGTAGACCCTGTGAAAGATTATTTTGTTTCAATAGGGTATCCACACATTAAACTTAATGTAAAAAATACAGGAGTACACTCTTTTAGAGTAGAGGTAAAGCACAACATTAAGAATACAGTTATTTTTGATGAGAACGTTACAGCAGGAGCAACAGTAGAATTAATAAATAATGATCATATGCCGCTCGTTCCTTCAGGTGCCTATACAGTAACTATTTATGGTGGATTAGGATTACCCAAAGGACAAGTTCTTCTTACACAATCAAAGGAACCACTCTAAAAGATTGTGATCCTGTATTTTTAACATACAGATTAATATGTGGATATCCTATCTGTATTGTCCAATCACCATTAGGGTCAGCAGTAGTGTTTTTTAATAAATCCAATTCGAGTTTTTTATTTTGGATTGCATAAGGAGTAAATACATTATCCTCAGTCCCTACCTCAGATAATGCATTTTCATTTGCTGTTTGATGGCATTAGCTTTAAAAGTTCTGTATCTAATGGATATAACCTTGTATTGTTTGATGCTAATGTTTGTAAATATACAAGTGAAGAATCAGATGTTTTGTTATGTGAAGAGGTGAAGTACAGTATTCGCGGAATTAATGAGGATGTGGTATTTGACGAACAAGATTTTGAGGAGTATTAATTGTATTACGGGGCGATACTCGGGTGACATCAAAACTGTGACTATACCCGTAGAAGCTTATGTGTCGTTATCTTCGGACGAATGTTCGACTCCCCTCGCGTCCATTAGCCAAATCCACAACTTGTAGCATAAAAATGAGTTAGATGAGCTGGGCCTTGAGAGCTTGTTAAATTAATGCAAATTGCTGGCCTCTACTAATGTTTGATAATACAATATTTAGCACGGGCAGAGATGGATTCCTTCTAACGGAGGAACATCTTTACACGGATCTCACTTGGCTGGTCCGTTTAAGTGTACGGGAGCAGAACTTTTACCTAGAGAAATTTCTCTTATCGTTTAAGGTAACGCTCTATTTGGTTTTGCGAAGGATGATGTATGATAACCAATAAGCAAATTTGTATTAAAAACCCCATTTTTCAAATCAAAGAGTTATACATATGATTCAATTAACGGAATTGAATTAAAAGGAATTTCCAAGCAAATGTTTATTAACGGCTTTGATGTCACGATAACGATGCTTTCGACTGATGATGCAAAGATGAAATTTTGTGCAATGTTAAACCGAATGAGAAACGACTTAGTAATCTAAAATAATATATTGGACATAAGCTATCAACATTCGTGATTAGATAAATGAAGAGAGCAGATGTTGAGGATATAACAGATCACACTGGAGGTTTGAAATGAGGGAACGATTACTATGGTTTATTACTCGGCCAGAAAGAGATCCAGCTACACATTTAGAAGCATTGCTTGCATTAAGAGATGCTACAGATAATTTCAAGGTAAAATGGAGTGGTAACAGAGAAGCGCATTTGAACTATGAACAATCATTGATTAAATATGGTGTTAAGCGAGAAAATATTAGTCGTGACGGATCAGGAGGAAGAACTTGGGCTGCGATGCTTAAAACATTCGCGTATTGTTATACAAATACAGAAGGATTCCTTGTTCCAACACGTGTAGGACAAAGCTTATTAAGTAAACATAAAGTCGCAGAAAACATTAAAAAACAAATTTTGACTCTTCAAATTCCAAATGCGTACTTCTTAGAATCTGGATTTAAGCCGAAGTTTGCGGAAGGGTTTCAAATAAGACCAGCCCGATTTTTAATGAAACTTACCAATCAAGAATCACTTAATTATTATGTCACCAAAAAGGAGATTACATACTTTGCATTGAAAGCACAGAAGGATACTGATCTAGAAAAAGTGACCGAAGAAATTCAAAAGTTTCGATTGGCCACTCCTCTTGAACAAGAGAGCATGAAGGCAGAAATAGCTCAAATATTTGATCACCGAGAAAGGTCAGATAAAGGAGCAAGAGCTTTTGAAAGTGCTCATTCTGATGTGGCTCACACTTTTATGTTGATCTGCAATTATACAGGATTGGTTGAATACATTAGGGGTGATGCCTTACGAATTGATCCAGAGAAAAGCCAAGAAATACAAGAAGCCGTGGAATTTCACGATGAAAGATACCCTTTCAATACAAGATACATGATATCACTGGAGCGAATGGCGGAAAGTAATGGACTTGATGTTGATCGTTACAAGGCTTCAAAAATGGGGAGTATCAAACAAGCGACAAATCGAAGTAAAATGCAGAGGAAAATTGATCGAATGCTGGAAGGTATACCGAATCCATCTGTATTATCAGTTAATGATTTGAAACAAATTTTGGAATCAGAACTTCCAAGCCGTGAAGCTGAGGTAGCTGCCGAAATGATTGCTTCCCAAGAGCTTGCCTCCATAAGTTCAGAGTTCGTTAGGTCCTATTTGGCTGAGACAAATGATCGAATATTTGAAGATAAAACAGCAGAGATATTCAAGGCTTTGGGCTTTGAAGTTGTAATGAGGCCGAAATCTGTTAACCTTGTTAGAACAGAGGTAGAGATACTTTTAAAGTATGGACTAAACAGTTGTGCCATAATTGATGCTAAGATGTACCGTCCTAAATTTGCTTTACCTGCACATCTGATCTCGCACATGGCTTCTGAATATATACCTAATTACGATAAATTTGAGGGACGAGATGTGAAGTTCTTTGGGTACGTTACGGTTGCAGACTTTGGGGGAGAGAAAGGCTTAGAAAAAATCACCCGAACTGTTTATGAAAAAACATTACCTGGTAGGAACATTCAAGGAATCATGATTACTGCGTCTGCGTTACTTGCCTTTTTGGATTATTGTATGGAAGAAAACTTAAATAATGATGAGCGAGTTGAACTATTTTTAAGATCTATTAAGAATAAGGGTTACAAATCTTTCGGTCAGTTGTTAAATAATATTACCTCCCTTGTATAAGAGGGAGGTAATATATTGATTATACAATTACGAGTTCTTTTAATGCAGTCTGGCTAAGTAACTGGTCAATGTCCCATTTGGGTTTAACTGACTCATATTGAACACCAGCATACGTTTTTAAAACGGATTCCACTATTACTTTTGCACCTAATGGTGGAACAGCCATACCCACTTGCATTCTAACGCTTTCTTTACCACCAGTAAAAATAAAATCATCTGGAAACGTTTGAATTCTTGCTCGTTCCCTGTTGGTCAAAGCTCGGGGTTCAGACCAGTGATACATGTGGGTTCCGCCCCCGCCACTTCCTGTGACGGTATACGATGGTGAATCGGGATGAAGACGTCTGTATATTTGACTCATTCGAGCACCCTTTACATTCAATTGTAAAGTTTCAGGTATCCCTTTATACCAGGCATTCTCTCCAGGTGGTATATAATTGAGCATATCAATTACCTTTTGGGTATGACGGGTATACTCGTGATTGAATGCGTCAGAGGGTATAGGGGGATCGAGTAGAGCTTCAGATGCTGTGCGGTATGGTAGCAATCTCTCTGGTCCATGAGTTGGGGCTGGGACTTTGTACTCCATATTTAAGTCATCTCTAAAACCAATGATTATTATTCTCTGTCTAGCCTGAGGAACACCGTAATGAGCAAAATTGTATAAGTGTGGGGTTAAGCGATATCCAGCGTCTTTCATCTCCTTTAGGATTTGAATAAATGCCTGTCCGTCATTTGCACTTTGCAGGCCCCCGACGTTCTCTGCAATAAACCACTTAGGCTTGTATAAATTCAATACCTTAATGCCGTAAGTATACAAAGGACCGAAAGTGCCGTCAAAACCCTTTTTCTCTCCAACCAGCGAAAAATCATTACATGGAAAACCATATATAAAACAATCAATTTCTCCAAGCTGTTCTAAGTCGAGTTCGCGTACATCACCATGTTGCACTGTTTCTGGATTTTCCGGACAAATGTTCTGTCGGTACGTCTCGCAGGTATCTTCTTTATAGTCATTAGACCATTTATGTTTAACGGTGTACTCTATTCCATTGGCTACGACTTTAGCCATTTGAGCACCAAGCGCAAATCCACCAGGTCCATTAAACAACTCGCCTTTTCTAAACTCCATTAATAGGACCTCCTTGCAATTAATAATAATTATATCATTATAGAAACACTTGTTCTACATTCGAAATGTTAAACCTCTGTGTACGTAATTCTATATAAAAGAGTAACATACAATTAGTCATTTTGCAGCAAGATTTTTGTGTAAATAATTGATTCAACATTTAGGAGTGAAGTTTATGAATCGTCTTTTTAAGGTAGATCAAGAAAGTGTTAATAGATGCTATGATTTTGCAAAACAGTTATATGATCAAAGCGCAGCTAGTGAAAAGCAATTCGGGAGGTCTTTCAATCGAATAGAAAATGACTACATAGCTGACCATGTAAGAGGAAAAGTAGTTGAGTTTGCTTACAAATCATTTTTTGAAAAAAAATATGGGTTTAGCTTTGAGGTTGATCTTAATATTTACCCAGATCAACTGCAAACCGATGATAGTAATGACTTAGCCACAATAATCTTAGATGGAAACGAACTTCACAACAATACTAAAGTCGATATAAAAGGTGTAAGTGAAAAGGGGCAATGGCTTTTAATTGAAAAGTATAAATTTAATGCGGATATTTATTTAGTCGGAAGAGTTAATTCAATAAGTGATAGCAAAAATTTTGAAAAAGATCCGTTTAGTTATAAAAATAATGCATGGATCGTAGAAGTAATAGGTTTTGCCAGTCGAAAGGCTATTGTTGATAGCTATGATCGACCTTACTTTTCTTTCACACAAGGAAGTAAGCTATATAGCAAGTGGATATACAAAGATCTTGAGAAGAAGTATAGAGAAGGTAATAATGCGGAGTACTTTTCTAAAGTGCTGGAAGAGTCGATTGCTAAAAAGAAGATAGCTCATCCCGATTGGAATGTATTCATTGGAGCTGAATTATATAATGCATTAAACTATGGAATGCCCTTGTTATGGTTAAGAAATACTAACACAGATTGGGAGCGCTTAGTCCAGTATATAAAAGGCGGTGTAGTTGTTAAAGAATAAGATATTTCTGTTATACTAATATGAAATATATTATTGGGAGGTATACGTATGGGGATAGATTTGGGTAATTTAGACGAGTATAGTTTTTTTGACTTACAATTGACCGAAAGAGCTACAGGTTACGTTCATCGCAGAGCCGGACTTAACTGGGGGCAACGGGCAGGGCGTGAACCGAACCAGGCGTATATACCTGTATCGAAACGCGTTCATAATGTTGACCCCAAATTCTTCCCTCCTAGAAATAGCGTTTTTGAAATACATACTGATGATGGGAACACGCTTGTATGCAAAATGGCCCAAGACTATAGAAAAGCTATTCAGACATGCCAAAACAACAGCATAATGGGTAGGTATTTTCGAACACGCCTTGGTGTTCCTCTAGGAGAAAGAGTTGAAAACAAACACCTCAGGGATTATGGGAGATACGGGGTGAGGATTTATAAGATTGATAATAACAAATATTATATGGATTTTAGTGTGTGAGTTTGACGAAGTAAGAAGTAGCACTATTTAAAAGAACGACTAATTATAAGTTGTTCGAAATATCAATAAGAAACAAGTAAACAAAAGACCTTTCCATACTTTTTGGAAAGGTCTTTTGTTTACTAAAAAACATATGGAAATTGCTAAATAAAACAATTATGAAATTGTTGTTTACTATATCGGCCTTGAGGATGTTCAAATGCATATAGATCGTGTTGCCTCTCGTGTTGAACAAGGTGGACATTGGATTGCAGAAGAAGACATTCGTTATCGATACGGCCAGTCATTGAAGAATCTTAAACCGGCTCTAGCCATCGCAGATCAGGTTATCATCATTGATAATACATTCTTCGGACAATTGTTCGACTCCCCTCGCCTCCATTAAAGTAAGCAAAATCCACCAACCATTGTTCTGGTTGGTGGATTTTTATTTTATGATATAATAACCTAAATTATATAAATGGAGGAAATCGAGGTATATATAGGTCAAAAACAGCTCCCAGAAATTATATCAGGTACATTTAGGTTCTGAAACGTATATAGGTATCTATAGCCAGCTTTAGCTAGACCGAATTATGATAAGAGAAAGTACATACGAACCAACAATTGTTGTGGGATCTAAGAAAGTAGATTGGATACATCCAAACGGAGACTACTCCCTGCAGACCTTTGGAAAAGGTTCGACTCTCAGGGTCTTTTATATGAAAAAATAATTTATAATGTTTAACATTAAATACAATATTTATAATAATAGAGTAAAGGAGTAGTTATTTTGGATCCGTATTTATATTTGTTTTTTCATGTTCTATCACATGCTCTTCTTGGGGCGGTAATTGCATACTGCTTTTTGCCAAGGGATACATGGAAAAATCTTATAATATGTCTATGTTCGGGTGCTCTGTGTGGAATAATTCCTGATATTTTTGGGGATAGAAGTGTAGCTCCATGGTCCCATTCTATATTGTTTACACCCCTTTTAGCTTTAGGTATAGCCTGTTTGACAAAACTGTTCTATAAAAAGACAAGTTTCAAATTAATCTGGGGATCTTCTATTTTATCTGTCTTGTTTGGACACTTATTTTTAGACTATATGGGACATGATTTACCAGCATTCTATCCACTTAGCGATAAATCATATATTATGGGAGCCATTACATTGGGAGATCCATGGATATGGTTTCCGTTAATTATTGGTCTTGGATTGAGTGTTTTTTTGAGGAACAAGCCTAAATTACCTGTAATTACTTCGATACTATTCATATTGGTATATTTAGTTTTTCGAATAATATCAAAAGAAATAATCGAGCACAAAGTTCAAGTTCAACACCCGGTTCCTGAAAAGTCATATATTATAGTGGAGCCCAATAGTCATTACGAATTCCCTTTAGATCCCAGAAAGTGGTTGGAGTTCAGGTTTCGAGTCATCAGTCCTCATTTCTCTAAAGTTGGTGATGCGGGTATATTGGGAGAGAAATCAGACAAACTATTCTGGTACGATTTTTATCCAGTAGCCTTTGAGATTAATTTATCAAGAGGGAAATACATTTTAACAAATTCACAGAATTCTAAAGTTGTCCTATCTGTTACTAAGGAATGGAAAGAAGCGGGTTCTAACTTTATTCAGGGAAAGTATGATGGAAACATTTTTACCTACAAAGAAACCACCAATGGTCAGTGGGAAGAAGTTATACCACAATAGTTTTCTACAGTTTCTATCCACCATCAACCAGCGTTCTGGTTGGTGGTTTTTCTGTTTATGATATAATCTTTGTAAAATAAGCTGATGCAAGCCCGATTTACTCTGTAATCTCCCAAAGGAGGAAAAGATGCATGAGCCAAACGCAGCAACAGATTCGCGAGTTTGTTGCAGGGGTACAAGCATATGTGTCGCCAGTAAATGTGATTAATCCTTGGAGAGATTATGTGACGGGCTATGATATCGGCCCCGAAGCGGTGAAGATTCGTTCTGAACATTTGGTCAGGTATTTGGAGCCAAGAATGTCCAAGGCTCGGTACATTTTTATTGCTGAAGCTGTGGGATATCAAGGGGCGAGGTTCTCCGGCGTACCTTTGACGTCCGAGCGAATGGTTACCGGGAATCACTCGCTGGTGAATCACCAGATGATTTTTTCAGGTGAGCCGGGTGTCCGAACAAGCCTGCCCAATATCGTCAAACCTAACCGGAGTCAGGCACTGTATGGATTTGCAGAACCGACAGCATCCATCATATGGGGCGAAGTGTTATCCAGTTCAAGGTGGAAACCAACGGACTTTATATTTTGGAACATCTATCCCTTTCATCCATATCAATCTGCCGAAAACAGGATGACGAATCGAACGCCGACTTTGGCAGAGTTGGAGGATGGTGTGGTATTCGCCAGACAGCTTATGCAACTGAATCCTGATGCTCAGATCGTGGCTATTGGCAGAAAGTCAGCAGACACGTTAAGCTCCCAACTCATTAAACATCACCATGTTCCTCATCCTGCAAATGGAAGGGCAGTACAATTTCAAAAAGCAGTAAGGTCAATTATCTAGCCCATTTTGAACTGGAGAAATGTAAGGCTGACATATGCATTTTTATCGTTCAAGTGCCCTACACATAATGTAATGTCCTATCATATAAAGATTGGTTGGTGAAGCTAAATGAATGAAAAATACTGGCTTGTGGTGCAATATCCGCTGAAGAGCGCGCAGGGTAGCAAACGAGATCATTGGTTGAAGGAAAAGGTGATGGAATATCTGGAAACCGTTCTGACCCAGGCGGAGTTGGGAGAGGTGGATGGATGTGACCTGGGCAGCCGTGTGACTAATCCGAAGGAATATGTAATGAACATTTTCTGTGTGGTAACGGACGAAAATCGGAGCATAGCGCTGATTAAAAAAGTGCTGAGAGAGAGTCGGTTGGATTATACCCGCATCCAAATCGCTACGATGCCATATGGCACAGAAGGAAGCTACACGCTGAAATATGCCTCCAAAAAAGGCGTTACCGAATTCTCGCTTTGATCACGATTCGCTGTTTCTTACCATAACGAACTCTGTACTTGTCCTGCCCGAGGGCAGTTTGCCCCCAACATTTTCCCCACTTAAATTCATCATACGAGAAGACCATAATTGGACTTCCCAGCCTTAACCACTCGATCAACACTCTGTAAGTAGTAAGATTATGCCCGTAGATATTGTAATCTTGCTCAAAAGTATGCGCATCTCAAGCTAGACGTTTATCATCGTCTTTTGTGTGTTCAGATCCTTCGCGTCCCCCGCTTCACTCTCCAATCGGCACAAACTCCAACTTATTATCTGTATCTCCAACATTTTATAAAGCAGTACTTCTTGCGGCTCCAATTAGGGGCCCCTACCCGCAGCATTCACCACGATCAGATCCCTAAAGCCTCATTTCACTTCACTCAGTCAAGCTATATCCAAGCGATAAAAAGAGTTGAGCCTGCTCCATACACCGTCCTATAATATACAATTGTATAAAATCCGAGAGAGTGGTGGATATCACAACAGATCATCCGATCACAACCAATCAACCCATCACACATCGGAACCAAAGGAGGTCACATTGAATCAAAGAGCCAAAGATGCAACAACAGATGCAGGAGCAGCAACAGAAGGAGATGAAAAACAGAAGTGAAAGCAACAGCCCAATCAGATATTGAGAGCGATGCAGAAGCAAACGCAAATGCAAAAGCGAACATCAGCGCAATGAAGACGAATTGGACTCCCCGTTTCAAAGCGTTCATTCAACGCAAGCCCAAGACACTCGCTTTTAAAATTCCGTTTGCCTACTTTGTCATTATTCTGCTAACGGTGGCGTTTAGTGCGTTGGTTTTGAATCGAATCTCGGAAAGTGATGCGCAGCGAAAGATCAATGAAGCATCACTGCAGACAATTACATCCATTGAGACCAACGTTAATCTGATGATCGAGAACGTGAACAATTATTCGAAAATGATTTTCTCCGATCCCAACTTGCAGAACCTGCTGCGGCAGGGCAATGTGTACTCCAATTTACAGACACAGTCCAAGGTCAGCGCGTATTTGACCAATCTTATGCAAGCGGTTCCAATTATCGATTCAGTATATATTTACGATAATTCGGGGCACCGATTCTCGGTTGGTACACAGGAATGGCCCACGTTTATGGAAGCGAATGTGAAGGAAGCGCCGTGGTACGAACAGGCACTGAAGCATAACGGAAGATATCTGCTCAGGCTGAATGGTGGCAACAACGACAGCGGAGTCTCGGCAACGGGGGAGAATGATGGGCAAGAGGTGGTCTCGTTTATTCGCCTCATTCGAGATTTGGATGATACGTCTCCACTTGGATTTCTGGTCATGAACATCAAGGGAAAATCCATTGCTCAAGCCTATGCCAACCTGTCTGCACCGGATTCATTTCAGGTGGCCATCCTGGATGAGCATCAGCGGGTGATTGCAACCAACGCTACCGATGGAAAGAAGGCCGTGCCTGCTGTATCCGGCGAATCCATATCTGTGGCTTCTGGACAGGAAGGGATGCACGAGATGTTAGAAGCCAATCAGGCCAAGTTAAAACAAACATTTCAAGAGCAATCCTCCGGCTTCATCACCTTGCAATCAGGTGGTCAGGAATATGCGGTTACCTATCGTTCGTCTGGTGATGATCAGTGGAAATTCATCAGCATGAGCCCATACCAGGCTACCGATACCCGCAATAAATCCATGGTGATGCTTGCGCTGATCCTACTGGCGGTAAACGGGACTGTCTTTTTTGTCAGTTCATTCATCATCTCGCGCAGCGTCATTAAGCCGATTCACAAGCTGCTTCGCTCCATGCAGAAAGCACCAAGCGGCAACTTCCGCAAAGTGACGGTTGAGCTGAACAGTTACGAATTCGCACAGCTATATGGAGGTTACAACCAGATGATCGAGCAGATTGAGCAGATGTTGAAACGTATCATTCAGGAGCAGCAGACGATCCGCCGAGCAGAGCTGAATACACTTCAGGCGCAGATCAAGCCGCATTTTCTATACAACACACTTGATTCCATTACCTCCCTGGCAATGTCGGGTATGAACGAGAAGGTATGTGAGCTGTTAGAAGCGCTCGGAAGTTATTATCGGCTGAGTGTCAGCAAAGGGCGTGAACTGATTACACTGCACGAGGAGGTTGAGATTGTACGCAATTATCTGACGATCCAGCAGGTGCGATACCCCGGTGTATTTGAGGTGCAGTACGATATCGATTCAGGCTGTGAACGAGTGATGATTCCCAAGCTTGTGCTCCAGCCGTTGGTGGAAAATTCGCTGTATCACGGTATTCGTCCCAAAGGCAGCCCGGGCACGATACGCATCCAAGCTCGTCGATCCAAGGAGGGAGTACTTCTAACGATCACTGACGACGGAGTCGGCATGTCCGAGGAAGAAGTGAAGCAGATTCAACGAACAGAAATGAACAGGTCTAATCGCTCGAACTCATCTAACCCATCTAACACTTCTAATCCTACCTATAACGCTAAACACAATCCAAGCTTTGGCTTATGGGGGACGATGGAGCGGCTTCGCATTTTTTATGACAGAGAAGATGGACTCAAGCTGCAGAGCGAAGTTGGAAAAGGAACCACCATTATCATAACGATCCCGAAGGGAGCCGATGAATCATGGAACTAACTGTGGAACCATTAAAGGTATTGATTGTGGATGACGAGTACCTCATCCGTAATCTGCTGCGCATGCGTATCGATTGGGAGCAGCAAGGCATGAACATCATTGGCGAGGCCTCCGATGCTGCAGAGGCTTTGGAACAGGTCGAGCTGTTGCGCCCGGACATCGTGTTCACGGACATATACATGCCCAAGATGGACGGCATTGAACTGAGCGGCATCCTCATGGAGCGTTACCCAAACATAAAAATCGTGGTAGTGACGGGACATGATGAATTTGAATATGCTCGTCAGAGTGTGAAGCTGGGCATATCCGATTTTATTTTGAAACCCATCCGTGCTTCTGAATTATTACAGGTTACGACGAAGTTGCGAGTGGCAATCGAGCAGGAGATGGGGCGTGAGTACGAGCTGATGAAGCTGCGGGAGGAGATGAAGCAGAGCTTGCCTTATCTCAGGGAGAGGTTTGTGAATCAATGGTTAAGTGATGTGATGCCTGAGGACGAACTACAAGAGAAGGCGCGTTTCTTTGGCATTCCTATCTCATCTGGTGAACCAGGATCACGCATCGCAGTAATGGAGGTGGAGGTTGCTGTACCGCAAGCTAAGATAGCTGCACCAGAGGTATATCCACATCTGTCCGAACCATATCACCAAACACACCAAGCACAACGAGGGCCTCAATATCAACACGGTCAGCCCCAATTAAGCCAGCATCGGACAGAAGCCCATCCACATACTGCCGAGGAAATACATATTTTGCTGCGAATGGTAGGCATGAAGCAGGTGCAGGCATTTTATCCGCAGGATTCGCAAACCATTATCGTCATGGACCCACATAACCGGATAGTTGTGCTCTCGCTTGGTGCGGATACGGAATTTGCCAATCAGGTACAGCAGCTTCAGGAAGAACTTCAACATACACTTAAGCTCGAAGGGTGTGAAGTTGATGTGACCGTAGGGATTGGGCAATGGCAATCAGGATGGGGAAGGGCCTGTGTGGGATACCGGGAAGCTTGTCGTGCACTCGATTATCAGGCGTTTGTGGGGAAAAATCAGGTTATTTGCTTCGAGGATCTGGTCATCGAAGGCGGTAAGAGGCCCTACCACTCGGATGCTCAGTTGCTCCAACAACTGCAATTTTACGTCAGTGTTGGTGCGGGGGAAGAAGCCGTATTGTTGCTGGAGCGTATGCTGTCTATGCCGTTCTCGGACGTTTCACAGTTTCGGATGGCAGCCATGGATGTCGTTACGGAGTGCCAGCGTGCCGCCATAGAGCAACAGCTTGAGGGAGAGTACGCATTGAACAAAGAGGCCGTTGCGGCCATTTTTACAGCAGGTCATCTGCCTGAACTAAAAAGCATGCTGGAGCAGCATGTCCGCACGGTATCGGATGTCATACAAGCCAAACGACAGGCCAAGGAAGGTAATCTGATCGACCGGGTGATGGCTTATCTTGAAGAGAACATAGGCAATGCGGAAGTGGGGCTTTCCAGCACCGCGGCTGCTTTTTACGTAAGTTCGGGCCATCTGGGCCGGCTGATGAAAAAAGAAACCGGGCAGACATTTGTGGAATATATGACGCAGCTTCGTATGAGAAAGGCCGAAACGTTGCTGAAGCAGACCGATTTAAAGGGGTATGAGATCGGGCAGCAGGTAGGCATCCCGGACCCGCATTATTTCAGCGTCTTGTTCAAAAAACATATCGGTCGGTCCATGAACGAATATCGGAATGTAAAAACCTGAGAAACGAGATGTAAACCCGGGAGTGTAGAGAAGGTGTGAGCGCACCCCCTCTCCAATTCCACATATGTTCGAATATTACAAATCGATGCCTGTTTTCTAAATGGAGAACAACGCACAGTTCGCCTAAAATATGGGCTAGAACGAACTAAAACACATAGGGAGGTCCATAGAGATGAAAGCGCTATTAAAAAAATCAGCAAGTCTAATTCTGACTCTGGTAATTGTAAGCAGTCTGGCGGCATGTTCATCGGGTTCGTCCGGTGGTACACAGGGGGAAAGTAATGGCAAGATCAAGCTGACGCTATGGGATCAATCAGTTGGCAATACCGATCCTTCGGCCAAACTGCTGCCCGAGATTGTTGAGAAATGGAACAGCGAGCATCCGGACATCCAGGTTGAACGTACGGGCACGACAGGAGAACAGTATAAAACCAAAGTCAAAACATCGATTGCGGCTGGTGAGGCGCCAGACCTGTTCTATGGCATGGGTGGCGGCAGCTTCATGCAGCCGTACATCAAATCCGGCAATGTGCTGGAAATCTCAAGTTACCTGACGGACGATATCAAAGAACGAATGGGCCCGGGAATGGCTGAGGCCATTAATATGGACGGCAAAATCTACACATTGCCCGTGTACACACATATCGCCAATCTTTACGTGAATACAGAACTGTTCGAGCAGGCGGGTGCCAAGATTCCGACCACCTATAACGAACTGCTGGATGCGGTCTCCAAGCTGAAAGCGGCGGGGATAACCCCGGCTGTGATTGGAGAAAAGGATCGCTGGCCGGGCATGTACTGGTACGACATTATTGCGATGCGTCAGGCAGGCAATGCTGCGGTGATGGAAGCCTTTAAAGATCCGTCGAAATGGGATTCGCCCGACTTTGTAGCCGCTGCGACTAAAATGCAGCAACTTGCACAAGCAGGAGCATTCAACAGCAGCATGTTCAGCATGAGCTATGACGAGATGCTGGGGGCATTTAATGCAGGCAACGGGGCGATGATGTTCCAGGCCAACTGGGTGAATGCAGGAATTGAGGACCCGTCCTCCGCAGTCAAAGGCAAAGTGAAAGTGATTCCGTTCCCGGTATTTGAAGATGGAAAAGGCACAAATACCGAAATCTTCGGCGGAGCCGTCGATGGTTTCTACATCAACCAGAATACCAAGCATTCGAAGGAAGCCGTGGAATTCCTCATGTATCTGAGCGAGCAGCTTGGTACACAAGGTTTCCTGGCTGGAGCCGGCCTGCCAAGCTGGAAAACAGATACACTCGACACGTCCAGCCTGTCCTCCCTAGATTTGTCTGCGGCAGATATTATGAAAACGGCGACCTCATTCATCGCGTGGTGGGATAACATTCTGCCAGCGGAGTCTGCCGAAGCGCACAAAAACCTGATTGCCCAGCTGCTTGCCGGCGATGTAACACCGGAGGAGTTCTGCAAACAGATGGCACAGCTCAAACCAACAGAGCTGAGCTTGTAGATCGCGCAGGCTAATATGCGCATAATCCATACACGTGTAAGCTCGTGTTGAGCTTGCCAAGCTGAAGCCTGCTAACAATGAAGATGAACCCAAACAAGGCGTGGTCCGGTATATCCCGGTCACGCCTTTGAGAGGAGAACAATAATGAACTCTGTATTTTCCAATAAAGGCACGATCGCCGTCTTTGTACTGCCGACGCTGCTTCTGTTCTGCGGCATTGTGCTTATTCCGATCTTTGTCTCCAGTTATTACAGTCTGCTGGACTGGAACGGCGTAGGCAGGGGTACATTTATCGGCCTGGACAACTATGTAGAGATGTTTAAGGATACCCGGGTGCTGAATTCGATCAAAAACTCCCTGTTATTCGCGGGTGCTTCGGTGTTCATTCAACTGCCGATCTCGCTGGTGCTCGCACTGATTCTGGCGTCCAACGTCAAGGGTGAAGGTTTCTACCGGACCGTGTATTTCATCCCGGTGTTGATCTCAACGGTGGTTATTGCCCAGTTGTGGTCAAAAATCTACAATGCCGATTATGGCCTGCTGAATGTGCTGCTGCAAAGTATCGGCTTATCCAGCCTGGCGCAGGACTGGCTGGGGCAGAAGGACACCGCGCTGGCGGCATCGTTTATTCCAACCTTGTGGCAGTACGTGGGGTATCACATGCTGCTGATGTATGCAGGTGCGAAGTCCGTGTCTCAGGATGTGCTCGAAGCTGCTCGAATGGATGGTGCTTCCCGTATTCGCACGGCGTGGTCCATCATGATCCCGCTGATGAAGCCAATTCTGAAGGTAAGCCTTGTTTTTTCGGTCATCGGTGCATTCAAGGTGTTTGACCTGATCTATGTGCTGACAGGTGGTGGGCCATTTTACACCACTGAAGTGCCAAGCACGCTGATGTACGCTACCATTTTTGATACGTTCCGGTACGGATATGGCAGTGCGATCTCGGTCTTTATCATTGTGGAGTGTTTGGTGTGTACGATCCTCATTAATTCATTGTTCAAAACGGAGTAGAGGGAGGCATAAGGCATGAGTACCGTAGAAGTCATGTTGCAAAAAAAGCCCAAGCCGAGGTCCATCTCCGGACCGATCGGGAAAGTGTTCCTGCAAGCGTTTCTGATCCTCGTTGCGATTGTGCAGATCTACCCGCTCATCTGGCTGGCGCTGTTTTCCCTGAAGGATAATAGTGAGATCTTCAGCGGTGATGTGGCCGGGTTGCCCAAAGCGTTTTTGTGGAGCAACTACACCAAAGCAATGTCCGACGGCCATGTGCTGACCTATTTTATGAATAGTGTGCTGGTTACTGCGGCCTCCATTGTCTTGGTACTGATCCTGTCCTCCATGACGGGTTACGCAATCACGAGAATGAACTGGAAGCTCAGCGGGTTGACGATGACGATTATTTTGCTGGGCATGATGGTGCCGATTCATGCGGCGCTGCTGCCATTGTTTATTATTTTGAAGAATCTGAGCCTGCTCAACAGCTACTGGTCTCTGATCATTCCCTATGTGGCATTTGGCATTCCGATGGCGGTATTCATTCTGGGCAGTTTTTTCAAAGGTATCCCAAGAGAGATGGAGGAGTCGGCGGTTATCGACGGCTGCGGTATATACCGGACGTTTTTCTCTATTATTCTGCCTCTGGTAACCCCGGCTATATCAACGGTAGCCATCTTCACATTTCTGTCCTGCTGGAATGAGCTGATGTTTGCGGTCACGTTTATCAATAACACGGCTTACCAGACGTTGACGGTGGGCATGATGTCGATGGTAGGAACGTACATTACGCAATGGGGTATCATAGGTGCGGGACTGATGATTACGACGGTGCCAACGGTGGTCATCTATCTGCTGCTGAACAAACAGGTGCAGAAGAGTATGATCGCAGGTGCAATTAAAGGTTAGCTGGAGGCTGGACTGGAGGGCGTGTCGGTAAAAGGCTCGATGCTTGCTCGCTGTACTCTCTTTCTGGTAGATATCGGCTTGATTCGGTATTTCGCAAGGTGTGATCTCTGGACTAGACCGCGTCGTATAGACATGGAATAATAAGGGGGTATGTAGCCAGGCAGTTGCAGAGAGGGGTCATTATTTATGGTCAATATCGCGATGGTAGAGCAGGAGTCAGTTAGGGAAAAGGTTGTGGCGTTCACGTTTGATGATGGGCCACATCCGGTGTATACACCTCAAGTGCTTGAGATATTCCGCCGTGCAGGTGGGCGGGCGACGTTTTTCATGATTGGCCAAGAGATAGAGAACCACCCGGAGATTGCGGCGGAGGTGCACCGTGAAGGGCATGAGATCGCCAACCATACGTACACACATCCGGATCTGACCAAGTTGACGCTGGAGGAAGCCGGGGAGGAGCTGCAACGTGCAGAAAATCTTGTTCAAGAAGTTACGGGGCAACCTGCCCGCTGCTTCCGCCCGCCGTATTTTGGCGTAAACGATGATATATTGTCTCTGGCGGCGGAGCGTGGATATCGTACGATTGGTGCGGTGAACGGTGATGCGAAGGATTGGGACAATCCCGGCGTTGAGCACATTCTGGAGCATACCCGGTCTGCGGTGAAACCCGGCAGCGTGCTCATATTCCACGATGGGTACGGGGAGCGTTCCCAGACGGTGGAAGCGGTTCGTGTGCTGGTGGAGGAACTGGTCGCGGAAGGGTACCGTCTGGTGACGGTGAGTGAGTTGCTGGACATTTCTCGTGATCATGATGCAAAGACGACATAATTAAGTGGACCCATTATTCTTTGAATGACAGGGTCTTTTTTTTATATATATAATACATAGGAAGAATGAAGTGGAAGCACAAACTTTGCTTGCCCTCTCAAACTACTTTATAATAATAGGCTAAACTAGATTATGTCAGGAGGAAACAATGGACTTTATCAGAAATCAACTAGAAGAACTCGGCATGAGTGGACCCTCCATTGGTTATCTTTCAAACATCATTATGATTATTTTTATAGCAGTGATCTCGATATTGGCGAATGTGATTGCCAAGCGAGTGGTACTGAAGACGGTCCATCGTATCGTAAGTAACAACCGTTTCAAGTGGGGCCATATTGTGGTTCAGAAAAATTTATTTCAGAAGCTGTCGCATCTTGTGCCAGCCATTATAATCTATTATTCTGCTTATATTTTCTCGCCCTATCAGGCCATAATTGAAAAATCAGCAATGACCTATATGATTGTTATCATGATTACGGTTCTGAATGCTCTGCTGAATGTCTTCGATGATATCTATCGTACCTATGAGGTGTCGAAGATTCGCCCAATCAAGAGTTACATTCAGGTAGCCAAGATTGTCCTGTTCATTATCGGGGGTATTATCGTCATCTCCAGCCTGATCGGACAGAACCCGCTCATTATCCTTAGTGGACTTGGGGCGTTATCGGCGGTATTAATGCTCGTATTCAAAGACTCGATCCTGGGCCTCGTGGCGGGTGTACAGCTATCGTCGAACGATATGGTGCGCGTTGGTGACTGGATCGAGATGCCAAAGTATAATGCGGACGGCGATGTCATCGACATTACATTAAACACGGTAAAGGTTATGAATTTTGATAAAACGATTACGATGATTCCAAGCTACGCCCTCATTTCGGATTCGTTCCGTAACTGGAGAGGTATGCAGGTATCCGGCGGCAGAAGAATTAAGCGGAGTATCTATATTGATATCAGCAGTATCCGTTTTTGTACAGAAGAGATGGTGGCTGAATTTGAGAAAATCCACTACCTGACTGATTATGTCACAGCAAAATTAAAGGAAATTCAAGCATACAACATGGAGCACGAGGTGAATACCGAAAGCAACGTGAACGGCAGACAACTGACAAATGTCGGTGTATTCCGGGAATATATCCATCAATATTTGAGGAATCATCCAAAAATCAATAAAGATATGACGATGATTGTGCGACAATTAGCACCGGAAGATCGCGGGCTGCCTCTGGAAATCTATGCATTCAGCAATGATATTAACTGGGGTGTATATGAGAACGTTCAGGCGGATATCTTTGACCATATCTTCGCGGTGGCGTCAACATTTGGACTACGGGCCTTCCAGAATCCAACCGGACATGACATTGTGCAACTGAAAGAGGATAAGCAATATGCGCGAGAGTACTAAGAAGATTTATTAAAATAGATGTGACGGCCACCATATTGGTGGTCGTTTTTACGTTTGGATGCCCTCCATTTCGGCCACGGGTGAGGATACGTGGAGTCTTAACTAGTTGGCTAATTTTAAAATCACAGGAACACATCCAAATGTTTTATTTATGAGACTGACGGCACAGTTCTGGAATCGGGATCAAATACAGTTAGCAAAACAGAATTACTGTAAAAACAAGTAGACAATACATATATTTTTCATTATATTATAATTAATTCCATATTTTGAAAGGAGTGATTTGGAGCTTTTTCTGATCAGGCGTGTCTATGAACGAGGGAAAAGCATGAAGTCTCTTTGGCGTGCTAACTTTTCAAAAGAAATGGAGGGAGAATGAAATGAAGAAAACGTTGTATTCTGCTATTATGGTGACGCTTTTATCAGGATCGATTGTGGGTACGGCCTTGGCGGATAATTACGAGTCGAATGACACTTTGAGCAGCGCGTATAAAATCCCAACGCAAACGGTGGCCACTCCCTACGGTCCGGCTTACTGGGGTGGAAGTGCTTGGTCTTATCTATCATCCCCGACAGATGTAGACTACTTTACATTCAGAGGGCATGGCAAATCTGTCGTGCTGGGTTCTCCTTCCGGCTATGATTACGATCTGTACGCCTATGACAGCGCTGGAAATTTGGTTGCTTCTTCTACGAATACGTCAGGAGCGGATACAGTTCTTGTCGACTACAATAATGTATATTTTAAAGTGATAAGCAAAGATGGACGATACAGCGATACCGATGCTTACAGCGTAACCTTTTATAAAAGGGATGTCTGGGTGCCGTGACCAGCTCGTGAGAGTAAAAAACGTTAGGTATCGTAGACTTTAATGCTTCCGTCTCATGAATAGGAACTCTACCGCCTCAATGAGGTAGTAGAGTTTTATTTATTCAAGCCAATGGTCTGGAAGAATGGGTTACCATATCCCCCACTTGAGTGCATTGGAAAATTTAATGGAGGTGAGTGCCGTGGCACGTGTATTAGTTGTGATGATCCCTGCAGAAGGCCATATCAATCCGTCGCTTGGATTAATCAAGGAACTGGTAGAGAACGGTGATGAAGTGGTTTACTGTTGTACCGAAAAATACCGGACGAAGATTGAAGCGTTAGGCGCACAATTTAAGGCCTATTCCTTCAACGAGGCAACCCTGCTCAACAACCCTGGTATGAAGCCATTTGAACTCAAGCATCCTTACCAATTTTTATATATGATATTGGCAAAAGTTATTCAACGGTTTATTCCAGATGTTCTGAATCTGATCGAACATGAAACCTACGATTATATCATTTTTGACTCCATCATAGGCTGGGGAGGACAAATTCTAGGTGAGAAGCTAGGTATACCAACGGTATGCTCAACCAGCACCTTTGTTTTTGTGGAGCCTCTTGGGTCAGACAATCAACTGAATGATGATACGGAGGAGGTCAAGGAGCTATATAACAGCATCGTGGAAGTGTCCCAGCAAATAGCTTCCCAGTTCGATGTGGCTGTACCTTCCCTGGCGGAACTTTTAGAGCATTCAGGACAACTGAAGATTGTGTATACAAGTCGTCATTTTCAACCCATGGGGGAGAAGCTGGATGACAGCTTTGTATTCACTGGCCCATCTATTATCCCCCGCAAGGATGCGCCAGGCTTTGCAAACGAATCTCTGTATGCTCTTTATAAGCAGGTCGTTTATATTTCGATGGGAACCATTTTAAATAAGGATCTTGATTTTTATAAGCTTTGCTTTACGGCCTTTCGTGATTTGCCTGTGCAGTTTATCTTGTCTTCTGGGAAGGATACCGATATAGAGCCCATTGCTGATCTCATTCCTGACAATTTCATCATAAGACCCTATGTCCCTCAACTGGAAGTGTTGCAGTGTGTAGATGCTTTTCTGACCCATGCAGGCATGAACAGTACCAGCGAAGCTTTGTATTACAATGTACCGTTAATCATGCTTCCGTTAACATCGGATCAGCCGCGTGTAGCAGGCCGGGTACAGGAGTTGGGAGCAGGGGTCATCGTGGACAAAAATAACCTTACACCCGATGTGCTTAGAAACGCAGTATTAGAAGTGCTCGGTAATGCCTCCTACAAGGAGCATGCTGAGGTTATTGGGGAAACGTTACGCGATGCTGGCGGGTATAAGCAGGCTGCTATGGCTATTAAGAACTTTATAGGCAATCAGCCGTTATCGGCGACGCCCATCTCTTCGTTTGAATGAAAAGGAGAGCGTTCTTCATGAGAGCTAGAAGAGGAAGCCGTCACCCGACTAAAACGGAGTGGTGACTTCCAATTGATTCAAGCGCGTATGGAGGGGTAGATAAACGGAGAGGGGCATTATTTTTACCATATTGTTCGTATACCTTTTGCAAAGGAGAGTCTTCAGATGAATCATCAAATTCCGGAATATACATTGAACGATGGCTTGAAAGTGCCTGCAATTGGATTTGGTACCTATAGTTTAAAAGGTGAAGAAGGCGTTGAATCGATCGCGTCCGCAATGGATACGGGTTATCGATTAATTGATACGGCGTATAACTATGAGAATGAGGCAACGGTGGGCAGAGCAATCAAACAAAGCTCCATCGCCAGAGAAGAACTGCTCATTTCCTCGAAGCTGCCGGGGCGTTATCACGCTCATGATAAAGCACTTGTGGCGATCCAGGAATCCCTGTACAGAGCGGATCTGGATTATTACGACCTGTATCTGATTCACTGGCCCAATCCGAAAAAGGACATGTATGTCGAGGCCTGGCAAGCACTGATCGAAGCCAAAAAACGTGGATATATCCGATCCATTGGAGTCAGCAACTTCCTGCCTGAGCACAATGATCGGCTGATTAAGGAAACGGGGATAGCGCCGAGTCTGAATCAGATTGAGCTGCATCCGTTCTTTGACCAAGCCGATCAGCGGGAACAGGATAAAAAGCATGGCATCGTGAACGAATCCTGGAGTCCGATTGGACGTGGCAATGATGCCGTACAGGATATTCTGAAGGATGAGAACATTCTTCGGATTGCGGAAACGCATGGCAAAACGCCAACCCAGATCATTCTGCGCTGGCATGTTCAACTGGGTTCCATTCCCATTCCGAAAGCCGGCTCCTTGCAGCATCAACAGGAAAATATCGATATATTCGATTTTGAGTTGAACACAGAAGAGATGCAGGTCATCTCTGTATTTAATCGTCCAGATGGACGTTTGTGGGATCAGGACCCAAGCGAGTACGAAGAATTTTAAAGAACGACAAATGAAGGGCTGCTCTCATGTCAGATATGACAGGAGGCAGCCCTTTATTGCTTTATTGTTGAAGCATATTAAGCAATGTTGCAGTTTTTCATGTTGCGTAATTTCTGTTTACTGTTCAGCAGGGATACGGAAGGTCAGAATCTCATACGGTTTGATATCAAAAGAAATTCGACCATTTTTCATGGCGCATTCCGCTTCGTTATTCTCGAGCAAATCACACGCGTACGCCGTAGCACCTGCTCCCTCAGGCAATTGCAGGGAAGCACGGCTGCGGCGGCCATGTGCTTCGTAGACTCGGATGATCATATCATCGTTGTTCTCGGCTTTTTTGATAACCTCCAGCACGACATTATCCTGATCGACCGATGCAATTGACCATGTTCCCGGCAACGTACCGGTTTGCGGACTTACTTCACGGGCAACCAGCGGACGGTTGAGATCATAAGCAGCTTGGATGACACGTCCTTCACGGAAGTCGCCCTGATGCGGATAGAGCGCGTAGGTGAATACGTGTTGCTCTTTGTCGGCATTTTCATTCGGGTACGTTGCGCTCTTGATCAGCGACAGTCGCATCACCGAGTTATGAATATCATATCCGTATTTGCAGTCGTTCAGCAGAGCAACACCGTACCCGTTCTCCGCCAGATCGGCCCACTTCTGCCCGCATACTTCAAACCGGGCTTGATCCCAGCTCGTATTACGGTGGGTAGCACGCTCAACGTTGCCGTACTGGATTTCGTAGACGGCCTTTTCACTCCAGATATCCAGCGGGAAAGCGGCTTTCAGCAGCAAATGCTCCTGCTTCCAATCCACAAACGTACGGAAATCAATCCGGCGCGTGTGCGCATAGAAGATGATCGTCTGCTCAATGACCGAGTCCAGGAACTGTCGCTTCACTTGAAGCACGGAACGTACCGGCCCACTTTCAACCCACTCCAGCGACTGCAGGTCATTAATCTCCCACATATGCTGTTCATAATAATCGTCAATGTTCCATGCCTCGTATTCCGCAGGTCGATCCTCGAACACTTGCAGCACGTTACCACGCTTGCCAGACTGAAGCAGCTCACGGCCCTCCAGCTTGTCCCATACGGATGTGAACTCGGCACTTTCATTCAGGTGAATATCGTACCAAGGTGTATGGATGTGGCGCCGATCTGCTTCCCACTGTGCAACCGATACGCCCGCAACAAGCTCGTCTGTCAGATCTGGTGTAATTCGGAAGGATTTATACCCGGATGCAGGCACGTTCTCTGCAAGGAATACAAGTCCGCCTTCGGGAGTCCGCTGGCTTGGTACAGGGCGATCTCCATCATAGACGGTTACTTTTCTCGCAAAAGCAGGCAGTTCAACCACATCCGTCCGTACAAATCCGGTCGTGTTGAATACTACAATGGCTTCGCCATCAGATGTAATTTGGCTTGCAATGCCGTTCAGCGCACTGTCTTTCAGCTCATCCGTGACACGCAGAACTTCTTCATATTGCTCCTTGGAATCCACATATACCTGCTCAATGGAGCTGCCCGGGAGAATATCATGGAACTGGTTCAGCATCGTCAGCTTCCATGCATGCTCCAGTGCATCGGTTGGATAGGCCGCCTGTGCATTCGCCTGACGATGAATCATGGCATACAGCTCGGCATCGGCCAGCGCAAATTCACTATGACGGTTGTACCGTTTGTTACGCGCCATGGAAGTATAGGTACCCCGGTGATACTCCAGATACAGCTCACCCGACCAGCGAGGAACGGAAGGAACATCAGCCAGATTTTGCTCCAGCTTCTCGAAAAACTCGCGTACAAAGGTACGTTTCACCGCAGGTACACCCGGCAATCCGACATCAAGTCGTCTGCCATGCTCCAGCATCTCTTCGGTTGGTCCGCCGCCGCCATCTCCGAATCCGAAACATTGCAGGACATCTGCATTGATGTTTTTGTTCTGGTATCGTTGCCACGTGCCTTTCACTTGCGAAGCATTAAATCGTCCATTATAGGTCGTTTCGAAGCGACGCTGCCTGAAATCAGGGTGTTTGTCATAGTCTGTTGCTGTGATAAAGTGGGTCAGGACCTCTGATCCGTCGATTCCTTTCCAGTACATCGTATCGTTTGGAATTTGGTTTGTATCATTCCAGGCAATTTTGGTTGTCATAAAATAATCAATGCCGCTCTTGCGCATAATCTGCGGCATAGCTGCACTATAACCAAATACATCCGGCAACCAGAGCACACGGTTCTCCACACCGAATTCTTCCTTGAAGAAACGTTTCCCGTATATAATCTGACGAATCATGGATTCACCCGAGATCAGGTTACAATCGGCTTCCAGCCACATTGAACCTTCCGCTTCCCAGCGGCCTTCGGCCACCTTTTCTTTGATTTTTTCATATAGGGACGGGTAGTCTGCTTTCAGGTATGCATACAGCTGGGGCTGAGAGGACATAAAGGTATACTCCGGGAACTTGTCCATCAGATACAATACACTCGCGAAGCTACGAATGACCTTCTCCCGAGTCTGATCCAGCGTCCACAGCCATGCCACATCGATATGCGTGTGTCCGATACAGTGCACGGTAGGGATGTGGTCAAAGGCAGGGCGGATATCACCATAGACATGATCTTGCAGATATCGGCGCGCTTCCAGTACCGACGCATGGAATTCTGCACTGTTTTCCTGACGCAAATCCAGCAAATTCACGGCTTTATTCAGATGTTCGACCAACTTCAGGCGCTCCAGATCATCCTCACGCAACAGATCCGCAGCATCCAGCGCAGCCTTGAGATCGTAATACAAATCGGAGACTTGCTGATGATGCTCGGCGATATATACATTTAGAAAAACATCCGCAGCAGACGTACTGCAATACGCATATAATGCCAGTTCGAATTCATCACCTTTTGCCGCAGCGGGTGTCAGGTCAATTTCCGTATGGTTCACGTCTAGACCGCAGATCAGTTCCCCATTGAGGAATGCTAAGAATTGCGGATTATCGTAATTCCAGATGTCATCAGCACCAGTAACGATGGTACACACGACCTTTTTTCCTTCCAGATGATCCGGAATTCGAATGCGGGTTTTAAAGCAGCTGTGTACATCTTTGCCACCCCAGCCATCACCCTTACGGAATACGTTCCAGGAGGAAGGGTCCTCATGCACCAGTTCCCAGGAGTGGTATCCACTTTCTTTATGATAAAGCTCAGGGATATATGTCTTTGAGGTTAGTCGTGCACGTTCCAAGTGTTTCACAATGGTATGGATTCGAGTATATAAGGAATTCATTTTCATGTTGGTTTCCCACCTTGGTTTGTAGTAAGTACAGGCTGTAGTCGTTGTTGGAGTGATAATACTGCAAGCGCTAACATATCAACTCTATCATAACAAAAGAGAAATGGGCGAAACTATGTATTGTATGCTGAAAATAACGTCTTTTTATTGCATTTCATGCTAAAATAAAATCATTAGAATCAGGATAGGGGACATGTCCATGACACCATCGGTTTTGGCATACGAGCAAGGATATGCGATCCATGTGAACCAGCCTGGAGATTCACTTTTTTATCATCTGGATTATGACGAGCGCTCCCATGAACTGAATATGGAATTTCAGCATTTCCATGATTTCTATGAAATCTGTATTCTTCTGGATCGAACAGCTGCGCACATCATTGAAGGCAGTTTATATGAGATCCAGCCTCTGGATATCGTTCTGCTGCGGCCTTCATTGCTGCATAAAACGCAATATCCGAAGGGTGCTCCGCCGAAACGATTGATGATTACCTTTGCCATGCCACGTAATACACCTGGTCTTGAGAGCGGTTACACAGAGCTGTTTTCGATTTTTAATAAACCGGTCCCGATATTCCGATTTACAGAAGAAAGACGCAAGGAAGTCCTCGCGCCGATCAATGATATTTTTGCTATATCGCAGCAGCCTTCTGTCCTTCAATCGGTTATGATTCATAGCAAGTTCGTGGAGTTTCTCTGTGCTCTTCATCGTTACTCACCAGAGAACGGGTATGTGCGTGAAGAGACTGGATCAGCGATGTCCAGGCGCATGTATGCCATTGCCTCTTATATTCACAGCCATTATCAGCAGGATTTATCTTTGGACGAGGTATCCAAGCGCTTTTATGTAAGTGCCCATCACTTGTCTCGCCAATTCAATAAGGTTACCGGCTTCACCTTCACAGAGTACGTGCAGATGACCCGTATTCGGAATGCCCAGCAAATGCTGCTGAATTCGAGTGAGAAAATCACAGATATTGCTGCACAGTGTGGGTTCACAAGCTTTTCCCAGTTCAATCGCATCTTCAACAAACAGAACGGAATGTCACCAAGTGCATATCGCCGAAGCAGACGTTCGCAGAGCGAGCGTGAAGTTATACTTGTGGGTGAGAGACCCGAACCACTTGGGAGCCTAGAGTGAGTGGGACGAGGAGAGTGATGGACAGACCTAAAATCTACTTAACATGTTACTCTTTTCTGAATAGAAGCTTTTTATAAAAGAAAGAATAGAGAAGAGAAATGGTATATTGTTTGGTCCATATATTTACGATTCAGCTAGGGACAAACCGCCATCATACATCCGATATACTCTGTCACAATATTCAAGCATACGCTCATCATGGGTAACCATAATGGCCGCCTTTTGGCGTGATTTCACTTCTTGCGCGATTAGACTAACCACTTCATGGGCTCGTTTGGTATCCAAACTGGCGGTTGGTTCATCGGCTAAGATGATGTTGGGATTATTCATTAAAGAACGAGCAATGGCTGTCCGTTGTTTCTCACCACCGGATAACTCTTCGGGAAAACTTTTTAACTTCAAACCCAGCCCCAGTTCTTCCAGCAGCTTGGAGGCAAATGCCTTATCCTCTTTTTTAATCGTCCCGGTCATCCTTTTTACAACTAGCAGTTGATCCAGAACATTTAGATAGGGAACTAGATTTGAAGATTGCATAATAAATCCAACTTCTTGCAGCCTTATATTAGATAGCTCTTTCTCCGTAAGCTTCGAAATATGATTTCCGTTTAGTTGAATATCTCCTTCGGAGGCTTTCAGCATGGCCCCAGCAATAGATAAGAATGTACTTTTACCAGAACCAGAAGGTCCGACTACAGCAACAAACTCCCCCGGTTCCACGGATATGGATACATGATCAAGCGCGGTGATCCGATTGTTTCCTTCGGCATAATACATGGTGACTTCCCGCATGTGCAGTCCCTTACTCATTATTCAACCCTCCCGAGCGCCTTAAGCGGATCAATCTTAGTAATTTTGCGAACAGATACCAGTGAACTTAACATAGCAATAACCAGCAAGATAATAGAATAATTGAAGACAAGACTGGTTTCCAGCTTAAATGGCATTCCTTTTGGCATAATTGCTGCTGTCCCATAAGTTAGCAAGATTCCAACAACAATACTAGTCAGCGAAAGTACAAACACTTGCGAGATAATGGCTTTTCCCAAGAAACGGTTACTAGCGCCTATCGCTTTCATAATGCCAAACTGGTTGGTTTTTTGCATCGTAATGACATAGAAGAATACCCCGAGTACAAATGCAGAGATCGCGAGTAGAAATGCAAGCATCATTAGAATCGTACCGTTCTCTTCTTTGTATCCTGGCATTCCTTGTACAGCTGCTGCTCGGGTAACTGTATCTGTGCTGGATAACTCTTTATTTATAGCTTCTGGATCAATATTCTCGCCTTGTAACATGATCGCATTAACCGGTCCGGCAATTCCTTTATCTGAACTTGGAGCCGCGAAGGCAATCTTCCGCCATTCAGCCATTGGGGTAAATACGGATGCAACGTGGTTATACGTCTGATTCTCCACATATCCGATAATTGTCAAGGATTCAGTCGTTCCATCCAGTTGAAACGTGTCCCCAAGTTGATAGCCCTCATCTTTCATGGTTGAATTCACCACGACACCCGTAGGGTTCTCGGAAGACAGGCTTTTACCTTCTACAATAGCTGGTTCCAAAAAGCTTCCTGGGTCAATTCCTATAATCGCTATATCGACTTTATCTTCATTCTTGGTACTCGTCTCTTTCATTGCTGTTGCCATCGTACTTCCCATAGGGGATGCAGCATCCACATTAGGAAGTTGTTCCGCCTTCGCCACCAGTTGATCTGACAGCAGTGACTTGCTCATGGAAGACTGAGCTCCTTCTTCAAAGATGACATAATCAGCCTTCATGGTCTTGAATGTTGATGCGGCTAGCGTAGATAATCCATTTCCCAGACCGGATAAAATAAATACCAACCAAGCCATTAGTACGAAGATAATGATAATCATCAAAAACTTCATTTTATTATGCATTAACTCCTTCATCGCTAAAAACATGTTCTGTTCAACTCCTTCTCTATCTTTTTTTGACACAAGTGTCAATTTAGATGCGCGGCCACGTGGTCTTCATTATTAAACGATATAAATGACACTTGTGTCAAATTAAAGCCAAGAATAAAGTTAGCTCTTGGCTCCTCCGATCCACATTTGGAACAGCAGCTTTCCCCAATCAGGCGTAGGGATATTTAGCATATTAGGCGTATTAATTAAGTTAAAAAAAACACCAATAAGTACAGGTAGAGGAATATCTTGTCGCAGGGCTTGATCCTGCTGAGCGCGTTCAAACAAGCGTGATAATTGAATTTTTAGGGTCTTATGTGCTTCCTCAATAAATTCAAGATCTCTCGTTGCCGCAGCAGAATTAGTTGTATTAATTTTACTGGCATCTCCCAGAAGTTGATGGAGCGTAGATTCTTCTGCGTAGATCAGAAGCAGTTGCTCAAGAGCATCCATTGGATCTGTCTCATCAATGGCTAATGAATTCTCTAATACGGTTGATATGGAGCGCTTCATACAAGCAGCAACAATCTCTTCTTTATTAGAGTAATACTGATATATCGTGCTTCGGGCTCCGGACAGATGCTGTGAGAGTAGCTTGAGATGAAAACCGTCATAGCCATGCTCAAGTACTAATTTTTTAGTTGTGTCCAGTAGCTCTGTTTCAGTAAAAGATTGTTTTCGTCCCATTAAATCTCTTCCTTTTTATCATTTAAAGTCGGTGTGAACTTCACGTAATCGATGTGTACTGCAGGTCTACAGGAGTTCTTCACTTTACTTGCTTATTATGATCAGTTTAGCATATGTTTGATGGCCATAATACCAACCAAGACTATTGTTCTGGATAAATGGGCGGACGATATACAAAAAGGCAAACCCTTGAACTTACAGAGGGTTTGCCTTTTTCTTTCTATTTATCGAATAACGAATATACCGATACGAATACAATTGATCTTACGATCAGACTCACGCATGTACCGAATAAATCTTGATGTTATCCTCGATCCTTCGGCGCCAGCTCGATAGCAGAGCGAATGGCAGCCAGCATGCTTTTATCATCGGCGATATTTTTACCGGCGATATCGAAGGCCGTACCGTGGTCAACCGACGTACGGATGATACCGCCTTTCAGACCAACGGTGATGTTCACGCCTTCTTCAATGCCCATCACTTTGATCGGTGCATGGCCTTGGTCGTGATAGCAGGCTACGACGATATCGAAGTCACCGCGACCAGCGCGGAAGAAGAGTGTGTCCGCCGGGAGTGGACCAACGACGTTAATGCCTTCCTGCTGTGCACGCTCAATGCCGGGCTGCAGTTTCTCTTCTTCTTCTCCATTACCGAACAAGCCGTTCTCTCCAGCATGAGGATTGATTCCGCATACGGCAACGCGCGGATTCTCAAAGCCTGCTTTTTTCAACGTATCATGAGCAAGCTTCACGACGGTGTAGGTTCTTTCCGGGTTAATACTTGCAATGGCATCGATCAGACCCATGTGTGTTGTCAGGTGAATAACGCGCAGATTAGGCGTGGTCAGCATCATCGAGAAGTCCTGCGTATCGGTCAGGTCAGCCAGAATCTCGGTGTGCCCCGGATACAGGTGCCCCCCTTGATGGAGAGCTTCTTTATTCAAAGGTGCGGTGCAGATGGAGTGAATCTGCTGTTTTTTGGCAAGATCAATGGCTTTGGCGAGAAACTGGAATGCTGCATCTCCAGCCACGGCAGATACTTTACCGTATTCCAGATCCGCAGGAACGAGGTTCAGATCAATCACATCCACAGTACCGAATTCATACTTGGCTTCAGAAGGCTCTTGAATCGCATTAACGTTCAGACTTGAACCGATGACTGGCAACACACGCTCCAGAATCTTTGCATCACCGATAACGAGTGGATTGCATTGATCGTACATTTCTTGATGACCCAGTGCTTTCATAATAATCTCCGGTCCAATACCTGCTGCGTCGCCCATCGTAATTCCAATTGTAGGTTTCATACAAGAATACCCCCTTTTAATTTTTGAATCGCATGGATAAAGACATCCGGTTTGCCGAATCCGCCTGCTTTGGTAATCACATGCAGATCATCAATCCCGATAAACTTGGAGATCGGCACGCCGATTTCAAGCTCATCCAGCAGCTCGAAGCCGCTAATATTCCATTTCAGACAGATTTGTTTTGCCGTATCACCGCCGGTCATGGATACCCCTTTGAAAAGTCCCTCTTCCAGCAGTCTGGCACAGATCTCACCCATCGCAAGTACAATCTCGTTGCTGACTTCCGTGTGATTGAGACCACGAATTTCGCCCGTTGCTCGTGCCAGTTCGATATCCACCTGTTCAGCGGTGGAGTAGAGGACAACATCTTGTCCTTCCAGCGCTTTGTCTCGAACCTCGTTATAGACACGTTCCATCTCTTCCGCGCGGTCTGCGGTTGCGGATACCGCTTTGAAGGAATGGAAGGAGACTGAAGCTACGCGGGACTTTCGCATCAAGCGATGCAGCTGCTCTCGGGAGTTTTTGTTCACGCTGCCAACCACCGTTAGGATTGGACCGGGATTCTCCGGGATATCAAGTGACGTAGCCCTGGATTCCAACTCGTAATGTGCGGGGAGGTAATTGGCAATGCCCGCCGAACCTGCCCAAGTAAAGGTAAACTCCAACTCACGAGTCATCTGCAGAATCAGTTCCAGATGTCTTTCTTCGGTGGAGTCCACCATTACATACGGGATATTCTTTGTTTTCAACTGCTCTAGTTTGGTGCGAATATGATTCTGCCCGGTTTCCAGATCGGCGACGGTGATCTCGCCAACTTCGTACTTGGTCTGTTGTTTCAACAAGTCCGGAAGGTAGGAAATCGTTACAGGTGTCTTCGGATCATGGGCAATTTCAGTATCTGCCAGCGGAACGCCGTTCAGGTAATGAATTCCTTCCAATATCGTCCGGTTATTTTTTGGATAACCTGGGGCAATCATCATAAAGTCCGGCTTTACGACATCATATACAGCATCAATCTCGATGCCGATATTACCACGCATGGTGGAGTCCATTTTTTTGAAAATCGTCTCAAATCCGTTGTTCGTCAGCAATTCAGTAGCCCGATATACACGGTCATACGCTTCCTGCGAGGATATGGAACGACTATCTGTATCAAAGACGACGGCATCGTAACGTGTAAGAGGGCCTTCATCTATATTAAAAAGAACACTGGTCTTCAAGCCGTGACGGGCAAGCTGCACCCCGCTGTCATTGGCACCGGTCAAATCATCTGCAATAATGGCTAATTTCATGCAGTCATCCCTCCTTGTAAGCACAATTTAATAAAAAGTCCGTTCAGATCATCCATTAAGCACAGATTAAGCAAATTAAATCAGGTGATACCCATTTATGTGGTTGGTCGTTGATTGTATTTCTCGACTCCACCTGATTTCTCTAATCGTTTGGAGAGGAACCCGATGAAGATCGGCAACAGGATGGCTGTTGTTACAACGCTCGCTGCAATTTGCACCGTAGCAATCTCGGCAATTGGGCCAAATGAAGCATTAGCAGCCACGATGGCAGCAGGTGTACCTACGGCATTCCCGGCTGTTGAACCTTCGGAAGCACCCACGATGGGGTTCCAGCCGATGGCTTTAAAGAGTAGGAAACCGATTCCGCCCGTTAATAACACGGTTAACACACCCAGTAAAATTCCGCTAAGACCACCTTGAATGATGGAGGAGAAGCTAATGTTCATACCCAGAGCAAATGCAAAGAACGGAACAAGTTTGTCACTGCCTTTATGCAGCCATTCCGCCAGATTGCGGTCCAGATTACCAATAATGACACCAACGATGAGTGGAAGCAATACCGCAACAAAGGCCATAGGGGAAAACATACCGTTTGCAAAACCCATCGCACCAAAGATGGAGAGCGCTACCATGGTCAGGAAAGGACCATCACTGAGAGCGAGGAAAGGGTAGGCTGCTTTGTCATCTTCTTTCCCGTATTGGCCGGCGAGAGCAATGTACAAACCGCCATTAGAGTTAGTCATCGCAGCAATAATGGCAAGCGGGGCCAGACCGAGAAATAACCCGTTTGAATCCGCGAACAAAATAGCGATAAAACCAAGGGCTGCACCAATCACCCATTTGAACGTAAGCAAGGTCAAACCTTTGCCGACAGAGGAACCTGCTGTTTTAAACGTAATCTGTGTACCCGCAATGAACAGGAACAGGGCAATCAACGTACTGGCACTGTTAACAAAAAGTGCTTCCGTGAATCCGCCAATGCGCAGGGCATTCGGGAAGAATGTATTAATGGTTGCACCAAGTAACAGGGGAACGACCATCATACCGCCAGGGATGCGATCTAAAGTTGCTTTAATGTTCATAGTAGTAGCTCCTTATGAAGTAATCGTTTTTATGAAGCGCTTGCAGGGATTATATTATCCCATATCGTTTAATATAGCAACAATAAATTATTGTAAATTTTAAATACGCTGTTAACTGTTTAAAAATGCAACACATAAAAGCGATAAAAAAGACGCAAACTTAAAGTTAATCTTTAAGTTTACGCCATAATGTGGCCCGGTTAATCCCCAGACGCTCTGCGGCCTTTGATTGATTGTTATTTTCCTCCTGAAGCACGAACTGAATAACTTCTTTCTCAATCTCCTTCAGCGTACCGTTCAACTTCATTGGGCTTGAAGAAGGTTGCTGATCCAGCAAGCGGGACAAGGTAGCCGTGGTGATTACATAATCTTGTTCGTTGAGTGCAGCCTGCTTGATCAGATGTTTCAGCTGGTTGACATTCATATGTGTGATCTGATCTTGGATCAGCTGTAGAGCATCTTCTTTGATTCTCACCGCAGTAGTTCCGTATTTGTGGTAGTAATCCGTCAGGAAATGCTGCATCAGTGGAGCCAGATCCTCTGGTCTATCCGCAAGATTTGGCATCATGATTGTATTAAGCTCCAGATCAAGTGACCACTGCGGGTTCATTATCTGTTCCCCGAGTATAAACACCCCAATCTGATTTTGAAGGCAGTTCTGGATAAAGGCGAGCAACTCCGGATCTTCCATACGTGTTTCCATTTGGTTAATCTCTACATTTCTAACCTTGGCGAGTGGTATCTTGTGCAAATGACCGGGCGGAACTTGCGAGAGATCCATCTGTAATAAGAGTCCGCCACCTGAGTACATCTGATGAATATGTTTGACCAGAAAAGATTTACCGGAATCTGCTTCACCCCGCAGATAGATCGGTTCATGATTCTCGTAGAGTGCCCGAATGTTCTGTAATACCGCCTGCATGGCAGGGGATTCGGCAACGATAGGCTCCATCGATGCGTCCGTAAACGTTGTTATGCCGAATTGTGCAAAGGCATAGGGTTGTCCTTTTTCCAGCATATATACCTTGTAGTTCTTGTTGTCCAGGGTCGTTTCATAGGCGTTAACCGTGAGCTGGTAATCGTCCACCATGAACACATTTTGGATCTGGGATTGATGGAACTCCAGACTGGTATTGGTCAGATATATGTGATTATCCGTCAGCGGATTTTTCCCAAAATCGGTCAGGTTCTCGAATACAACTTCATTCCGTTCATTTAAAATAAGTAAATTGGGATGTTCCCGTGTAACCAGGTCATTCAGGATGATCGATATCGCATGATTTTTGCTCAAATAACGGTAGACCAGCTGTGCATCCTCCATCGCTCTAAGGATGGATTCCTGTCCAGATTGGATTAACAATCCCTCCAGACCATAGGTCTTCGCAGTGTTGACGGTGATCACATCTCCGACAATCTGTCGGTACCCGGAAGCTTTCAACTCCAAGAGTAATCGGGCGACATCTTCCGAGCTATGTATGGTATAGACCTTGAGGGGCAGATCCATCAGATCAATAATCGATTGTGCACCAGAGGTGATGTTGGAGAAGCCAACAATGGCTGTTTGGCCGTTAAACTGGCTTGCCAGTGTAAGTGAACGAATCATATCATAGCCCGATAACTGCACATCAATGACGGGAATGGTCACTGCTTTTTTAATGAGTTGGGCGGTTCCGCCGCGGCTGATGATAATCTCTGCACCATTTTTCTCAGCTTGAGTTGCTAATTCCACACCGTTTGCCAAGTCGCCCACGTCCGTCTGAATGGTTAACTGGGGAAAGCGAGGAATGCACTCTTGTATAATAGGAATCATCGATTCGTAGGGAGCAATAAAGTGAACTCGTGTACGCATATTTTTCCTGCCTTTATAGAAAACTTTGATCCCCTTATTATAGCCAACTTGCGAAGGAATGGCACCTATGGGGGAAGCAGCCCTGTTGTGTCTGCAAAATGCCTGTGTGATATGCCTTCATAACTCTCCCGAGTGGAATGTGATGAAGTACACTGAATCGAATCGTTATGTATTTCAAAATTAATGCATAATTGCACACGATAAATATAGAGAAATGAGGAGATTTCATATGGGAGACATTCATAAAGTAGCTGAGCCGGATCACATCATTAAGGATGTTGTCGGGAGGTTCCCGTGCAGGGTGCTGTGGAGTGAGGGCCGCCCATGCTTGGAGTATCAGGGGGAAGAGGATGTGGCGTTAATAACCGAATACGTCCGCATTACGTACAACGTTGAGCTACTGGATGTGTTTTTCACAGCGGTGGAGAGCCTTCCGGTCGAGCCGTAGTTAGGTAGGGATTTGTGGATTGCGGGCAAAGGACTAAAACCCATAATACCGATCCAGATCGGATTGCAGAGGAAAGTGTGCTGTTCATTAAAGGACTGTGATCGAGGAAGAATGATACTGATAATTATGAGTGATTTTTTTGATTATAAGGCGACACTATAAGTGCTCGTCTTTTCTTATATTACGTTTTTATAGTACGGATTTGGATCGTAGTAACTCCACTTGCCATCGTGAAATGTGAAACGTATGTGGGCGTATTCATGTATTATAGTATACATATGAACTTTTCGGAGGAGGAACAAGTAATGGGAATCTTATCGAGGTTTAGAGACGTGATGAAGGCCAATGTGAACCACATGTTGTCTCGGGCGGAAGACCCGGAGAAAAGTGTGAATGAATATATGCGCAGCCTGAGCAGTGATCTGGGTCAGGTGAAGGCTGAAACGGCAGCGGTGCTGTCGGATGAGAGCCGGGCGAAGCGAGCATTGGATGAGTGCAGCGCCGAGGTCAACAAGTTACAGCGGTATGCGGAAAAATCGGCGGAGTCGGGAGACGAAGACAAGGCACGTGGTTTTCTGGAGAAGAAAGTGAAGTTGGCTGACAAATTGAACGAATTACAGGCTGCCTATGAACGTGCTTCAGCCAAAGCCAAGATGATGAAACATATGAATGATAAACTCGTTGCAGATCTGGGGAAATTGGAGGCGCGGCATGCAGAACTGAAAGGTCGCATGGCAGATGCAAAGGCGCAGCAACAGGTCAACGAACGGAATGCATCTGCGGGCAGAGCTGATGCTGCATTGAAGGCCATGGAAGACAAGGCGAACCAGGCGCTGAACGAAGCAGAGGCTTTGGCAGAACTTCGTGCTGGGGCACAGGAAGATGATTTGGACGAATTAATTGCCCAGTTGGAGAGGGACATGAACGCAGATGCGGGTAATAATGAGAGTGCGTCGCCAAGTGCAGAGGAAGAACTCGCAGCGATTCAGGAAAAGCTGAAGAATAAGTAATACGTTACACCATTTCGTTAACATTGAGGTGAGCAGATGCCGGTTATTGAATATAAATGTCCAAACTGCGGCAGTGGTATGATCTTTGATAGTGTTTCAGGTGCACTATCCTGTCCCAGCTGCGGCCGCGAGGATAACATAGAGCAGATCCCCGATCCCCTGAAAAGACAAGTATTCACCGAAAATGAGGTCAAAGAATACCACTGTAACAGCTGCGGAGCTGACATTGTGACGGAGCCGGAGACCAGTGCGACGACCTGCAGTTTCTGCGGTGCAGCGGTTGTACTCAGTGATCGGCTGACGGGCAATCTGGCCCCTGCGATGGTGATTCCCTTTTCGATCAACAAGGATCAAGCCAAGCAGGCTTTCAAAAAGTGGTGCAAAAACGGCCTTTTAACGCCAAGTGGCTTCATGTCCGCCGATCGGATTCAGAGCATTACCGGTATGTACGTGCCGTTCTGGTTGTACGAGTTACATAACAAAATCGAAGTGCATGGTCGTGGCACCAAGGTCAGATCCTACACCCAGGGCGACTACCATTACACGGAAACACAGCATTTTGATATATACCGCCGGATTCGGCTGAATTACGTGAATCTGCCCATCGATGCATCGGAGAAAATGAAAGATGAACTGATGGATAAGCTTGAGCCTTTTCCATATAATCAGCTGAAATTGTTCAAGACCCCGTATCTGGCGGGGTACATTGCGGAAAAATACAGTTATACAGACGAGGAACTTTTCCCACGGGCCAAGGATAAAACGAGATCGTACATCGACTCTTACATTGCTTCAACCGTATCCGGTTATAGCAGTGTGAGCTACACGGACAAACAGATTGATACTACGCTCAAAAACGCGGACTATGTGCTGCTCCCAGTGTGGATGGTCAACTATGACTACAATCGGGCACAGTATACCTTTGCCATGAATGGTCAGACAGGTAAAGTGGTCGGTAAACCACCGATCAGCAAAGCTAAAGTGGCAGGATGGTTCGCAGGGGTATCAGCGGTCTCGTTGTTGTCACTGAAGCTGGTTTCCTGGATGATGGGAGGTGGATTCTTATGAGAAAAAGAACCCCTCTGGCCGTGATGGCTACGCTCATTTTACTTATGATAACCCTTGTCGCTCCGTTGATTCCCATGTCATCGGCATCCGCAGCGGAGAGCAAAAATCTCATCTACGATGAGGCCGACCTGCTGAGTGAGCAGGAGAAAAGTGAATTGAATCTACTTGCGAATCAGTATGGCGCGGAACGGCAGACGGACTTTGTAATCTATACCTCCAATAATGAGGAGCATAAAAGTGAAAAACTGCTTACCGAAGATTTTTATGACGATCAGGGATTTGGTTACGATAAAACGCATGGAAACGCAGTTATTCTTACAATAGACATGTACAATCGGAAGATGTATCTGGCTGGTTTTTACAAAGGGGAAGAGTACATCGATAATGGCAGAGCCGATAAAATTACGGCCAAAATTGCCCCAGATGTATCGGATGGAAATTATAGATTAGCTTTTGAAAAATATCTGGAGCTCTCCTACGAATATATGGATCTTAAGCCCGGGGTAAATCCGGATAATATCCTCTTTAATACGTGGTTTCAACTTGCTGTATCCGTGGCAATCGGAGGAATTGTAGTTGGTGTAATGACCCATCGTTCTGGCGGGCGGGTTACTGTCAATCGTGCAACATATGAGGACTCCAGTAATTCCAGTGTAATTGATCGTCAGGATCGGTACATTCGTACAACGGTCACCAAACGCAAGATTGAGAAGAACAATAATAACGGTGGCGGAGGCGGCGGTGGAGGAACCACACGAGGTGGCCATTCCCATAGCGGTAGCAGCCGATCTTTCTAGCATCACGGACACTCGCAATAACTTAACGCAGGCATGATGACACACAATGCTTACTAATAGAAGGGATGGGAACGAGTATGGGATTTTTCAGAAATCAATTTTCGAATGTGGTGGAATGGGAAGAGTTCAGAGATGACATGATATTTTGGAAGTGGAGCAACCGGGAGATCAAGAAGGGGAGTAAACTGATCATCCGTTCGGGTCAGGACGCCATTTTCCTGAATAACGGTAAAGTGGAAGGGATTTTCGAGGACGAAGGATCATTTAATATCGATTCCGAGATCATTCCATTTCTTTCTACATTAAAAGGATTCAAATTTGGATTTAACAGCGGCATGCGGGTCGAAGTCTTGTTTGTAAATACAAAAGAGTTCACCGTGCGGTGGGGCACACAAAGTCCGGTGTTGATTCCAACACCACAACTGCCGGGCGGGATGCCGATTCGGGCCAACGGTACATTTAATTTTAAAGTAAGTGACTACGTGACCCTGATTGATAAGATTGCAGGCATCAAGCAGAGTTATCTGGTGGAGGATGTCAAAATCCGAATCACTTCCGTGCTGGATCAGCTTCTAATGAAGTGGATTAGCCGCGAAGGGAAGGATATGTTCAACCTGCAGGCCAATGCATCGGATATTGCCAAAGGGATTCAGGAAGATCTGGATATGCAGATGATGGATATCGGAATTGGGATTACCGGTTTCCAGGTGATGAGCTTCAACTATCCAAAAGAGATTCAGGATATGATTACAAAGACCGCTTCGCATGAGATGATTGGTAATCTGCAAAAGTATCAACAGGTCAGCATGACAGACGGCATCTCATCCGGTAAAGTACAGGGCGGCGGCGCAGCTTCGGATATGGCGGGCATGATGATGGGTATGAACATGGCCAATGAAATGATGAAAAACATGAACCAGAATCAAGGCCAAAACCAGAACAATAATTCCAATTCGTCTCAGAATCAGAATGCTGACCAGAAGCCAGCGGAAAATAGCAAGGGTGATTCAGGTAACTCTTCATCTACAGAAGGCAACAAGAAGCCAAACTTCTGCCCGAACTGTGGAGCCAAAAATGAAGGAGCCAACTTCTGTCCGAATTGTGGTCAAAAGCTGGGCTAATCAAATAAATACATGTAGGGCTAGGTTCGTAGTAAGTGAAATTACTGCGGAGCTAGCCCTTTTTAATTTTGAAAAAAGAGTTGACAACCGCTCACCAATCATTTATCTTTAACTTAAGATATTTAATTTAAATATAAATAGCAACCGACAAATATCTTTAATCCATAACACAAGGAGAGATCAAGATGATTATCCCAACATTGACCAGAATAAATGAACTTTCAAGAAAAGCCAAAGAGGGCGGATTGACGGAGATGGAGAAAGAGGAACAGGTTCGTCTTCGCCAGGAATATCTGCAAACTTTTCGCGGTTCGGTCAACGACATTCTGCTGAATGCAACCATCTATGATCCAAACGGCGATGACGTGACTCCTGATAAATTGAAACAAGAACAGGCCAATCAAAATAACAACTAAAATATAATTCGCTAGATCATATATCTTAATTTAAAGATAATACAAACTTACTATAAATCACTTACCAAACCAAGGAGGAATTAATCATGACTATTCAAACAGCAGGTATTCACCATATTACAGCTTTCGCAGGAGATCCACAGGCCAACGTTGATTTTTATGCCGGAGTTCTGGGACTTCGTCTGGTGAAAAAAACAATCAACTTCGATGCACCTGATGTATATCATCTGTATTTTGGAGATGAACACGGAAGCCCAGGTACCATCATTACCTTCTTCCCATCCGCTGGATCACCACGGGGCAAAATTGGCGGAGGTCAGGTCGGCATCACTTCCTATGTCATTCCTCCTGGGTCGATTGGCTTCTGGCAGAATCGGCTGGAACAGTATAACATTGAGGTAACCAAAACAAGTCGCTTCAATGAAGACCTGCTTCAATTCGAAGATGGCGAAGGCCTGCGGCTTGAGCTTGTTGAACGGGAAGAGGGAGCAACCAGCACTTGGGCGCACGAGGGCATTCCAACAGATAAAGCAATCAAAGGCTTCGGTGGTGCTGTCCTGTTCAGTGTTAACCCGCAAAGAACGATGGATGCTCTTGAGAAAATTTTGGGATTTGTCAGAGTAAGTGAAAATGAAGAGTATGCTCGTTTCCGGTCCAGCGGGGATATCGGTAATGTCGTAGATGTTCCAGTGACCCGTATGGCTCTGGGTATGGGTGGCGCAGGTACCGTGCACCATATTGCATGGCGCGCCAAAGACGATGAAGAGCATGCACAGTGGAGTGAAGCTGTACGTGATTACGGTTACCAACCGACTCCAGTTCGGGATCGTCAGTACTTTAACGCAATCTACTTCAGAGAAGCTGGCGGCATTCTGTTCGAAATTGCTACAGATCCTCCGGGTTTTGCCAAAGATGAACCTGCTGATTCGCTTGGACAAAAATTGATGCTGCCTGAATGGTTCGAGAAATACCGCCCTCAAATTGAAGGTAACCTGCAGCCGATCGAAGTCAGAACGCTCGTACCTGCTACAGTACAATGAAGTAAGGTAGATGGCGCTCAGAGTTTTTCCTCTGGGCGCGTCACCAGTTCAGCGGGAAGGTAACTGAGTTAGCAACAGGCGTTGTATTATGAGAAAACCTAAAGGAGCAACGAAGGATGATGGAGAAAAAGGTTACCTGGCTGGAGCTGTTTTACGATCTGCTCTTTGTAGCAGCGGTCGCCAAAGCGGGTCATGTCTTGTTGCATGCCGAACACGGAGTAATTACGTTTGAATATCTAATGAAGTTTGTGCTTATTTTTATCCCTGTTTGGTGGGCATGGGTCGGTCAGACCTTGTTTATTAACCGCTATGGTCAAGATATCCTGATCCATCGAATATTCCTCATCCTTCAGCTTCTGTCCGTTATGGTCATGACGGCAAGCCTTTCTACCCATTTTGACCAATACTACTTGTCCTTCTTCATTGGATATATCGGCTCACGGGCATTTACGGCCATTCAGTATCTGACGGCTCACAAGTCAAAAGGCGAGCATCAGCAGCAAGCGGCTCGTTACTTGGGTATCTGTTTCCTTATTGGCATATTGATCTCATCAGGTTCATTGTTCTTCGATTCCTGGTTACGCTACGTGATTTTGTATGCGGGGATTGCTGTGGACATTGTGCTTCCGCTGATCGGACGCAAAAATCTGGTGAAGGTACCGGTTCAGACCCATCACTTGTTGGAACGTTTCGCGCTCTTTACACTCATCCTGTTGGGTGAATCGGTGGTAAGCATTATCGCGGTGCTGCAAGCCGATCATTGGGATATGAAATCCATTCTGTTTGCCGCCTTTACATCCATCTTTGTCATTGCGATATGGTGGCAATACTTCGACAATGTGGAGAAAAAGGTCAGCAAAGAGATTCAGACTGCCGGGCAAGCGATCATATACGGCCATCTGTTCATCTACATCTCTATGAGTATGATCGCTGCTTCAATTCAGCTGTTATATCAGAACCAGTTAAACTATGTGTTCATGATAGGGTTTGTATTTGGATCAGCGCTGTTGTATTTCTTGTCGACATCACTTGTGTTCCACCGTTACAGACACGCACATCTACGACTCCGGCCACGTCATCTGGCAGTCATGGTGGGGTTACTGGTGGCATTTGTCCTTGTTGATCTGGTCTACCGGGTTCCTGCTTATGTGATCATGGGCGAAGACATGTTATTCTTCTTGGTGTATGCGAAACTTACGACTTAATATGAGTAATATAAAATCAAGAAAAGTCACGGACAACAGGTGTCCGTGGCTTTTTATTATGCTGCTAATCCTGGACATTTTTTAATAATATATATAAAGCACAAATCTAATTTAATTTCTTCTATAGAATCTGTTAATATGAGACTATGTACAAGTGAATCTACCAGATCATAGAATATCTTTTATATCAAATGAGCGTACGTTTTGTTAGTTCATTTTATATATAGCGATTCGTAGATATGGGGATGACAATCAGGAGGGAAATCATTGAGCACACATCAAATCGGAGTTCCATTGGAAGGGTTTGCAGAGTTTAGTCGTACGGTTGCCGCAGAAGGAGCCGTTTTACTCAGAAATGAAGGCCAAGTGCTTCCACTTCGTGAAAACGAAAACGTTTCAGTTTTTGGACGGATTCAAGTCAATTATTATCGGAGCGGCACGGGTTCAGGCGGTAGTGTTCATGTGGCGTACACAACGAATCTATTGGATGGTCTGCGCAGCAAAAAGAATATAACGGTCAATGAAGAGCTGGCAACTGTCTATGAGAAGTGGATTGAGGAAAATCCATTTGATGATGGCGGAAAAGTATGGGCGGCCGAGCCATGGAATCAGAAAGAAATGCCTTTGACGGATGAACTTGTTGCACAGGCTAGAAGCAAATCCAGCAAAGCCATTATCGTGATTGGACGTACAGCAGGAGAAGACCAGGATAATGCGGATGCGCCAGGAAGTTACCAACTGACAGAAGATGAGAAAGCGATGTTGAAGCAAGTTACTTCGCAGTTTGAACACACAATCGTTGTGCTGAATGTCTCAAATATCATCGACATGAGCTGGTTAAACGAAACGTATCTACATCCGATCCAAAGCGTAATTTACTCCTGGCATGGCGGTATGGAGGGTGGTAATGCGATTGCCGATGTGCTGGCGGGGGACGTTACACCAAGCGGTAAACTGACAGATACGATTGCATATTCCATCGAAGATTACCCTTCGACAAGCAACTACGGCAATGAGTTCAAGAACCTGTATCAGGAAGATATCTATGTAGGTTATCGTTATTTCGAAACGTTTCGACCTGAGCGCGTTCACTTTGAATTCGGTTACGGCCTGTCTTATACGACGTTTTTGGCCCAACACGAAGAAGCAAAATCAGTGTCCAAAGACGGCGAAACCTACATTGAAGTTCGTGTAAATGTGACCAACTCAGGTACAACATATGCTGGCAAAGAGGTTGTGCAAGTTTATTATGAAGCACCACAAGGCAAACTGGGACAACCGGTGAAGGCTTTGGTGGCTTTTGGTAAAACAGGATTGTTGCAGCCGGGCGAGTCAGAACTTCTGACGATCAACTTCCCAATCCATGCCATGGCATCTTACGATGATGCAGGCGTTACAGGTCTTGCTTCCGCGTACGTATTGGAAGAAGGCACATACCGACTGCACGTAGGAACCAGTGTGAAACAAGCGCAGCATATCAGCATTGATGGCCAGGATGGATATGTGATTGAATCCCTTCAATTAGTGGAGCAACTGCAAGAAGCGATGGCCCCAACTGAAGATTTTACACGAATGAAACCAGGTTCGCGCAAGGAAGATGGATCTTATGAACTGACTTATGCAGAAGTACCGAAACGTAAGATATCCATGGCGAACCGGATTGAGCAGAATCTCCCGCAAACGCTGGAGCAGACGGGCAACCAGGGCCACAAGCTGAGTGACGTTAAGGCTGGCAAAGTAAGTCTGGAAACCTTCATCGCTCAACTGAGTGATCAGGATCTGGCGGCGATTGTCCGTGGCGAAGGCATGAGCAGTCCGCTCGTTACTTCGGGGACGGCATCTGCATTTGGTGGTGTCAGCGACAGCCTGTTTAACTACGGTATTCCGGTAGCATGTACGGCAGATGGCCCGTCCGGTATTCGTATGGATAGTGGCGAGAAGGCAACACAGGTATCCATTGGTACGTTGCTTGCCGCGACATGGAACAAGGATCTTGTTGAAGAGTTGTACGTGATGGAAGGACAGGAATTGCTGAGAAATCAGGTAGATACCCTGCTCGGACCTGGACTCAATATCCGCCGGAGCCCGCTCAATGGCCGGAACTTTGAATACTTCTCCGAAGATCCACTGATCTCGGGTGTATTTGCCGCAGCATGTACGAAAGGTATCATGAAGGGTGGTTCCAATGCCACACTGAAACACTTTGCCTGCAACAACCAGGAGAAACACCGCAGTAAAGTAGATGCTGTTGTGTCCGAACGTGCACTGCGTGAGATTTACCTGAAAGGGTTCGAAATCGCTGTAAAAGAAGGCGGAGCCAACTCCATCATGACTTCCTACAACCCGGTTAACGGGCACTGGGCGGCATCCAATTACGACCTGAACACCACAATTTTACGCGGCGAATGGAATTTCGAGGGAATCGTAATGACCGACTGGTGGGCGGATATGAATGATGTGACCGAAGGTGGAGAAGCTGATCGCAAATACACCAACTGGATGATTCGTGCCCAGAATGATCTTTACATGGTTGTACCGAACTACGGCGCAGAGATCAACGGCTGGGGCGATAATACGATTGAATCCTTGGAAAATGGAACATTGACTCGCGGAGAACTGCAACGCTCGGCGATTAATATCTGCAAGTTCATCATGAATGCACCGGTGTCCGGCAGAAAACATGAGATTGTAGAGAATATCGCTTCTTTCCAAGCGAATGCATCCCTATCTGCTGCACAAGCTCAGGCGCTGGTTGAGAACGCACAGGTGAAACCTGCGGTAGCTGAACCCGTCTACATGAAAGTGGACGAGGCAGGTCATTATCGGATTATCGTACAGATCATGTCCCCTGAGCCGGAACTCGCTCAAAGTGCATGTAACCTGCTCCTGAATGATCAGTTGGTGACCACCATTCAAACGAATGGTACGGAAGGTAAATGGATCAGACAGAAACTTGTCAAAGTAGATCTTGAAGCAGGACTGTATGAATTGAAACTGGACTTCACCAAACCAGGTCTCCAGATTGATTGGATCGAATTTAAGCAGGTGTAGAAGATAATCGGAAATATCAGGTGATAAGAGCAAAAAGGTTTTTCTGTCATTCAAAGCAGAATACGTTGGTATATGACAAAGGACACTGTACGCGGGTGTCCTTTGTTGTAACACAGAATAGCTACTGTTATGATAGTGTTATGAGATTCGTAGTTCTGAACAATGGGGTCAGGGGTGTTGCGAGGAATGAGAAATTATAATTTTTTGAGTCCAATCCTGCTGGTTGTGGTGGCGCTTATTGTAAGAGGCCTGGTGACTAACCTGGGAGTTCTTTTCGGACTATCACAAGAAGTGGCGAGTAATATTGCCATGATAGCCATGATTATTGCTGCACTGATTATGTTTAATCGAATGACGAAGGCTCGGCGTAGAAAATAGAAAAAGCTCGGATAACCAGAAGGTTATCCGAGACACGAAGACATCCTCCGGGTGTCTTTTTTGTATTGACGTTCTGATCCTAACGTTTTAGACTATTGCTAATTGATAATAACATTATAAATAACAAAAATAACAAAAATCATCAAACAAAGTATATGATGTCCGTTGCACTCTCTATTTGCTAGCCCATTCCGGTCCCCAAAGGAGAACCCATTCATGAAGATCATTGCCCACAAACAATATATCTTTCAGGAAGGTCAGCCTATTCGGATTGCGTTCCGGGAAGCTGACCGTCGCCCATAATGATGAAGAAGGACCGTAGGAGCGCTGATGAAGCGTTCAATCGGTCCTTTATGTCATGGATCAAGCTGTGTGCAGTTCGAGAGATGTGTATCGATACGGGTTAACGGTTCTGGAATAATCTACGATGAAGTGAAGGGAGCGACCTTATGGAAAGACAGCCTGTATTGGAAGTCATTGCTGTGAATGTGGAAGATGCCAGAGCAGCTGAGGAGGGAGGGGCTGATCGGATTGAGCTGGTGTCTGCGATGTCTGAAGGAGGACTTACGCCCAGTTATGGTGTCATGGAGCATGTGGTGTCCCAGGTATCCATTCCGGTGTATGTCATGATCCGTCCGCATAGCCGCTCGTTCCGCTATAGCGCAGATGACATCCACGCCATGACCCGGGATGTACGCGTGGCGAGGGAACTTGGAGCCGCTGGCATTGTGATCGGTGCCCTCACCGGAGCTGGTGAAGTCGACCTCATATCCTTGCAATCATGTATGGCCGAAGCTCAGGGTTTGGGCGTTACGTTTCATCGTGCAATTGATGTGAGCACAAGCCTGACTGAGGCGCTCAAGGCCATTAACACATTGGGCAACGTGGAGCGTGTGCTTACATCGGGAGGGAAACAGACAGCGCCTGAAGCCATACTGGAACTGAAACAGCTTCAGCAATTGGGGCAAACCTTGAACATCGCTGTCATGGCAGGGTCGGGGATCACCATAGAGCGGATTCAAAAGCTAGTGAGTCAGACAGGTATTACGGAAATCCATATGGGATCAGGCGTGAGGTACAAAGGCAGCTTTAATTATCCCATTGATCCACATTTGGTTGAAGAAACCAAGCAGCAGTTATTGCTTGCGTCACATCCATTCATGGACAGTAGTGCACTGAGTAGTGGTCCAAGCAAGGGTGGTCCAATGATATAGGGATGCGCTAAATAAAAGGAGTGATACGCCATGAATCGTGAACTGCAACCAGCCGAATGGATTAAGTCCGCAGCACAGGTCAGCCCATCCGAACGGCAGCTGAGATGGCAGGAGATGGAGTTCTACGCGTTTATTCATTTTACAGTAAATACATTTACGGATCAGGAGTGGGGCACTGGGGAGGAAGACCCGGCGATATTCAATCCTTCTGAACTGAGCGCGGTGCAATGGGTGCAGGCGTGCAAGGCTGCGGGGATGAAGGGGCTGATTTTGACATGTAAGCATCATGATGGATTTTGTTTGTGGCCCAGTCAGTTTACAGCGCATACGGTCGCGGCTAGTCCGTGGAGGAATGGTACGGGGGATTTGGTTCGGGAAGTCGCCGATGCCTGCCGTGAGGGTGGGTTGAAGTTTGGCGTGTACCTGTCTCCTTGGGATCGTCATGAAGCCACTTATGGAGATTCGGAGAGGTATAACGAGTTTTTCCTCCAACAGTTGCGCGAGCTGCTTACGAATTATGGCGACATCTTCTGTGTATGGTTTGATGGTGCATGTGGTGAGGGTCCGAATGGCAAAAGGCAGGTCTATGACTGGGACGCCTATTATGCGCTTATTCGTGAACTTCAGCCTGAGGCTGTCATCTCGGTATGTGGCCCGGATGTTCGCTGGTGTGGCAATGAGGCAGGGCATACACGGGAATCGGAATGGAGCGTTGTGCCAGCGCATATGCAGGATAATGAGAAGATTCAGGAGCAATCACAACAGGTGGATGATGGTGAGTTTGCCACAAGGATCAATACGCAGGACAGTGATTTGGGAAGCCGGGAGGTCATTCGTTCCCAAGGTGAGCAACTGATCTGGTACCCTGCAGAGGTGAATACCTCGATTCGCCCAGGATGGTTCTATCATGCCAGTGAAGATGATCAGGTCAAAACACTGGAAGAACTGCTCGCCGTTTATTACGGCGCAGTTGGAGGCAACGCCACCTTTTTACTCAATCTGCCACCGGATACGCGTGGTCTCATTCACGAAACGGATGTGGAGCGACTACAGGAATTGGGAGATTCTCTACGTACTATTTTTCAGGAAAATTTCGCCTTGCAGGCGCTGGTAAAAGCATCGGAGACGATGGATGAACAACATGCCGTATCGGAAGTGCTGACGGAACGACGGGATACGTATTGGTGTCCTCACGAAGGAACAGAGCAGGCTTGGATCGAGCTGGATTTGCAGGAAGAAAGATCATTTGACCGGGTGGTGCTGATGGAACATATCCAGACAGGTCAACGGATTGAGCGTTTTACACTGGAGTTACAGACGGCAGATGGTGGTTGGGAAACGTTCTACACGAGGACGGTGGTGGGGTATAAGCGAATTTGCTGTTTCCCACAGGTCACATCGAGAAAGATGCGATTAAGCATTCATGAATCCAGATGGTATCCTACGTTGTCCGGGTTAGGCATATATCTGAGCGAGCGGGGAGGGTTGTAACATGGCGGTGCTGACGTATAAAGGTTCACAATTTATGTATGATGGTGAGCCCATTCGGATTTTGTCGGGTGCCATCCATTATTTTAGAGTGGTCCCCGAATATTGGGAGGATCGGTTACTCAAGTTGAAAGCCTGCGGTTTCAATACGGTGGAAACGTATGTGCCGTGGAATGTCCATGAGCCGCAGCCGGGTCGGTATTGTTTTGAAGGCATGGCTGATCTGGAACGTTTTATTCGCATTGCGGGAGATGTGGGTCTGCATGTGATTGTTCGTCCAAGTCCTTATATATGTGCCGAGTGGCAGTTTGGCGGATTACCTGCCTGGCTCCTTGCTGATGATGAGATTCGTCTGCGGTGTAATGATTCAAAATTTCTGGCGAATGTGGATCGTTATTATGATGTGCTTTTGCCCAAATTAAAACCCCTTCTTAGCACCCATGGCGGACCGATCATCGCGATGCAGATTGAAAATGAGTACGGCAGCTTCGGGAACGACGCGAGTTACCTGCGATATTTACGTGAGGGCATGGTGAAGCGCGGTATGGATGTGTTGTTATTTACCTCGGATGGACCGACAGACCACATGCTGCAAGCGGGATCGGTGCCAGGACATCTGGCTACGGTTAATTTTGGATCAGGAACGGAGGGAGCGTTCGCCAAGCTGCGTGAATATCAAGCGGACGAACCTTTAATGTGCATGGAGTATTGGAACGGCTGGTTTGATCACTGGGGTGAGTCGCATCATACCCGGGAAGCCGCAGATGTGGCTGGTGTGTTTGAAGAGATGCTTCGAGCAGGAGCCTCGGTTAACTTTTATATGTTCCACGGTGGAACAAACTTTGGATTTTATAACGGGGCGAACTGTCAGCAAAAGGATCAATACGAACCAACGATTACAAGTTACGACTATGATTCACTGCTTAGTGAATCGGGGGAGCCGACAGCGAAGTTCCATGCGGTGCGTAATCTTATTGATCGGTATAGCAATGAAGATCTGGGTGAGCTTGTGATGCCAGAATCGAAGGGGACCATCGCTTATGGGCGGGTGGAGTTGACCCAACAGGCGTCATTACTGGCGCAGATGGACCGGATATCAGCCCCGGTGCAGCGTACGAATCCGGAACCAATGGAGAAGCTGGGTCAGGATTATGGCTTTATTTGTTATCAAACCCGAATATCCGGCCCAAGGGAGCGACAGGAACTGGTGGTTCAGGAGGTGCATGACCGTGCGCTTGTGTTTGTTGATGGGCAATTTCAAGGTGTGTTCGAGCGGGGCAATACGGAATTATTGATTTCCTTTGAAGTACCGCCAGAGGGCGCAGAACTATTGATCCTTGTCGAAAATATGGGGCGAATTAATTATGGTCCATACCTGAGAGATCCGAAGGGGATTACGGAGGGGGTACGACATGGCTTTCAATTTTTATATGATTGGACGATTCATTGTCTGCCATTAACTGATCTGTCGGGTTTACAATTTAGTGATGTGATTAGCGAGGCAATTAACGAAACAGTTAATGAAGTAAAGGGACCAGCATTTTATCGAGAAGAGTTTAATATCACGAATGTAAGAGATACTTTTCTGCGTCTGGATAGCTGGACCAAGGGAGTTGTATTTGTAAACGGATTCAATCTGGGGCGCTACTGGAATAAAGGACCGCAAAAAACGTTATATGTACCAGCCCCGCTCCTCTATGAAGGTGAGAATGAAATCATGGTATTCGAGCTTCATCAGACGGCTGATCAGGCCGTAACGTTTGTGGATACACCGGATTTGGGCTAGAAAAAGGAAAATAGTAGAGCAAAACGATTATTGAGAATTGTCGTGTCCGCCGGAAAAAGGTATACGTTGGGTATGGACATCGACTAGGGCGTGTCTGAAAACTCCGAAGGACGCAGATTTTGCCGAATTTTCGTTCCAAGCAAGGAAATTTTCCGTAGGCGTGCCGGGGCACGTCAAGGGAAAGTGACGCAGCAGGGGGCGAAAAGGCGGTAAAATATGCACTTCAATGAGTTTTGAGACACGTCCTAAAGGAGAGGATGAGGGAAAATGAAAGTTGGACTCAGCACCTACAGTCTGCAACAAGCATTGGATCGCAAAGAATTAAACGTACCAGATGCCATTCGTTGGATCGCCGATCAGGGCGGGGAACATGTGGAGATTGTACCGATGGGATTCAGTCTGATCGATAATCCGGAGTTGATTGATGAGATTAAAGCTGTGGCAAAAGAGGTCGGGATCGACATTTCCAATTACGCCATCGGCGCAAACTTCGCTGTTCAGGAGGACGCCGAAGCGTTGGAGCAAGAGATCCAGAATGTGATGCGACATGTGGATGTGGCTGCTGCGCTCGGCGTGAAGCTGATGCGTCATGACGTGGCTTTCCGCCCTGCACCAGAGGGAACTGTAGCACAGTTCGAGATCGACCTAACGGTACTGGTGAAAGCCTGTCAGCGGATAGCCGATTATGCAGCGGATTTTGGAATCACAACAAGCGTTGAGAACCATGGGTACTATGTGCAGTCGAGTGAGCGAATTCAGCGTTTGTTACACGAAACGGCGCGGAGTAACTTTAAGACCACGCTGGATGTCGGCAATTTCCTCTGTGTGGACGAAGACCCGGTGAGTGCCGTGAAAAATAACATTCCGTACGCGTCGATCGTGCACGCCAAAGACTTCTACTGGAGACCTTCCTACCGGAACCCCGGTGAAGGCTGGTTCCAAACCTCGCATGGCAATTACCTGCGCGGTGCCATTGTGGGCCATGGCGATATCGACATGCCTGAGGTATTCCGTGTATTGAAAAAATCCGGGTATGACGGATATATCTCGGTTGAATTTGAAGGCATGGAGGATTGCAAAACCGCCTCACGCATTGCCATGGATAACGTCCGCCGCCTATGGGAAGAGGCATAGAGCTGAGTACTTGTTTTAAATGAAATATGACTTGTTACGTATGGCTCAAACAGAAAGTTAGTTCAGTCAGAAAAAGTAGTGGAGGGGGCGAAATCGATTCTGAAGAAACGAAGCTAAAAGCTTTCTGCAAGAAAGCTACTTCGTAAGCATTAACTCGCCTTTATCACCGGATTTCCCCTTTTGAGAAAGGGGATTAAAGAAATCTGGGGATAAGAGCGATCGGAAGAACGATTCGCAACCGGAACGTCTACCTGTTGGACGTTAATTATTTTATTTATGGAGGAATCAGCACTATGCCCAAATTGAAAGTCGCCGTTATCGGTGCCGGATCCATATCCGATTGCCATTTGCAAGCGTACGCCAGTAACCCGGAGGTTGAAATATACGCCATCTGTGACCTGAATGCAGTACGTGCCACTGAAGTCGCGAAGCAATATAATGCACCTCATGTGTTTACCGATTATAAAGAACTGCTCGCAATGCCCGAAATTCATTCCGTCAGCATCTGTACATGGAACGACTCCCATGCGGAGATTAGTATTGCTGCTCTGGACGCGGGCAAAAACGTGCTGTGTGAGAAACCACTCTGCCAAACGGTAGAGGATGCGCTCGAAGTAGAGAAGGCGGTTCATCGCAGCGGAAAGCTGCTTCAAGTCGGTTTTGTTCGCCGATATAGCGACAATGCACAAATTCTGAAGAAGTTTATCGACGAGGGTGAACTGGGCGAGATCTATTATGCCAAAGCCTCCAGTCTGCGTCGTCTAGGCAATCCGGGTGGCTGGTTCTCGGATATCAACCGCTCCGGCGGCGGCCCGCTGATCGATATCGGGGTACATGTGATCGACATATGCTGGTATCTGATGGGCAGACCGAAGGTGAAATCCGTCTCCGCTAACGTATCCAATCGATTAGGAAACCGCTCGAACATTAACAATCTATCGTTCTACAAAGCAGCGGACTATGACGCGGAGCAAAACACCGTAGAGGATATGGCAAATGCCCTGATTCGTTTTGAGAATGGCGCGAGCCTACTCGTGGACGTCAGCTTCACGCTACATGCCAAAGCGGATGAGACTTCGGTCAAACTATATGGCGACAAAGGCGGTGCCGAGTTGGAGCCGGAAATTTCGATCATCGGTGAGAAATTCAACACCATTTTGAACATGACCCCACAGGTCGATTTCAAATCATTCGATTTTATGGGTTCGTTCCGTAATGAAATTAACCATTTTATCGATAGCACACAGGGCCGCAAAGAAACACTTAGCCCCGTTGAAGACGGCGTCGAAGTGATGAAAATGCTCTGTGCCATCTACGAATCGGCACGCCAGGGCCGCGAAATCACGCTGTAAAGGTAGGGTTGTATTGCGTTGATACACTACGTTGATACTTTACTACTCCCGTTTCATTGAAAGTTATGAGCACTTCGCTCCTTTTCAATGAAAAGCTCCGCTCCGAGCAGGTATGGATTCGTCCTCTCCGCTTGCGGTTGGAGCAGAGCATGGAGCGAGCGCTAACGAATCTCAGACATCTTATTTAAGGATTCGGAGCGCTAGCAGAAATCTAAGGAACCTGACACACGCTATATCAGAAAAAGCAACAGTTTACAGCGTTTTTACCACCTAATTTCGGGAAATAACGTGTCTGATGTTCATTACAATTTAAAAAGAGGATCAAAAGGCTAAATAAGACGTCCTGAGTTCCTTAGAAAAAACTTTACCCATTCACCAGGATAAACGGGCCTGGATTTTAAGACGCTTTAAACGCCGACATCCATCATCGTATATCTTCCCTGAACTGAAGTTGAAGACACACCCTATAGAGACTTACCGTTTACGCTTTAACAGAGAGTGCAGAACTAATCCAAAACAACGAATCACACTCTCTCTGATCTTGTATTCCCTATAGAAACGAGGGAAATAAGGGGTCCATAGTGATTGGAGAGGGCACCGCAATCGCAACGACGGACAGACTAACCCTTTATAGGTTAAGCGCATCGTTTACACCAAAAAGGAGAACGCAAAACCAATCCAAAACAACGGAGTGCACTTTCTCTACCCTTGGATTTCCCTATAGGAAATCGGGGTAAATAAGGGGTTCCATAGTGATTGAAGATGGCACCGCACTCGAAATAACAAAGTTACTACGCCCCTTAATAGTTAAACTAGCGTTTACGCCAAAACGGAGAGTGCAGAACCAATCTGAAGAAGCGAAGCGCTCGCCTTTATCACTGGATTTCTAACAATTATACAGTGAAATAAGAGAAATCTGGGGATAACAGCGATCGAAAGATGGTACTGCACTCGGAGTGACCAGGCGTAACATGCATGGTTTATCTTTTATCCAATCCAGAGGAGATGAAACAGGATGAGCGAAGCCAAAGAAACCGTACTGGAGCAGGAAGAGCAGATCGTCGAAGCCGGCGTGCACAATTTTAGCAAAGAGGAAGAGTGGATCAAACCGGAAGATCCGCTGCTGAATGAGCGGTTGGAGTGGTTCAAGGATCAGAAGCTGGGGTTGATGATGCACTGGGGGCCGTATTCCCAGCTTGGCCTCGTGGAATCCTGGGCGCTGAGCGACGAAGATGGCGATTGGTCGCGCGATGACATCGACTGGACGGATGACATGGAAGACTTCAAGCGGGAATATTTTGATCTGAACAAAACCTTCAATCCGATTCGCTTCCAGCCTGAGGAATGGGCACAAATGGCGGCAGATAACGGGTTCAAATATTTCCTGTTCACCACCAAGCACCATGACGGTTTCTGTATGTGGGATACCAAGACGACGGATTACCGGATTACGGGCAAGGACACGCCTTTTCATACCCATAAGTATGCGGACATCTGTCGAGCATTATTTGATGCATTTCGGGCCAAAGGACTGGGCATCTCAGCGTATTTCTCCAAAGCGGACTGGCATACCCCGTATTACTGGGCACCGGGCATGGAGCGTGGACGTCATATGTGGCGCGGTCCCTCGTATGATCCCCATAAGTATCCGTGGCTGTGGGAGAAATTCGTGGAGTTCACACATGAGCAGATCATGGAGCTACTGACGAATTACGGGCGGATCGAATGTCTGTGGCTGGATGCCGGCTGGGTGCGCGAAGGTCGCCATGGTCAGGATATCAGGCTGGGAGAAGTCGTGGAACGGGCGCGTCAGACCACACAACCTTGGCTTCTGTCCGCAGATCGCACCGTGGGTGGGCCGTATGAGAATATCGTTACCCCCGAGCAGACCATACCGGAACATCCGATGAACATTCCATGGGAGAGCTGTATTACGGTGGGGAACTCCTTTGCCTTCGGATTCGATGATCAGTATAAAACGGGAAGACAGCTGGCACATATTCTACTTGAAGTTGTGTCCAAGGGCGGTAACCTGGCGCTGAATGTAGGTCCACAACCCGATGGGCGTCTGCCAAAAGGGGCAATTCGAGGTATCAAGGGCCTCGGTGAATGGTTGGGTACTCATGGAGAAGGCATCTATGGAACCCGGATCTGCGGACCATATTTTACGAAAGATTGGGCTTTCACTCAGAAGGAAGAGATCAACACCGTATATGCCTTCCGTTTGTACCTAAACGAGAATGAGACCGTACAACCACAGTTAATCATTCCTTATCTTGAAAAGGTAGAGCGGATCGAACTCGTCGGTAGCGATGACGTACTTTCGTATCAGCAAACGGGAGACGGACTTCTTGTGGATCTGCCCCAATCCGCTGCAACGAGTGAAGCGCCCATCACACATACGTTCAGATTGATCACAAGCGCATAGAGGTTGTTCAAAAAGTCCCCAATTGATCACGAAGTAGTCCACGAAGTGAACTCGACATCGAATCTTGCGTTCACCTTCGGAGTCCGGTGCTCATGTAGGTTTGCCTACACTCCGCTCCTCCTCCTTCAGGTTCTCGCAACCTTCTCGGTGCTGAATCGTTAACTTTTTGAACTTGTATGTAAAGAATTCCATGTCAATTCCGGGGGAGATATAACCACCTCCGGGATTTTTTTATTCATACATAAGGGACACAATTCCCAATAGAAACGGCTCGAAATCGCTTGTCACACAAGGGTTTGTGGAATAAAGAGAAGTCGGAGAAAATTGCAAATTGATAAAAGTTTATCGAGCGATGTACTATCAAATCAAGAAAGCGCTACCTGATATGAATGTTTACATCATATTTGTTGAACAAGGAACTAAGAACAGAGAAAAGGATGTTTAAGGGATGTAAATGTAATGTATTATTACACTTGAGGTGTAGAAGGAGTGACGCAAATGAGTCGAGCTACGGAAAGCATACCCGCCAAGATGGAACTCCAACAGAGGAAACATGTGGAGCCCAAGCGGCAGCATCCATTCATCAAAAGCCTCAAGAAACACTGGGAGCTCTACCTGCTCGTGCTGCCCCCGGTGTTGTATCTGTTAATCTTCAAGTACATTCCTATGGTGGGTGTCCAGATCGCCTTCAAGGACTTCAGTGTAGTCAAAGGAATCTGGGGAAGCCCGTGGGTCGGATTCAAACACTTTGAAGCCTTCTTCCAATCTCCAAACTTCTGGCTGTTAATCAAAAACACGATAGGCATCAGCTTTTATTCCTTAATTGCCGGTTTCCCCATTCCGATCCTTCTGGCGCTGGCGCTGAATGAGATTCGAACGGGTTACTTCAAAAAGACTGTGCAGATGGTCACTTACGCTCCGCATTTTATCTCAACGGTTGTTATGGTATCCATTATCATTCTGATGCTCTCCCCGCATGTCGGCGTGGTAGACAAGCTGTTCACACTGCTTGGCTTCCCGATGACGAACTTCATGGGTATTCCGGAATACTTCAAATCGATCTATGTCTGGTCAGGTGTGTGGCAGGGCATGGGATATTCATCAATTATATATATCGCAGCTCTTGCTGGTGTTGATCCATCTCTCTATGAAGCAGCAAAGATGGACGGCGCATCAAGGCTTCGGAAAATATGGCACATCGACCTCCCGTCGCTCGTTCCAGTCACCGTTATCATGCTGATTCTGAGTCTGGGCAGCATTATGGGCGTGGGCTTTGAGAAAATATACCTGATGCAGAATCCACTCAACACAAGCGCTTCGGAGGTCATCTCCACGTATGTGTACAAGGTGGGTCTGATCGGGGCGAATTTCAGCTTCTCCTCGGCAGTAGGGTTCTTCAACTCCATTATCAACCTGATCCTGCTGGTTATCGTCAACGGCATATCGCGCAAAGTATCCCAGAACAGCTTGTGGTAAAGGAGGAGTTTATCCATGTTCAACCTGATTAATCGTAACCGGATCAAGGACCCACTCGGTGACCGCATTTTCATGACATTCAACTATATCTTTCTGTTCGCCATACTGCTAACAGTGTTTTATCCGCTTTTGTATATCATCAGTTCTTCGTTCAGCTCTTCACGAGCCGTGACATCCGGTCAGGTGTGGCTGTTCCCGGTAGACTTTAACATCAAGGCGTACATCTCCATTTTCAAAAGCCAACAGCTTATGCTCGGTTTTTATAACACGATCATCTACACCGTGGTGGGCACGTTCATTAACGTGGTGCTGACCGTCATGCTGGCGTATCCTTTGTCACGAAAATCGTTCTATGGACGAGGTGCCATCATTATTTTCATGATGATCACGATGTTCTTTGATGGCGGTCTGATTCCCACCTACCTCTTGATGAAGGATTTGCACCTGCTCGATACACGTTGGGCGATGTGGTTGCCCGGGGCGCTCGCAGTATTCCAGGTCATCGTGGCAAGAACTTTCTTCCAATCTTCCATTCCGGAAGAACTCGGGGAGGCCGCGGAAATGGACGGTTGCCGGGATATCCGGTATCTGATCAGCGTGGTTCTTCCCTTATCAAAGCCCATTCTGGCGGTCATGACACTTATGTATGCCGTAGGTCACTGGAATGCGTACTTTGATGCATTGATCTACCTGCGTTCCGAGAAATTGTTCCCTCTACAATACGTGCTTCGCAATCTGCTTATCCTGAACGCGGCTGATCCGGCGATGCTCGCCAATACCAGCCAACAGATGCGGGACCAAGGGTTCGAGCAGGTGTTGAAATATGCACTGATCGTTGTGGCGAGTATTCCAATTCTGATCATGTATCCATTTGTACAGAAGCATTTTGTTAAAGGGGTCATGGTTGGTTCCCTCAAAGGTTAATCCTTGTGAGTTAAGCCTGGTTGCCTCTTGAAAGGAGGTGGAAGGAACACGCCGGCTTCCGGGGTCGATTTTATAAACGTGCAGTACAAGTCAATAATTTGCCGTTATGAACAAAAAGGAGGAGTCAGATTGAGAAAATCTTGGATTTCGATGTTGTTTCTGGTCTTTGCTTCGGTGGCTTTGTTGTCCGCATGCAGTTCATCCGAGGAGTCGGGTGGAAGTAGCGACGGTAGCGGGGAGAGCGGCGGTCCTGTAACCATGACCCTCTTTGCTCCGCAAGGCAAAGCGTCCATGGAAGAGAATGAATTCACCCAATTTATCGAAGACAAGTTCGACGTTACCCTAAAATGGGATCTGGCCCCAACGGACGCCTTGCAGGATCGCAGACAATTGCTGCTGGCTAGTGGTGATTATCCGGAAGTATTTCTTCACGGCAAGTTCACCACCTCAGATCTTCAAACCTATGGAAAACAGGGCGTGTTCCTTCCGCTACAAGATCTAATTCAGAAGTATGGTCCGAATCTGACCAAGATTATGGAAGAGAAGCCATACTTCAAAGAAGCTATTACGGCACCGGATGGCAACATCTATGCGCTGCCTATCTTCAATGAATGTTACCACTGTACGTATGCACAGAAATACTGGATCAACACGGAGTGGCTTGATAATTTGGGCCTGAAAATGCCAACCACAACTGATGAACTGTATACCGTTCTGAAGGCGTTTAAGACACAAGATCCAAACGGTAACGGGAAAGCGGACGAGATTCCACTTACAGGCGCACCGAACAAGTATGTATGGAATGGCAACATTGATGCCTACCTGATGAATAGCTTTATATACAATGACAACGACAAATATCTGATCGTGAACGATGGCAAGGTGAGTTTTGCCGCCAATCAGGAAGGCTGGAAGAAAGGGCTGGAGTACATGAACAAGCTCTATGCAGATGGCCTGATTGATCCGGCTTCCTTTACACAGAATGATCAGGCGATTGGACAGCTGGGGAACAAGGAAGGCGATGAAGTGGTCGGCTCCATTACAACGGCGCTGGTCAGTTATCTCGTGAATACTTATGACAAAGATATCACCCGTCACCAGCACTGGGAGATCGTTCCTCCATTGAAAGGACCAGATGGAGTGCAGACGACAGGCGCCACGCAGAGCGTAGGTGAGTTTGAGTTTGCCATCACGAACAAAGCGACAGAAGCACAGCAGATTGCCGCCATCAAAATCGTAGACTACATGTTCAGTGAAGAAGGTGCGCTGTACGCGGAGTATGGACCAACTGAAGGCAAGGGCTGGAAGAAGGCAGATGCCGATGAGAAAAACATCAATGGCGAGCCGGCCAAATACAGCTACTACAACCTGCCTGAGCGTGATCCAAACGTTGTTGTGAACGAGAGTTGGTCACAGATTGGAGCACATGACTTGTCCAACACGTTCCGTAATCTGTTTGCGGAAGGACAGAATCCTTTAGAAGCAGAGGGTTATGGTACACGTCTGGCTCAAGCTACCAATGTGTATGAACCTTATGCACCCAAAGAAGTATACCCTGCGAACGTATTTATTCGTCCAGAGGATACGGAATCAGCTGCACAACTGACTACGGCTATCAAGGATTATGTGCAGACAAATATGGCACAGTTCATTATTGGCAGCAAGAGCATTGATAAGGAATGGGATTCGTATGTCAAAGGCTTCGATGGTCTCGGACTGAGTAATTACCTTGAGATCTACCAGCGTGCCATTGAGAAGAATCAATAATTGAAGGATTTAATATAGAGGCTGTCCCGTCTGTCACCCGTGACCGGGACGGTCTTCTCCTATGACAACCCCACGTCATCCGATATAATGTACTGAATATTTATGGAAAATTAGCGATCAGCACAGATGTTTGTCGTCATTCAGCATGAACAGTAATGGTGGGGGGATCTCGGAGATGAACAACAATTGGTTTAGACGTTTGCTGTTATCGTATCTGCCTGTTTTCTTTATTGTGACGACCATTCTATTCTTTATTTTCTTTCAAGTATTCAATGAACAGAACCGTAGAGAAGCGCTCAAGGCCAATGAATTTCTGGCCTCTCAGGTCACGCAATATCTGGACAACTCCCTGCGTTCCATCGACTTCAAGGTACTGCGTGAGATTTTGACCAACCCTAACTTGAAGAATTATTTCTCGGTATCTGGCAGCGATGATGTGTATGCCGGCATTCAGGCGGTCCAGGTGGTTGATGAATTGAAAATAGAGTATCCGCTGATTGATTCAATTTATCTCGTTCGATACGGGGATGGCACGGTCTTCAGTAACGGGAAGGCTGTTCCGATTGAAGAGTTCCCGGATGCAGACTTTATTGCAGATAGCCGGTCAAGGGATGAACAGAAGTGGGCAGGGGCACGAGCGTTCCGAGCTTTTCCTTCACAAGCGACGGAGCAGGTGATTACGATTGTGCGAAGTGTAGGAAACGGCAAAGGACTTGTGGTGACAAACGTGGACCTAAGTACCCTGAGGAAATCCATTATGCAGATGTATGATCCGGAATTTACGTTTGTGAACATCTTCAACCGTTCGGGCGGCAATCTGTGGGATAGCAGCATGCCAGGAGGGGTTGCAGCTTCTACTAAAACCACGTCGGGAGAAGTCTTCTCCGAATTTACGTCGAGTTATAGTGGTTGGAAGGTGCAGACAGGTCTTAACAATGGAAAAATCGTCAAATGGACGCTGCAATTTTATAATATCTGGTTTGCCTTTGCTGTAGTGGTTGTGTTGATTGGTGTGGTGTGGGTGATCTATGTTACCCGCAGAAACTACAAGCCGATTCAGCAGATTGTCACGTTAATTCAGACCGTCTCTTCGCAGAAGCAATCGGGGCTGGGCTATGGCAAGGAGAATGAGTTTCGATTCATCCATACAACGCTGGAACGCATGATTGATCAGACGAGACAATATCAGGAGGAGCACGAAGAGAATCTGATTTTGCAGAAAAAAATGTTCTTTCAGGAGTTGCTGGAGGGCACACGAGACTTTACGAGCACGGAGCTGACAGCGGAGATGAAGAAGTTCAAACTGCCTGAGCTGGAGCATCATTGGGCCGTCATGGTAGTTGAAATGGATCGGTATGATGCATTTGTGACGGAGTATCATGATCAGGACCAATCCCTCTTGAAATTTGTGTTATCTAGTATCCTGCAGGAGAGTGCGCGTCATGAAGGAACGGAAGTATGGGCTGAATGGATCTCCGATCAGCGTCTGTACGCCATCCTCTGGATTCCGGCAATGGAACAGGCCGAGGAGACCGAGCATCGATTGCTCGCTGGTTATCTGGACAGAATCGATCAGTATCTGAACTTCACCGTGACCATTGGTGTTGGTCGGGTTGCTGTTGATATTCGGGGGTTGAGAGCTTCATTGAAAGAAGCTGTGCACGCGCTGGAGTACAAGGCTGTACTGGGCATGAATCGCATCATTCCCTGTAGCGATGTACCAAATTCGACCAATGATGTGTATGAGTTTCTGAAGACCATCTCACTGCTCGTGCAGGCAATGCGCTTGTCGGACGATATCTGGGAAAAGCATTTTGAGAGACTGTTTGAACAAATCAGTGAGTCCGTTCTGTCCCGTCAGGAGATTATGAATACAATCCAATTGTTATTTCAACATTACAATCGGGAATTCGCCGAACTTCCACGGGAGTACCAGGAGTCATGGGCTGCTATATTCACCCCACTTCTCCCAAGGCTTGAGGGCTGGGAGACGTTAGACGATCTGCGTGAGCTGTGTTGGGAAGGGTTCAGGGAACTGGCGCTGCAGATGCAGACGCTGCATTGTTCCCGAAAACACAGATCACATATTCTGGAGATTCGCAAATACATCGAAGAGCATTACAACAATCCTGATCTGTCACTAAACTACCTTAGTGATCTATTCGATATTAATCCGAAGTATCTGAGCAAGCTTTTCAAGGATGAGATTGGGGAGAAGTTTGTGGATCTGCTCATTAGTCATCGCATCGAAAAAGCTAAGCTGCTCATGCAGGAGACCGATAAGGCCATTCAGGAGATCAGTGAGGAAGTGGGATACACGAACTATAATTCCTTCAACCGGGCTTTCAAGAACGTGGTGGGTGTGGCACCAAGTGACTATCGCAAAGCCATGTGAGTGCACACGCCTAACTAATTCCGAACGCATAAGGAGAATGTGCATATGGACTATAAAGATGCTTCGCTTCCCATTCAGGAGCGGGTTCAGGATCTGATCGGACGGATGACAACGGCAGAGAAGATTGGACAACTCATTCAGCCGATGGGATGGAAGACGTATGATAAAGCAGCTGATGGTACAGTACAGGTGACGGAAGAGTTCAAAGCGGACATGGAACAGGGCGGTGTCGGTTCTCTGTATGGTGTGCTTCGGGCCGATCCATGGACTGAAGTGACGCTGGAAACGGGGCTTACCCCACGGCAGGGAGCCGTTGCCACGAATGTTATTCAACAGTATGCCATGGAGCATTCCCGGCTGGGCATTCCCATTTTGTTCGGGGAAGAGTGTTCCCACGGGCATATGGCGATCGGGGCGACAGTATTTCCGGTACCGTTAATGGTGGGCAGCACGTGGAATATGGAGTTATACCGCAAGATGTGTGAAGCCATCGCTGTGGAGACCCGGAGCCAGGGGGGAGCGGCAACGTATTCCCCGGTGCTTGATGTGGTACGTGACCCGAGATGGGGACGGACAGAGGAATGTTTTGCCGAAGACCCATACCTAATCGGTGAATTTGCAGTAGAAGCCATGAAGGGACTACAGGGTGATCGGCTCGACTCCAACCAGACGATTGTCGCTACACTTAAGCATTTTGCGGCTTATGGCAGCTCAGAGGGTGGACGTAATGCAGCACCTGTGCATATGGGATTACGTGAATTACATGAAATAGATCTGTTGCCGTTCAAAAAAGCAGTGGAAGCCGGGGCTTGTTCCGTCATGACCGCTTATAACGAGATAGATGGCGTACCTTGCACGTCCAGTACGTATCTGCTGAATGACCTTCTGCGCGAGCAGTGGGGTTTTGAGGGATTTGTCATTACTGATTTTGGTGCCATTCAGATGCTGGTTCATGGACATAACACCGCCGAGAACGGGGAGCAGGCCGTGGCACAGTCCCTTCAGGCAGGTGTAGACATGGAGATGTCCGGGTACATGTACCGCAAACATCTTGGTCAGGCGCTTGAGCAGGGATTGATCAAAGAGAAGGATCTGGACTTGGCTGTGTGGCGAGTGCTGGAGATGAAATTCAGACTTGGGCTATTTGAAAAGCCTTTCGTTGATCCAGAGTTTGCAGAGCGGGTTATTGGATGTGAAGATCATATTCAGCTGGCAAGGGAAGTTGCACAAGAGGGGATTGTTTTACTGAAAAATGAGGGAAATACTCTTCCGCTTGCCAAAACAGGTACGATGCTAGCTGTCATTGGTCCGAACGCAAACCATATCTATAACCAGCTTGGGGACTATACCTCGCCACAGCCGAGAGAACAGATCGTCACGGTACTGGATGGCATTACGCGCAAGCTTGGTGTGGATTCGGGTCAGGTGCTGTACGCACCCGGTTGTCGGATTAAAGGCGACTCCAGAGAAGGTTTTGCGCAAGCGCTCGCCTGTGCGGAACAGGCCGATGTCATCGTGATGGTGATGGGTGGTTCCAGCGCCCGCGATTTTGGTGAAGGTACGATCGACTTGCGGACAGGTGCGTCTGTGGTAACCGATGATCCATGGAACGATATGGAGTGCGGTGAGGGCATTGACCGGGCGTCTTTGAATCTCATGGGTGTTCAATTGGAGCTGGTGCAGGAGGTACATAAGCTGGGGAAACCCGTTATCGTTGTGTATATTAACGGCCGCCCCATTGCTGAACCTTGGATTGATGAGCATGTCCATGCCATTGTGGAAGCGTGGTACCCCGGACAGGAAGGTGGTAACGCGATTGCGGATATTCTGTTTGGCGACGTGAATCCATCTGGTCGTCTTACCGTCTCCATTCCCAAGCATGTTGGGCAACTTCCGGTCTACTATCATGCCAAACGCACTCGTGGCAAACGGTATTTGGAGATGGATCTGGCGCCGCAGTATCCGTTTGGATATGGACTGAGCTACACCGAATTCAAATACGAGAATGTAAGAGTAATGCCAGAAATCATCGGCCCGGACGATGAAGCTCAGGTGATGGTTGAAGTCACGAATACCGGAGCGGTTGCGGGAAGTGAGGTTGTGCAGTTGTATATCACGGATGTATCAGCTTCGGTCACGCGAGCTGAAATGTCACTGAAAGGTTTTCGTAAAATTCATCTGAAGCCAGGACAGACCCAGACCGTTACATTCCCTGTGCAAAAAGAACATCTCGCACTGATCGACTCCCGTCTCCAGTCTGTCGTAGAACCGGGTGAATTCAGGCTCATGGTTGGCCGCAATTCTATGGATTGGACCGCCTGCAGTCTGCACATTCAGAAGGTGGGGGTGGAGGTATGATTCGAATTCAGCGATTCATCGAAGATCTGAAACAGCGACAATGGCTGGATACGATCGAGCTTCCAGCGTGGGAGATGCAGAGGGCCAGATACATTCGGCCAGGGGAATACGAGTACGAACAGGCATATGAAAATGAAGATGAACAGGCAGAAAAGGCCATGCAAAGCTTGAATCCGCTGAACAGCGTACACGGCACGACGTATTTTCTGAGCAAACGTGTGGAGATTCCGGCGGAATGGCAGGATCAAGCTGTTGGGCTGATCTTCGAGGCTGGAGGAGAAGGGCTACTTAAGGTGAATGGCATACCTTATCACGGATTGGACCGGAACCACGGGTTCGTACCCCTTCCGAGAAGTCGGGTAGGAAATACACCGCAGTTGGAGATTGAACTCTACGATCCGATTCCAGAGCCGCATGATCCACTCAACCGACAAGCTGTCATTCAGCCGCCTATTCAGGGCATTCGGGCAGCGTTGGTTCATGTTAATCAGCCACTGCAGAGCCTGATGTACAGCGTGACGGTACTCGCCGAGTCGCTCCGGGCATATAACGAGAAGGAGCCCAAGCGGATGGCACTTGTTCAGGCTGTTCATCAGGTGATGGATAACTTGTACAATGACCCGGAACGCTGGAGTGATGCAGCCTGGATACAGAACTTCGAATATGTATTAGCACAGTCGGTACAGCAGGAAGACCCCGAGGAATATCGAAGTGGCTTCATGCATCTGGTTGGACAATCCCACATTGATATTGCCTGGCTGTGGCCTGTACGTGAGACGGTTCGCAAGTCCAGTCGCACGTTCTCGACCATGTGCACCTTGATGGATACGTACCCGGATTTTGTGTATTCCCAGAGCCAGCCGCAGTTGTATGCCTTCGTGAAGGATCATTACCCGGAGCTGTACGAGCGAGTTAAAGCCCGCATTGCTGAAGGCCGCTGGGAGCTGGTCGGAGGCATGTGGGTCGAGCCGGATCTGAATATTCCGAGTGGCGAGTCGTTAGTTCGGCAGATTCTGTATGGACAGAACTTCTATCAGGCGGAGTTTGGCAAACGCTCCAACATCGAGTGGCTGCCGGATACCTTTGGCTACTGTGCTTCCTTGCCGCAGATGCTGAAACTCGCGGATATTCCTTATTTTATGACCACCAAGCTGAATTGGAATGATACCAATGCGTTTCCGTATGACCTCTTCGACTGGGTAGGCATAGATGGCACTTCCGTGCTGGCATATCTGAATCATGGGGTGAATGAACATACGCGTCCCAAAGATGTGGATGAACATTGGCAATCATTTAAACAAAAGGATGTGCACCCTGAGCAAATGTTGCTTTACGGACATGGCGATGGTGGTGGTGGCGTGACGAATGAGATGGTGGAGTTTGCGGAGCGATCCCATTTGATGGTTGGACAGCCAATCAGCAAATTCAGCACAGCAGGGGCTTTTTTTGAAGACATATCATTAAATAATCCGACGTTGCCGAAATGGCACGGGGACTTGTATCTGGAACTGCATCGCGGAACGTATACAACTCATGCGAGGAACAAACGTAGCAACCGTAAGGCAGAGGTATTATATCGGGAAGCGGAAATCTGGGGGCAATTTGCCGGGGCTTACGGCGCGCACACGAAGAATGATCTGGATGAAGGCTGGAAGTTGATTATGCTCAACCAATTCCATGACATTATTCCGGGAACGTCGATTCCAGAAGTTTACGTAACGTCCACCGAGGAGTACACGAAGGTATTTGCACTGGGTACATCCGCACTGCGGGAAACGCTGGATACCCTTGCAGAGAACATTGCAACAGATGAAGTCGATGGTCTCCCCTATATTATATTCAACAGCCTCGGCTGGAAACGCGGAGAAAATATCACCATTACAGGGGATGCCGACCTCACCAAGGTGGCTGCATTCGATCGTCAAGGTAACCGTTTGACCTGTGATCTTGAACAAAAGGAAGACAAGTATACGTTGCTCGTGCATGTTCCATCGATTCCTGCTTTTGGGTATACAACCATATGGCTGCGCGAAGCATCGGATGTTATCCTTCCAGTAAGGGAAGAAAAATCCTTCCCTTCCACGTGGGAAACTGAATTTTACACGCTTGAGTTTAATGACTTGGGAGAGATCACTCGATGGTATGACAAAACGGTAGGACGTGACTGGCTGAAGCCTGGTGATCGGGCGAATGAGTGGCAGTTTTTCCACGACAAACCGACGTACTGGGATGCATGGGATATCGATCCACGATTTGAATCCCAGCGAGCTGGTGCGGTGCAGTTGATCTCCAGAGAGATTGTACAGCGCGGGGCTACGCGAGATGTACTACGCTTTGTCTGGAAGTTGAATCAATCGGAGATCAGCCAGGATATCATTTTGCATCGTTACCAGCGGCGTGTTGATTTCCATACAAAAGTGAACTGGAATGAGAGCCATAAGCTGCTCAAGGTGGCCTTTCCAGTGGATCTGGTGGCAGCCAAAGCAGCCTATGAAATCCCGTTTGGAGCGTTGGAGCGTCCAACCCATAACAACACCAGTTGGGAGCAGGCGCAGTTCGAGGTCTGCGGACATCGCTGGGCGGATATCTCGGAGGGCAACAGCGGTGTGAGTTTGCTGAATGATTGCAAGTACGGATATGACATCAAGGATCGGACGATCCGCCTGTCTCTGCTTCGTGCTCCGAAATGGCCGGATGAACATGCCGATCAGGGCGATCATGAATTCACGTATTCGATCCTGCCACACCAGGGCGATTGGCGACAAGCTGCCGTCGTTCGCCGGGCGATGGAGCTGAATCATACGGTCGAAGTTGTGGCAGCGAGTCAGTCTTCCGGTCACTTGCCAGCTGAACATGCTTGGGTTCAGTTCCACAGTGAACATGTTATTCTGGATGCAATCAAGCCAGCGGAAGACGGTTCCGGAACAGTACTACGTTTCTACGAATCATCCGGAGGTCGGGAAACGGTGCAGGTTCAGTGGGCTGAAAAGGAAATCAAAGCGTCCATCATTAATCTTCTGGAGGATGAGATCCATCCGTTGGCTTGTTCAAACGGCACAATTGAACTGACATTCAAACCGTATGAGATCAAGTCGGTGAAACTTGTTGATATCAGTAATGAGTCGAACCTTACATTTACATGAGAACGTAGAGTTACTCACTCAATCACAGGAGGTATGACATGAAATTAACGAATAAGATCGGTGTCATCGTGGATAGCTTTGGCGTAGGTGTACGGGAAGGGTTGAACAAAGCCAAAGACGTAGGTGCAGAAGGTGTGCAGATCTACGCCGTCAAGGGAGAGATGGACCCTGAAAATTTGTCACCTGCGGCGCGCAAAGAGTTGAAGAGTTACATCGATTCTCTGGGTCTTGAAATTTCAGCACTGGTTGGCGACCTGGGTGGACATGGTTTTCAGGTCAAGGAAGATAATCCGTGGAAAGTAGAGAAGTCGAAGCGGATCGTGGATCTGGCCCTCGATCTAGGCACAAACATTGTCACTACACATATCGGCATTGTTCCACATGAGCCTTCATCAGAAGTTTATGCCACGCTGCATGCTGCTTGTGAGGAACTGGGCCAATACGCCAAAAGTGTTGGCGCATACTTTGCCATTGAGACAGGACCGGAAACGGCTGCTGACTTGAAAGGATTCCTGGATACGTTATCGACCAACGGAGTATCGGTGAATTTTGATCCGGCGAATATGGTGATGGTGACCGGAGATGATCCGGCGCGGGGCGTTCATCTGCTCAAGGATTACATCGTACATACTCATGTGAAGGATGGTGTGCGGCTGAAGGAAGTTGACCCACGAGACGTATACGGAGCGGTCGGTTATGCCCCTATGGATCACGATAAGATTGCCGAGATGGTCTCTTCCGGGACTTTCTTCCGTGAGGTGCCGCTGGGCGAGGGTGGCGTTGATTTTGATGGATACTTTGCAGCGCTTCAGGAGATTGGTTACACCGGTTATCTGACGATTGAACGCGAGGTTGGTCATCAGCCGGAGCAGGACATTCGCAAGGCGGTTCAATTTATCCAACAATATCGATAGGGAGCTGAGCAGATGAAAGTGGGCCTGAGCACGTATAGTTTGTTGAACGATTTGAATTCGGGTGAGATGACGGTGCTGGATGTGATCGACTGGATTGCGGCGAACGGCGGCGAGCATATGGAAATGGTTCCTTACGGTTACACTGTTGAGGATAATCACGATCTGGCGGATGCGATTCGGGAACGGGCAACGTCTAAGGGTATTGAACTGTCCAACTACTCGCTGCCAGCGAACTTCGTGCAGGAGACGGAAGAGGCCTTTGAAGAAGAGATGGCTCGGGTCAAAAGACATGTGGATGTCGTACACCGAATGGGTGTAAAACATATGCGGCATGACGTAACGGCGTTTACCCTGCCAAAGGAGAAGATGACCATTGCCTGGTTCGAGCAAAATCTGCCGCTGATGGTGCGGGGAAGCCAGATTATTGCGGACTATGCCGCGCAGTTTGGCATCACGACAACCATTGAAAATCACGGTTTCAGCGTGCAGGCGAGTGATCGGGTGCAACGTGTTCTTCATGCTGTAGATCGTCCGAACTTTAAAACAACACTCGATATTGGCAATTTCATGTGTGTGGATGAGAACCCGATCGTCGGTGTCATGAAAAATCTGCCGTACGCTTCTCTGGTCCACTTCAAAGATTTCTACTTCCGTCCTTATGATGAGCATCCGGGTGAGGGTGAATGGTTCACCACAGCCTACGGTAACTTCCTGCGAGGAGCGATCGTTGGACAAGGGGATATTCCGATTCGCAAAATTGTAAAGCTGATCAAAGACTCCGGCTATGATGGCAATATTACGGTGGAGTTCGAAGGCATGGAGGAATGCAAATCCGCATCCAAAATCGCCATGGACAACCTGCGCCGCTTCTGGGAAGAGGCGTAACAAAGCATGATGAAACATAATAAGGGAATGGATCAAGGGCCACTTTTCGAAGTGGCTCTTATTTTTGATCATTAGGATTCTGGACTGTCCATCGGTCCAGGATCATTTCGATGTAACGCATGGTTTCCGTTGTCATACCATATACACGAGCTGACCGATCATCCCCTGGGGTGATATAATCCCAATATTTTTCTGCCAATTCTGCATTCCCTTGAAAAGCCCTTTCAGCATAATCAGAGATTCGGATGGCCAGTAACCGTGAGGCTTCGGAATCCGGAGGTTCCATCTTGCATGTATGAACATCTTTAAGAATATCAGCCCATTCCATGGATATTGAATCGTTCTGATTATTCAGAGGTAACGATTCCATTTCTTCAGGTGTAAAAACATCTTGACGGAACTTGCCCGGAGGTTGATCCAGTTCACGGATGAAACCCAGCATCTCATCCAGACTGATTTTACCGGAGGCTCTGATGGCATATATAGTTGAAAAAAGAAGATGCTCGACCTTGCTTAATCTCTCCTGCTGTTCCTTAACGACGGCCAGTTGTTGTTCCAACGTATTATTCCATAAAGTAAGATTACTCTCTGGTTCAGAGCGAGCAGCATCCTGATCGAGGAATTCTCCAATCTCATTCAATTTAAAATGCATTTTCTTCAGAATGGTAATCTGCTGAAGCCGTAAAATATCCTTTTCACCATATAAGCGATACTGATTGTTCTCATTACGGGCCGGTCGCAGTAAATCCAGCTTCTCATAATAATGCAGTGTTCGGATGGATACTCCGGTATGTTTGGATAGTTGTCCAACGGTATACAACAGGCAGATCCCTCCCTCATGATTTATGTATTCTCCACCAGCGCCATGCATTGAGCACCGCCAGAATGATCCCACCGACGAAGATTATCATCATATACAAAATAAATATTTCGGCCAACCCATTATCTTGCGCAGTATAGCTTAACAATGCCGGTCTATCACCTGGCATAACAACGAATCGGGCTACTTCCAGGTAAGCGACATGAAATCCGATGGAGGCCCATAGAGAACCGGTCAAACTGCGCAGAAGCTGTAACGTAATTCCATAGGTCAAGAGTAGGATCATATAATCCAAGGTTATCCGGTTTCCGGCATCCATACCGACGAGCTCTTGCAATAGGCTGACACTCATCGGAACCAGCAGAAAGAGCATGATTTGAGTTACATAAGCGAAAAACACAGGAAGTCGCAGTCTGAAGCGTAATCCATCATAGACCATGCCTCGCATGGATAGTTCCTCTGGCAAAGCTTCGTACAAGAAAGCAATACAACTATTAAGTGCGATAGCAAGCAAGAACTCGACTGAAAAGTGCCACTCCGTAATCGTAATCCAGTTGTTCATACTAGCTATCGCCAACCCGATGAAGGCCAGAGAAGTGGCAAATAATGCGCCAAAGAGCAAGTGAATTATGCTTTTTCCTGTCAGAGGAAGAAGAACGGACTTCATATGGAAGTGTCTTCGAATGACGAATAGTACGGGCAAGACGATACTAATAATGACAACAGCTTGGGTGAGATGAACCATCCATTCAGCAGCACCAATAGTGCTGACAAACTCCCCTGCGAGTGTAGCAAAAAACAGACCCAATGTCATCGTTAACCAACTCATTCCAATAATAGCTATTCCACTACTGCGTCGTTTCTTGGTTACATGTTCAGGTGACATACTCATGCTAATCCCCTCCTGAAGCCAGTATAAACCCTCGAGTTAACGTCAGGGTCAAGCAGGAAATATGCCTATCAGAATATGGTTCTGCGCAAGGATTAAGTTACGAGCAGCACAAGTGTGGTATACTGGATATATTCAGCCTGATAATAACTGGCTATGGATAGGAGATGTCACTGATCTATGCAGGTATTCGAGGACTGGAATCAGAAAGTAAAGAGGACGTTTAATGCTACGAACCCCGAGGTAGTGTTGACGGTATCGGAAGCTGGAAGTTTGCTTGGTTTGACCAAAGACCAGATGAAACTGTACGTGGACAAGAACAAACTAACGAAGGTCCCGATCATGAGAAGTGTTCACCGATACCTCTTATTGAAAAGTGAAATAGATAACATCGTTCAAGCTCGATAACTTCATAGGATTGAACACAACCATTTTACCGACAGGATTCGGGAGAGTGGTCTTTTTTTTATCTGAAAGGGGACGGAACGTGCTGAATAAAGTGTCAAATTGGTTCTATCAGCGGGTGAATTGGAAATGGGTTGTAGCTGCGGTTGTTGTTTTTGCCTGTTTCATTGCATTTATTCTGCCCTGGCAGGCGGCAAAGTCGGAGGAGGCCACAGGTGGTGGGCAGTCCCCGGATTTCTCTTTTCTGTACACTGCAAATGATCTTTATCAGATGGCTGAGCAGTTTGGTGAAACAGGGCGGAGCGCCTATATTCAGGCACGATTCACATTTGATCTCATATGGCCCTTGGCCTATCTGTTCCTCTTGGTTGTTCTGTTATCCATACTCTATCGCGTGCTTCCGGTGAAGAGTCGTTGGCGCTGGTTGAATCTGATTCCGGTCTTAGGTTGGGTTATGGACATGCTTGAAAATATAGGTGCGTCCCTGATCATGTATCGTTATCCTGAACGTACACCTGTGCTTGCTGAACTCACTCCGATATGTACCCTGTTGAAATGGTGTCTGATCTATGCCAGTTTTGTAGCACTGGTTCCGGGTGTTCTGATCACGGTTCTCTACTATATACGCAGGCGCAAGAAGTAGTGGAGAGAGGGATGGATTAAGAATATGTTGGTAACCCTAATCGTGTAAAGGTCCGCAGAGATGAGTGCAGAAATATACGCTTGTCAAAGGACAACCTGTTCATATATACTCATGTCGCAAGTGGCGTGAATCGTATAATTACAAGAGCCCAAGGAGATGAAGAACGCATGTCGATTAGCTTGAATGTGTATCTGATAACAGATGGTAATGGACGTGAAGCGGTAGATTTTTATCAAAAGGCATTTGGAGCAGAAGTGCTCACGCTTCAAACATTTGGCGAAGGTCCATCCGACCCGAATCATCCCATCCCGCCAGAAGCGAAAGACCGTATAATGCATGCTTCTTTGCAGATTGGCAGCTCGGTATTAATGTTGTCCGACACATTTCCAGGCATGCCGTACACCATAGGTAATCATGTTAGTATTACTGTGAACACGGATACTGTGGATGAAGCCAAAGCAATTTTCAGCCAACTGGAAGATGGCGGCGTAGTGGAAATGGCGATACAAGAGACGTTCTGGAGCCCAGCCTACGGCACGGTTGTCGACAAATTCGGCGTACATTTTCAGATTAGTGCTACGCCTGGACAAGCTTAAGAGTGTACTCTTCACTAATATAAACTTCAAATGGCAAGAACCTCCGCAATCTGCTTTGAGCAGTTGTGGAGGTTTTTTGCTTTTTTTGTAATGACTCGTGATTAGTCTTCCTTCTGAATCTTGGAAGGATTGTTGATTTTATAGGGAACCGGGTTACGTGTCAGCTTCTTCTTGATAATTTTCGCTTCAAACGTGATAACGTCGCCCACTTCCAGTTCCTGTTTCTTAACGGTGGCACTGTGGCTAGACCAGGCTTCCCCAACATCAATGACGTCTGGCTCCGTAATGGTAACTGCTTCATAGATGATGACTTCGTCGTCATTGTCAGAGAAGTGATTCGGTACGGTGGTGAACTCTTTGACAACGGCACTCATCTTCACTTTACCTTCTGGCAGATCAATCTTGAGGCTCTTAGCTTTGCTTGCTGTTTTGGCTTTAGGTTTGGCATCACTGGCTGCCCCAGACTGAGGTCCAACATACTCTTCTACTAGCCCATCTGGATCACCCTTCAGCCCAGAGGAGAATTCATCTGTGTCCGTATCGTCTGAATCATCCAGATCCACCGGAATTTCATCCAGGTTAACCAAGGCATCTGGAGTTTGCGTAAGTTCAGCAGGGGTAACTGGTACGACTGTATCCGAAATTGAGGGTTCTGTGCTTCGATCTGAACCGGCATTACTTATGCTTCTGGCACTGTAACTGGACGCTTGCATTTCCTTCAGATAAGACGGGTGAATACAATGCTTTTGTCCATTATCCAGTTGAATAACGGCTGCCATGTGATCGACATATCCAATGATGGTGCACGGCATGTTTAATCCGTTTCCTTTATAATAGAACGTTTTGAGTTTGGTCGCTTTACCAGAAAGCAGGCCCCACTCCTGACATTTCTCAATCAGTTCATCTTCGTTATCCAGCGCAATAAAATCCTGCGGTTCAATCATAAATGCGTATGTCATATGGAATTTCCGCCCTTCCAATCCATTCTTCATGTTCATCGTTTCCAAATTACAACCAGTGTATCACAAATGAGCATTTTGCATAAATCGAAACGCTGAAATCTGTACTCGGAGATGAAGATTATCAACGCCTGCTAACAGAGGCCTATGCTATAATTTGATCAGAATGTAAGGTGGGTAGGTTGCCTTGATATACATATTTCAGGAAGGGAAGATCTGTATGGATAAAAAGGTGAATCATCAAGCCGTATGGCTGGCTATAGGTGTTGCCATGGGAGTCAGTATTGGTACGGCTACGCAGCAGCTTGGACTCGGGATTGCTTTTGGCTTGGCGCTTGGCATTGTGATTGGTTCGGTGGTCAGCAAACGTGCAGGGTCAGACTCGGAACATATGCTCAGCGAACATGTCCGTGAATTGCACAAACCAGATGACTGGGAAGAGGCAATTCAGCGTTCGCACGATCATCCGGTGCTTATTCTGAAACACAGCACGACTTGTCCGACGAGTGCGAGAGCGTACAGAGAGTTTATGGCGTTTGTAGGCACCCATGCATCAGATCCCAAACAACCTATGGACTACCGCATCGTCAAAGTGATTGAAAATCGCTCGTTGTCCCGTCACATTGCGGAAGAGACAGAGGTTCACCATGAGTCACCACAGGTACTTCTGCTCGATCAGGGGCAAGTCGTCCATCATACCTCTCATGGCAAAATCACAAAAAAGAGATTATTGCAGTGGGCACAGAATCCATTTGGATAAATAGTAAACCTTATAGACCCGTTCTTTTCAGCCCATTGCTGAGGAGAGCGGGTCTTTTTTACGTTTTTTTTACACCCATGGAGGCATTTCTTTACCCCTTTTTTACAGCGTTTCGTATTACGATTTTACATGTAGCAGGTGCAGGGAACGGTAGAGAGAGGGAGGAAGGGCGCATGGTGAATGATGCCACGATGATTGGATTGGTTGTGCTGCTGTTTGCGGTTTTCTGGGGATTTGTGAAATTCTGCGAGAAGGCTTGAGGGTAGAGAGGGGGATGCCAAATGATCGTCATCGGCATGATTGTGCTCGCACTGGTGATATTTCTCGGTTATGTGCTGGTGAAGCCGGAGAAATTCTGATGCTGACAATGTGCGTAATGCACGAACAAGTGAACGTCGAATAGGGAGGAAATGCGGATATGGGTATCGGTGTAGTGCAAGTAGCGGTGACGCTGCTGATCATCCTGCTGCTGGTGAAACCGGTGGGAAAATATATAGTGAACGTGTTTGATGGACAGCGAACGGGGCTGGATCGGGTTTTTGGCGGGCCGGAGCGACTGCTCTATCGAGTGATGGGGGTACGGGAGAACGAGTCCATGGGGTGGAAAAAGTACCTCACGGCCGTTCTCCTCTCCAACTTTGTAATGTTGGTATTGATGTTTCTGGTGCTGCGGCTGCAAAAATATTTACCGCTCAATCCGGATGGAATCGGCAATATGCCAGCGGCGCAGGCATTTAATACGGCCGTTTCGTTCATGACCAACACGAACTGGCAGTCGTATACGGGCGAGAACGCCTTGTCGTATCTGTCACAGATGCTGGCCGTGACGTTTCCGATGTTTACGTCGGCAGCAACGGGATTTGCAGTGGCTATTGCGTTCATTCGCGGGCTGATAGGCCGCCGGGATGAACTGGGGAACTTTTACGTCGACCTTGTACGGTCGATTACGAGAATTCTTTTACCGCTGAGCTTCATCGTGGCCTTGTTCCTCGTGTTCCAGGGGGTGCCTCAGACACTCGCGGGAGCGGTGAACGCAACCACGCTGGAAGGCGCGCAACAGACGATCACACGTGGACTGGTCGCTTCACTGGAGTCGATCAAACACATCGGAACGAATGGTGGCGGCTGGTTTGGAACCAATGCTGCACATCCATTCGAGAATCCGACGGCCCTGAGCAATCTGGTGCATATTGTCTGTATGATGTTGCTGCCAACGGCACTGGTATACGCCTTCGGTTTGATGGTCAATAACCGGAAGCAGGGTTGGGCATTGTTCGCAGCGATGAGTTTTCTTTTCCTAGTGATGTTGACCACCGTATTTGTCTCCGAATATCGCGGTGTACCCGCGCTGGATGCAGTAGGTCTTCAAGGCAATATGGAGGGGAAAGAGGTTAGGTTCGGCATACCGGAGTCGGCCTTATTCACAGCGGTCACGACGGCGGCTACAACAGGTTCAGTCAACAATATGCACGAGTCGCTCACTCCGCTTGGAGGTCTGGTGTCACTGGCTCAGATGATGCTCAATAACGTGTTTGGGGGCAAAGGGGTAGGGCTGATCAACGGACTGCTGTATGTGATTCTGGCTGTGTTTATCTGTGGATTAATGGTGGGACGGACACCTGAGTTTCTGGGCAAAAAAATTGAGGGCAAAGAAGTGAAGCTCGCATCCATCGCCTTGCTCATTCATCCTTTGATTATTCTCGGGCCAACGGCAATCGCGCTTATGCGGCCCGAAGCCATTGCGTCCATCTCGAACGGGGGCATGCATGGCCTGACTGAAGTTCTCTATGCTTTTGCCTCGGGTGCAGCCAATAATGGATCGGCCTTTGCCGGACTGAATGCCAATACAGACTTTTACAACATCGCAATTGGTATCGTGATGCTGCTGGGAAGGTACGTTTCGATGATCGCCATGCTGGCTATTGCGGGTTCACTCGCCACCAAACGGGTTGTGCCTGTAACTACGGGCACGTTGCGGACACACACACCTCTGTTTGCTGGCATTTTGGTCATGATGATCATTGTAGTCGGTGCGCTTACGTTCTTCCCGTCGCTTGCCCTTGGACCGATCGCAGAGCATCTGGCAATGATTCAATGAGAGATATGACAGGGGAGCAATAGAGGAATTGGTATAAGGACGTAACGTACGGAGGTGGCAGTGCACGATGAATGCAGTCGAACGAAAGAAGGAGCAGACGATGCAACACATGGATACAGAAATGTTTAGAACGAAGGGCAATGAGCCGGATAACAACCGCGGTAATATTCAACGTGATCCCGGATCAAAACGGTCGTTAAGCAAGGGTATGATACTTCAGGCTTCACTGGATGCGTTCAAGAAGCTGAATCCGGTGGTCATGATCAAAAATCCGGTCATGTTTATTGTCGAGGTGGGTACATTCATTACGCTCTTATTATGCATCAATCCAGATCTCTTCACCGCATCCGAGGCTGGGCGCGGGTACAACATTGCCGTGTTTTTCATTCTGTTGTTCACGCTGCTGTTTGCTAACTTCGCGGAGGCACTTGCAGAAGGAAGAGGTAAGGCGCAGGCGGATACGTTACGCAAGACGAAGTCGGACACCATGGCGAATCTGGTGCAGAAGGATGGAACCATCCGGCAAGTGTCTTCGACCCAATTGAAAAAAGGCGATATGGTCCGTGTGGAAGTCGGTGAACTGATCCCAACGGACGGTGAGATTATGGAAGGCTTGGCCTCCATTGATGAATCGGCCATTACGGGAGAATCTGCCCCGGTTATCAAGGAGGCAGGTGGCGATTTCTCGTCCGTTACCGGAGGTACCCGCGTCGTGTCCGATTACATCGTCATGCGTGTTCAGACCGATCCGGGTGAGTCATTCCTTGATCGGATGATCTCTCTGGTTGAGGGTGCTCAGCGCCAGAAAACACCCAATGAAATCGCGTTGACCACTCTGCTCGCCGTATTAACCCTGATCTTTCTGATCGTCATTCTAACGATGGTTCCGATGGCGAATTACCTGGGTATTCGACTGGATCTGGCGACACTGATCGCACTGCTTGTCTGCCTGATCCCAACCACCATTGGTGGATTACTGTCCGCCATTGGTATTGCCGGAATGGATCGGGTTACGCAGTTCAATGTGCTCGCCATGTCGGGTAAAGCGGTGGAAGCGGCCGGGGATATCGACACGTTGATTCTGGACAAAACGGGGACGATCACATACGGAAACCGTATGGCGTCTGAATTCATTCCGGTTCATGGCATTACTTCATCAGAGATGACGCGGGCTGCTTTACAGGCTTCTGTGCGAGATGAGACCCCGGAAGGACGTTCTGTTGTGGAACTGGCAGGCAAACAAGGTCAGAGCTGGTCTGAAACGGGGTATGCCAATGCGGAAAATGTGGAGTTCACGGCAGAGACCCGGATGTCTGGTCTGAATCTGATCAGCGGAATGAAGATCCGCAAAGGAGCGGTGGATGCAATCAAACGTTATATTGCTTCCGAAGGAGGCCGTATACCGGGAGATCTGGATGAGATTGCAAATCGTATTGCGAAGGCCGGAGGCACGCCGCTTGCTGTGACCATCGATGAACGAATCTACGGTGTGATCTATCTGAAAGACACTGTGAAGCCAGGGCTGAAGGAGAAGTTCGCTGAGATGCGCGCCATGGGCATCAAGACCATTATGTGTACAGGCGACAATCCGCTGACCGCAGCAACCATAGCGCTGGAAGCGGGCGTGGATGATTTTATTGCAGAAGCGAAGCCCGAGGACAAGATTGCGGCGATCAAAAAAGAGCAGCAGGAGGGCAAGCTCGTCGCTATGACGGGCGACGGTACCAACGATGCTCCTGCTCTGGCGCAGGCCGATGTGGGCCTGGCGATGAATTCGGGCACCATGGCGGCCAAAGAAGCGGCCAACATGATTGACTTGGATTCCGACCCGACCAAGCTATTGTCGGTCGTCTCCATTGGCAAGCAGCTGCTGATTACACGCGGCGCACTCACAACCTTTTCGATATCCAATGATATCGCGAAATATTTTGCCATCATTCCAGCCATGTTTATTCTCGCTATGCCGCAACTTCAGGCTCTGAACATTATGAATCTGGCTTCACCGCAGTCTGCGATCCTATCGGCGCTCATCTTCAACGCTATTATTATTCCACTACTCATTCCCATCGCGATGAAAGGGGTCAAGTACCGGGCGATGTCAGCCGAACGACTGCTTGGTCGCAATGTGTTCATCTATGGCGTAGGCGGCGTGATTGTACCTTTTATTGGCATTAAGTTGATTGACCTGGTTCTGTCGGGAATCCTTTAACGAGATAAAATGCTTATCAAAATGTTTTTTTTATCCTAATGAATTCAGGAAGTGATCTGTATGAACATGTTCTTGCCCGCCATACGGTTATCCGTTGTGCTTATGCTGATATGCGGCCTAATCTATCCCCTCGTAACGACTGGCGTAGCTCAACTTCTCTTTCCTGCGCAGGCGAATGGAAGTTTGATTACGCAAGATGAGAAAATCATCGGCTCGTCCCTGCTGGCGCAGGAAATCCAATCGCCGGGGCTGTTCCAGCCCCGGGCATCAAATGCCGATTATGACCCAACAGCTTCAGCCGGTTCGAATCGCGCCGTAGCCTCGGAGGAGTATATCGGCGAGATGAAAGAAAAGATTGCTCGGCTCCAGCAGGAAAACCCGGGATTGAAGCAGATCCCTGCTGATCTCGTGACGGGTTCAGGCTCTGGACTTGATCCGGATCTCTCTCCCGAAGCCGCTGAGGCACAGATCCTGCGCATTAGCGAAGCTACCGGGCTTAGTGAACAGCAGCTTGTGCAACTTGTAAATGAGCATACGGAAGGCCGTCAGATGGGTATATTCGGGGAACCACGTGTGAATGTAACGGCTCTGAATCTGGCGCTGACAGCAGAACTGAACTAACGAACGAACATATTAGCCTGCTCACGATTATCGGGAGGGGCTTTCTCCATTTTTTCTTCATATTTTTAAAGGAAAGGGGGAGTGGGACGGATGGAAGACAGCTTCAAGCGCAAGTCACCGGAAGAGATGTTGAAGATGATTACGAAGCTGCAACAGGGTACGCTCAAAATCTACATCGGCCCAGTCAGCGGATCGGGCAAAACGTATCACATGTTGCGGGAAGGGAACACGTTGCGCGAGCAGGGCATTGATGTGGTCATCTGTGCCGTCTCCACAATGCGCAGACCGGAAACGGTAGAGCAGCTTGGCGCACTCGAACGGATTCCAAGCATTCACTGGGTGCGCCGGAGTGATGATGTAGAGATGAAGGATCTGAACTTGGATGCACTATTGGCACGTAATCCGGAGGTTGTGCTGGTGGATGGTTTGGCACATCGCAACAGAGAAGGTGCTCGGTATGCTACCCGGCTGGAGGATATTCAGTTTTTGCTCCGAAACAATATCAGTGTCATGACAACGGTGAATGTGTATGAGCTGGAAGGCTATACAGAGCTGGCACGACAACTTACGGGGATCGCAGCAGAATATACGGTGCCTGCCGATACATTGGAGCTTGCGGATGAAGTGAAGCTGATAGACGTCACACCAGAAACCATACTGAGCCGTCTGGCAGAAGGTCATCTGAAGGGGCATGAGGGAAAAGTAGTTTTTCGTCAAGGCAATCTGGGTATTCTGCGCGAACTGGCCCTGAGATTGGTTGCAGAAGGGGTGAATGAATCCCTGCGTGAGCATCGGGAGGAGATGGGAATTACCGTCACAACAGGCATCATGGAACGGATTCTGGTGTCCACGCAATATCATTGGAATGGCTCCATCTATATCCGGCGTGGACAACAGATTGCCAAACGGCTGAATGGTGATCTGTGCGCCGTGGTTTTTCGGAATATGAAGCAGCCATTAACCAAGGAGGCAACCGTATTTCGGCGCAATATGATCAAGTTGGTGGAGAAGTTTGGCGGCCATATGGAGGAACTGTCCGTATTACACCGTCGCAACATCCCGTCTACGCTGGCGCGTTACGCCATGGAGCACCAGATTACCCGGATTGTGATGGGACACTCCCGGCGTACACGCTGGCAGGAACTATGGCAAGGGTCCGTTGTTAACTCGCTGCTGCGCAGATTACGTGGTGTCGATCTGTTTCTGGTTGCTGATCGAGCGGCCCGGGAGGGTGAACGTGTGGTTCCGGCTAAAGTTAACGATGTGGAGTCGCTGACATACCGCAGACTAAGCGAGCAGGAAATGAAGGAACAGATTGGCCAGATTCAGCGCGGTACATTCAAAATATATATCGGAGCCGCACCAGGTGTAGGCAAAACCTACATGATGCTTCGGGAAGGCAATGATTTGCTCCGTAAGGGCATCGATGTGCAAATCGGTTTGCTGGAGACACATGGGCGGGCGGAAACCGTGGAGCAGATGGGTCACCTGTCTGTGATCCCTCGCGCGAAGTGCGTTTATCAGGAGGCTCGTCTGGAAGAGATGGACACGGAGGGTATTCTGCAACTTTGTCCGGAAGTGGTGCTTGTGGATGAACTGGCGCATACGAATGTGCCCGGAAGTGTCCGGCAAAAGCGTTATGAAGATGTCCTGCTCCTGCTGAATGCAGGCATCTCGGTGATTACCACAATGAACGTACAGCATCTCGAAAGTCTGAATGATGCCGTTGAACATATTACCGGTGTTCGTGTCCGCGAGACCGTACCCGATCGGATCATTCAGATGGCGGATGAGGTGCAGTTGATTGATGTGGCACCCCAGGCCTTGCGGCAGCGCATGAGGGAGGGTAAAATCTATGCAACTGCCAAGGTCGAGCAAGCCCTTGCGAATTTCTTCAAAATCGGTAATCTGATTGCCTTGCGAGAACTTGCCCTGCGCGAACTGGCGGACGATGTCGATGAACGGCTTGAAACACAGCAGGCCAAAATTGCACTTCGAGGACCTTGGCGCAGACAGGAAGCGGTCTTTGTATGTGTAAGCAGTGATCGTCATGCCGAGCGGCTGATCCGGCGCGGATTCCGTATGGCTTATCGTCTAAAAGCCATCTGGCATGTACATCATATCCACATCGGTGAGTCCATGAGTGACGAAGTGAAGTGCCATCTGGAAGCGTTGGAGCAGCTGACAATTCGGCTTGGTGGTCAATTTCATATTCATCACAGTCCAAGACTGCGCGATGTACCTGAGATTTTGGCAAGAAAGGCATCGAAGGCAAGAGCAACCCAGCTGGTGGTCGGGCAGGCAAGACGGGTGTGGTGGCTGAATGGCTATCGCGGCTCAGGGTCGGTGGTCAACCGACTTGTACGCTTGTCGCGGCATCTGGATGTATTAATCGTTGCAGATTATGATTATGAACTGAGCGGGATGTGAATGGATATTGTCTGAACAAATAAAAAAAGAAACGCAGGCAGCCCGCGGGAAACGGGTTCCGGCATATGTATGGGTGACCCTCGGGGTGACGCTGCTAACTTTACTGCTTCATGCCATCGGCATGAGTGGTGATTTGGTTAATGTAGCGCTTATATATCTGTTTCCCGTCCTGGTGAGTGCCGTGTATTGGGGAATGGGGCCAGCTGTATATGCCGCGAGTTTTAGCGTCATTATGTTTGACTTCTTTTTTGTCCCGCCATATTTGAGCTTTACGGTTGAGGATTTGAGATATCTCATCTCCTTTGTTGTATATCTTGCGGTGGCGATCCTGACAGCCAGTCTTGCAGGTCGATTGCGACAACAGTTGGAGATGGTAAAAGCACGCGAGGCCACGACTAACTCCCTGTACGCATTGAGTCGTCAGATGACAGCCATTACGGATCTGAATACCTTACTGGTTAACATTGCAACCCAAGTATCGCTTACCCTGGGTAAGCCGGCGGCTGTGTATCTTCCGGATGGGCAGGGGGATCTGCTGTTTACAAGCTCTTCTGCACAAGCATCAGAAGGGGAAAAGGATGGTTGGGGAGATGGAGAGTCGGAGATTGCCATTGCAAAATGGGTGTATCATCACGGACAGATCGCAGGTAAGGGATCATCCACTTTGCGGGAATCTCTCGGGCTATATGTACCGCTACGCACAGAGGAGCAAATTCATGGCGTGCTCGCCGTAAGCATGGACGCTGGCGAGATTCATGAGCAGCAAGAAGAGCTTCGTCTGTTGGAGGCATGCGGAGGACTGGCCGCAGGTGCTATTGCCCGAGTGAAGCTGGCGGAAGAGGCCAGATTGGCGCAGATTACTGCTGAATCAGAGCGCATACGCACAGCGCTGCTGGATTCTGTCTCTCATGAATTGCGTACGCCCCTAACCGCCATTATCGGCTCGGCTACAGGATTGTTGGAGAATGATACGCTTTTTACACCCGAGGATCGGAGAGAATTAACAGGCAACATTCGGGATGGAGCCTTGCGTATGAATCGTCTCGTCACAAATCTGTTAGGTATGGTTCGGCTGGAGAGCGGCATGTTGCAACTGAACCGGAAATGGTGTGACGTGGAAGATATAATCAGCGTTGTACTGACACAAGTTCGGGAATTCAGTCCGCATCGTAACATTCAAGTCGAACTACCTGATGACCCGGCCTTTATCTACGGAGATGAAGTATTGCTGGAGCAGGTGCTGGTCAATATCGTCAGCAACGCCATCAAATATTCGCCCGACGAGACCCAGATTGTCATCATTGTGGCGAGTGACAGAAGTCCGAATCAATTGACGATCATGGTTGCTGATCAAGGCATCGGTATACCGGAAGCAGAAAGAATACGTATATTTGATAAGTTCTATCGCTCAGAGTCGACTCAGCATGTCACAGGGACGGGGCTTGGTCTGGCGATCTGCAAAGGTATTGTGGAAGTCCACGGAGGTACCATTGTGGCAGAGCCGAATCCGGGCGGGGGAACGAGAATGCGCATAGATATCCCCATGGAGGCTCACGGATCACGGTTTCCCTATTCAGAACAAGGAGAGGTTGAAGAATAACATGAACGCACCACTAGGGGCTCGCATACTGGTGATCGATGATGAGCCACAGATTCGCAAATTGCTCAAGGTCACCCTTCAGGCACACCAATTCGAACTCTACGAGTGTGGGGATGGCGAAGAGGGCGTTATTCAGGCCAGTATTGTACATCCGGATCTGATCATCCTTGATCTTGGTTTGCCGGGCATGTCTGGCATGGAGGTACTTCGCCGGATTCGCGAATGGTCACAGGTACCGATTATTGTGCTGACAGCGAAGGATCAGGAGGGAGACAAAATTGCCGCTCTGGATGGTGGTGCAGATGATTATGTAACTAAACCATTCGGGATGGGTGAGTTGGTCGCCCGTATTCGGGTGGCGCTGCGTCATGTAGCCAAAACGACGGATGAGCCAATACTGCGCTTCGGATCACTAACGGTTGATCTGGCCCAAAGGCAGGTCGAACTGGAGGGGACTTTGGTCAAATTAACCCCGACGGAATATGAGATGCTGAAGGTGCTCGCCTCGAATGCGGGGAAAATCATCACTCAGCGTCAGCTTTTGCAGCAAGTATGGGGAGGGCATCACCATGAGTCTGACAGCCACTATCTTCGGGTATATGTGGGACATCTGCGTAAAAAATTAAAGGAAGATCCGACGAATCCGCGATATATTCAAACGGAGCCTGGCATTGGTTATCGCTTTTTGCTCCCCGCCGAGTAAGGTTTAAGGGAGCGAGACATTTCTGATAAATGATGTGATGCACCATTATGCAGATGAGTGCTATGGAACGAACAAAACACCGTCCCCTTTAACAGCAAAGGAAACGGTGCTTTTATATTATGACGTGTATTTTGGCAACCAGTCGCCGTGAGCCTCAATCAACTCATCACACATCGCTACGATGTCATCGATAGACAGTTCCGCAGCCGTGTGTGGATCAAGCATGGCGGCGTGATAGATATGTTCTTTTTTGCCAGTGATTGCCGCTTCAATTGTTAGTAGTTGCGTGTTGATGTTTGTCCGGTTCAGTGCTGCGAGTTGTGGAGGCAAATCCCCAATGTAAGTAGGGCTGATTCCTGATCCATCCACCAGACAAGGTACCTCGACACATGCCTCGCGCGGCAGGTTCGTAATCAGTCCGTTGTTCATGACGTTGCCGCCAATCTTGTATGGGTTATTCGTCTCCATCGCTTCGATAATATGCGATGCGTATTCACGGCTGCGGGTATGTTCAATATTTTCGCTGGCAAACAGCTTGGTACGCATTTCTTTCCAGCCTTCAATCTGGTTCACACAGCGGCGTGGATACTCATCCAATGGAATGTTGAAGCGTTCAATCAACTCCGGGTAATTCCGTTTGATGAAGTAAGGGTGGTACTCAGCATTGTGCTCGGAGGATTCCGTTACATAATAGCCAAAACGCTGCATCAGTTCATAACGAACCATGTCGTCATGCTGTTCCTTCTGTTTTTCTTTCGCCAGACGTTTAATCTCGGGGTACAGATCCTGCCCGTCTTTTGTGACTTCGAGCAGCCATGCCATGTGGTTGATGCCTGCAATTTTGGCTACGACACCCGTCTGATCGATCCCCAGTGCATCAAACAGATGTGGTACACATACCTGCACACTATGACACAATCCTACGGTTTTGATCCCACCATGTACGTTCATGACGTTGGTAAGCACGGCCATTGGGTTGGTATAGTTCAGGAACCATGCATCCGGACATACTTCCTGCATATCTCGGGCAAAATCCAGCATAACCGGAATCGTCCGCAGATTACGGAAAATTCCGCCGATACCGAGTGTATCAGCAATTGTTTGACGCAGTCCGTATTTCTTCGGAATCTCGAAGTCTGTAATGGTACATGGATCATATCCACCGACCTGGATGGCGTTGATGACATATTTGGCCCCGCGCAGCGCTTCTTTGCGGTCATGATATACGTTCACAACGCAACGACTTCCGAGTGAGCGGGCCAGACTGGTCAACAAACGCTCTGAGTCGCTCAAGCGTTCAGCATCAATATCGAACAATGCCAGCTCAAAATCCTGCAGTGCTTCGGTCATCATGACATCACCCAATACATTTTTAACAAAGACAGTGCTGCCTGCACCGAGGAACGTAATTTTATTCATTTAAGTTTAGCCTCCCTGAAAAATGTTGTACCCCAACTATAGGCCGATTCGGCGTATATAACTATGGCTCAACCCCTTTCAAACATGTCATAATCCCATTTTTGTTCCCGCTTTCAACTAATATGGAAGCACTTTAGCTGTTATAATATAAATAGACGAAATGAAGAGGTAAGCGGAACGAAGTCAGGATGGAGGGAGAAAAATGAGTCGCATTGAGATGAATGTGGTTCCCGCAGGCTGGACACAGATGGAGTTGCTGTTGTTGTTTTTTGGGTGGGAGGCATGTGACCCTGCGCATTATTGGGGACCGGGTGTACGTGATTCTTACATTGTGCACTACATCCATGAAGGACAGGGTACCGTGTACATGGGGGATCAAGAATACAAGCTTAGCGAGGGACAGGGTTTTGTCATTCTCCCGGACACACTCATTCATTATGAGGCAGATCCGAAGGAGCCCTGGACATATTCGTGGTTCGGTTTTAAAGGCATACAAGCCAAAGCATTCATGCAACGTGCTCAATTGAGCCCGGAGCGTCCGATATATGATGCCCAGGATACAAATGCGATGGAACAGTTGTATACGGAGATGGTCCAGGCTTCCACGCGTCCGGGAGGCGATGTGATGAATCAAAGTCTCTTGTACCGCTTGATGGCAGAATTAATCTCTTCTTCGCCTGTAGAGGAAGAAATAGGACAGCTTCTTTCGAACAAAGAGACGTACATCCGACAGGCGGTGCAGTTTATGGAGAACAGGTACAGCCAGCGAACCTCCATTCTGGATATTTCCCAAGCTGTGGGGCTGGATCGCACGTATCTGTCGGGATTGTTCAAAGAGCGATATGGCATGTCGCTACAGTCCTTTTTTCTGGAGTACCGCATGAATCGGGCTGCCGAACTTCTTCAGAATCCAGGGCTGTCGGTCAGTGAAGTGGCCCATTCTGTCGGCTATACGGACCCATTACTTTTTTCCAAGATGTTCAAGCGAGTGACGGGTGTGTCTCCAAAGGGTTCGAGAAATCGAGATTAGACGCATCTAGTGTTTCAAATTTAAAAGAAAAGTTTTGATCATTAAACGTCGTCGCCGTTACTGATACAGAAGTGTAATTGAATATGTGGAACTTGGTGCTTTGCCCGTCAGGGTGGAAGCTTAATAGGGAAGTCTGGTGTGATACCGGCGCGGTCCCGCCACTGTAACAGAGGAGTCAGGTAGCGATAATCCATTGGTTTAGACCGGGAAGGAGCTGCAATGACCATGATTCTGGAGCCAGGAGAACTGCCAGGTTTAACAAACACAGTAGTACCCTACGGGAGATAGGAAGGTGTTTAGAGAGCATGATTTTTTCTGAAAATCTGTTTATTTAAGGCGTCCTCATCCAGTAACACGGAGATGGACGCTTTTTTTGATAGAATTTATAAGTTTTCAGCGGAGCTGTGGATGAAGAATATTATGGCACATAAATAAAGTTTTGGGGAAGGACGTTAGAGCACTTGAGCAGATATATCGTTAAACGATTATTACAACTCGTAGTCGTATTGTTCGGCATCACGTTCCTGCTAACCTACCTGTCTCCTGGAGAAAGTCTGTTAGGATAATACTAATGTGCGGGTTTTCTTTATAGTCTAAGTAAGGTTATGAAAAAAGAATGATGCAAGAAGGGTTACCCCAGAAGTCCATAGATGACTTTCAGGATAACCCTTTTGTTGTATAACAGGCATGTTGTGTGTAGTTGGGATGTGACACTGGAATCACTTGTGAATGCTTTATCGTATGTGGTTCAGTACACCTATGTCATTAAGCACACCATAGTTTTGCGCAGGCTGTATAGTACTCAGTCTGGCACTTCATGGCTATTTCATCATATATTTATTGATTGCTTCATTGGGTGATTATCGGTATACAGATATTCAGTCTTCTTTTGGAGAGGTACTCCGCATATAGACTCTTCTGTCCACATGTAGTTGGCTACATATGCTTAGCCAGTCGTGCTGACATGAGAGATTCAAACTAGTGCGGTACTTGGGATTGGAAGTCATTCCGGCTGGACTGATCAGCATGATAAAAGACAATATCGCCATCCTTCAGTGGCCAGGTTCTGCCTTGACTGTCTGTTGGCGTTTTGTTGAAACCTTCCATCTGCCATTGATTCATCAGTGGTGCATGAATGTATTGCAGATGGGGCGCCTCTGTATTTCCATTCCGCAGGCTCTCCATGTTGAAGTTCACTACGATATAACCATTCTTTAGAAAAATCTTCGATTTCTCATCCAGCTGATTTTGTCGGGCGAGGGGTTCGAGATCCGTACTTTTTGGTACGGCATATACATCGGCCGGCAAGCTGTACTCCCCGTACCAACGCTGGATTGCTGCATTGGCCCGGTCCACTTTGACCCCGGAAGGAATCTCCGTTTTGGGCCCAATGAGTGTCCGAATCGGAGCGGACAGGATCATCCAGTCATAACGACCTACCCATGTTTTTTGATGAGTTGTCTGATCGACTAGGCGAACCATATGTTCTGCCAACGTACGCTGGCTGCGTTCTTCCGCTGTCAGTTCATAAGTATACTGATAACGTGCTGTATCACCTAACTCTGTGCCGGGTACATTTCGAAGCCGTGAGTTCAGCACAACAAAGCGTTTCTCCATATCCTGTGCCGATCCGATACGGATTAGGCGTTCCTGGCCTCGATGGTAGTACAGATCCACTTCTTGTCGGGAGGACCCGTCTTTACTCACAAAAGCAAAAGTGGGTGTAATTCGAATACCATCCTGTTTGCCAAACATATTGCCCTTGGTCTTCAGATCGAACTTGAAATGGTACCCTGTCTTCACAGTCGCGTTAGCGAATCCCTGCACCGGATGGCTTCCTGGTCGGATGGGCAATACAAATGGAGCCAGATTACCTCGTGGATCACCATCAATGCTATTCATCCCAGTCCAGTAGCTATAGCCCGTTGGGTCGGGACTGCCCAATCGCTTGCGAAATACATTTTCCCAGTTGTAATCGGAGATATCAGTGACGTGAAAATCATATAACCTTCCGATGACATCTACCGGTACGGTATCTGCTGCAACATGATGTGCCAGATTGGTATTGGCATCCTGTTGCTCGGTAAAGTTCGCAGGTGAATTCTCTGCAATATTGCGGAATACAATATGGTATTTGCCTTCGTCTACCCATACAGGGAGATAGAATGTGGTGTCCAGTTGATTGACCGGAATATCCACCCATGTCTTAGCAGGGATAAACTGGCTCCGATCTGCGTTATAGACATCAAACGGGAATTGCACCTGTTTGATTCGAAAATATTTGGCATAGTCCCGATTCCCATAACCGGGATAACTCACTGCGTCCAAGTGCTGTCCTGATGTGGGAATTCGCACAATGAACGGACGTTCCAGAATGAGTGCAGCGCTGGTTGGGTCCGGTACGGTTTTCTGATTATGCGGTTGATCATCCGATACCCAGGCGTAGTTGACGACAGGGGTGTGTACGGTGACCGTGTTGATGCCGTTAATCGGTAATATTTTATTGGTGCCGCCATTCACGTTACCCGGTAGCAAATCATAATAGATCTCACCAGAGCTTGTGGTGTTTGCTTTATTCAGCAGGGAATTGCTGATCATGTTGCCCGGTTTGTACAACACATCACGCCCGATCGTCGTTGGATTAGGAATATTGGATGGCGCTGGGCCATCTTTGGTTGCTTCCACATCATTCATAATGGTTGTGTTGTTGAATTTCACTAAATCATTATTCACTTTACTTTGAGGTGTGTTGGACTCAGCCATCCCTTTTAACCGTGATGTATTATCTGGCACACTGGGAGGTTGGTTCAAACCACCTGTTAATTTGGGTGGAGTATATGAGATTGAAGTGGTTTGCCCTGGTCGTACATGGCTTTCTACGGATTCATCATTTTTAGACTCCAGTGTTGGTGGTGTGTATCCTGTTGGATTCATCGTAACGGTCTCACCGGGCAAAGCGTAATTATTCATGGTTGCTTTAGCGATCTTGTATACTTCCAGATTGTTAATTTTCCAGTAGGAGTAGTCTCTTGTGATCTGGAAGTTGTATGGCTTGGGTACCGTGTCGTTCGCGGGTACAGGTGGCCCTGGTGTACAACCATCATCATCACATTCCTCTGGTCCAGGTACTGTCCACTCTCTGTCGTACAAGATTGTGACATTACAGTTGTATGTAACTTTACCGCTCATTTTCGCCCAGGCTTGTTTAAACAGATAATTTTCAGCAAAGGCATTTATGTAGAGTGATTCGGAAGTAGGTATTCCTTTTAACACATTGAATGTCTCATTATCTCTGTTATCTGACTTAATAACACCGTTGGCATTTGGATCGAGATCATTCATGCTCATGATGGTTCCAGCAGAAGGTGGTCCAATCGTTGGCGTGCAACCTCCACCACCGCCCCCGTTACCGTCGTCCCCACCCGTACCTGGGCTCTCTTCAACACCAATGTTTGTTGTGGTAGTTAGCTCAAAATCATCCTTTTCCCACAATACGGTAATGGTTGTGGTTCCTCTGCTGACTGCTTGAACTACTCCGGAGTTACTAACGGTAGCAACACCAGGATTGGATGATTCCCATGTCGTTGTACCACCACTACCGGTGTTTACATTGGTCTCCGCTCCAAAGTTTCCATCTCCAGTTTTCGTCTTGACCGTAGCATTAAGTTGTTTGGACTGGTTCAAGCTAATTTGTCCACCAGCGGTTAGGTTGATCTCTTTGGTTATTTCAGCTACAGCACCCCAGTATAAATCTGTGTTGAATTGATAGTCAGCATTCCATTTGGATGGGGAATATTTTTCCGTTTTGATAGGTGAAATAGCACCACCAATTTGAGTGGTGAATTTTGTGTTACGACCTGTAAAAGATTCAACAGAAACTAAAATGGGCAACCCAGGCTCATAGTAAGCTGTATTATCCATGTAGTGAGGTTCGTTAGATTTATCAGCTATTTCCGCAGAAGAATGTGATTCACCTACTTTATCAAAGTACTCAGTCGGAATATAAACATCTTTATTCAAATCAAGATCGACACAGATTGTTGAAGATACCGGAAGATTTTTGGTAGGGTCGTTTTCTAGCTCGATGTTATTGCAATGGCCATCAACCTTCCATTTTAGATTATCAATTTGGTAAATATATACACCTATATTGGTTTTCTTTTTCCCTTCAACAGGGATAACCTTTTTTTGTGACTTCGCAGGTGTAGAAGGCTCCATATGGAATGTGTTTAATTCAGGTTTAATTCCAGGCCCTCCACCTGCAGAGACTTGAGTTACTGATGACACAAGTACTACGAGTGATAACACGAACAACATCATTTTTTTAATAGCTTTTTTCCTCGTCAAATTTAATCCCTCTAATCTGTGGCTATTACGCTGTAAGCGGGTCCTTCTTTGGTCACAAGGCTCACAGCAGAAATCAGCTCTTTATCAAAATGTAGAAGTCCTCTGCTCCAGTAGACTGGATTATTAACAGCGAATACACCTCTAGTTTTTGTGAAATCATTAATTACAGGCCCAGCATATGCTGCAAAGGCTTTTGAATTTGGAGAGTTCATGGGATTAATCGTTGCCGAATTAAGTAAACTTCCGGCTTGAAGTGTATTCATAGTAGTACTTTTCACGCTCAATTCAAGCTCTGCAAAAGAATAATAAGCTCCTCTTACGAGGGTGTATCCTTCATCTACAAAAACAGGGTAAAAAATACTTCTTTCCGCATCCTTCGCATAGGTATTAACAATAATCCAATTTTTTATCTTGAGATCAGCATATTTAGTATCTGTAATAATATTTTTATTGCGAACTTTCGAGAAGTCGTCTGTAACCTCACTGTAGTCCATGTTGGGTGAAAATTTTTTCTCTGGTGTTTTCTGATACTTAGGCGCAATAATATTCAAATTCGTACCCGTCAAACCCACTGCCCGCAGCTCATTCAGACCCTGAAAATCGGCAGGTTTTGTCTTGGCAACTGCCGCATAACGGGCGATCAATACGGCTACTTCCGCTCGTGTTGTAGTACGATCAACGCCAAATGTTTTATCGTTTGCTACACTCATAAGTCCTGTTCCCAGGGCAACGGCTACTGCATTTTTTTGAGTGCTTGCGAGTTTACCTGTGAAATATTCCTTTGCAGGCACAACGGTGTTGGTCACATCAGAGAGTGCTTGTTTGTACTCAGGATCAACCACGGTTAGCCCTTGCGTCAGCCAAGTAGCCATCTCGCCTCGTTGAAGAGCGCCTTGTGCATCCAGTTTTCCCTTGTAATTAGAAGGGCTGATAAAACCTTTTGCTATAGCAGTAGAGACACCACTCTTTGCCCACTCGGGTATGTCGGTGAAATTGTTTTGTTCTTGTGTTGATGCATTAGGCTGGTCGGATAAACGTCCCAGGATACTTGCCATTTCAGCTTTAGTGACAGGTGAACTTGGTTTAAATGTCCCGTCGGCATACCCCTTGAAATAACCTTGTTCCACGGCCGAATTAATCGCTGCGGATGCCCAGTGTGTAGAAGGAACGTCCTTGAATGTAGTTGTAGCTTGTGCGGCTTCTACAGAACTCCCAACGCCTCCAAAACCTACGATACCCCCTGTTAATAAAGCCAATGCCGTTACGCTGGAAATCATCATTTTTTTCATGAAACTTACTCCTCTCAATTGTGAATTTCTTTCCTTGATATGTACTGTTCAGGCTGCTAGATACTAAATTTGTAATAATAATCAATATTCTACCATGTATAACTAGGCTATTGGTATGATTTATCAACAAAACTCCTCCTCTCCACTCAACCCTTACTACTTCTCCAGACCTATATTTCCTCAAAAAAACACAAAAAAAGGCCACGAATCCGCAGATTCATAGCCTTATGCTTTAAGGTCTCCAACATATGTAGTTCCATCAATAATCAATAAATCAAGAATACTCGATTTCCAAACATTTGAAAAGCCCTATTCTTCTTACTCAAAATAAAGTCAGGCTATCGGTGTTCCATTAGGTAATGGACTATCCGGTGTGAGCAAGACAACATCGCCTTCACCAGGCACGCCGCCTAGCACAAGTACTTCAGAGACAAAACCGGCAATCCGCCGGGGTGGGAAATTAACTACAGCAATGACCTGTTTGCCGATCATCATGTCAGGCGTGTAGCGTTGGGTAATCTGAGCACTGGAACGTTTCAGGCCAAGTGGTCCGAAGTCGATCGTCATTTTAATAGCGGGAATGCGAGCTTTTGGAAATGGTTCGGCTTCCACCACGGTACCAACCCGGATGTCATGCTGCATGAACTCTTCAAAAGTAGCCATAGGGGGAGATCTCCTTTCAATTATGGGGATTATTATAAATGAAAAATCAACAAAAAATCCCAGATTACGCTGTATCGTAATCTGGATTTCTATGTGTTGCTTTGAAACAAATTAAGCGCCGTTCCAATTTTCCCCGGTGAGGTATTTCTCGGTGAGGATGGATAACATCTGAATACCTACTTCATTATGTCCGCCTTCTGGAATAATGATATCGGCATACTTTTTGGATGGCTCGATAAAAGCATCATGCATTGGTTTTACCGTTTCAAGATATTGTTTGTACACGGATTGGATCGTGCGTCCGCGTTCCTCAATATCCCGCAGCACTCTACGCAGAATTCGCACATCGGAATCGGTATCAACAAATACTTTGATGTCCATCAGACTGCGAAGATGTTCATCAATCAGCACATGTAATCCTTCTACAATGACAATATGGTTCGGTGCCAGTTCAACCGTCTCATTGGCAGCACGGTTATCTATGGTGAAGTCATATACGGGGGCATACGCCGCTTGGCCTTTTTTTAACAAGGTGAGATGCTCAATCAACAGATCATTATCGAATGCAAACGGGTGATCGTAATTGGTGAGTCGGCGTTGCTCAGGTGTGAGCTGCGACTGGTCTTTGTAATAATTGTCTTGGGATATAAACGTAACTTTAGCTGATCCCAGACGGTCTATGACGGAGCGAGCTACCGTCGTTTTACCGGAGCCGGTTCCTCCGGCGATACCAATAATGAGCATGGTTGTTCCATAAGCCTCCCTAAAATGGCAGCATGATGAATGGATAAAAGCGCATCAGAAATCCTTCGTTCATGGCCTTTATCCACATGTCTGTCTCTGAATACACAATTCTTTCATTGTACCATAGCATACGACTTTTTTCATCTTCGTGTATGGACCATGTTTTGCCTTCAAGGGGCGTTATGCATGCTCATATTCATTTTACTTCATATTTTTGGATGATACTCCCTGTGGTGACTCATGACTCCCATAGTGCCATTAGTCGCTGGCCGATGGAACTTTTGGTGAACAGATTCAGGATGATAAAACCAAGTACACTTCCTGTTGTATTGGCTATTATATCGTTCAGATCGGTGCTGCGACCGTTGCCCAAGGTTATTCGGAGCAGGAGCTGTGTAATTTCAATGAGGAAACTTAGGGCTAATCCTGCTAATGTTGCTGTACGCATCGAATGAATCCAAGGCTTTATGAAAGGAAGCATGAACCCCAGTGGCATAAACAGCACAATGTTTAGGAGAAAGCTTGGTGCATCCAAGGTCAGGAGCGGAATCCATTGAATGCTTTGATACCATGGCGTTTGATTGGCATAGATTCCGATGTTCACGTCGATAGGAAAAAATACAAAATGCATAACGCCCAACATATATATGGCAAATGCGAGCATCGACACATACTGTCTGACCGTGTACTTGGTTTTGCTCACCCTGGCATGGAGCATCAGGGCGAGCAGGACCAGAACGAATAATGGGCCAAGTACGATGGGAGATGAGATTGAATATTGGATGGACATGGAATGGCTCCTTCGATAAGGCAATGATATTAGGCTATTGAAGCTGAATCTTCATTTCCATTCCCTTGATGAATTGTGTATCTTTAACCTCTTCAGCGAAGTCATCCTTGATCTCAAAAGGTTTCACTATCAGATATTTTATATCCTTGGCAGTTGTGGCATATATGCGTTCGGATGTTAATTGGGTTCCCTTATAGGTGCCCTCGCCGCTAAGTGAGGTCAGTTGCCGCCCTTGATCATCATAGACGGCAAATCCGATGTGACTCAGCTGTTCCTGCTCTTTTGCCGTAAGAGTATTCTTATCATTCAAACTGATAACAGTAGTTAGACGAGTAGTGACAGGGGTAACCACAGCTTCCGTAACAGCGGCCGTATACAGATCGTTGGTCATGGCTGTGTTAGGCAGAACCTGATGAATGTTTTCTGTTGATTTGGTAAATGGAACCGTCAGTTCGAACTCATGATCAATACCCTGCAACGTCAATTGAACTTTGGCGTCGAACTGATCCGGCCAATGTACTGTTCCCTGATCGGAGGAAATGACCTGCTCAAAGAGCAGTGTATCTGGCTGTGTTTCTCCTACTGAACTATAGAACAGTCCACTATTCGGACGGGTCCCGTCGACTTTTAAAAAGACATCCTCAATTCCGCTGCTCAGTTTCACGATGTCCTTGCCATTGTCATATTCGCCTTGATTCAGATTAGGCGCAGTGAAATGAACCAGAAACGCAGCACGGGTACCATCATATACCGCTTCAAGCACTTCGAGCTTCACATCATGGTAAGCAACCATGCTGTTAACAGGAGTAATTAAGCCTTCGTTGCCCGCCGTTCGCAGACCCATATCGGCTTCTATCGAGCTGAAGAGGCTGCCCACGAGTGGAATATTGCGCAAGGAGGCAGCCATGGCCGGTGATACAAAGCCGGATGCAAATACGGTAACGCCCAACACTCCGGCTGCGATCGTCGCAGCTGCGGCCTTGTGCCATCGCTTGTTCCGGCGACTGGAGCGCAAAGTCTGTTCCGTTTTCAATGTATTTGGTGACGCCGGCAGAGAATCCAGTGTGGCATCAATACGGTTACGAACGAGTTCAGACATCAGAGGACGCTCCTTCGCTTTGTTCTTTAATTCCTGATCGATATTAAACGGGTTTGACATGTAAGTTTACCTCCCGAAAATTTTTGAATTTCTGATATAACTCCTGCCTTGCCCGAGTAAGTCTCATTTTCACTGCACTTTCGGAAATATTCAGGGCATCGGCGACTTGACGGAGGGACAGGTCTTCAAAATAATGCAAAACGACAACAATTCGTTTCGATTCCTCCAGATGGTCTACCGCTTCTCGCATATCGACCTCATCGTAGGGACTGGAATGCTCCCGCTTTTCTGAAGGTACTTCCGCATAAGCGGTGGAGAGAGAGCGGCGGGACAGCATCGTGTTACATTCATTGATGAGGATGCGAAACAGCCAGGTTTTGAAATACCGGGGTTCCCGGAGTGTATGCACCGATTTGTATGCGTTCAGGATTGTCTCCTGAATGGCATCGGCCACGTCCTCCTCTTTTCGCAGCATGGATTTTGCCGTATTGTACAAAGAGTTTTCAATGTCTCGAATAAGCCGGATAAAGGCTTCACGATCTCCTTGGATGGCCTGGTTAACGAGATCGGTTGAACCCATGGATAACAGCTCCTTTCGTATTGGAGGGATGAAGCCAGCACTTGGCTGGTTTTTATATGAATTAGACTGGCGAGTAGGGCATATGGTCACATTTTCTTTTTATAGTTTTAAAAAAGGGCGTTGTTATATATGACGTATCGGGTCTCTGCATTCCCTTCAATGATAAGAGAGGTTGATTTTTCCCTAAGATTGGATGATTGACTTTTTCGAAAACAGCACTATAATAAACTTATATTCATAACACGGACTGTTACTGGGGAAACCAGGCATGACCGAATTCGATTGCTTTACTGTAATCGCTTTCGGTCTTTTTTTATTTTTGTTGGGGGGTGAGAACATTGAAGGTTATCAAGAAAGTAAACAATAACGTGGCCATCGCTATTAATGAACATAACGAAGAGGTTTTTGTCGTAGGCAAGGGTGTAGGATTCCTGAAAACGCCTTATGAACTTACGGAGACGGATTTGGTGGAGAAAATTTTCGTAGCACCAAAGAACATCCGTATGTATGACCTGCTGAACAGCATTCCGATTGAGGATATTTATCTCGCGGAGGAAGTGATCAAGCTGGGCAGTCAGATCCTGAATAAAACATTTAACCCGAATCTGCTTCTCACCCTGTCTGACCATATCAGTTTTGCATTAACCCGAACCAGAGAAGGCATCCGTATCAAAAATCCGCTGGAATGGGAAGTGCGGACGCTCTATCCGGACGAGACCCGGGTGGGGGAGGCTGCGCTGAAGCTGATTCAAGAAAAAACGGATATCGCTCTGCCAGCAGCCGAAACAACACTGATTGCTCTGCATTTTGTTAATGCACAGGTGGGCTCTGGAGAGATGACGGATACCACCAAGGTGACTACAGTTACGGGAGAGATCCTGTCCGTGATCAAATATGCGCTCAAAATTGACTTTCAGGAGGATTCCATCCATTTCATGCGCTTTGCCACACATATCCGGTATTTCATTCTGAGGCAGATGAGCGGTAAGTCGCTCAAAGATGAGAATGAATCGCTTTTCCTGATGGTGAAGGAGAAGTTTCCGAAAGAACTGGCTTGTGTGGAGAAGATTGCTGATTTCCTGAAAAATAATTACGGCTGGACCTGTTCGGATGATGAAAAATTATATCTGATTCTGCATATCCAACGATTGATCTCAAATGAACCAACGGAATGAACTAACCGAATAATCCATATTGGACTGTTACTGATTCGATCAGGCATGACCAAGCGTAGGGAATGACGATTCCCCGGCTTGGTCATTTTTTATATATCCAATTTATTCATGTAGAGGAGAAGGGTCATGAACAATAAAGACTTGGCTAAAAACGTACTTGATCTCGTTGGCGGCGAGCAAAATATATCGGGTCTGACACACTGTGCAACCCGTTTGAGATTCGTATTGAAGGATGATAACAAAGCAGACCTCAAGGCGCTGGATCAGCTCGAAGGCGTGCTCAAGGCACAAAATTCCGGTGGACAGGTTCAGGTTGTTATCGGTGCTAAAGTAGACGCGGTATATAGTGAAGTGAAGAATCTAACTTCTGACAAGATTGGAGAGCTTACGGAGTCTACAGATAGTGGACCGAAAAAGAGACGTAACCCCGTCAACGTAGTGCTTGAAACCATCGCAGGTATATTCACGCCTGTTCTGCCAGCACTTGTTGGTTGCGGGATGATCAAATGTTTGGCTACCGTTATAACTGCCATGGGTTACCTGGAAGGCTCCGGTTTCCTGACGATCATTAACATGATCGGGGACTGCATTTTCTACTTCATGCCATTCTTCCTGGCTGTCAGTGCAGCAAACCGTTTCAAAACCAATCCCTATTTGGCGGTAGCTCTTGCTGCGGGACTAATGCATCCAACCATTTTGAACGCTGCGGCTCAGATTGCTGAGACGGGTGTAAACAGTATTGATTTTCTCGGCATGCCGATTCTGTTGATGAAATATTCTTCTTCCGTCATTCCAATCATTTTGGCGGTATGGATTATGAGTTATGTGTATCCGATCGTCAATCGAGTGATTCCCAAGTTTCTACAGGTCCTGCTTACCCCAATGATTGTTTTGTTCATTATGATTCCAGTGGAACTGATCGTGCTTGGCCCAGTAGGTTCATATATCGGTGATTGGTTGACCAATGGCATTAACTCATTGTTCTCCACTGCAGGTGTTCTTGCTGGTGCGATTCTTGGATTTTTCAAACCGATCATGGTTATGTTCGGTATGCACTATGCCATCATGCCTATTCAGGTTCAACAAGTGGCTACACTGGGCGCAACCGTGTTGTTACCAACGGCACTGGCGGCGAATTTGGCTCAGGCTGGAGCAGCCTTTGGTGTGTTTGTCCTAACGAAGAGTAAAACGATGAAGTCAGCGGCTGCTTCGAGTGGATTCACCGCTTTATTCGGGATTACCGAGCCGGCGATCTATGGTGTAACGCTGAAATACAAACGTCCGTTTTTCGCAGGTTGTCTGGCAGGCGGATTAGTTGGTGGATTCTACAGCTTGGTGCATACAACAGCGAATGCAATTTCACTTCCAGGTGTATTGGCAATTGGCACGTATACCTCTGATCGTTACATGTATGTCGTTATTGGTTGTATTGCCGCAGTTGTACTCGGCTTTGTGTTCACGCTGTTGGCGGGCATCAAGGAAGATACAGATGGAAATAAATCGAAGCAGCAAGCTACGAATAAAGTAAATAGCAATCAGACAGTCGTTGCCACAGAGGTAACTCCAGCGTCCGTAACATCACAGACACCCACATCTTCTGACATGCTTATCGTTAGTCCAATGACAGGGGAGATCAAACCGATCTCTGAAGTGGAGGATCAGGCATTTGCCCAAGAGTTGATGGGTAAAGGCATTGCAATCATTCCGACAGATGGCAAGGTATATGCTCCATTTGACGGAGTAGTCGAGGCGCTTTATCGCACCAAACATGCCATCGGATTGAAAGCTGCGAATGGTGTCGAGATCCTGATTCATATCGGAGTGGATACCGTCAGTCTGAAAGGGAAATATTTTAACGCCCATATCGAACAGGGACAGACAATCAAGGCAGGGGATTTATTGGTTGATTTTGATCCGAAGGGCATTACGTCAGCAGGCTATAACACCATTACGTCCATTGTCGTTACCAACATGCAACAGTACGGAGATGTGCTGACTACAGCGACCAGCGGCCCGATCCGGGAGAGTGAACCTTTGATCAAGCTGATTCCATAAAACTTGTAATAAGACCTAATAACACGTAATAACAGGAGGAAACTAAAATGACGAATTCCAATTTTCCAAAAGATTTTTTATGGGGCGGTGCACTGTCTGCCTGTCAGGCCGAGGGAGCTTATAATGTGGACGGCAAGAGTCTGACCATCCCTGAAGTGATGAAATTTAACGAGAAGAACGACCGCAAAGTGACCAAGCAGATCAGAGTGAATTGGGAGATGATTGAAGAGGCCAGGAATGACCAGGATACAGTTAAATATCCCAAGCGCCGGGGAATTGATTTTTATCATTCTTTCCGTGAGGATATCGCCTTGTTTGCTGAGATGGGCTTCAAAGTATTCCGTTATTCGATTTCATGGGCCAGAGTATTTCCGGGTGGCGACGATGCTACTCCGAATGAAAAGGCATTAGAGTTCTATGATCAGGTTATTGATGAATGTCTTAAACACGGTATGGAGCCCCTGATCACTATTAGTCACTTTGATACACCAATTGTACTGATGGACAAGTTCGGAGGATGGTATAACCGCAAATTGATCGATCTGTATGTGAACTATTGTGATGTGCTGTTTAATCGCTACAAGGGCAAAGTGAAATATTGGGTGACATTCAACGAGATCAACATGAGCGTGAAAGCATCGGCCAAAACGCTGGGAATCATTGATTATGATGCTCCAAATTATGAAGAAATGCTGTTCCAGGGGCTGCATCATCAATTTGTAGCTGCATCCAGAGCAACCAAGATGGCACATGAGATTGATCCGAATAACCAGATCGGAAGTATGGTGGCTTATTTTACAACGTATCCTTACACTTGCAAGCCGGAGGACGCACTCCAGATGCAACAGGATGATCAGATGAAAAATCAGTTCTATCTCGATGTGCTCAATAAAGGCGAATACCCTTACTATAGTAAAACGTATTTCAAAAACAAGGAGATCCAGCTGAATATCGAGGACGGCGATCTGGATAGTATTAGTGCACACACGGCTGATTTCGTGGGGATGTCGTATTACAACTCGATGATTTCCAGCAGTGATACGGAGCAGCTCGAACTAACGGCAGGTAATGTACACAGCGTATATAAAAACCCGCATCTGCCCGCTAACGAGTGGGGGTGGCAGATTGATCCGATTGGCCTGCGGTATACGCTTAATCTCGTCTATGATCGGTATCAAAAACCTGTCTTTATTCTGGAGAACAGCTCAGGCTTCTACGACAAACTGAATGAGGACGGAACGATCAACGATCCATACCGGATTGATTTCCTCAGTAAACATATCGAACAGATGGGACTCGCCATTGCCGATGGGGTCGAAGTGTTGGGTTACACGATGTGGGGACCCATCGACATGATCAGTTCAGGGACGTCCGAGATGAGCAAACGGTACGGATTTATCTATGTGGATCAGGATGACTATGGCAATGGTACGCTGAAAAGATATCGTAAGGATTCGTTCTTCTGGTATCAGAATGTGATCCGTACCAACGGAGCAGAACTGTAACGCACCATGAACATTTTGGGTCGTATCCAAAAAATACCCGGCGGCTTGCTGATTGTTCCTATGCTGGCCGCCGCGGTCATCAACACGGTGTTTCCATCATTTTTTCAGATCGGAGATCCAACAACAGCGCTATTCACATCGAAAGGTACCATGGTGCTGATCGGTATGATTTTACTGATATCAGGAACACAGCTTAACTTGTCACAGCTTCTGGTGACTTTGAAGAGAGCAGGGGTGCTCTGTATTTCACGCCTCCTCATCAGCTGCCTGTTCGGATGGGCGTTTGTAAACTTTTTTGGCATAAGTGGGGTCGGGGGAGTTTCTGCGGTAGCCTTCATTGCCGTTCTGACCAGTTGTAATCCAGGATTATATCTGGCCTTGATGAACACGTATGGAGATGATGTGGATCGTGCTGCGTTTGGCATTCTGAATCTGATCGCCGTACCGGTTATTCCAGTCATGATATTGAATTCGGCAAGCGGCGTCGGTATCGATTATCTCAGTGTACTTGCTACGCTAGTACCTTTCTTTATCGGGATACTGCTTGGTAACCTGGATAGCAACATACAGAAGATGTTCGCTCCGGGAACACTGATTCTACTACCTTTTCTAGGTACCAGCTTCGGGTCCAATATTGATCTGCGTATTGCATTTCAGTCCAGTCTGTCCGGTTTGTTGGTCACGGTGTTATTTTTGCTGATCTGCATGTTGCCGCTCATTGGAATCGATCGCACGATATTAAGACGACCAGGTTACGCAGCGGCTGCGACATGTTCGGTTGCTGGATTGTCCATGGTGGTGCCTTCGATGGCTGCCGGGTTCAATCCGGCGTATGCGCCATATGTAAACACAGCTATCGCTCAGATTGCGTTTGCCGTGATCCTGACGTCGGTGACCGTGCCTTACATCGTGAAGCGTTTGGCTGGAGGAACAGCAACGGAAGCTTCTGCTTCGACAAATCACTAGAAAAAAACAGCATGTGTTCTGTCAGATTATGACGGATCACGTGCTGTTTTGCTTTGTACATCTATATGATCTCCTGGGGGAGGAGAGGGATCGATCGGTTTATTTTACAGACCCAGCAGTTGTTTAACACTTTCAGCTACAGCTTTGCTAGATTGCGGATTCTGTCCTGTGACCACGCGGCCATCTGTTGTGACATAGGAACTGAAGGCAGCAGCTTTATCATATTGTGCAGCGCGTTCTCTCAACGCATCTTCCAGCAGGAAAGGAACATACTCGGTTTGTTGAGCCAATGTTTCTTCTTCATTCGTGAAGCCGGAAACGGTTTTGTCGTTGATCAAAAGCAGGCCGTTGGACAGCTTCACATTCAACAGGGCTGTAACCCCGTGGCACACGCCGGATACAACGCCACCTTTTTCATAGATATCACGAGAAAGCTCTTGAAGTTCGGCATTGTCCGGGAAATCCCACATTGTACCGTGACCTCCTGTGAAGTAGATTGCATCGTAGTCACTCGCGTTTACTTCGCTAGGTTTCAACGTATTTTTCAATTGGTTCATGAACATTTCGTTCTCGAAATAGGCTTTGGTGCTCTCATCCAGAGAGTCGCCCAGACTTTTCGGATCAAGAGGTACGTTCCCGCCTTTAGGGCTAACCAGATCGATTTGAACATTGTCATTATGGTCAAACTCTTCAATAAAATGAGTTGCTTCGCTCAGCCACAAGCCAGTAGGCTCGTCCTTTGTTGCGTACTTATCTACATTTGTTAGAACAACCAGTATCTTTTTCTTCCATGCCTTATCCGGCCGAGGAGATCGTTGACCAATTAATAAGTTTACTGGAGCTACATCTGCAATTGCACGCAC
>OOCB01000146.1_pt1 | contig 115538 bp, 88 predicted proteins | sample 1671351 | NCBI WGS metagenome assembly OOCB01 (sample SAMN06348148, study PRJEB24527) | human gut metagenome | biome: human gut; feature: ankylosing spondylitis patient; material: feces | host: Homo sapiens | place: China | collected 2015-10 | reverse complement strand
ATGACTTTGATCAATACTGGCTATTTGTTTATGAAATGTTGTCCGATTCAGAGCTGCCTGAGGATTTTAACTCGATAAAAAAAGAAGGGATTACTTTTATCAAAAAAGAATTCAATTTCGCTGTTTAATTCACAGCATAAACGCGATGAGATCTGATCGAGCAATTCATTTTTTACTAATTGAAAGATCCCGTCTTTCTAAGAAAGTCTGAAAATTTGAGGTAGTGTTGTGAGCTTTGAAGATCTGCCCGAATATCCTATGCCAGAAAAGATATCTTTTTTTAGTACTGAAGGGGATACTAGAGTTCCATACGAAAGAGTGAAAGATTATAGTGATAAAGAGTTTGAACTATTTATACGTGAATGGGTGGTCTCATTAAAAGATACTTGCCAAGTTCGAGGATTTGGTGGTGCTGGTGATAAGGGACGTGATATTGTAGCTAGAACCAGTAGTGGTCAATATATATATTACCAATGTAAACATTATGATCATCCGCTAACAATTAAAGATGTATTGCCGGAATTTGGAAAGCTTGTTTATTATACTTTTTTAAATCAAGTGCCTCTGCCAAGTGCATATTATATTGTGGCGCCAATGGATATCGGAAGTCGACTTAATGATTTAATTGATCATCCTGCAGAAATTAATAAAAGAGTAATTGATAGTTGGGATGATATTTGCAAGCAAAAAATTTCCAAAAAAGCAATGAGCCTTAATGAAGAGTTGAAGGAATATATCAACGATTTCGATTTTAGTATTGTAAAAACAAAGACTATGTTAGAAATAATCGAAGAGCATAAATCTACGGCGTTTTATGCGTTTCGATTTGGTGGAGGTTTAACTGTTACAAGAGATCGTTGTATTAATCTGCCAGATAAGATTGTTGAAAACGAAATGACGTACGTGAAGAAGTTTCTAGATGCTATTTCGGAAAAGGAGCTTTCATGTATTAATAGTGTCATCGAGTTGGAACAAAATTATCCAAAATATATTCAAAACCTAAGAGTTCAACGTGAGAGATTTTATTCCGCAGAAAATTTAAAAAAATACACCCAAAAATACTTGCTGACAGATAACTATTACAAAGATTTGATGAATGATATATATTATGGAATTTATGATTTATTCATCAAAGATTATGATAATGGTTTCTCGCGATTGGGGGATGTTATGAACCATGTTGTTCAGATTGATTTAAAGCATAATCTATTGTGTAAATACGACTTGGTTCATCCGCAGGATCGACAAGGTATTTGCCATCAATTGGCGAACGAAAGGAGTGATATTGTATGGGTGAATATGGTATAGGGAATAAAACAGAAATGTTATTTGAGCAATTCATGGTTGGGTTAATTGTGTATAATAATGAAGGTGATATTACGAGTAATTGCCTTGAAGAGAGATGCCGAAGCCTGGGTATAAATAAATATAATCCTTTAACCCTTATTCCCGACTTAATTGCATGTGGCATTATTTATGCAAGTATTGATAGGAGTGGTAATTTGTGTTATCAAATAACCGAATTTGGGAAATATTTTTTTGATATGATTCGGGAACAAAAATCGCATACGCTAACATTTATCGAAGAAATAAGGAGCGAGATGTGAACAGAATTATTATTAAAGAGTTAATTCTAGCTGGAAAGGGCAAGCAAGATGCCGTTTTGAGCTTTAAGCAGGGATTGAATGTCATTGCTGGTGATTCTGATACAGGTAAAACATTTATTCTTCAATGCATTGATTATGCTTTTGGGGCGAGTGATAGGCCGAAATCCATAGAAGAGGCAAGCGGTTATTCGAAAATTATTTTGGCATTTGATGTAGAAGGTGATAATTTTAGAATTGAAAGAAGAATTGGTGAAAAGAAAGTTTTATTTATCAAGAATAATGTGCGACAAGAGATTTCGTCTAAGCACAGTTCTGATGGAACAGATAATTTGTCGAGGCAGTTACTTGGAGCTCTAAAGGGGGATTTGGAAAATGTTTATTTAAAAAAGAACAAAAAAAATGCAACCAGATCGCTTTCTTTTCGTGATTTAATTCATTTGGCTTTTATTGATGAACATAATATTATTTCAGAAATATCTCCTTTTCAGGCGGCGCAGTACACAGAAAAAACTGTCCGACAGTCTATTCTTAAATATATTATAACAGGTGTGGATGATAGTAAACTAATAAAAGAACAAGAGCTAAGACATGATCTTATCAAAAGGTCAGGAATAGTGCATTATTTGGAAAGCAAAAAAGAAATTATACAGAAAAAGATTAGTAAAATTAAAAATAATGCATTTTATCGTTTGTATGAAAAAGATGATTCTGTGACATTGATGGAAAAGAAGATAGAGCAAGTTAGATGTAAGATGGTGTATTCTATCAAGCAACTTAATCAGAACAAAATTGAGGTTGAATCGTTAAATAGAAAATGCTTCGAGGATGAAGTTGAGATTTTGAACTTCGAGAGATTAAAAAAAGATTTTGCGAAAGATTTAGAAAGGCTGGATCTAATAAATTTATATACTGATTTTATAAACCAGGTTCCACGATTAGACTGTCCAGTTTGTCAGCAAGCTATAGATCCAAAAATTATAGATGAAAGTGGGTTAAATAGGCTTTTTGCTTACTTCAAGATGAAAGCTTTAAATTTGAAGGAGAAAAGTCAGGGTTTGGCTTTGTCTTTGACTGATGTAAAAAATCGTCTAGATGAAAATAAAGAAAAAATTAAGAAATTGAATAAAATTGCTTTGGAATTAAATGGAGAAATTAATGAACAAGAAAAAATGCTGTTGATGTTTAATGAAAACATAAAAACGATTCAACGTTTGGATATGATGAGAAATTCATTGGAAATGTATGAAGTGGAATTGAAGACAGTTATTGAGGATATTGCGTTTTATAGTAGAAAAGAAAAGGAAGAGAGAGAGCCACAAAAAATTGATAATAGTGAGCTCTTTGATGAATATTGTAAAGAGGTAAAACTTGTTTTGGGTGAATGGGGGGTTCAATGTGATGCTGGAGTGAGTTTTAGCTTTAGGTTGTTAGATGTATATGTTAATAATACTATTCGTGCAGACCATGGGAAGGGGTACAGAGCATTCATTTCTGCTGCTATGGTGATTGCGTTAATGCGGTTTTGCTTCAAACATAACCGGTTGCATCCAGGTTTTGTTATGTTAGATTCACCTTTGGTATCCTTAAAGGAAAGAAGAAAGGATGAGGTTGGGGACTGGGTTAACGACTATATGGAGAAAAAGATGATTGAAGATATTTTAAAGGAGGATGCATGTCATCAAGTTATAATTGTTGAAAATAAAAATATTAGATACGGCGGTCAATACAATTATGTGGATTTTAGACATGTTGGTGCTGGTAGAAGAGGTTTTATTCCTTCGTAAGAGGTCAGTCTGAAAGAATGTACATTGAAAAGATAATGTATGTGCCAATTTTCAATTGGCTTGATCAAGTTTTGAAATGGATTATTTTCATAAACTTATTTTATAAAATAAAAAGATCTGTTGGTTTTTAATTGTTTCTAATGAATTGTATTTGTTTTGAAGTAAGATTTTCATGGCCAATATAGTTTTCAAAAATCAATAACAATAAATTCACGAGAAATTATCGTGGAGACGAAAGTGAAAAAATGGTATAGATTGGTATTGTAATTACAATGGATTTATTGCCTCTGGTATTACGCCTACGCTATGGAAAAATCTCGAGCATTTGCACGATGATTCGTGAGCTTCCCATACCCTTCCCGGGGACTTGAGCAAGATCAAATACCTACGAAATAAAACGGGGCAAGCCATCGAGCCGCCCCGTCCATGCTTCTTTATTCCTGTTCCTTCTTTATTCGCTTGACGTAGTTCCACGGCAACCACGGTGTCACGTCGAAGCTCGCCACGGCATCCGGATCGTATTGCAGCAGCTTGCGATCGGGGTTGAGAAGGTCTCCGAGCCTCGTGTGCGTTTCATCAATCATGTGTTGCGCCCATGTGCGGCTGTACTGCTTGAGCCACAAGACCGGGTTATCAATGCCGTTGGCTTTGGCTGTTTCCATCAGCGTAAACCATCCGCACATGCTGTCGGCAAACTCCGGGCTTTACTTAAAGCCGCTTGCGGCTCGCAGTACCGTCAGGGTTCGCACCTCCCGTTCGCTGCGATTGGTATCTGGTACCAGTCGCGGGTCATCTAAGAATGCCCTGAGTTCGTTTTGAGAATTCAGGTAGTAGACCACCGCGTTGCTGATTGTTGCATTTTCCCCAGGAGCTGCTTTGTACTTCCCTGCAATCGTTTCTTCGGCATATTCCTTTCCGAGCCGCTGCATGATCTTGTCGATGGCGTCCATCAGAAGGCGAGCGCTTGCCTGCCGTCCGCCAGGGCTACGTTCAAGCTTCTGCTCTACGCTTTCGTTCTATCGTCTTTTATATTCGTTCGTTTCTTCGTAGTAGATGCTCGACAGCGCCGCTCCTACTGCGCTTAACAACCGGAAGGGATCGTGTGCCCTGATCTTGGCGGCAATAGCTTGCGGACTTTCGCTTGTTGTTTGTAGTTGCCCGAGTTCTCGGATTGCCGTCAGTACCAAGCGCCTCCAGTGAATTAAACAGACCTGATGCCGGCGAAGCTTGTCCGATGTGCCTTCCTTGCTCATGATGGTTTTGTACGGCTGATAGCCGTCGGAAACCAGCAGCGTCGGATCCCAATTGCCCATTGCTTCGGCGATGGCTTCAGAGCTTCGTCCATCCAGCCGCCGGTAGAGCGCCACCTGCTGCTCTTCGTGCGGCAGACTGTTCTGTACCATGACATAACCCTGTTTGCTTTTGGACTCAACCGCTTTGCGGCTCTTGCCTTCGTGCTGCAGAATATCCAACGGTGTCTCATCGACAATGCCGCTGATTTGTCTATGCAGCGTCTCATGCAGTTTGGCCACCATCGGTGCCAACGCTCCTTGCTGCACCATCCTGTGCGCATTACGACCAAGCATATCCGGACCGATTTGCTCGTTACCCACACACAACACCGTTTCCAGTCGATTCACAGGGATGCCTCTTGTCATGGCTACGCCGACTTCTATAGCCAGATCTTGCGAAATCGACGCCTGCGGTGTTACCGGAATCGGCGCATTGTGCGGCATATGCAAGTGTCTTTGCCCACACTCGCAAACGTACAAGTCGTAGTTGGTATTGAGGTTGCGCAAAAGTTCTGCCGAGCTTTCATTGAGTGTGCGCAAAAAGTTTTTCTGGGTTCCGAGGTGGCGCCAAGAATCGCTCTTGCCGCAGTTCGGGCACGTAAATCCATCCGTGCCGATCGAACAAACTATCGCCGCATTCAGCTTGGCTTTGACGGTCTGTCGGCCGAGCCTCTGCGGCAAGTCATTGCGGCTAAGCGCCGTTTTAAGAGGCGCAGTTGCTTTGCACCCCGCAGCAATGTCATTGCAGGCTTGCACAACACAGTCCTGTGCCTTGTCCTGCGATGTCAGTTTTGCTCCTTGCTTGGTGGTCTCAAAGGTATCGGCCAAAACCTTTTCTTGTTTACCGACTGAGCGGATGGCACCTTCGGCGGCTTTCCACAATTCGTCAACTTTCTGAGGAATAGACCGTGCGTTTTCCCGCAGCAGTTTCTTTGCCTTTTCTGTTCCTTTGTTCTTGAGATACCGCAGCAATTCTGAAATTTGATCAGCGCCGGAGACATCGAACTGAACTTCGAGCAGAAGTTCCTTGAGAACGCGCAATCGCTCATGCGGCAAATCGACCAAGTCAGTCGGCAGCAACTTGTCGATGGCTTTGTTAAGAAGCGACAACACGGCTGCGAGCGTTAAGTCGCCACTGTCGATACGATCCTCGACACGCTTCATCGTGATGTCCGCTCTGACCAGTTGCTCTTCGGCCTGCCGACGTTTTTTCTCGCTGAGCTCGAGTTTCTTTTGACTTTGCCGAAGCATTTTTTCGAGCTGTTTGATTTTTTCTTTGTCCGAGAGCATGCGCAATTGCAGGAGAAGTTGAATTAAGGGCGATTTTATCTGACAGAAGCACTGAAATCACGTTGTGAGAAGCAAATAAAACCCTTTTAAAACAACGTTGTAATCGCATCAGAATGGCGCCTGTCGCGATTCTCTCGGGAGGTATGCGGGGCCCCTTGTCCTTGTGTTTTAGCAGTTCATATACAAGCTATTAGACGGCTTGCGAGCAGCAAAAATCTGCCTCCCGAACACTCAGTTTCGGCACTGATTTTCAGAAGCTTTTTGCCGCTTTGACTTGAATCAAAAAAGTGTCAGAATTTAAGCCCTTGAGGTCGTTCGAAGATCGGTTCACCGTCAAGAAAACTCTCGAATTCGGCAGCTGTAAGCTGTACGCTGGAATTGTCTGCCTTAACCTTGACGAGAAGCTGCTCGAAGCGTCCCATGTTGAGTTTGCGCGTGAGCAGGCAGCTGCCTTTGTTGTCGCACCAAATCACCTTACAGATCTGACGATGCTTGCCGATGAAGGCCACGAAGTGACCGCCCTTGGTAACGGGGATTCCTAGCAGGCATTCGGCAATGGTGGCCAGACGTAAAAAGCCGGCACGCAGATCAATAGGGGCAACGACGATGGTGAGGTGCGCGTTGGAGAAATCCATCTTCATGATGCTGTCCCCGCCACCGAGTTCTTCTTCATTGCGCAGCTTAGTTGTGCGATGAAAACAGCGGGATTGCCGATTTGCATCTCCAAGCGCAACCCACCGGGCAAAAAGACCGACAAAGCTCCAGAACAACTCAGAGAGCTTGCCGCAACTTCAGTACCGACGTTCTCTGCCTGACTTGTGAGTAAGGCAAATTGTTGCTCATCCAAGGTAATGAGCGAAGTGTCGGAAGAAAGTTCTGTAGGTGTAGCGCTCGCTTGCGTCAATACATTCTCGATGACATCTGGAACTGGGACGTGGGCGCGGAATTTCGAATCTCGATAAAAAAGCCCGAATTACAAGGCCTGCGCCCTTAATCTGAATTGATAGGGGGATCGCATCCCCAGCTGTGAATGGGGCCGAGTTCCATTGTAATAGGATACCCAACGAGTCACAGTATCCTGCGCCTCCTTTCGGCTGCTGAAGCATCCGGATAACGGTAGCGTTTCCCGCTTCAGGGTTGCCCAAAATGATTCGGCCGGAGCGTTGTCCCAGCATTGCCCACGCTCGCTCATAGAGCCACTGATGCCCTGGCGCAGCAAAAATTCCTGAAAAACATGGCTGCAGTACTGTGAGCCTTGATCACTGTGAAAAATCAAGCCAGGAGCCGGGTGCTCATTGGCAATAGCCATACGCAGGGCGTCCACAACCAGAGACGTTTTCATGGTGGAGTCAAAACTGTAACCAACCAGGCAACGACTGGCCAGATCAAGCACACTGGCCATGAATAGCCAGCCCTCGTCGGTTGGGATGTAAGTGATGTCTCCGCACCAAGCCTGATTGATCGCATAGCGGTTGAACTGACGGTCAATCAAATTCGGTAGCCGTGCCAGATTGTGGTTGCTGTCTGTGGTGGCAACGTATTTGCGATGGTAGCGATGGAAGATGCCGTTGCTTCGTAAAAGTCTGCGCAGGCGCTTAAAACCAACGCTTAAGCCCTCTCGGCGCAACGCAAGGTACAGGCTCACTCTGGGAACCTGTTTTCCGCAACGGCTGATAACGGTGCGCACATGACAAAGCAACTCTTCGTCGCTGTGATGCACTCCGTGGCGGTGGTATCGATCAACCTTTAGCCACTGATAGTAGCCGCTGGTACTGATCCTCAGCAGGGCGGCAGCCTTTCGAACACTGATGAGTTTTTTGCGCCCAATGAGTTTGCTGTCCAAACAAGTCTTTAAAAAAGCGTACTTCACTTGGGCAGCTTGGCAAAGTACGCTGCTGCTTTTTTAAGAAGTCGATTTCGCCCTGTTGCTGGCGAACCTGCAGGCGCAATCGTTTGAGTTCTTCAAGCTCATTGCGTTGTTGTTCAGGCATACGGGCTTGTGCCGTGGTAACCCAGTGGCTGAGTGTCTTGGGGTTAACTCCCAAAGCTTGAGCAACCTCGATTTGTGTCTGTCCCTGATTGACGAGCTCAGGAGCTGTTCTTCTGATTTCTGGGCTGTAACGTTTCGGCATTCTGAAACCTCCTTTTGATACATGGCTTATAGCCGTATTCGTTTTGAGATTCAAAATTCCGCAACGATGACCTTAGTTCACTCAATGACAGAAAGGCTCTGTTAAAGCAAAGTGTTGATTTTGAGAGCTACCGGGGACACCTTTTGGTCTCAGTAGGGAGGTGCCATGACCAAGCTCTCAAAATCTCAGATTCTCAAGGGCACTGCGTTGCCTGTCGCCGCAAGAAGCCTTGAGATCTTCGGAGAGTTTTTCCCCGCAAGCAAGAATGGAGCGATGCGGATGAAGCCTGTCGCATCGACTTTCCTTGTTTCTTTCCCTACGCGCACGAATCCAGGCAAGCCTTCAATGCCTTCGTCGCTTGTCTCTTTACTAAGAAACACTCTCTGTGAGTTGAGACAATCGTTGAGCAGGCGCTCGTCAGCGTATGTCAGGGACCAGTGCTCCAGCCAATGATTGATTGCCTGCGAACTTTCGAACGGTTTGCCTTACAAGGCATTGCTTTGTACATAGCGCACTGCTCTTTCCACCTTACCTTTTGACTACGGATGATACGACGCACAAGCAATAGGCTTGCGTCCATTCGGTTGAGCCGCGGCGGTTGTGGGCGCGAACCAAACATCTGGTGTTGTCGCAGACAAACGCTCTCGGACGCGCCTTGAAGAAAAAAATGCCGATTTGATGCCATCAAGCCATGCGGTTTGATTTTTCGCAGGGTAAGCCTTGGCAAAAATCCGTCTGGAGAAAACTAATGCGGCAACGAACACGTGGATTTTGACGGCCTCGTTGTTGCCCATGATGGTTTTCTCGCAAAAGTCAATCTGCATGTGATCGCCCGGTACGGTTTCGTAACGTCAACCGTATTTCCTGACGGCCTTGTACTGCAGTCGCCACGGCTCACTGAAACGCTGAAGCTGTCGCGATCCGATCCTGACACTATGTTCCTGCAAATTGCGTTGGACGACGGCACAACAAATCCCGTCAGTTCGAAAATTCGACGGATAGGCAACTTGTTGGCTGCAAGCGCTTTGAACTGAACGATCTCTGTTTTGCTAAGCATGTTTTTGAGACAAAGATGTGGACCTTCGCTCATTGCGCTTGATGTTGTCTGACTCATTTTTTCCCTTGTTGGGGACGGCTCAATTCTTTGTCGTTTTGTGGAAGCTTACTGCGTCAACCAACAAGAAATTGCATTGTAGAAATTCAATGAATCGAGTTGTAAACCGACCGTATACAACGCGAAAACTTAAAGACCTGCAACAGGATTTCTAGAGCCGCCGTCGCGCAAGCATGAGGAAACGTCTTGGAGGGATGCGGAGGTTGCCTTTCCAAGAATCCCGCTGTAGTTTTTCTAAAAATCGCGTTGGCTTAACACGGTCGAAATAGAAAAAGCCTTTTTGGCCGAAAGGCGCTACAATGAGCGCGCCTGACGCGACCTCGTCCTGCTTCTGCCTGCATCTGAGGGTTTCCATGCTGACAGAAGGATTGTTTCTTCATGAGCCCAGAATAAGGGAGGCACATAATGCTTTCAACTTGGGCTCTGTTAATGATCGCCGTCGTGACTGAAATTGCCTGGGGCTGCAGTCTCAAGGCATTGTCCTATTATTCGCTTGACCGAATCTTTGCTCTTGTACCCATCGCGCTAACGTGCGCCAACATGTACCTTCTCGCACGGGTGATGAAGACTCTCCCGTCAGGACTCACGTATGCCGTCTGGACAACACTCGGAGCTGCTGGCGTTCTGATAGTCGGGGCTTTCCTGTTCAATGAAAGCCTCAACAAGGGTCAAATTTTCTTTATCTGCGTGTGCATTGTCGGTGTTGTCGGCTTACATCTGAGTTCTCATTAGTATCCTCATCCTCCTAAAGAGTTGAACTGAGGTCATCATTGCGGAATTTTGAATCCCAAAACGAACACAGCTATAAGCCATGTATCAACAGAAGGTTTCAGAATGTCAAAGCATTACAGTCAGCCACTGGGCCACCGCAACACAAACTCGTATGCCTGAGCAACAACGCAATGAGCTTGAAAAGCTCAAACGATTGCGCCTGCAGGGAGAATGTAAAAGATTTTGCGGACGACTTGTTTTAGGTTGTTAATCAACAAAGGAGATGTGACGATCGTCAAACCGGATGGACAGCTTTCGAAGAGCAGCTTTCCAGAATGGAGATGGCCGCTTCCATTCAGCTTCGACTGCGATTCAAGTGCAGGTTGTTTTTACGCATGACGCGCCAGACAAAGTCGTCGGAATAGCCTAACTCTCGGGCAAGCGTTGTTCCATCCCACCTGGACAACCCGTTCGGCGGTTCTTGACTTATCTGATCGATGACTCGTTGCTCATCTTGTTTCGTGTAGCTTGCCGTTCGACCGGATCGGGGCATATCGAACAACCCCTGGAATCCATCGCTCAAAAAACGACTTTTCCATTTGCTAACGGTAACTTTGGAAACGCCTACTTGCTTGGCAATATCTTCAAGAGGCATGCCTTCGAGACATTTCAAAATGATCCTGGCCCGTTCTACAAGACGCTGTTCGCTTTTACGCCTGTTGACGATGTTTTGGAGTTGCTCCTTGACTTCGTTGCCGGCTGTGACAACCTGCGGCTTTCTTGACATGGCTGCTCCGCGTTTCCGGACACGGAGCATCCTATCACGCTTTAGTTAATTAATTTCTACAATTAAACGCTAGCTAAACTCGAGAGACTCCCGATTGTCGAATGTTTAGCCAATCGCCTCACAGAACCGGGCAAAATCATTAACCGTGCGATCTCAACATCAACCACATAAACAGGCACGCGCTATTGGGAGCATGGGCGAAGTGCGTCAAAGCATCCCGTATTTTAACGCTTGCCTTTCGGTGACTCTTAACCGGCTGTATTGAAAGCCGGCAACGCCCCGTCTTCTCTCTCACCGCTTAACACATAACGTCGCCCCGCGTAGTGAGCATGCTCAATCGTCATACTAAGCTTGCCTTGCGACAAACGCAGGGTAAAGACGCCGTAGGACTCATCAACATCATCTTTGAGTGCTTCGTCAAGGACTCTCGCAGGCGAATGGTTAGCTTCAGCTCCCATCAACGTGAGCATGGTTTTGGCCAGATCATCGTGGCCGGCAGGTGCCTTATGTCGGCGCGTCTGTTGCGTGAATGCCGTACCCGCACACGACAGATTCGCGTGCAGTTCAGCCGGCGTCAGACCGCCGTGGTTGCCGCAGCCCAATGAGTAATGACCGCCACTCAAAATACGTCCGGTGCTGTTGTCGCCTCGACCCACGAGGCGCAGATCGGGACCGCGAACATTTTCACTGAACACCAAGGCTTCCGAAAGCGTACCGGGAACGCGGCCTGCCACGGCGTCTCGGTATTGTTCGTTGGGCTGAGAGAACACAAGCCCGACGCCGGGATCGGACGTCAGTATCTGCGCAATTTTCGTAAGATTCTCAACGCTGTTATCCTTAACCCAGAGGCCTGCGGTGTAGTCGCCCACCAGCACCATTTCCGCATCACTCGGATCGGCGCCACCGAGAATCTCCTGATCGGTCACCACCGTGCAGCCGGCCTGCCGCAAAATGCCGGCAAAGTCGACGTGACCGGCGATTTCGCCGTGGCCGTGATCGGACATCGTAACAAGCTGAACGTTCCGGCTGCGCCCCTCCTTGAGCCACCAATCGTAGATGCGCCCGAAGAGCTTGTCGGCGTGTGTGCGGGCGCGTTCCGTAAGTTCGCTCTTGAGTCCGATTTCATGACTCGAATGATCGGGCTCACCGATCCAGAACACCGTCATGTCGGCCAGGTTCTGTACGCCGTTATTGAGCTCATCACGAAACAGAATGTCGAGCATCTCCGACTGCGCGGCAAAGTCAGGGAACGTAAGCGGCATCGTGGCCGGACTGTGCTGCAGCAAACGATTGCGTTCATTGATCGGAATGGCTTTCTCCAGCGCATGAATGCAGGCGTTCAAGTGCCCCGGATAACGATCAGCGTGCATATTCTGAAGGCGAGTGCTGCCGGCAGAATTGGCACACAATACGCGCATGGTCTTACCTTTTTGAGCAAGCAGTTCAGCCATATCAGGCACGGCATAGAGCCCTTCGGGACGCGCTTCGTCCTGAGCGATCACACTCTCAGTATCCCAACCGCAGAAAAGCTGCGCCTTGCCCTTAAGTTCAGGGCAATAGAAGCTGTTGGCGATCAGCCCGTGACCGTTGGGGCGAAACCCCGAAAAGATCACGGGATGGTTAACGTACGTTTCGGTGGGAAAGCTCGCCAGATAGTTTTCCCAGGTGTGGCTTTCATCGCGAAAACGCGCGAGGTTGGGCATCACATCGGGCGTAATGTCGCAGGGACGCAGGCCGTCGAAGCCCACCAATAGAAACTTGCAGGGAAAGGAATTCGTATCGGTCATTTGAATCAGTCGATAGAGTCATTCATGGTCAGCGGGACTGCGGCTCAAGCTTTTGCTGCACCCAGTCGCCCAGCACGGACATGGAAAGCGTCGAAATCACGATCGTGACACCGGGCACCACGGCAATCCACCAGGCGGTAGTGAGGTAATCACGCCCGAAGCCCAGCATGGTTCCAAGGGAACTCATCGGCGGCTGAACGCCGACGCCGAGAAAAGACAGACTCGTTTCAAGAAGAATCATGCCCGGGAAGTTAAGAGTCATGTTCACCACAAGAGCGCTCGCGATGTTAGGCAGGATATGCTTGAGAAGAATGCGGCGTGTCGGCAATCCCAGGCCTTCGAGAGCGCCGGCGTAGCCTTCGGTGTATGCCGAGCGGGCAAGGTTGCGCGAGAGCTTGGCGTATCGGTCCCAGCCGTAGAACGCCATGATCACGATGATCACCTTGACGTCGGTACCGAGAAACGCGAGGATTGTGAGCGCCAGAATGATGAACGGAAGCGAGGCGGTAAAGTCGACGCCGACGTTGACGAGATCGTCAACGACGCCGCCGAAGCGCGCGGCCAAAAAGCCCAGAGCCGTACCGAGAATGGCGCCGATCAATGTGCCGCAGACGGCCAGGACAAAGGATAGGCGCAAGGAGTATAGAAGACGCGTCAAGATGTCGCGCCCGAGCTCATCGGTGCCGAGAATATGCGCTGACGACGTAAAGGGTGCCACCAGTCGGGCCATCAGATCCATGTCTTCAAGACCGTAGGGGGCAATCCAGGGCGCCAGCAGTCCGCCCGTAAAGAGGACCGCGAGGATGAGCGCAGCGGTTGCCGCCAGCGGCGACGGACGGTTGGCCGCCCAGGCCGACATCGTTGTTGTAGCTGTTGCTGTAGTCATAGCGTTCGTACGTTGGATTAGTTGGCTTTTCTCAGACGCGGATTGAAGACGAGCGCGAGAAGATCCATCAGAAGGTTGGCGGCGATAAGCGAGGCGCCGGTTGCCAGAACAATCATCTGCACCACCGGAATATCGCGGTTGGCAACGGACTGGACCAGAAGCTTGCCCACGCCCGGCCACGAGAAGACCGTTTCGGTAATCACGGCACCTGCCACGAGCGTGCCCAGGAAAAAGCCCAGAATGGTAAGAATCGATAGCATGGCGTTGGGCAGCGCATGCAGCCAGATGATGCGGGTGCGCGGAAGTCCTCGCATCATGGCGGCTTTGACGCTCGGCAGGCGCATGGATTCGATCATGGCACTGCGTGCATACCGCGAAAAGATTGCCGCTTCGGTTGTTGCCATTGTGATGATCGGCATGATGTAGTGCGCGGCCGTGGCGTTGCCGTATGAAGGCAACCATCCGAGCCAGATCGAGAACACCAGCAAAAGCAGAATGCCCATGAAGAAGTTCGGAACGGCGTAACCCATGACAGACGCGACCATCATCGCGCGGTCGGCCGGCGTATTGCGGCGCAGCGCGGCAAAGACGCCCGCGGGAATGCCGATCAGAAGCGTCACGATCGCCGTCGGGATCATCAGATCAAGCGTGGGACCGAGCGCCTGAAGAAAGACTTCCTTCACCGGAAGACCGGTGGCGTAGCTTCTGCCCATGTCAAGACTGAGCGCATTGAGGAGATAGATCCCAAACTGTTCCCACAGAGGCTTATCTAACCCCCACTGATGACGAAATGCTGCGATAGCCTCGGTCGAAGCGTCGCTGCCGAGCATCAGACGGGCGGGATCGCCCGTAAGATGCAGCACGAAAAACACGCAGGCCGTGAGCAGAAGGAGCGTCAGAACCGCCCGTCCCAGAATTCGAAAAACGAGTGCAGCCATTTACGCAGCCTCCTCCATACCTACGCCCGGCCGCTGTGTCTGGTCGGCCTCGCGGGCAATCGAAGATAAATAAATGTCGTCGAGCTTCATCGCCTTTTGGGCTTCAAAACAGGCCGCGCGTCGTCCCGGAAGGACTTCTTCGAGCGTCGGCACTTCGGCCTGACAGCGAGCACTTGCAAGCGGGCAACGATTGGCAAAGACGCACCCCGTTGGACGATTCATGGGACTTGGCATCGCCCCCTTCGGGTAAAAGTTGACGATCTGGCCGTTGGCGCCCGGCGTACAGGCCGTAAGAAGCCTCGTGTACGGATGCACCGGATGGCGGAAAACCTCTTCGACGCTGCCCGTCTCCACAATGCGGCCGAGATACATCACAATCACGCGATCGCAGATGTAGCGAACGACGTTGAGGTTGTGCGACACAAAAAGCATCGACATGTCGGTGGCGCGGCGCAGGTTGTTCAACAGTTCGAGCACTTGAGCCTGGATCGAGACGTCGAGCGAAGCGACCGGTTCGTCGCAAACCAAAAGCTTGGGTTCCAGAGCAATGGCACGCGCGATGGCCGCACGCTGCAGCTGTCCGCCCGACATCACCCCGGGTCGCTTGACCGCATGGTGTTCCGGCAGGCCCGCAGCCTTGAGGAAACGCAAAGCCACCGTCTGGGCTTCGGCCTGCGTCATGCCCTTGTGAACCATCAGCGGTTCGGCCACCTGCTCGACGATGCTCAGGCGTTCGTCAAAGCACGAGAACGGATCCTGATAGATCATCTGCGCCAAGGGACGCTGTGCGAGCCACTGTCGCGATCTCGGTTCGGGATAGATCTCGCCGTCAAAGGTCACGCGCCCGGCCGTGGGACGCATAAGACCGAGCAGCAAACGGGCAAGCGAGGACTTGCCGCAACCCGATTCCCCAACCAGCCCCAGAACTTCACCTCGCTCGATCGTCAGCGTAATGTCTTCGAGCACGTTCCAAGGCTTTTTGCGACCGAAAAAGCCCTTGCGGGTGTAGTAACAGTGCTTCGGTATGTCGGCGGCAACAAGCGGCGTTTCGTCGTCATTATCGGCGCCGAACACGGGCTTTTGCCGAGGTTGTCCGTCGTCTTGAATCTCTTGGATTCCTTCGACCGCCTGAACGATCTTCTGCACTTTGTCGAGGTTTTTGACAACGCTCTGATCGCGCTTTTGCTCCTGCGCCTTGAAGGCTTCGTCGAGTTGCGCGGCGTGGCACTGTGCTTCCATGCAGCGCGACTGCCAGCCGTCTTCAACGGGCTGCATGTCCGGCAAACTCATGCGGCACTGAACGCGGGTAAGCGGGCAGCGGCCGACAAAGGGGCAGCCGTGACCGAGCTTTTCGGGCGGCGGAATTTCACCCTTAATGGGTTGCAACGTCCCCTTCTCGCTTTCCATGTCGGGCATGGCCTCAAGCAGTCCTTCGGTGTAGGGGTGGGCGGGATTGGGAAGAACGCGGGGCACGGGACCGGTTTCCAGAATGTAGCCCGCGTACATGACACTTACGCGGTCGGCAACGTCGCGCGCCAGATGCAAATCGTGCGTGACAAGCAGCATGCTCATCGATTCGCTTTTGACGATTTCGCGCAGTTCCTTGAGGATTTCGCGCTGCACCACCACGTCAAGAGCAGTGGTCGGTTCGTCGGCAATCAACAGTTTGGGTGCTCCGATGAGCGCCAACGCAATCATCACGCGCTGGCGCATGCCGCCCGAGAGTTGGTGCGCGTAGCTTCGCATGCGTTCATTCGGAGCCGTGATGCCCACACGCTTGAGATAGTTGACGGCCAACGTCTTGACTTCGTCGCTTGCCATCAAGGTTGTCTTGTTGCCGGGTTTGTCGCGGTAGTCGGGATGGCGGTAAACGATTGTTTCGCAGAGCTGATATCCGATGGTACGCATCGGATTTAGAGCGGCCATCGCGTCCTGCACGATGATGCCGATGTCGGCTCCGCGCAGCTTGTGCATCTCGGCGCCGCTCAACTTCAGAAGATTGCGTCCGTCGAATTCGATTTCACCGTTGGTGCGCGCATTTTTGCCGGCCAGACCCAGAATTGATCGGGCGAGTACCGATTTGCCCGACCCCGATTCGCCGATCAGGGTGAGCACTTCGCCGCGGCGGATTTCGAGATCCACGCCGTGGAGCACTTCGGTGTTGCCAAACGACGTGCGAAGACCACGGATCGCAAGCAGCGTTTGTTCCGATGTCCCGTGAGGTTCTGTCATAGATGTCTTCGGTTTGATTTGTCAGAGAAACTAGGGCTGCGGAAACCAATCCCGCAGCCCCATGAGAAGGATTTACTTGAAGCTCAGGTTGCGGGCGCTCAGATCAAGCGAGCCCTGAGTGCCGGGTTCCCACACCACGTTCTTCTGTTTGGCGTAGATCATCGGCAGCGCATAGAGCGGGCAAGCATAAGGATTGGCATTGAACTGCTTGAGCATTTCGCCCCAGGCAGCCTTGCGGCGGGCAGGATCGACGCTCGAATCGAGTTCCTTGCCTAGTTCGCAGATGCGCTTGTATTCGTCTGACGCCGGGAAATACCCCTCGGCCTCCCAGAAGCTGCCCGGTTTCATGCGGCGCCACAGCTGGCTTGCGGGATCCGGGAAGTAAGCCGAGAAGCTGGCGTTGTTGATCATGCGGTCCTTGCCTGCGGCTTCGACCTGCGTCCAGTTTTCCTTGACGTCGATTCGAACATTGAGGCCCACTTGTTTCAACATGGAAGCCACGGCCTGGCTCACGGTCATTTCAAGCGTGTAGTAAGAAGGCTGAATGCGCCAGACAATTTGTTCGCCCTTGTAACCCGAAGCCTTGATGAGGTCGCGAGCCTTCTGCGGATCGTAGAGCTTGGTTTCGAATTCCGGCAGATACATGTCGCCAAAGGTCTTCGACTGGAAGCTGTTGGCAGGAGTGGTCTTGCCGGCAAAAAGAGCCTGTACGAGAAGATCGCGGTCGATAGCGTGCAAAATGGCCTGACGCAGCTGCGTGTTTGCCATCACCGGATTGGACTTGGCATCAAAGACGAGCGCGTAGATGTTGTCGATCGCGCCGCCCACGACGTCAATCTTGCCGTCCTTACTCAAAGGCTTGATCTGATCGGGCGGTACTTCGGTGATGAGGTCGAATTCTCCGGAGCGAAGACCGGCCACACGAGAGGATAGTTCGGGCACTTCCACGAACGTGAGCTTAGCTGCCGGCGCCTTATCCCCCCAATAGCCGTCGAAGCGTTCAAGAGCCAGGCGGTTGCCGACCTTAAAGCTTGTGATACGGTACGGTCCGGTGCCGATCGGGTTCTTGATCCAGTTGTCCCAACCGCCTGCCTTCATCCAGCCGTCCTTGCTGATGATTTCAGACATACGTGCGGCAAAGCGGCGTTCGATCAGGGGGTCGGCCTGCTGCATCGTCACTCGAACGGTGTAGTCGTCGATTTTTTCGACGCTCTTGAGACCGCCCAGGAATTCGACGGCCGCAGCGCGCCCCGGAGCATCCTTGGCCATGAAGCGTTCTTCGCCGAAGGTAAAGACCACATCGTCGGCCGTAAAGTCGGTGCCGTCGTGGAACTTGACACCCTTGCGGAGCTTAAACTCAACGGTTTCAGGCGAGATACGCTTCCAGCTTTCTGCAAGGCCCGGGAAGAGTTCTCCGGTCTTGAGATCGGCGCGAATCAGCGTTTCGTAGATGGAGTAAGCCACTCGATCGAGCGCGTTGTTGTTGATGCCTTGAGGCTCAACGATCACGGGCAACTGCTGTACGGCAACGACCATGTTGTCGGGGCCGGCAAACGATGCGTTGGCAGCGGCGACGAGGGCGGCAACGAGGCCGGCTTTGGCGAAATTCTTAGGATTCATCTTCTCAATCTATGTGTCAGTCAATGTCAGGCGCTGCCCGCACAGGGAGTCGGCGCCGCGTTTCGTCACAACCGAGCAGAAAACGATGTCTTGCTCCGCTTCGAAGTACCTCCCGTTGTGATGGCGCACATTGTCGAGGTCGAATCTGACAGCTTCGTGGCAGTTTTGAGACAAGTTCTTGACACTTCGATAACAAAACGATGACAAAGACGAAAAAGAGCAAAAAAGCGTGCAAAACCATATCGATTGCGGCATGATGCCGACATCCAACGACATGTAGCCCTTTTTCTCGGGCACTGTCAGTCACCGTACATTCGCTTTTTGAACCGAACTACCTATGACTACCGCTTGCTCCCTTCGCGACCTGGTGATCTCCGGCCTCATCACGGATGATCTCTGTGCTGCTCTGTCCTCGCTTGCCGCCGAAGCCAGGCTTCTTCGCGAAGAAAACAGACTGCGTCTTTGCGCAATTGATGAAAACACGTGCGAGACAATTCGTCGGGATGTTCTTCCGAATCTGACCGAGCGCGATGCCGCCCTTGTGCCTGCCGGTCTTTCGCTTAAAAATTTCCGCTGCGCCTTCTTTGACATGGACAGCACCCTGATCGGCAACGAATGCATCGACGAACTGGCGGCGCTCCACAACGTCAAGGAACAGGTCGCGCTAATCACCGAGCGCTCGATGCGCGGCGAACTCGATTTCGAACACAGCCTGCGTGAGCGCGTGAAGCTTCTGGCAGGCGCCCCCGCTTCGATCATTGATGATGCCGCCGCTCTTATCCGTCCGACACCCGGAGCCAAAGAGACACTTGCCCTTTTCCACGCGTTTGGTGTCAAGACGTACATCGCTTCGGGCGGCTTTACTCAATTTGCCGAAATCGTCGCACGCGACTACGGCATGTCCGGTTTCGTGTGCAATCGCCTGGTCATTGAAGACGGTCGACTTACCGGCGAAGCGACGGGCCCTGCGGGCGGCAAGGTTCTCGATCGTGCCGGCAAGCGCCGCACCATGGAAGTGATCGCGCAGCTCAACGGTGCGAGTCTTTCGCAGTGCATTGCAGGCGGTGACGGCGCCAATGATCTAGAAATGATCGGTGCGGCGGGTTTCGGTTTTGCCTATCACGCCAAACCCATCGTGGCTCAGGCGGCTCCGTACAAGATTAACGTCGGCACTTTTTCTGTTGCCGGCGACTGGTTTATTGAAAGCTGGACCTGACCGGGAGAAAGCCGTGACCCAACCGAAGAATCCGGATCCGAACGTTGTTTTTCCGAACGAGTACAAAACGTCCGTCTTTCTGAAAAATGTCGTATCGGCGCCCAATATCTCTGTAGGCGACTACACCTACTACGACAGCGCGGAACATCCGGAAAATTTTGAAAAAACGCAAGTTCTTTTCAACTACCCTGCTTTCGGCGACAAGCTTGTCATCGGCAAATTCTGTCAAATCGCGCACGGCACGACTTTCATCATGGGCGCGGCAAATCATCGCCTCTCGAGCATTTCCACCTATCCGTTCAACGTGATGAGAAAGACCTGGAACAAGGCGACACCGGACCACTTGAGCAAATTGCCGCACAAGGGCGACATCGTGATCGGCAACGACGTTTGGCTCGGACGCGAATGCGTAATCATGCCGGGCGTCACGATCGGCGACGGAGCCATCGTTGCCGCATACTCCGTTGTAACCAAAGACGTCGAACCCTACAGCGTCGTCGGAGGCAATCCGGCGCGCTTCATCAAGAAACGTTTCGACGAGGAACTCATCTCGCTTTTGCTGCAGTGGAAATGGTGGGATCTCGAAGGCGACGAACTCTTCGAAAGCTTGTCGATCCTGGTCAATCCCGATCTCGGTAACGTGCGCTTGCAAATTAGAGCGCTTTTGGCGAAATAGACGTTTTTGAAGCCCACCGAAGAAGGTCGAGAAAATTTACAATAAGCGGGTTATCCGAACACTACCAATAAAGCCGGAGCCGCGATTTTGTCCTCCCGATTTATCGACCAATTCAAAACGATTCCCGAAATGCTTGAGCGCACGGTGCGCGTCTATGCCGACCGTGAAGCCTACAAGTGGTTTGAACACCGCACCAACGAATGGGTGGGTATCACCTGGCGTCAATTCTCCGAACGGGTGATGCGCTGGCGCAAGGCCTTTGCGAAGATGGGCCTGCAGCGCGGCGCGCGCGTGGCCATGCTTCTGCCCAACAGCGTCGACGCACTGACGTTCGACATGGCCGCCCTTTGCAACGCATTGGTTCCCGTGCCGCTGCACGCCACCGACACAGCCGGCAACTCCAATTACATTCTCAACGACAGCGGCGCCGAATTTCTCGTCACGGTCAACTTCGCTCGCTGGAATTCTCTTGCCACGGCGGGCGTCGATTTGCCCAACCTGCGCCAGGTCGTTCTTACCGGCGAAACCGACGAAGGCGTAAGCCTCGGTCACATTCCGTACTGCGGCGTTGAAGAATGGCTAGCCACCGGAAACGATGTGACCGAACTGCCTGCCGGTCCCGATGCCGATGATCTGGCTGCGCTCGTGTATACCTCCGGCACCACGGGTCGTCCCAAGGGAGTGATGCTCACACACCGCAACGTGGTGAGCAACGTGCAGCAGATTTCCCGCTACATGCCGATCGATGAAAACGATGTGTTCCTGTCGTATCTGCCGCTGTCGCACTCGTTCGAGCGAAGTGCTGCCTACTACCACGCGCTTGCCACCGGTGCGCTTCTCGCATTCTCCCGAGGCGTGGCGCACATCACCGATGATTTGCACGCGATTAACCCGACCAATATGTGCTCGGTGCCGCGTGTCTTTGAGCGCATCCACAATCAGATCCTGATGGTGCGCCGCAAGATGACCAAGAAGAAGGGCTACTTCTTCGACTGGGCAGCGGAAGTCGGCTGGCGCCGGTTCTGCAAGGAAAACGGGCTGCCTGTCGAACATACTGCCCGCGAGTGCCTTGACTTCATCATGTGGCCCTACCTCAAACGCAAGATCGCCGATCCGGTTAAGGGCGTCTTCGGCAACCGCATCAACGTGTTGATGGCGGGCGGTGCCGCCCTTAACCTGCACGTCGCGAAATTCTTCTGCGGCATGGGCGCTCCGATCCGCCAGGCTTACGGCTTGACCGAATCGTCTCCGGTGATTTCTATGTGCGAAGTCAAGGGAAACCATCCCTCCACAGTCGGCAAACCTCTGATCGGCATTGAAGCGCGCCTGGGTGAACTGGACGAACTGCAGGTTCGCGGTCCTCAGGTCATGAAGGGCTACTGGAACCGCGAGGAAGACACCCGCCGAGCTTTTACCGAAGACGGTTGGTTGCGTACGGGTGATCAGGCCGATTTGAGCGACGGCGGACGCATCCGCATCAAGGGGCGCATTAAGGAAATCATCGTCACGAGCGTGGGCGAAAAAGTGAGCCCCGTTGACCTCGAATTTGCGATTCTCGAGGATCCCCTGTTCGACCAGGTCATGGTGGTCGGCGAAAACCGTCCGTATGTGGCCGCTCTGGTGGTGCTCAACAACGAACGCTGGCGCGCCCTGTGCGCCGATCTGCAGGTCAATCCGGACGATCCGTCCACCCGCGGCAGCCGAGAAGTGCGCAACACCATTCTCAAACGCGTGCGCAGCGCCACGAAGTTCTTCCCGCGTTACGGGCAGCCGCGCAACGTAGCCGTGTTGCCCGACAACTGGACGACCGAAAACGGCCTTCTCACCACCACGATGAAGCTGCGCCGCCGTCAGATTGCCGAGCGTTATGCCGCCGAAATCGAAGAACTTTACAAGGGCCACGGCGCCTGAGTCCGCAGCAGTGAGTCGTCATGCGCTTGTTTGATTCTCACTCACACATCAACGCCCGCGAGTTCGATGCCGACCGCGCCGAGGTGATTACCCGCATGCGCGAGGCAGGACTCGAAGGTGCGCTCGTCGTTGCCTGCGATTACGGTGAGGAAAAGGATCTTTTCGCCGTTCTGGACATGGCGCCGGGGTTTCTGTTCGGAGCCTGGGCGTTGCATCCTGAGTACGAAGATCGCCGTGAATGCGACGTGGATGAAATCGTCGCGATTTGCGGGGATCCGCGTATTTGCGCCGTCGGAGAAACCGGCCTTGACTACCACTGGTGCAAGGGCGACCTGACCTGGCAAAAAGAGCGCTTCGTACGCCACATCGAAGCCGCGCGTAAGCTCAACAAGCCCCTTGTGGTGCACGCTCGCGAAGCCGAAAGCGATGCGCTCGACCTTTTGGCCGCGCACGACGCCGGTTCCGTGGGCTTTGTGATGCACTGCTTCGGCGGAAGCCTCGCGGACGCCAAACGCGCGATTGACCTCGGCGGTCTCGTCTCCTTTACGGGAGTGCTCACCTTTAAGAACGCTTCGGGACTGCGCGAAATTGCCTCGGCCCTGCCGCTTGATCGTCTGATGATCGAGACCGACTGTCCCTACATGGCGCCGGTCCCCTATCGCGGCAAGCGCTGTGAACCGGCCTATGTCGCCGAAGTGGCCAAAATGCTGGCACTCGTCAAGAACGTCGAACCGGACTATGCTGCCGCCGTTACAACCGACACGGCCAAGAATTTTTTTGGACTGAACTGATATGAAGAAAACCGCTTCCCTGATCTGCACGTGTCTGATTTCGCTCGGCCTGCTTGCGGGCTGCGCCTCCAACCAGCCCGCGACGGGCGATCGTGCGACAACGGCCTCTGCGGGCCCCGTCAAGATGGCCGGCCCCGAAGAAAACTGGGCCAATTTTGCGGGCGCCGTTGATCGCGACCGCGCCGACGTCGTGCTTTACATGCTCTCTCAGGGCATCAGCCCCAATACGATCGTCAACGGCGGCGATCCGGCTCTCGTGCGCGCCATCCGCATGGACTCGTACACGGTGGTCGATGCGCTGTTGTCTGCCAAAGGCATTGAAGTCGACACGGCAAGCGAATATGGCGAAACGGCTCTGATGCTTGCCGCATTCAAGGGCAATATGGAACTCGTACAGCGGCTCCTTGCCGAAGGCGCATCGGTGAATCGCATCGGCGGCTGGACTCCCCTTCACTATGCCGCAGCCGAAGGTCACAACGAAATCGTCAAGCTCCTGCTTGAAAAAGGTGCTCGCGTCAACGTACAGACCTACTCGGGCATCACTCCGCTTTACATGGCCGCCCGCAAGCCCTCTCGCGAAGTCGTGATGACGCTTTTGCGCGCAGGCTCCTACCGCGATCTTTGCAACGATAAAGGCCAGTCTCCTGCCGATGCCGCAAGCAACGCGGGCGATGAGGAACTCTCGAAGTTCCTCGCCATTGAAAAGTGCGTTCAGCCAGAACCGCTCATGCGCGCTCCGATTCGCAGCACCAAAGCGAAGAGCGAACAGCGCTTGCGCGTGCAGAGCGCCAAATAATCAATGCTCGAACGCACCCCGTCCATGCGTCCCTTTGCTCCGCTTGAACTGCTTTCTCCCGCACGAGACCTAGAAACGGCTCGTGCCGCGGTCTTGCACGGTGCCGACGCCGTCTACATCGGCGGGCCCGCATTCGGTGCACGGCAGGCCGCAGGAAACTCCTTTGAGGATCTCGCTCGCATCGCCGAGTTTGCGCATCAGTATCGAGCCCGCGTCTACATGACGCTCAATACGCTCATCTACGACAACGAGTTCGATCAAGCAGTCGACGCCGCCTGGAAGGCCAAAGAGGCCGGAGTCGACGCCTTGATCGTGCAGGATCTGGGGCTGCTCAAGGGACAGCTTCCCGACATCGAAATTCACGCGTCCACCCAATGCGACATCCGCACGCCTGAAAAAGCGGCCTTTCTCGACAGTCTGGGGTTCGCACAGATCGTGCCGGCCCGCGAACTGACGCTCGACGAAATCGCGGCCATCCGCAAGGCGATGCCGCGCGCCCGCATCGAGTTTTTCATTGCCGGCGCCCTGTGCGTGAGCTATTCGGGCAAATGCTATCTTTCGGCGGCGCTCACAGGACGCTCGGCCAACCGCGGACAATGCTCTCAGCCCTGTCGCCTGCCCTACGACGTCACCGACCTTTCGGGGCGATCGATTGTCCGCTCCAAGCACGTCTTAAGCCTCAAGGACAACGATCAGTCCGCCAATCTCGAAAAACTCATCGCCGCCGGCGTCTCAAGCTTTAAGATTGAAGGACGCCTCAAGGGCCCCGAATACGTCAAGAATCTCACGGCATACTACCGCCGCAAAATTGACGCCCTGCTGGAAAAACATTCTGGCGAGAACTGGCAGCGCGCTTCCGTGGGCGTCTCGACTTTTACCTTTGAGCCGGACCCCGAGAAAACGTTTCGACGCGGCGCAACGGACTACTTCGTCAACGGCAGACGTCCCCAGATTGCGGCACTCGATACGCCTAAGAGCACGGGAGAGACCGTGGGCAAGGTCGTAGCAATAAACTCTGGCTGCTCCACCGTCGACATCGCCACCAAAGCCGAAATCGCCAACGGCGACGGGCTGGTGTATCTGACGCCCGAGGAAGAACTCGAAGGTCTGCGCGTCAATCGCGCCGAGCAGCTGCGTCCGGGCCTGGTACGCGTTTCTCTGCACGAACCCCTCAAACGCCACCCGGGACTCTTGCCGGGCGTTGTCGTCAACCGCAATAAAGACCATCGCTTTGAAAAGCTCCTTGCGCAGGAAAGTGCCGAACGTACGATTCCAGCCACTCTCGAACTCGTGGTTCGCAGCAATGCTTTGGAACTGACCGGCAAAACGCTTGAACTTTCCGCAACGGTTCGTCTTGACGGTCCCGTACAGCCTGCCCGCAATCCTCAGGCGCTTGACAAGCTCAAGGCTTCTCTTTCGAAAGCCGGCGGCACCGTTTTTCAGATAACCGACATCACCGTTACGGCTGAGGGCGGCCCAGACATTCCTTTCGTCCCTGTTTCCGTATTGAATGGTCTGCGCCGCGACTGTCTTGAAAAACTGGCGCGCACCATCTGCGACACACACCCGCGTTTCGGTCGGTTGCCCGCAACGATCTCTCCGATTGAGCCGTTCGAAGGCAAATTTCTCGACTTCCGCGCCAATGCAGCCAATGTCTGCGCCATAGCCTTTTATAAGGAACACGGTGCAAGCCGCGTCAACAATGCCTTTGAAACGCTTCTTCAAGCAGGCAACACCCCTGATCTTCTTTCGGCCGCCTTGATGCAATGCCGCCATTGCGTGCGCCACACGCTCGGTTTGTGCCCAAAGCAGTATGGCAAAGATCCGGTCAAAAAGGAGAGGTTCAAACGAATGAACGGCGGACGCATGAAGCCTCAGCCTCTGATTTTGACCGCCTCGGGAGGCACGCGTCTTCTGGCGCGCTTTGACTGCCGCGCCTGCGAAATGACAGTGTCGCTGATACCCAAGAACATGTCAGCCGAAGAACTCAAAGGTCTCGCCGATACGCAGTGCGCAACCTTGAATTAACCTTTTTGCGTTAGCATTGTCGGCTTGAAGCACCTAATCCACTTTTTATCCGTTTCCATGAAATCGATTTTTGCCAAGGCCTTTGCTGAAGCGGCTATCCTGCTCACCTCGCATACGCTTGCCGCCAAGACATTTGCGGCATTCTGGAGCCGTGTGTCGCCGAAACTGGCCGAAGGCGTCGGCTACTTCGAAAAGCATGACAGCGCCGGACTGGAAGCGGACAAAACGTTTCTGGAGCGCATCACGTTTCGTGATCCGGAAATCACGCGCATCGTCGACGGCTGCCTGAAGGAATTCCTACACTCCGATGTGCTGATGCTCATCTCCAACGTCCAGAAAATCGAAGACAGTATCCGTGCGCGCCAAGAACAAATTAACGCATGGAAACTGGCGAGTATCGCTGCCCCTTCCACGTCGCTTTCGCCCCTGAAAATGACCCGCTCGGCTCTGGCTCGCCGCATCGAGCGTGAACGGCAGGCCATCGACACCGACAGAAAACGCATTGCAACGCTCAAAACCGAAACGCTCGCGCGACTGGAGCAAGACGGCATCGGCATGACACCCGAGCAGCTCGACGGAATCCTCTACTCGGCCGAGGGTACGGAACTCGCGCAGGTCATGGCCGTTGCGGAAAACATCAAAGCCATTGAAAAAAATCTGGCGCAGTCGCTTAAAGGGCCTGACGCCGGCCCCGAACAGATCAAGGCCTATACGGGCTTTTTGATGATGAGCTACCGCGTCTACATCGAAGCGATCGAGCGCACAATGCGTAAGATTGAGACGGTGTATCTGCTTGAGCTCGGCGAGATCATCGATGAAGCTGACACCATGATGCGTGAAGCCGACGAACTGAGTCGTCGCTCCTCCAAGACGGTGGAAATTGCTCAAAACAATCTCGACATCAATGCGCGCACCATCAATCTCGCGCAGCTCTACGAAGATCATCTCAAGAGCCGTTGGGTGGCGCTCGATACGCTCAAGCGCGAGATGCGACTCAATTTTGCTCTGGCGCGCAACACCTTCCGCACCATTAAGGTGGGAGGCGAGCTCATTGAAGTGATCAAAGCCGGCGAAAAGGATCTCGAAAGCATCTTCTCGTTTGAACCGCCCAAGCTCGAAGCCTTCTATGACAAAGAACTGCGTCGGGAATTCGATTCACTCACCGCTCGACTGAAGTCCGCGAAAGCTGCTCGACGATAAGTTTGCTATCGTAGTAGGGTTAACGCTTCAGATTTGTCGTCGTCGAGACTGCCATGTTCTCTGTGCTTTCCGCCGTTTTGGAACCCTTCCTCCTGATCGCCCTGGGTTACGCCCTTCGAGGCACCAAACGGTTCGGAGCCAAGGAGTTGTGGGACGGCGTCGAAAAACTGGTGTTTTGGGTGTTGTTCCCGCCTCTGCTCTTTAACAGCGTGGCGCACGCCAAACTCACCGGACTCGATACCGCCGAATTTCTGCTTTTCGGCACGCTTGCGATGGCTTCCGGCGTCTTCATGGCCAAGGCCGTGAGCAAGATGGCTCCCGCCGATCCCATGACAGACGCATCCGTGCGCCAGACAGGCTACCGCTTCAACTCATATATCTGCTTTGCTCTTGCCCTCAACATGTACGGTCAGGAAGCGCTCGCTTTGGTGGCGCTTCTCACCGGCATCTGGGTGCCGATCTCCAACGCCATTGCCGTGGCTGATCTCTCGTACGCAGCCAAAACAGGCGGCAAGACAAGCGTCGGCAGCATCGTCAAGTCGATTTTCACCAATCCGCTGATCGTCTCGACGCTGGCGGGACTTTTTGCCAACATCCTTTCGCATCTGACGGGATTTCAGGTTCCCAATTTCATCACAAAGATCTTCTCGTCCCTGGGTTCCGCCTCAATGGCTACGGCACTGCTTGCCATTGGCGCGGGGCTGGCCGTTGAAGATTTCGCTCGTTTTAAGAAGCTCATTGCACTTTCGACCATTCAGCGTCTGATCGTTCTGCCCGCCGTAGCGCTAGCAGTTGCAGTAGCCACAGGCCTTGCCGATACACAGACGGCCGCATTGATGTGTTACGCCGTGGTGCCGACGGCCAACTCATGCTACATCATGGCGGCTCGCATGGGCGGCAATGGTCCGGTCGTAAGCGACCTCACCAGCGTTGAAGTGCTCGTGAGTCTAGCCACCATTCCGATGTGGTGCATGGCACTGCAAGCGTTTGTCTTCTAGCAAGAAAAGCAGTCAGGTCTTCGCAAGAGTTCTGAGATACGCTTCAAGCGCCGGTAGAACCGCTTGATCTCCCTCGCGGTTCAATGCCTTCTTAACCTCTTCAAACGGCATTAGTGAAACGGCCTGCGACTCCCAGCCGGCAAGTGCAGGAGAGCCGGCTACGCGTCGGGCAAGAAAATACCGCGTCACAACGATGCGACGGGGTACGTCCACGAGAAAAGCATAAGGCTCCACCAGAAGACCAGCTTCCTCCCACGTTTCCTTTGCGGCGTTTTGCGCAAGCGACAGCACCGGCTCAAGGCGTCCTTTGGGAAAAGTTGCCTTGGTGCCCATAAATTCGTTTGTGGGATGCACAATCCAAATGCGCCGGTCTGGTTCAATGACAACGCACCCGGAGGTGGCGCGAAAGCCCGGTGGCATAACGAAGTCAGGTTCTCCCTTTACGGCATCGGGCACGACATCGCGCCAATACCAGGGATTCTCATCCGGAATACCCGGATTGCCGGTTAGTGCGAGACCATTGAGAGCTGACGGCAAATCAGGCTCTGCCGTACGGGAAAGCGTGGCCGTGCAACGCGAATCAAGCCAGGTGTCTCGGCTTGTCGGCTGCGTGGGATGCGCCACCACGACAGGCTTGCCGTTTTCGTCCAAGCATGGATGTAAGACCGTCGTCATGGCGCCGAACAGAGCTCAATACTCAGAAGACGTAATCGGCCTGCAGCTGGAAAGCGTGCGATTCACGCCCCTGTTCGCTACCGAGATACCGGTAGCCGGCGTGCAGCGTGCCCTTACCGGTCGTCCAGGCAAGACCTACCATACCGCGGTAGAGCGTATGGCTGCCGGTAAGCGTTTCTTCAAAAAGCTCTCCGGCGCGGGAGGCTTCAATTTCGGTGTCGCCTGCCGTGCGGATTACCGCAAAGTCGATCTGCGGACGCAACTTCATGCCGTTTTCGAACTCGAACGTATAAGCGGCGTTAAGACCGATCGGGAACTGCCAGATGTTGGCGTTGTCGAGATTCCAGTCGCCGTGGTGACGAGGGCGGAACATCGTGTATTCGATCTTAGCGTAGGGCACGAGGTCAAGGTTGCCGATTTCGATGCCGTAGCGGGCGGCGGCGTCAAACGTCCAAAGATTGGCGTTGGTTTCGTAGGCCATGCCGCCCATGTCGGAGTCACCCGACATATAGATCCACCCGGCCGAAAGCGCCAGATTCAAACCACCGAAGTTGCGCTGACCGAAAGCTGAAATACCGAAAATATCGCCTTCACCGTCGGCTTTGGCCGATACCCCACGACTCTCGGTATCGGCTCTTGCATAGGTGTACACTACCCCGAAGAAAGCTTCGCCCAGTCGTATATCAGCACCGAGATTGACGACAGCGAGATCGTTTTCAAGACCGGCATTGTTGACCATGGTATCCGCCTCGTCACTTGCGGCTTTGAGATCAAGCCAGATTGAACCGCCGTCGGCGCGGGAGGCATCTGTCACTGCTTGCGTCATGCGTTCATCGGCGCTTTCACGAACCGTGCGAGCTGTTTCAAAAGCGGAAATCGCCAATCCCGAACTCACGAAGGGCGAAGCAACAGAAGAATTTGCCGTCATGGCGGCGGCAATGGACAGACCGGTGATGAAAAGCGGTTTGAGATACATAGGTGCAGCAAAACCGAAAAGTTGTAAGTCGATAACCATAAATCAGGGCAACGTTTGAGTTTAATCTCTTTGACACGTTGCCACCTAATTCCATTTTTTAAACTGCGCCTCCTGCGGTCACTTTGCAACACTCGTTTTTACTTCACGACCTCGTATGATCAACACGCATTTGTATTGGGTCTTTCTTCTCGTTGCCATTCCCACAATCCTCTCCCCTGGTCCTGGGGTGCTCATGTCGCTTACCAATTCCATGCGCTACGGCCTTAAATCGGCTCAACCCGGCATCGCTGGTGTTGCTTCCGGCACGCTTGTGGTGGGGTTCGTCTCCGTCACCGGTTTGGGCGTCATCATCGCGACATCCGAAACTCTTTACGGTGCCATTCGCGTGATGGGCATCCTTTTTCTTCTCTATCTGGGTTATAAGAAATTTCGCGCCAAGCCCTTCGCCATTCGACTTGCGCACATCGAAAACGAGGAATACGCCGACACTCCGGTTGAGAACGTCAACAAAAAGAACCTTTTTATCGAAGGCGTTCTGCTGCAAATCAGCAATCCCGCACTGATTATTTTTTATTTGTCCCTGTTTCCGCAGTGCATCGATAAAACACTGACTTATTGGCCGCAAGTGACCATTCTCACCCTGAACTACGCCGTTCTGGTCTGGATTATTCATTCCATGTACGGATGGTTGGGTTCGTGGGCTGCGGGCACCTTACTGAAGCCCAGCGCCGCCGTCTGGATCAATCGTGTGGCCGGCGTCGCCTACTGGCTGCTCGGCATTGCCTTCCTTTGGCAAATGTTCTCCAATTGGCACGCCTGAGATCAATTCCTGGTGAGATCGCACGTGTCGATGCCATAATACGAGAATGATTCTCGATTAGAGGCGAGTTTATGGCATTGACTTTTGAATCCGGTCTTGACAGTCTGATGCATTTCGTGGGCCTCAAAGGCGAGGAGGCCTACCATGCCAATGCCGCCGATCCTTTGCATGCCGCCTTTCGTGCCAAAGCTGCTGTCCACGCCGGACCAATGGGTATGCCGATGATATGGGCTCTGGCACGCGGCAAACTCGATTCTCTATCCAACCGCAAGCGCGAAGGCAAAGCGCTCGCATACATCCATGTGCCTTTTTGCCAGACACGCTGCCTCTACTGCATGTTCTATCAGAACGCCTATACCGACGAACTGGCCGATCGCTATACGGATCTCCTGATCAAGGAAATGCAGATTTGGGCCGACCGCCCAGTTCAGAAGGAAGGAGACATCTGCGCGCTTTATCTCGGTGGCGGCACACCGAGCGCACTTTCTGCCGCCAATCTGAGCCGCATCCTGAAGGCCGCTCACACCTACCTGCCGCTGGCTGCCGATTGCGAAATCACGCTCGAAGGTCGCATGCACGACATGACAACCGAGCGACTCGATGCTGCTGTAAAAGGCGGTGTCAACCGCGTTTCTCTGGGCGTACAAACTTTCAACGACGAGATTCGTCTGGCCATGCAACGTCTGGACGACAAGGACGAAATGGTCAAGCGCATTGAGTTGCTCGCGCAGTACCCGCAGATCGCAACTGTTATCGACCTGATCTACGGCTTTCCGATGCAAACGGAATCCGTCTGGGAAAACGATGTGCGCACCGCCGCGTCTCTTCCTTTGGACGGTGTCGACTGCTATCAACTCAACCTTTTTCAGAAGTCGCCGCTTGCCAAACGCATCGAAGCCGGAAAGATGCCGCCTGCCGCAACGCTCGCTCAGGCCGCCGATCAATTTGCCGCTTCGGACGCCATTCTGAGCGCCGATCCGAATTGGGAACGCATCTCCAACACCCACTGGCGACGCACGCCCAAGGAGCGCAATATATACAACTCACTGGGTAAAGGCGCCTGTGATTGTCTGGCATTCGGTTGCGGAGCGGGCGGCAAACTTTTCGGACACGTATTCATGCAGGAGCGCAATCTCGCGGCTTGGGAAAAACAGGTGATGCGAGGTGAAAAGCCAGTCTTTGCTTTGATGAAGCCCACGGCAAATTGGCACTTGTTGCGCACAGTCGCCTGCGCAGTGGAAAACGGCCCGTTCAACCTCACGGAAATCGGAGCCTCGTTCGGGAAGGACGTCGACAGTGCAGCAGCCTCTTTGCTCGAACAGTGGATTGCGGCCGGATTGCTCGAAAAAAGCCAAGACACCTACTACCCGACCGTTGCCGGAATGTTCTGGCACGTCACAATGGCGCAATTTTTGGTCAATGTCATTTCGAAGCGATTGCGAGCGGAAACGTGATTTCTTTTGGATTCAGAGCCGTAGACACACAAAACGAATTTTCTGCCCAGAATTAGCGGTCAATCTCTTGCACAATCGCAAAAGAATGTGCATAATGCGCATTCTCCGATTCAGGAGAACACACAATTTGATCTGTAAAACAGAGACCGCGGAAGGATGGCAGAGTGGTTGATTGTACCGCCCTGGAAAGGCGGCATGTCCGTTTAGGGCATCGAGGGTTCGAATCCCTCTCCTTCCGCCAGTAGATAGAGCCGGACGATTCATGATCGTTCGGTTTTTTCTTTATATTCAATCACTTACATCAATTTTTCATTCCTTGCAGCCCTACCTGGCTCGGCCAAATCCGAGGCGAATTGATGGATAAATTGATGGATAGAATGGTTCGGTCATTGAAAAAACCGCATTTATCCATCAATTATGGCGAGAACCTGCAGACCACTTACTGCTTGAAGTGGTATTGAATTTTTGGACACCCTGGGAGTCAAACCATCCAGATACCACGAGACATTTGACAACAGTCCTGCGAAGACTTTTCAATAGGTTCAAAGCTCCAAGGACTCGGAGTATCACTTCTTGAAAGCATCCATCAACGCGCTTCCAAACTCGATTGCGTTTCGCACTTTACTCGCGTTTTCCGAGCTGCCCCCCAAACTTGACAGCCATCCCGATGTACTCTCGGCGATTCTGTCTGCCACCAATCGCTCAACCGTGTAGGAAAGAGCCTGCTGCATACCGTTTCTCGGATCAGACAGCAGAACACGAGCAGCCTGCTTGCGACAAGGACCGAGCACCAGTTTGGATGCTAGAGTCTTCGTCTTGCTGTTGACCTGGTTGATCTTGGTCTGAGGAATCGACTGGACTTTTCTGGCGGCATTGGTCGAACCAAGCGAAACGTACATGAACTGCACGAGCGTATCTCTATCCGCGGAACTCGTGTTGTTATAGATGCAACGACCAAGCTCTTCGGCGTCAGTAGCCGCCAATACCGGGGACACCACCAAGCATGCAAGAACCGCCAAAAACGTTTTCTTCAACTTAATTTCTCCTCAAAATCAGACGTATTTTTCGTTTGTCAATCCACTCAAATGAACGCACAGACGAAACAGGCTGCCTCTTTGGAAGCAGCCTGCATTCGTTTGGAATAACGATGGGTTACGGCTGGGCCGGCCCCTTCGTAAGCGACTTATGAATCATACCGATTACGAAGCCGACGACAGCAAAAGGAATCCAACCTAGCCCATAGGTATGCAACGGCACCCACTGAGCAAGAATGGCTTCAAGTCCGCCCATGGCAATCTTGGCCGTCTGCAGTCCGTTGTATAGCGCCATCACGAACGTAAAGCCGATCGTCCATGCCCACACGCAACGACGGCCGCCGATCATGTTGTGCAGGAACGAAAGAATCACCAACGCCACGCAGAGCGGGTACAAGAACATCAACACCGGAATGGTCGAAACGATGATGGTCTTCAAACCGAACAAGCCGATGAGATAGGAAATCACAGTAAAGATGACAACCCAAACGCCGTACTTGATGCGGCCGCCGGACAAATTCATGAAGTGAGCGGCCGTGCAGCTGATCAAACCGATCGCGGTCGTCAAGCAAGCCAAAATCACCATGGCCGCCAGGAGCATCGCACCGCCGTTACCGAAAAGAAGTTTGGCACTCAAAGCAAGAATCGGAGCACCGGTTTCCTGAATGCCGATCGCGCTCACGCTCTCCGCACCGATCTTCGCAATGAAGATATAGATAACGCCGAGCATCGGAGCGGCAATCAACGCGGCCTTGAACACTTCGCGTGCAATGTCGGACTGCTTGGTAAAGCCGGCATCACGGACGACCCCAATGGTGAGAGACGCGAAGATCAACGCGGCAATAGCGTCGAGCGTGTTATAGCCATCAAGGATTCCCTGGACAACAGCCATCACGGGAGTCGCATAGGGAGCGGCAGGTGTCTGCGGTTCGCCCATCGGAGTGATGAAGCTCTTGATAATAAAGACCACCAGCGTCAAAACCAACAGCGGCGTCAGGATCTTGCCGACACGATCCACAAGTTTGGACGGAGACGCAGCAAGCCATCCGGCTACACCCAAAAAGACAGCCAAAAAGATCGGCATGCCGACTTCGAGTTGAGACGGCTCAAGGAAAGGAACAATAGCAATTTCCCAGGAGACCGTACCGGTACGAGGAACAGCAAAGCAGGGACCGATGGCCAGAATGCAGACTGTGGAATAAAAAACGCCGAACCACGGATGGACGCGGTTGCCGATTTCACGCACGCCAGGAAGACTGGAATAGCCCACGGCCATCACGGTGAGTAGAGGCAGACCGACGCCGGTGATGCAAAAGCCCAGCAAAGCCCACCAGACATCGGTGCCGGCGGCCTGTCCCATGGAGGCCGGAAAGATGAGGTTGCCCGCGCCGAAGAAGAGCGCAAAGAGCATCAGACCAATAGGAATAAATCGCGTTCGGGAATCCGATTGCATGAATACACCTTGTATTTATCAGCTTTTTGTTATGAAAGAATGTCGGGAACCGCCGTGGAGCGCCAACGCAAATCCACGCTTTCCGAGTCTTGGATCCGGAAAAAGTATCGACATACGGCAAACAGCATCAGGGGTCGCCTGTTTGTACCGCGTGACCGGCTGCCGAAAGTGCGGTCCCAATGCTTAAAGGCGTGCGCATGAAGCTGAGGGTAGGCTTCGGGGGTGCGCGAGCGGGAACCCGTTTCATCCTTACAAACGAATTCCTGTCCGTCGGAGCTTGGATCACAAACTTGACGGCGGCATTGGTTTCCGAACTCCGATTCTACGAATAAGCAAGCGCTCCCGCTAAGAAAAATCGCTAAAAATGCGATTATTTTCGGATTTTCGTGTTTAAAAACATCAGAATTAAGGCATTTTCCCTAAAACTTGGGCGTAAAAGGCAATAAAACACAAGGTCTCGCGCTTTTGACGTCTTTCCGATTTCGATCCAAACGACAGGCTCCTCGTTTTGGATTTGGCCGACGTCAAAGCACGGTCAATCTGCAAGATTTTTACAATTCGGTTCTCGTTTTTTACGGCCTCGTTGCGTAATCTATCGGGCAAAAGTAGTAGTTACCATTAAAATGTTGTCCTGAAGGCTCAATGCGCCTCTGCGTCCGACATGCCTCAGCTTCCGAAACAGGTAACCGGCTTCGACCCGCCCCTGTTTTTTTGTTTTGTCGGACATCACGGTTGCGCCGGCGCCGTGCGCCCGTCAAGCGATGTTCGGGTCATTTCGATTAAAAGAATTACAACCGCCCATGCCCAGTAAAACTCTGTCGGACTTTAAAGACCGCTTACTGAAGCCCAGTCCCAAGAGATCGGAAAAACGCCCCGCCACCAAGCACACCCTGCCGGCGGCCTTTGCCTTTTTCCTGATTTCGATCTTTATTCCGTTAGAACGCGCTTTCTGGCAGGGCATCATCGCGCGCCGCCGCGAGCTCTATCCGCACGTCAATTTTGATCATCTGTGCTTTGCCGATGTCCTGCGCATCTGCATCCAGACGATTTTTCTGGCCTTTTTTACAGCGCTGCCCGTACGCGACTTCTGGCAGTTCAATCCGCTCGCGCGTTTCATTCGCGCCGTCATCCGTTTAGTGGGCCGCATCGGCGACGCTATCGGGCGTCTGGGCGGACGGATTATCTTCAACATCGGCGCCAATTTGGTCAAAAGCCGCCGCCGCGTCGGTCGAAAGCAGGTTTCTAAGTTCCAAAACTCGATTTTTTGGGCCGCCGGCATCGTGGCTGGTCTTCTTGCCATCCTCTGCATCACCCAGCCTTTTAATGTGCAAGGCCAGGTGGTGTTCCTTTCCATCGTGCTTTTATCGGCATGGTCGCTCACTCACATCAAGGCCCGTATCTCACTGATGCTCCTTTTTGTGCTTTCGGTGACCGTTTCGGGCCGCTACCTGTGGTGGCGCTACACCTCAACAATTCACGCCGACGGCGCGATCAGCCTCTTTTTGTCATGCCTGCTTCTGGCCGCTGAAACCTACGCCTTCATCGTGATGGTCCTGGGCTACTTCCAGGTCTGCTGGCCGCTGGACCGCCGTCCGAAGCGCTTACCCGCCGACCGCTCGACTTGGCCCACAGTCGACATTTTCATTCCGACCTACAACGAGTCGCTTGAAGTCATTAAACCCACGGTCTTCGCCGCCAAGAACCTCGACTGGCCGGAAGACAAGATCAACGTCTACATCCTCGACGACGGCAGTCGAGATTGGGTAGAGGATTTTGCCAAGGCCGCCGGCGTTCATTACATCAAGCGCGACGAACACAACCACGCCAAGGCCGGCAACATCAACAACGCGATGAAGCTCACCTCGGGCGAGTTCATCACGATCTACGACTGCGACCACGTCCCCTCTTCGGACTTTCTCACGAGCACCGTGGGCTGGCTCGTGCACGACAAGAAGATCGCGCTCGTTCAGACGCCGCACCACTTCTATTCACCCGATCCTTTTGAAAAGAACCTGCATCTCGACCGCGCCATGCCGTTTGAGAACTCGCTCTTTCACGACTACATCCAAAAGGGCAACGACACGTGGAATGCGGTCATGTTCTGCGGCTCCAACGCCGTGATGCGCCGCAGCGCCCTGGAAGAAATCGGCGGCATCGCTGTGGAAACGGTGACCGAAGACGCGCACACGTCGCTCAAACTCAACCGCCGCGGCTGGAAGTCGGCCTGCATCTCCAAGCCTTTGGCTTCGGGCCTCTCGACCGAATCGCTTTCGGCGCACATCGGTCAGCGCATCCGCTGGGCCCGCGGCATGATCCAGATTTTCCGCCTGGACAACCCGTTGCTGAAAAAGGGCCTCACCCTGCCCCAGCGCCTGTGCTTCATGAACGCCATGATTCACTTCCTGCACGGGTTGCCGCGCATCATCTTTTTGCTCGCGCCCCTGCCCTATATGTTCTTTGACATCTACGTCATCTACGCCACGGCAGCGGCCATTTTCGCCTACGTGATTCCGCACATGGTTCACGCGGCCATCACCAATCAGCAGCTGCAGCGCGGTTATCGCTATCCGTTCCTGGGCGGTGTCTACGAAACGGTGCTGTCCTGGTACATTCTGCTGCCGACGACCGTCGCCCTGATCTTCCCGCACAAGGGCAAGTTCAACGTGACGGCCAAAGGCATGACCATCGACAAGAAGTACGTCGACTGGCACATCGCCACGCCGGTGCTCATTCTGATGGTTTTGAACCTTCTGGGCCTGGCCATCGGCATCTACAAGACAGTAACCGCAGCAGACCCGCAAGTCTCCACGCTGATCATCAACATCGCGTGGATCGCCTACAACCTGTTGGTTTTGGGTGCTGCCTTTGCCGTGGCTGTGGAAGAGATCATGGAGCATCCGCTGCCCCGCGTGCCGCTGAAGGCGGGCGCCGTAGTAACGACTTCCGACGGCACCAAGCACGCCGTGTCAGTCGTCGAATTCAGCCAGACCGAGCTTGTGCTCGACATGAAGGGGCTTGCCGCGGGTGAATCCGTCGTTATCGAAATGACGGGCAACGGTCACACGGATACGTTCAAAGCCACGGTTGCACGCGAAGCCAAGGACTTTACGGAATTTGATCTTGTTTTCGAGTCGGTTGAAGATGAAATTCGCTTCAACCGCCAGACGTTTGCGCGGGAAGGCCATTGGGGCGACAAATTCGACAGTCATGTCGACGATCGCTTCATCACCGGCTTCCTGCGTTTGGTCGGCTTTGCCGCGTACGGCTTCAAGTCGCTTGTTGAATTTCTGCCGGGGACGGCGGGACGTTTTGTGCGCTATGTCGTGAGCTTCTTGCCGCGCATGCCCAAGACGTCCGTCGGCCTCTAATACTTTTGAGTCTCACACCAAATGAACAAAAGAGATTTCTCTTTCAAGCATTCCCTCACGACATTGTCGGTCTGCTCCCTTTTGGCTTTTTCCTCAACTGCCGCTCTGGCTCAGACCGGCGACGCTCCCGTGTGGCGTACCGACCTGACGGGCGGCGAAACGACGACGTACGCGCTCTCCGACCTCGCTCCCGGCATGGCGGGCAAGCCAGTCAAGCTCACGGGCTCGAATAATTCGGGCTACTTCGACTTCACGGTCAAGCCCGATGAAGTGGTGACAAGCGGCGAACTGACGCTCAACTTCACCGTCTCGCCCTCAATGCTCGCCAACGTTACGCAGCTCAACATTTTCCTTAACGGCGAACTGCAGCAGACGGCCGCACTGTCGGCAAAGCAGATCGGCAAGCCCCAGTCGCTCGTCTTCAATCTCGACTCGAAGTCCTTCCGAACCGGCCAAAACCAGGTCCGAGTGGAATTCGTCGGCCACTATCAGACGGTTTGCGAAAACGCATCCAACCCTTCGCTTTGGATGGACATTGCCCCTGAAAGCGAACTCGCGCTCAACAAGGCTTTCGTGAGACTGCCCAACGACCTGTCGCAGTTCCCGGCCCCGTTCATTTCCGAAGGCAACTCCGGTCAGAACACGACTCTGCCGATCGTCTTTGCGCAGCAACCCACCGACAAGGAAGCCACGGCCGCAGCGATCGTCGCGGGCTACACCGGCAGCCTCTCTCAATGGGGCAAGGCCGAATTTCCGGTCTATTTCGGTGAAGTTCCTGCCAAGGGCCATTTCGTCGTGTTTGCCACGAACGAGCGCAAACCGGCGTTCCTTTCGGAACTTCCCGCCTTCGAAGGCCCTCGCATTGAACTGCGCGACGTTCCGGGCGGCCAGCATGAAAAGATGCTCATCATCAGCGGCCGCAATGACGAAGATCTGGTCGTTGCCGCCAAGGTTCTCACGTCCGGTACGCAGATGATCGGTAACAACCACCGCGTGCGCGACTTCAAGGACGAACCCGTGCAAGGCGCCTACCAGGCTCCGAACTGGATCGATCCGCAGCAGGCCATGACGCTCAGTTCTCTGATGCGCTACCCGACGCAACTCACCTCTCGCGGTGCCGTTCTGCCTGCCATTCACCTCAACCTCAACATGGCGCCCGACATCTACGCCATCGATGGGGCCAAGGCTGAACTCAACCTCTTCTATCGCTACAGCAAACCGGCCGAAGGTCAGGTCGCTCAGATGCGCGTACTCATGAATACGGCTCTTGCCGGCAGCGACAACATGGACAGCGGCACAGACCGCGCCCGCTCCGAAGTGCTTGTCCAGGCCGCTCCCGGCCCACTTTTCTCGGCCGTAGGTCCGCGCGACGGCATGTCTCTTACAAACGACCTTTCGATCGAAGCCTTCTACGGTACGCAGGCTCTTGAGGGTACGCCCGAAAACTGCCGTACCGTAGCCCTTCCGAGCCACAACTTCCAAATTGATCCCTCTTCGAGCATCGCCTTCAGCGGCTTTTATCACTACGCACAGCTGCCTGAAATCGCGCTCTATACGAAGGGCGGCTTCCCGTTCTCCAAGTACGCCGATCTGTCGCAAACGGTGGCTGTACTCTCGGACGCCTCCAACGCTCAGTACGTGACAACGCTTCTGAACGCCATCGCCCGCATCTCGTCGGCCACGGGATCGGTACCGCTGCAGGTAACCGTCACCTCAAAGCTCGGCAACGATGTTTTGAAGGATAAGGACGTGCTCTACGTGGGCGGACTGCCCGCAAACATCACGAGCCTTAACAACGAAACGGCTCAGAATCTTGAAAAGGCCGTAACCGAAACGCTCGGCGGCAAGTCCGGCAAGACCGGCGTTGAAGATCCGGAAAACGCACCTCTGGCAGCTCTGCTTTCCGTGAAGTCGCCAGTTGACAGCAGTCGCGCCGTGGTGGCGCTGCTCTCCGACGGCTCGCGCGGCGCAAAGCTTTTGAACGATTCGCTGGCCGACCGCGCCCTGTTGCAGGATGCCTCGGGCGGCACGGTGTTCGTCTCTTCGCAAGGGTTGACCTCCTTTAAGCCTTCGCAAACCTGGTGGGTCGGCGATCTGCCGTGGTACCAGCGCGTTTGGGTCTCCTTTGCCAACCGTCCGTTCCTGTTGGTGCTCTGCGCCTTGATCGCCGCTGTTGTGGCCGGCTGGGGCATCTTCGCCGGCATGCGCCGTTGGCTGCGCGGCCGTTCGTCGCTCTAATCCGATGGGAGAACAAATCATGAAATTCCTTTCCCGTTCGATTTGCGCCGCTTCCGTCTGTGCCGTGCTCGCCGGTCTGTCCGCCTCGGCCCAAGCCTGGGACAAGTGGGATGCCTTCAAGGCCGCAAACGTCAACGAATCCTTCCGTGTGGTGGACTACAGCGACAACCGCCGCATCACCACCAGCGAAGGTCAGTCCTACGCCATGTTCTTTGCGCTGGTTGCGGGCGACAAAGACGCCTTTGACAAGCTCCTCGTGTGGACGGAAAACAATCTCGCCTCGGGCGACATCACCAAGTACAAGCCAGCATGGCTCTGGGGCAAACAAGGCAGCAGCTGGGGCATCATCGACAGCAACAATGCCGCCGACAGCGACATGTGGATCGCCTACTGTCTGCTTGAAGCCGGCCGCCTATGGGATCGTCCCGACTATACGGCCAAGGGCAAGGCCATGATGGACCTTCTTAAGAAGGACGTGCGCGACGTCAAGGGGCTGGGCAAGGTTCTGCTTCCCGGCTACAAGGGCTTTGAGCAGGAAAACTTCGTCACGCTCAACCCGTCCTACTATCCGGTCTTCATCATGCGCCGCTTTGCGATGGAGGATAAGGACTGGAATACGATCGTCGAAGGCACGGTGCGCTCGCTCGTGCGTTCCGCTCCGCGCGGATACGCCCCCGACTGGGTGCGTTTCGACCGCCAGGGCAAGGTTATTCCTGAAAAGGGAGCCGATTATGTTCTGGGCTCCTACAACGCCATCCGCACCTATATGTGGGCCGCAATGATGTCGCCTGCTGACCCCGTGCATGACGTGCTCGTTGAACATTTCGAACCGTTTGCCAAGCTCACGCGCGACACGAATATGCCGCCCGAAAAGATCAACATCATCACGGGCGAACGTCACGGCTACGGTTCGCCGGGGTTTGCCGCCTGCGTGCTTGAACTTCTCGGTAAGGGCCCCACGCAGGACTACCTGCGCACCGTGATCGAAAACGATCCGATCATCGGCGAAAACTACTACCGCAACACGCTGATGCTCTACGCCATCGGCTTTGACCGCGGTTTGTATCGCTTTGATCGTAACGGCTACCTGCTGATCTCACCCAAGGCGCAGCTCACCCAGGTTCCGCCCAAGGCCGCCGTGCCGGTCGACAAGTCCGTCGAGAAGGACGAACATCAGGAAGAATCCGAAGAGGCGCCCGAGCAAAACCAGGCCGCGGGCAACGCGACGCCTGCGCCCGCAGACAACGCTCCGAAGGCTGTGCAGCTGCCGGCACAGGCCGCTGCCCCCGTGGCTCCTGCCGACAACGCCGCACCGGCCGCTCCCGCTGCTGCCGCACCCGCCCCTGCCGCCGTTTCGGCACCGGCTCCTGTGAGCAGCGCTCCTGCAACGACTGAGGAAACCAACAAGTGAAATCCGTCGGAAACTTTACCGGACGCATGGTCGGCGGCCTCGGGTTATGGAACGTCTACTTCATCTGCAAGTTCTTCCTCACCCAACTCGGCTATCTGAGGCTTGAGCTTTTCGCCAACATCGCCCTTTTCTGCTTCCTGCTGCTGCCCGCCAACTCCAAGGGCATGCGCTTTTTGAAGCAGCTCATCGCGCTTGGCTGCGGCATTGCGCTTCTGTGGTCAGAAAGCTGGCTTCCCGGACCGCAGAGCATCATGGCCAATGCCTCGGGCATCACGGGCTTTTCTGTGAACTACGTCCTGCAGCTCATCTGGGACTTCATCAACTGGCGCATGGTCTTTGCGGGCTTTGCGATCCTATTGATCTACTACGCCGCGCGCGACTTCATTCGTGTTACGGCCATCACCGGCTGCTGGCTGCTGTTCCTCGTGGTCTCGCCCTTCTTCGGTTCGGCCCCCTCTCAGCAGAGCAATCTCGTGCCGCAGACGGCCGCAGGCAAAACCGCCGTCGGCAACCCGGCTGATACGGCCGCGGCTTTGGCCGCCGCCAAGGGTACCGCTCAGGGAGAAGTCACTTCCGAAGAAATCGACAAGTGGTACCAGACGTTCATCGCATATGAAAAGGACCGCGTGGCGCAGTTCCCGGACTCGATCAAACCAAAGGACACTCCCTTTGACATCGTGATCCTTAACATCTGCTCGCTTTCGACCGACGACCTGATTGCGTCCAACCTGATCAATAACCGTACTTTCAGTCAGTTCAACATCCGCTTTGATCACTTCAATTCGGCCACCTCGTACTCGGGCCCGGCCGCATTGCGTCTGTTAAACGGCGCCTGCGGTCAGCCTTCTCACGAAGCGCTCTACGATACGCGTCGTCCCGAATGCGAGATCATGAACCGACTCGATTCGCTCGGCTTCAAGCAGCACCTGTTCCTCGACCACAGCGGCGTTTACGACAACTACCTCAACGCCATGCGCACGCAGGCAGGTCTCACCGCTCCCTTCGAGCGCCGTCGCTATCCTGTGAAGTACGTGAGCTTTAACGACGAGGAAATTGCCGACACGCTTTCCGTGTTCCGCCACTGGCGCAGCGTCGTCAACAAGGCTAAGGACCCGCGCAGCGTCTCTCTCTTTAACTTCATCGCCCTGCACGACGGCAACCGTCAGCCCGGTAAGTCGCGTTGGGAAGAGTTTGAACCGCGCGCCCGCGCCTTTATTGATGCACTCGACGTCTTTATCGCCGATCTGCAGAAGAGTAAGCGCAAGGTGATGCTCATCATCGTTCCGGAACACGGCGCTGCCGTTCGAGGCGATCGCATCCAGACCCCGCGTTTGCGCGACATCCCGAGCCGCCGCATTACGCAGGTGCCGGTGATGGTGAAGTTCTTCGGTCTCAACAAGCTGCCGAAGGCCCCGGTGCATGTTACGTCCGATACGAGCTACCTCGCCCTGTCGACGCTCATCGGCCGCGTCATCGAAACGAACTACTTCAGTAAGCCCGAAGGCGCCGTTCCGATGGCCGATCTTGTGAACGACCTGCCCACGACACACATGGTGAGCGAAAACGCTCAGGCCATGGTGCTCGAATACAAGGGCAAGGACTATCTGAAGATGTCCAAGGGCACTTGGCGCCCGTACGACGCCGATTAGTCGACGTCCGCTTCACACCCTCGCAAAGAGTCCGCTTCGGCGGACTTTTTGCTATCCGGCAAAAAAAGCCCCGGAGAAAACAGACTTCTTTCCGGGGCTTCAGATCAGCGGCTCGAGACCGTAAAAGGCCTCAGAGCTCAATTTTTAGTTCTTGGACTTGTCCACGAGCTTGTGAGCGCTGATCCAAGGCATCATCGCGCGCAGCTTGGCGCCGGTCACTTCAATGCCGTGCTCGCTCGTCAGACGGCGGTTGGCCGAAAGGGTCGGATACTTCAGACCGCATTCCAAGAGGAAGCTCTTGGCGTATTCGCCGTTCTGGATCTGACGCAGGCATTCCTTCATTGCCTTGCGGCTTTCGTCATTGATGATCTTCGGGCCGGTGTAATACTGGCCGTATTCGGCGTTGTTGGAGATGGAGTAGTCCATCGTGGCGATGCCGCCTTCGTAGATCAGGTCGACGATGAGCTTCATTTCATGGCAGCACTCGAAGTAAGCCATTTCGGGTTCGTAGCCGGCTTCCACGAGCGTTTCAAAGCCCGTCTTGATCAGTTCGACGAGACCGCCGCAAAGCACAGCCTGTTCGCCGAAGAGGTCGGTTTCGGTTTCGGCGCGGAAGGTCGTTTCGAGCACGCCCGCACGGCCGCCGCCCGCAGCGCATGCGTAGGAAAGAGCCAGGTCATGAGCCTTGCCGGAGTTGTCCTGATAGACGGCAATGAGCATCGGCGTGCCGGCACCTGCGACATACGTGGAGCGCACCGTGTGGCCCGGAGCCTTCGGGGCGATCATGATGACGTCGAGGTCCTTGCGCGGAACGATCTGCGCGTAGTGGATGTTAAAGCCGTGGGCAAAAGCCAGGGCTGCGCCTTCCTTGATGTTGGGTTCGATCTGCTTGTGATACACATCGGCGATGAATTCGTCGGGCAGCAGAATCATCACGACATCGGCGCCTTGGGTCGCTTCTTCGATGGTCTTGACGGTAAGGCCGGCATTCTCAGCCTTGGCCCAGGACGAACCGCCCTTGCGAAGACCGACGACAACGTCGCAGCCCGAGTCGTGCAGGTTCAGGGCGTGTGCGTGACCCTGGCTGCCGTAGCCGATGATGGCGACCTTCTTACCCTTGATGAGCGAAAGATCGGCGTCCTTGTCGTAAAAGACTTTCATGTTTGGTCTCCCTTTTAAACAAACAGGTATGTAGATCAGATTTTGAGGATGCGCTCGCCGCGAGCGATGCCGCTTGCGCCGGTACGCACCGTTTCCAGAATCAGTTTTTCGTCAATCGACTTCATGAAGGCGTCAAGCTTGCGGCTGTCGCCCGTGACTTCGATCGTGTAGGTTTTGTCGGTGACATCAATGACGCGCGCACGGAAAATTTCCGTGATGCGCAGCATCTCGTCGCGGTCGCGACCGATGGCGCGCACCTTGATGAGCATCAGTTCGCGCTCGACGTAATCGCTTTCCATCAGGTCGTAGACCTTGATCACCTCGATGATGCGATTCAAGTGCTTGGTGATCTGCTCCATCTTCTTTTCATCGGCGTACGACACGATGGTCATGCGCGAGATGCTGTCGGTTTCCGTCGGAGCGACCGTCAAGGATTCAATGTTGTAGCCACGGGCCGAGAAAAGACCCACGACGCGCGAGAGCGCCCCCGAAGTGTTCTTGAGAAGAACCGAAAGAATATGACGCGTCTGCATTCTTACTTCTCCTCCGAAAGAACCATCTCGGTAAGCCCCTGGCCGGGTCCCACCATCGGACGCACCGGCTCTTCGCGCTCGATGTGCACGTCAACGAACACAAGGTCGTCCTTGTACTTGCCGAAGGCCTCCTCAATGCAGCGATCGAGCTCTTCGTAGGTGGTGGCGCGCAAGCCGACGTGACCGTAGCTCTCAACGAGCTTGACGAAGTCGGGCTGAACCTCCATCACCGATTCACTCATGTGACCGTTGTAGTAGGCGCGCTGCCAAACGGCGACCATGCCGAGGTAGGCGTTGTTGAGCAGGAAGATCTTGGGCTTGACGCCATACTGCTTGGCGGTGCCCAGTTCTTGAATGTTCATCTGAATGGAACCGTCGCCGGTAAAGCACACGACGTCCTCGTCGGGATGCGCAAAGCACGCGCCGATCGCTGCCGGGAATCCGTAGCCCATCGTGCCCAGACCGCCGCTCGTAAGCCACTTGCGCGGTTTGCGCAGCTTGAGGTATTGAGCGCACCACATCTGATGCTCGCCCACGTCGGTGGCATAAATGGCCTCTCCCTTGGTCTTTTGCCAGACGCGTTCGATCACGGCCTGCGGGCGGATCGGGCCCTCAGGATTGACGGTGTACTTGAGGCACTGCATCGCGCGCCAACCGTCGATGCGCTTATTCCATGCAGCCAGTTCGTTTTCATCAAGCCTCTCGGTCGTCGTTTCAAGAATGCCGACCATTTCCTTGAGCACTTCGTAGACATCGCCCACGATGGGAATGTCCGTCGTCACGTTCTTGGAGATTGAGCTCGGGTCGATGTCGATCTGTACGATTGTGTGGGGATTGGCTTCAAAATCCGAGGGGCAGCCAATCACACGGTCGTCGAATCGGGCGCCGACGGCAAAAAGAACGTCGCAGTGCTGCATGGCCATGTTGGCTTCATAGGTGCCATGCATGCCGACCATACCCAGATGCTTTTCGTCACATCCGTCAAAGGCCCCCAGGCCCATAAGAGTCGAGACCACCGGGTAGCCGGTGAGCTGCGCAAAACGGTTGACCAGCTCGCTTGCGGCCGTCGACGTCGCACCGCCGCCCACGTACAGAAGCGGACGCTTGGCCGAAAGCAGAACCTGCATGGCCTTCTTGATCTGGCCGCTGTGGCCGCGCGTCACAGGACGGTAGCTCACGAGGTCGCAGCTCTTGGGATACTCGAAGGCACAGCTTCCGCACTGCACGTCCTTGGGCAGATCCACCAGAACGGGACCGGGGCGGCCGGTTCTTGCAATATAGAAAGCCTTCTTGATGGTGGCCGCAAGATCGCGCACGTCCTTGACAAGGTAGTTGTGCTTGACACACGGACGGGTAATGCCCACCGTATCGCACTCCTGGAAGGCGTCAGTGCCGATGAGGCTCGTGCCGACCTGGCCGCTGAAGACGACCATCGGAATGCTGTCGGCATAGGCCGTGGCAATGCCCGTGACGGCGTTGGTGGCTCCGGGGCCGGACGTCACCAAAGCAACGCCGATCTTGTTCGTGCAGCGCGAATAGGCGTCGGCGGCGTGAACCGCTGCCTGTTCATGACGCACGAGCACATGCTTGAAGTACTTCTGCTTGTAGATCTCATCGTAGATCGGAAGAACCGCTCCTCCCGGATAGCCGAAAACGTATTCGACTCCCTCGGCATGAAGAGCTTCGATGAGAATCTTCGCGCCGGTCATCACCGGTGCGGCGGCGCCGTTCTCTTCTGTGGTCTGCATAGGAAAATCGTTCCCTGTTGTTTCACATCCATGGCTTTGTTATGGGGTATCTTCGGATGTGCTTCGTGCCGTGGGGCGGCTGCAGGGTAAGGTTGTGCGGTGGCGTGCTGCCCGTGGGAGCACAGGTACCGGCTTGACACCGTTCGCCGCCCGCCTCTGCGGTAACAGAAGACGTCCGAAGGTGCGTTGCGTGCCGTGGTATGCAAAGAATTTCACAACGCATCGACTAATTTATCGTTTTTCAAACGAAAAGCCAAAGGGGCGAAACAACTTGAGGCTGGTTTCCTTGCGGGTTTTAAGCTTTTGTCAAATGCGGTAAGATGCCGTTCTTAGGGAGAATTTATTAGAACGGCTCCGTGCGCGTCTGTCGGATACCATTTTTTAACATCCAAGAAGCCCTTGCACGAGATCGACCTCAGATAACAGTCGGCTAACAGTCGGCGCCTTCCGTTCCCCCTCACTCAACACAAACAAACCAAAAAAAACATGGCTACCACCGCAACAACTTGGGGTTCCAGGATCGGCTTTATTTTGGCCGGCGCAGGCTCGGCAATCGGCTTGGGCTCCATCTGGAAATTCCCGTTCTGGGCCGGCATCAACGGCGGCTCGGGCTTCATCATTCCGTACATTATCTTTACGTTCACGATCGGCATCACGCTGCTGATCGCCGAACTCGTCGTGGGACGCGCCGGCCGCGGTTCGGCCCTGCATGCACTCAAGCACCTCGGCGGACCGGCTTTCTCGATCATGGGCGGCATAGCCGTTCTCACGTCCTTCGTGATTCTGTCCTACTACTCCGTGGTCGGCGGCTGGTGCGTGAAGTATCTCTTTGACAGCCTCGGCGGCAGTCTCGTGACCAACGACCCGAAGGTTCTGCAGGCAACGTTCGGCGCTTTGGTGGGCGACGGCCTCACCAATTCGCTGTGGCACCTCTCCTTCCTCACGCTCACCTGCGGCGTGGTGGCCCTGGGTGTGGTAAACGGCATCGAGCGCCTCTCGAAGTACCTGCTGCCCACGCTCTTCATCCTGATGATCGTCATCATGATCCGTTCTCTGTCGTTGCCCGGAGCCATGGAAGGCGTGAAGTTCCTCTTTGACTTCAGCTTTGACAAGCTTACCTGGATGAGTGTTCTCAACGCCATGGGCTTTACCTTCTTCAGTCTGTCTCTGGGGTGCGGCATCATGGTGACATACGGTGCCTATCTGAAGGACTCCACCGACATTCCCAACTCCTCGCTGTGGATCGCCTACCTCGCCATTCAGACAGCGCTTCTCGCCGGTCTCATGATCATGCCCGCTGTGTTCGCCATGGGCCAAGATCCCAATGCAGGCCCCGGGCTCGTATTTGTGACCATTCCGTTTATCTTCTCTCAGATTCCGTTTGGCTGGTTCTTCATGATTCTCTTTAACGTGTGCCTGCTCGTGGCCGCGTTGACGAGTTCGGTGTCGCTGCTGGAAGTCTGCATCGCCTATCTGCAGAACGAATGGCACATGAAACGCATCAGCGCTTCGATCCTGTGCTACGTCGGCCTTGCCCTGCTGGGCTTCGTCTCGGCGCTTTCCTTCGGCGTATGGAGCGACGTGAAGATCTTCGATCGCATCATCTTCGATTTCCTCGACTGGTTCTGCTCGAACATCATGATGCCGCTGGGCGGTCTGTCGATTGCGCTTCTGGCAGGTTGGAAGGCCTGGAACTCGACCTACGTGCAAGTCAATCTGGTTAAGAAGTACAGCGCTTCGGCCAATGCCTTCATCAAGTTCTCGCTGCGCTTCCTTGCCCCCTTGCTGGTGCTCGTTGTGGTCGCCACGGGCGTCTGAGGCTCACCGCAAACGCACAAACTGCGCCGCATCGTACGCCTCTCGCCGAGGCTGCCTGCGGCGCTGTTTTTTTCCAGCTTCGGTGTATTTTTTTGTTTGCTGAGTGATTGTTTGCCCGTCGGCATCCGTTTTAGCATCCCAAAGATGCTATAAAGATGAATTCAGAGCGGTTTGCAATAAGTCTTGGCTTAAATCGCCCTACGTATAAGAATATTTCAGGGACACATCAATGTCTGACAACAGATCAACATGGACAAGCCGCATCGGCTTCATTCTGGCCAGTGCGGGTGCCGCCATCGGCTTAGGCGCCATTTGGAAATTTCCCTATCTGGCAGGAACCAACGGCGGCAGCGTCTTTATGTTCCCCTACATCGTCCTGTCGTTTACGATCGGCCTCGTGCTTCTGATCGCCGAAGTCGGTCTGGGCCGCACGGGCAAAGGCTGCATCGTGACCGCTTACCGAGCCATTGCGGGCAAGAACTGGACGATCTGGGGCTATCTGGGCGTTCTCACGGGCTTCATGGTGCTGTGCTTTTACTCCACCATCGGCGGCTGGACGCTTTCCTATCTGATCGATTCGGCCGTTGGCCGAGGACTTGTATCCAACCAGGACGAGCTCAGTGCGCTCTTCGGCGGCCTTGTGTCCGATCCCGTCAAATCGCTGGGCTTTCAGGCGCTCTTTCTCTTTCTGACCGGTTGGGTCGTCGCCTATGAGATCAGCCGCGGCATCGAGAAGATCTCCAAGGTGCTCATGCCCCTTCTGCTCGTGCTCGTCATCATCGTGATCGTGCGCGGCGTGACGCTGCCGGGCGCCTCCGAAGGTCTCGCCTATCTCTTTAGCTGGAATCCTGAAGCCTTCAGCTGGAAGAGCCTGCTCGCCGCAATGGGCTTTACCTTCTTCTCGCTTTGCATCGGTTGCGGCTGCATGCTCACCTACGGCTCCTACCTCTCGCAGGATTCAAACCTCATCAACGGCTGCGCCTGGATCACATTCCTGGCAACTGCCGCCTCCATCCTGGGCGGCCTGATGATCATGCCGGCGGTCTTTGCATTCCATCTCGATCCGTCCGCCGGTCCCGGCCTCACCTTCATGACGATGCCGGTCGTCTTCGCGCAGCTTCCCTTCGGACAGCTTTTTGCGTTTGCCTTCTACCTGTGCCTGGCCGTGGCGGCCATCACCAGTTCCGTATCGCTTCTCGAACTCGTGGTTGCTTTCCTTGTCGACGAACTCAAGATGCGCCGCATGACGGCTTCTCTGGTGAGCTGCGTCGCGATGCTTGCGGTCGGGTCGCTCTGCACCCTTTCTTTCGGACCTCTGGCTGACGTCAAGCCCCTTTTCGAGCGCAACTTCTTTGATCTCTTTGACTACTTCACGAGCAACCTGTCGCTTCCGATCGGCGGTCTCGTGATCTGCGCTCTGGTGGGCATCAAGCGCTGGTCGATGATGAAGGACGAAATCCGCATGGGTTCAGGCGTTTCCGACTCGATGATGTCGATCTTTCGCGGCATTCTCACGATCGGCTGCCCGCTTCTTATCGTCGTGGTGCTGATTTCCGGCCTGATGCCGAGCTAAGCGCTTTGACATTCATCCAAGGCCAAAAGCGGCGCGATCCTGTCGACAGGCGCGCCGCTTTTCTTTTGCGGTCCATAACAAAACCGGACTGCCCATGAAAAGCAATCCGGTTCGCGTGCAGACCCTGCGGGCCGCTCCGAAAGAAATTCAGCTTACTGAGCGAACCACTTGGAGTAGATCTGCTTATCTTCTCCGGCCTGTCGAACGGCTTCAAGGCCCTTGTTGAGCTTGTCAAGAAGTTCCTTGTTGCCCTTCTTCACGGCAAAGCCATACTGCTGCGCGTCTTCAATTGCCGGCTGTAGCTGCAGAGACTGTGACATACGCGGCTGAGTCTTCATGAAGTAGGCAAGCACGGGACGATCGTGCACCACGGCTTCGGCGTTGCGGCTCGTCAGAGCCATGAAGGCTTCGCTCGTGGCGTTGTAATTGGTCACCTTGGCACCGGGAATATCCTTGGCCTTGTCGGCACCGGTCGTGCCGATCTGCACGGCGATCGCCTGATTCTCCAGAGACTTGAAGTCGGGATACTTGGCGGCGTCTTCCTTGCGAACGAGCATGGAAAGGCCGGCCGTGTAGTAGGGAGCCGTGAAGTCTACTCGCTTGGAACGTTCTTCGGTGATGGTGACGCCTGCGGCCACCACATCGACCACGCCCATACCCAGAGCGGGAATCAGCGCGTCAAAACCCATGTTGACGACTTCGATGTCGTAGCCGGCCTTATCGGCAACGGCACGAATGAGGTCAATGTCGTAACCCACGAATTCGCGGGTCTGGGTGTCCATAAATTCAAAGGGAGCGAACGTGGGCTCGGTGCCCACGCGAAGCTTGTCGCGAGCCAAGGCATCATCGGCCGCCGCGACAGAGAGCGTTGCGACTGCGCAGACGCTCAGGAGCAATTTTTTAAAAACCATGTGTCTAGTGGTTGAACCGGAAGGTCAACCGTACGCAAAAAGCAAAGATCGGATTATACAGACGCGTGTTTGTTAGCAAAAGCCTGTCGATTCAGCGCTGTAGCTCAAGCGTCGGCCAAAAGTCGGCGGCGGCGCTGCTCGAAAAGACAGACCGCGGCGGCCGCCCCAACATTGAGCGACTCGCATGCCTGCTCGATCGGAATGAGATAGCGTTCGTCGGCAACGGCCAGAGCCTGCAGAGAAAGCCCCGGGCCTTCGGCGCCCATCATCCACACCACGGGTCCCTTTTCCCAGCCCTGCGTGCGGAACAAGTCCAGTCCGCCTCGGGCGTCGGCTGCCAGCACGCGTCCAGCGAAAAGCGTGTGAATTTCTTCGGCACAGACATTGTCGTAGAGTTTGGCGCTGAAGTGAGCTCCCATACCGGCTCGCAACACCTTGGGTGCCCAGAAACCGGCCGAACCGGAACTGGCCGCGATGTGACGCACGCCCGCAGCCAAAGCGGTGCGAATGAGCGTACCCATATTGCCCGCATCCTGGACGCCGTCGAGATAAAGCGCGTCCTCGGCAATCGGCTGCATCGGACGTTGGGCAAACTCGACTGCCACTTCCACCATGATGCCCGTGCCGTTTTCGACGGGACAGACCGCGTCGTAGAGCTTGTCGGCCACGGTCAGAAATTTGGCCCCCGTTTCCTCGGCCACGCGCTCGGCAAGCGCATGGACATCCGGATGGACGTTGTTTTCACGCACAACAACGGCTCGCGTCTCAGGACGCTTTTCGCAGATCACTTCCGCCAGATGAATGCCCTCGGCAAGCGTCGTTCCGATTTTCTTTGCACCTCTCGGATGTTCGGAGATCTTTCTCCAGCGCTTGATGTTTTCGTTGGCTGCGGAATTGATGAGCGTCATGGGTTTAAAACAGCTGTAGCAACATAAAAGATGAATTGTAATCGCGGCAAGCATTCGGCGATTTCGCTCGCTTCAAATGCGCAGCTGAAGTAAGACTTTGCACCAAGACGGTGCATGTTCGATGGGCATCTTGTGCTTATCGCTTTCTTAAGAGTGTTGTTTATTTGATTTAGATCAAACACGAAATTTCTTTTTCGGAAGCAATTGACAAAGTGATGGCTGTAAGTCGACAACCGGCTGCAAAAACGGAAAAGACAATCAGAAGGCGCGGAAGCCATGCCGGGGAGAATGGTCAAGAGAAAAGTCACCGGTCAAGCAAAAAGGTTGACATCGTTTTCCTGAGTTTGTCCGATGTCAACCTTTTTCGGATCGCTTGCTTGAAGTCTTCAGCGACCAAACCGAGCTTCAAATTCTGAGGAGCAGTTGAGGAGCAACGCATATGTGTGTCTGCGATCATTGTCAAGGTAGCACGTCAGCAGACTCCTCGAAAGGGCGGTATTTATCCATCAGAAAGACTACATAGGGGTTTACGTGCACAGCAACTTACACACCGTCTAGAAATGCTCTCTTTTGGTGCGTCTCCTCGGTTCGATCCTGTACTTGCTCCGCTTCGTCCCGAATGAAGACACGCTTGGTGTAGGCGTCCTTCAGAAAGTCTGCGCTGTTGTGTCCGGCCGCCAGGCGAACGGCTATCAGAAAAGCTATGGGCAAAAGCGCAAGCGACATACACAGATCAGATCTGCTTTCCCGCTGGCGCAAAAGCTCCTCGCGCCTTTGTTTGTCAGGAACCGCCGCTGACAAAACGCTCATTGCAAGCAGCGCTCTGAAACCTGCGCTTCGCTTTTGCTGCGCCAGACAGCGTTGTTCGTTGATTTCCTCCATGTACTGCGAGAGCCCCTCTTCGTCATTTCTTACTTTGTAATAGATCACCATGCGCGAATCGGCTCGTCGCCCAAACGTCATGCACACGACGAAGACAGCCAGAAACGGGACCACCACAGGAAATGCAAACTGTACGAGAGACGCCAGCAAAGCTCCTTCTTCTCGGTTGTAGCGGCAGGCCTGAATCGTGCAAAAGAGCACGCAAGCCGCGATGCAGGCGAAATAGGCCAACGGAAAACGAGAGGCATCGGCAAAAATAAGAATCCAAACAGCAGTGCAGGCCGCCGAAAAGCTGAGCAGATCCGGATAGATGACAATCCCATCCTCAGCAGTAACACCCTTCATGGCCCGCGTTCCTTTTCGCACAACAGCTCCGAAAGCCGCCAGCAGCGCCGCCGCAAAAGCCGTGCACGCAACAAAGCCCGCCGGTACAAGCCAAAGGCGCATTACGGTGGCAAGCGCGGCATAGCCTACGAAAAAGCAGACAGTAAAAAGACAGGCAAAGAGCACTTGCCGCGTGTACTTGTTGCTGCGAAACATCCGCTAAAGAAGGAGTAAAGGTAGGAAACGTCAAAAGTTTTGTGTTTCGGAATTGTAGGGACGCACTTAACAGATTTAATAAGTACGCTAGACATCATCCGAACGGATGATGCTCAACGGCATTGAATCGGGCGCGCGGTATAGTTCGGGGATTGCTTAAACGAATACTTCGACGGCAAGGGTTTTGCGCACGCCTAGCCTGCAAAATCGCCGTCTCCACAAAGGAATTTGCAGTGACCGATAAAACCGATACCATGCAAACGCGCCGCGCCGAGCTTCAGGTTCTGCGCACGCTTCCCGAACTGCTCACACACCATCTGGAGCAGCGGCCGCAGATTCCGGTTTACATGTACTACGACAACCGCGTCAAACAGTGGCAGACCCTTACTGTTCAGGAAACGTACGAGCGCGTCATGCGCTGGGCCCATGCCTTTGCGGCTCTCGGCCTCAAAAAGGGCGAACGCGTCGCCATGCTCCTTCCCAACAGCGTTGACGCCATCTGCTTTGACATGGCTGCCCTCATGCGCGCTCTCGTGCCCGTGCCGCTGCACGCGATCGACACGGCGGGCTCCTCGGCCTTTATTCTTCGCGACTCGGGCGCCCGCTTCCTCGTCACGACCAAGTTCAATCGCTGGCGCGACATCGGCGCTGCTATGGAATTACCTGATCTGCAGACCGTGGTGATCACCGAAGAAGGCGTTGAGACAACCGTCTCCGACGGTAGAACCGTCACGAGCGTCGATCACTGGCTTGCCACGGGCCAAGGCGTCGAACTGCCGCCCGGCCCCGAGCCCACCGACCTCGCCGCCCTTGTCTACACGTCGGGCACGACGGGCAAACCCAAGGGCGTCATGCTCACGCACCGCGCGCTTCTTGCAAACATCAACGGCGTTTTGAGCAGCATCTGTCCGCGCGTCGACGAGGTATGGCTCTCGTTTCTGCCGCTTTCGCATACGCTCGAGCGCATCGCGACCTATTACCTCGCGCTCGGCATGGGCAACCTCGTTGCGTTCAACCGAAACATCGGTCTCCTGCAGGAAGACATGCGCGTCATCCGCCCCACCATCATGCTGAGCGTGCCGCGCGTCTATGAAAAGATCTACTCCAAGATTCAGGATCGACTTGCGACGCAGTCGCCCTTTGTGCAGAAGATCTTCCGGTGGGCGGTTGACGTCGGCTGGCGCCGCTTCTGCCGCAAAAACGGCCTGCCCTGCCCTTCGGGCTTCTCTGCGCTTTTCGATCCGTTGGTGGCAGGATTCCTTGACAGGAAAGTGGGTGCCGGCATCCGCAACATCTTCGGCGGTCGTCCTTATGTCTACATTTCGGGCGGAGCTGCTTTCAATCCGACCGTAGCCAAGGTGTTCCTTGCCCTGGGCGTTGAAATTCTTCAGGGCTACGGGATGACCGAGGCCTCGCCCGTGGTGTGCGTCAATAAGCTCGGCAGCAACAATCCGCAGACTGTCGGTATTCCGCTCGACAATCTCGAGACCAAGCTCGGTCCCAACGACGAACTGATGGTGCGCGGCCCGAACGTGATGGTCGGTTACTGGATGCGTCCGGAAGACACCCGCGCCGTTCTCACCGAAGACGGCTGGCTCAAGACGGGCGATCAGGCCGATATCTACAAGAGCGGCCATATCCGCATCAAGGGCCGAATCAAAGAAATCATTGTCACGAGCACGGGCGAAAAGATCCCGCCGGGAGACCTGGAACAGGCCATCGAAACCGACAATCTGTTCGATCAGGTGATGGCCGTCGGCGAAGATCGCCCCTACATCGCCTGCCTGGCGGTCGTGAACCCCGAGCAGTTCGACAAGTTCGTCAAGGAACTCGGCAAGGATCCCAAAGACGAAGGCATCTTGATGGACAAGGAAGTGCGCAACGCCGCACTGCGCCGCATCAAGGCGTTGACGCGCGACTTCCCGAACTACGGCATCCCGCGCAACGTGCGTCTGCTCGCCGAGCCCTGGACGATCGAAAGCGGTCTGCTCACGCCGACGTTAAAGCTCAAGCGCGCCAGGATCCGCGAACGTTTCCACGCCGAAATCGACGAGCTCTACGGCGATCGCCGCGGTTAAGCTTTTGAAGTCGGTTTCCTATGTTGAACGGGCCTCTGCTTTTATGAGCTGAGGCCCGTTGCCATTTCATCGTCAGAGACGCAGAAAGTTTTTCAGCAGTTCGTGACCGAATTCGCTGGCGATTGATTCCGGGTGAAACTGAGTCGTTTCAATCGGCAATTCCTTGTGCCTGAGTCCCTGGATTTCTCCGTCTGAACTGACAGCCGTCACCTCCAAAATGTCAGGCAACGTTTCGCGTTCCACCACGAGCGAGTGATAGCGCGCAACCGTCATCGGCGACGGCAGTCCGCTGAAAAGTCCTTTTCCGTCATGAGTTATGCAATCCGTCTTGCCGTGCATGACATGTCCGGCCCGCACCACACGCCCGCCGAACACTTCTCCTACGGCCTGATGGCCAAGACACACGCCCAGAACCGGTACATACTGAGAAAAACGCACAATGGCTTCCTTCGAGATGCCTGCCTGCGCCGGAGCACACGGTCCCGGTGAAATGCAGACACGGTCGGGCTTGCGTTTCAAAAGTTCCTCGACGGTTGCCTCGTCGTTTCTCACAACCTGCACTTGCTCTCCGAGTTCCTGAAAGTACTGCACAAGGTTGTACGTAAAACTGTCGTAGTTGTCGATCATCAGGAGCATTTTGTTTCTCCTCGTTCAGATTCCGCTTTCGAAACCGGATTCCGCCAGTTCCGCCGCTCTCAAAACTGCGCGTGCCTTATGTTCCGTTTCCGCATATTCCATCTCGGGGATACTGTCGGCGACAATGCCGGCGGCGGCTTGAGCGTAGAGCCGTTTGTCCTTGATGACGGCCGTTCGTATGGCAATTGCGAGATCCATGTCCCCGGCAAAGGAAAGGTAGCCGACCGCACCCCCATAAATACCGCGCGCCACGGGCTCAAGCTCGTCAATGATTTCCATTGCTCGGACTTTGGGCGCCCCGGTGAGTGTTCCCGCCGGAAAAGTTGCTTTCAAAACGTCGAAATTGTCGAGTCCGTCGAGGAGTTCCCCTTCGACATGACTGACCAAGTGCTGGACTTGCGAATAGCGCTCAATGGCATACTTATCTGTCACGCGAACGGTGCCCGGTTTGGCGATACGGCCAATGTCATTGCGTGCCAGATCAATCAGCATCAGGTGCTCGGCTCGTTCTTTAGGATCATGCAGAAGGTCTTCGGCAAGTCGGCGGTCGTCCTGCACATCAACTCCTCTGGGTCGAGTTCCAGCAATGGGTCGAATCGTCGCGATCCGTCTTCCGTCACGCAACTCCTGCCGCACCAGAATTTCCGGCGAAGCTCCGACAACAAAGTGGTCTCCAAAGTTGTAGAAGTACATGTAGGGCGATGGATTGAGACTTCGCAGCGCACGGTACAGAGAAATCGGGTTTTCAGTAAAACCGCGTTCGATGCGCTGCCCGATCTGCACCTGCATGCAGTCGCCGGCCAGGATGTAGTCCTTGGCTTTTCGTACAGCCTTCAAATAGTCTTCTTTGGCAAACGGACGCTCTGTTTCGTGAACAATGCCACCGGCGGCATACGGAGCTTCCACCGGACGGGTCAACGACTGCTTGAGCCTTCGGATGCGATGAACGGCCGCTGAGTACGCCCCCGGAACTCTCGGATCGGCATTGATAACAATGTACATACGACCCTTAAAACTGTCTATCACGATGAGCTCTTCACACAACAGCAAGCAAATATCCGGTCCACCAATCCCTCCGGACTTTTTGCGTCCCAGTTTGCTTTGCTCGATCAATCGTACCGTGTCATAACCGAAGTACCCGACCAGTCCGCCCGTCAAGCGAGGCAATCCCTTCGGCAAGGCAACACGAAAACGATTGAAGAATCTGCGAACAAACTCAAGCGGGTTGGTTTCAGTGTCGCGTTCGGTTTCTTGTCCGTCAGTCAGAACCTGAGTGCAAAAGCCAGCATCCGTCAGATAACTAACGATCTTTGTACGAGCCTTTAACCCCACAAAGCTGTATCGTGAAAAGCTTTTGCCGCCTTCCGCACTTTCCAGCAAAAAAGTGTCAGTGTCCCGGCCGGCAAGCTTCAAATAGATTGACAACGGCGTTTCCAAATCGCACAGGCATTCACTTACCAAGGCGATACGGTTATAGCCTTCACGTGCAATCGCTTCGAACTCGATTTCGGTCATCATGATTGAAAATTTCCTCAAGAACGGATTCCGCCCGGGCCAGACCTTGAAATAAGCACACTTTGGGCGCCTTTTGGCGCATATCCTCAACTGAGGCATCGCCAGCCGGCAGACGGAAATCACTGAAAGCAAATCGGAGAAGAAATTCAACAGCTCATAAACAAGCTGTTAAATCGTGCGCAGACGATGACCCCGACAATCCGCCGGAGAGCATCGGCTTAATGAGGAGAAGTTTTAGGAGCGCCAGCACCAAGCCCCCCGTGCATACCAGCCGGACGGCTTATGCACGCGGCGTACCGAACGAATGTGCGCAAATTGTGCTGCAGACAAAATCATGGTGTCGGAACTGCCGATGGGCAAAAAATGAGAGGTAGAAAGGAACCGGTTTCGGTTGCCTTTTAGTTGTAGCGAAATCGTAAACAGGTTGCAATAAGCAAAAGAATGTAGAAAGCGGAAGCGAACCTGGTTCTCCGCTTCCGCCAATCTGATGTCAATGCACCGGGGTTGTTATCACCAGTTGTTGATCTTGGGCCAGATCGTCTGCACGTTGTTGTTCTCGTCGACAACGAAATACTTGTCGAACGCGGCGGCCGTCGGACAGGCATGGTTTGGAAGAATTCTCAGGCGCGTGCCCACCGGGAACGCCTCGGGATCAATCGCTGAGCCGTCTCGGCTGCAGACGATGCCGTGCTCCTGGTTGGCTGATTTCATCCAGAGGTTTTCAATCGGCTTGCCGGCCTCGTCACACACGAGACCGTAACCCCAGTCGACCGCCTGAGCGGCCGTACCGCGGTCTCGGCTCATCGCCATCCAGCCGCCGTCCGTGATGATCCAGCCTTTTTGGGGCTGATGGCCGATCACAGTCACCAAAACGGACAGGGCAATCTCTTCGATCTTGCAGACATTGAGTCCTGCCATCACCAGGTCGTGAAAGACGCCCACGCCGCTACGGTATTCCGTGACGCCTTCAGTGTTCTTGGCGGCCGTAAAGGTCGGAGTCGACCCCACGGAGACTATCTCGCACGGGTAGCCCGCGTCCTTAAGCACATTGGCAGCCTCAATGATCTGATGAACTTCGTTGGCTGCGCAGGCTTCCAGTTCCTCACGATTGCGGGAAAGGTAGCTGTCGCCGGCATGCGTCAGGACACCCTTGAAAACGGCGCCGTCGGTCAGCGCCTTGGCTACCGTCACCAACGCGGGATCATCGGGCTTGAGACCGGAACGATGTCCGTCGCAATCGATTTCAAGCAGAACACCGATTCTGGTGTTGTGAGCGCGGCAGAATTCACTGACCGCCATCGCACTAGCGAGATTGTCGAGAATGATCTTGACGTCTGCGCCGCGGCTGTTGAGAAGCGCGATGCGCGGCAACTTCTGCGGAGCGATGCCCACGGCATAAATGATGTCCGTGATGCCCTCTTCATCGAACATGTACTCGGCTTCCTTGACAGTCGAGACCGTGATGCCGCCGAACATGCCCTGAACCTGCATGGCGGCAATCGGCGCGCACTTATGCGTCTTGACGTGCGGGCGCCAGTTGACGCCGAGCTCGTGAGCGCGCCTCTGACAATAATCAATGTTTTCGAAAAGTTTGGCCTTGTCGATCAAAAGGCTCGGTGTGTCGAGTTCGCCCAACTTCAGACTGATGGACATGTCTCCTCTCCGGACTGAATTATCTGAAATCACCTCGGTGATTTTAGTGGAGAAGACGAATCTGTTACCTACCTGCTAACTTTTCAATCGAAAACACCTCCACGGACGTGGAGAAGACATGTCCATATCGTCGTAGACCGCCTGGCCGTCGGAAACACCTCCACGGACGTGGAGAAGACGATTCAACAGCTTCAATGATGATGTCTTCCTTAGAAACACCTCCACAGACGTGGAGAAGACTTCTTCTTAACTGCAACCTTAACCATTTGGATAGAAACACCTCCACGGACGTGGAGAAGACCATATCACGTGACGCAGAAAACATCCGTCTGCAGAAACACCTCCACGGACGTGGAGAAGACTGTCACGGTAAGAGACAAGCCAGTCACTCACCGGAAACACCTCCACGGACGCGGAGAAGACAGGAGGCTATGCAGAACGCCCACCAATGGGAAGGAAACACCTCCACGGACGTGGAGAAGACGCGTCCGGACACATCAAGACGGCCGATCAGGTCGAAACACCTCCACGGACGTGGAGAAGACATGAGATCAGCGATGGTGACTTTTCCCGTCAGAGAAACACCTCCACGGACGTGGAGAAGACTTGGTCGCCGTGTAGTTCCCGAAGCTCTGCGTAGAAACACCTCCACGGACGTGGAGAAGACAGAACGGCCAGTTCACCGGTCGAGCAAACGATGGAAACACCTCCACGGACGTGGAGAAGACTCCCCTTCCCCTTTCCTGCCAGTGAGAAGTTTAGAAACACCTCCACGGACGTGGAGAAGACGATGATATAGCGCTCCATGCGGCGGCGCTCATCGAAACACCTCCACGGACGTGGAGAAGACCGTCAGGCGTAGAGATGACGCTTTGGGCATCGGGAAACACCTCCACGGACGTGGAGAAGACCAACCGACCAGCGATTGAAGTCCGACGCCTCCACGGACGTGGAGAAGACAATGATCTGATGCCAAAAGATTGTGCCGTTTTGGAAACACCTCCACGGACGTGGAGAAGACCCGTAACCAGACGAAATCTCTGCCGTTCCGGTGGAAACACCTCCACGGACGTGGAGAAGACCGCAGGACTTCGCGGACTGTTCAGCTCCCAGCAGAAACACCTCCACGGACGTGGAGAAGACCACAGTTTCGCCTCCGTGGGTTTTGGTTGGTTGGAAACACCTCCACGGACGTGGAGAAGACTGATCGATCGATTTTTGAAAGTCCTCTGGCAAAGAAACACCTCCACGGATGTGGAGAAGACGTATTCGCGGTCGGACCACTACGCTGGTCTCCAGAAACACCTCCACGGACGTGGAGAAGACAGCGTAGAGCCGCAAAATGCCTCGCCGCCGATGGAAACACCTCCACGGACGTGGAGAAGACGAAGACGCTTTCCTGAGCATCATCGAGGGCCGAGAAACACCTCCACGGACGTGGAGAAGACCGATACTGCGGCCGACTATCGCGGTCGCCTGTAGAAACACCTCCACGGACGTGGAGAAGACCAAACCGCGCAACGTGGAACCATTGCGGGAATGGAAACACCTCCACGGACGTGGAGAAGACCATGCGGGGGTATTTTCTATTTTCGGGGACTAAGAAACACCTCCACGGACGTGGAGAAGACTCATCAGCCATTAAAAGGTCACGGCCGGTTTCGGAAACACCTCCACGGACGTGGAGAAGACTCGATGGCGTTTATGCTGGTGGTACTTCCGTTCCGAAACACCTCCACGGACGTGGAGAAGACAAGGCAGTAGTGAGCCCTTAGGGTCCACTTCGCGAAACACCTCCACGGACGTGGAGAAGACTTGTGCGGCAATTTTCGTTTTAAATTTTCCACGGAAACACCTCCACGGACGTGGAGAAGACTGGCAGCTAACCGCTTTTTCTTGCCGCATAAATGGAAACACCTCCACGGACGTGGAGAAGACTTGTAGCACGGGATCACAATGCCGGAGTTGGCGGAAACACCTCCACGGACGTGGAGAAGACTTGAGTTCGTGAATACGACCGAATTTTGGGTTGGAAACACCTCCACGGACGTGGAGAAGACGTACTCGCTGCCAGTGGCTCAAAAGTGCCCTGAGAAACACCTCCACGGACGTGGAGAAGACCCAGTATGGAATACTTTCGAAGGCATCGCTCAGGAAACACCTCCACGGACGTGGAGAAGACGCTGAGTCGAACGAACGACAAGATGCGTATTGAGAAACACCTCCACGGACGTGGAGAAGACTTGAACACGGCTGGATTATTGGATTTTGTTGTGGAAACACCTCCACGGACGTGGAGAAGACTTGAACCCGTCAATAGTTAAACTCAATTTTGTGGAAACACCTCCACGGACGTGGAGAAGACCAAAATGCACGAAGCAGTCCTTGTTGGATTTAGGAAACACCTCCACGGACGTGGAGAAGACTTTATGATGAAGGGAAACCCATTTCCCCTTGGAGAAACACCTCCACGGACGTGGAGAAGACTGAGTCTTTTTAAGAATATTCCGCAGGAAGTTAGAAACACCTCCACGGACGTGGAGAAGACAGCCAGATTTAGCGTTAGGCTAATTCAGCCAACGCTACTTTTTGTGGTTATGGTGGTTAAAGGGGGTTCCCTAACCAACTGAAGGCCACTGATCTCAATAAGCTCACGTTGTGTTTTACCCAACACCGAAATGGCATAACCGGGGGCCTTGCCGATCTCGGAAAAAATCATCAAGCCGCTGTTTTTCGGACAGTGCCTCACAAGATAGCGAATAATTCGTTCGGACAACGCATCTTTGACTCCTGAAACAAAAACATTTGGCCTTGGTTCGATAAACCAAAGCTTCATCCTTCCCCGAACTGCCGGCGGCAGTTCAGATGCTATGACGACCATCATGGAACATCTCCGATCATTTCGTTGATGTCATCAACCCCGCGCTCAAGAATCTTTAGCTCAATGACGCGGTGTCGGAATGCCTCCGAAACGGCGCTGCGGTCGTACTGACCCTTCAAATCAGAAGTCAGACGAAATGCCAGGTCAATGCACAAATCAGCCTTGTATAGATCTGCCATGTCGTAGATGAAAGGCAAAGGACTGCCGGAATGAATGAAGCCGATGTACGGTGAAAAACCGGCAGAATGAACGATTGAATTTAAGATTCCATACAATGCAGCGTTGCATGCCGTCAAAATTCTATTGACAGTATCACTCGCTGAAAATTGTCCGGGAATGAACCGTCTTCCTTCCCAGCGCAGGCCATATTGTTCAGCCTTTTGCCTGTACAAGTTTCTTACTCTCACTCCCTCCATGCCCATCATTTCCGGCAGCGTTCTCGCTCGGAGATCCACACCAGGAAACCGACGGGCAAACATCCGTCGAGCAACGTCGAGAGACAACACCGGATCGGCTGCCGCTTTAATCTGCCTGAGCATATTGCGGGTATCAGCCGTCGGCGTAATGCCGTTTGCGTAGTAAAGCAGACTGTCTTCACCTACCCACATTACGGCACATTTCGCCGCGGCCAATACTTTGACAGCCTCATGAGTAACGGATGTGCCCGGCCCAAGCAACAAGCACTGAAGCAAAGCTGCGGGGATCCTGACAACACCACCCTGAGCATCAATCCACTTGATGCTGCTGTCATCAACTTCAAGTCGACCGTGCTCAAGGTAGATATAGGGATAGCGATCCTTAATTTGAGGAAGGTTATCCCTCGTAACTTTGATGAACAGCCGAGGTGAAGACTTACGAGGAGTCGTTTCAGGCATCGATGATTGTGATTTGTCTGTCGGCATATTTTTTGAACGTTCCAAACTGCACCGGCACGTCCGACAGCGTCATAACCTCGCCCCTTTCCGGATGCTGTCCCTCGAGCACCGTAAAACGGCACTCAAGAGCCTTGCCATCGGCAATGTTCAAAGCCTCCCGCCTGGCCTCCTCTTCCGAAAAGAAGCATCCTCGATATACCAGATCCGTCGGCACACAGCACTTGCGCCCCAAATACAGGTCCCAATGAGGATTTTGCAGCTCAGACTCAATCGTTTTCCGCAATTCCTCCGGTACGCAGACAATGACGGCAAATTTTGCATCCTGCAGGTAGTAGCGATACGTCAGTTTCGTACCGCTATTTTTAGGTTTGGTTCCGTCAATTTTCTTGGGAATTAGGAGTTTTTGCCATGGATCGGAATCGTCATACGCGCTTCCAACCATCTGGAAATCCACTAATTGCAGATTTTCACGAAACTTCCGAGAAGGCCCTTTCTTACCAAAGGCCAACACGGTTTGTCCATACCGCGACATCTTTTCCAGCCATTCCGACTGGGGGCCTCCTGCCCCCATTGCACAAAGAATCAGTCCCAGTACGCCGGATCTCGTCGGAAAGCCGAGCGTTTCTCTTCTGTTGAATCGCGACTCATAGCCCCATGACTGGAGAGGCGCCTCCAACCACAACAGCACATATGAATCAGCCATTGATTTCTCCGATCGTCTTGCTCAGGGCTTCAAGCAATTCGTCAATGCCTTCATTGTCATTGCCGCCGAATTCGAATTCCATCTTCTTGCCGAACAAGGAACCAAAAAGTTTTTCCTTCTTTTCAAGATCGCTCTTGAGCGCTTCGATACTAGGTTTGAGGAAACCGTCATTGGCTCGAACAGGCTTGTCAAACGGGAGCTGGACACGCTGCCCCGTGCGCACCAGTACTTTCGCGTAGTCCCACCCGCAAGCACCGGACATCGTGGCCTGTCGTGCTGCTGGAATAGCCAAGAAGAGAGCCTTGGTAAAGGCCTGCACGCTTTCCTGGATCTGTTCGCCCTGCAAAGATTCATACAGCTGCCCGAGATCAAGAGAAACGTAGCGATAGTACGTCGCAGAAGAAAACTCGAGATTGTCAAGGTGACCGGCTGCGGTATCGAGGTCGTCCAACGCTGTAAAGAATTCGATTTCGTTATTCACGGCGTGTGTCGAAATCGCATGAGAAAACGAAGCTGCAGCCTGAACGTTGAGCTCCGGTGCCTGAGCCACCATGCGACCGAAAAGAGCAATGTCAAGACCGTCGACAGCCAGTTTCAGAACTTTCTTTGAACGCTTCTGAATATCCTTGTCTGAAACAGCTCCCGCATCAAAGTTTTTCGACTGTGCATAAGCGGCAAATTCTTCGACTTCTGTATCAGTGAAGAAGTAGAGTGTGTCCTTCACAATGGCCTTGGCGATGACGTCACCGCAAGCCTGAGCCTGTTCATCCGTCGCGCCGAGTTCCCGACATTTGGCGGCAATCTGTTGATTGACCAATTTGGAGCGAGTACCGATTTTCACTCCGAACTCATGGAGCATCATGCGAACCTGACGCTTCCAGCACTGAGAACTGACTCGAGCGCGCGTCACACCCCCGACCACTGCCGTCTTGGGCGAACCAACATCGTCACGATTCAGACAGGTGACGGGAAAAGACTGAAGAATGTGGAATTCAATGCGAGTATTCAAAAAAGGATTGATAGACATGTTTATCTCCTTGATCAATTGCCGGAAACTTGAATGGGAACAATCTGAAGCAGGCCGCAACCGAAAGCTTTGCCTCGTCCGATACCTGTTTCGAAACTTTTGATGAAAAGATCTCTTTGCGTGACCTTCATCACGCCCTTGAGCACCGCCTGCTCAAGCGTCACACGATGCTCTCCCTTGCGAAATTGTTGAACATTGACTTCTAAGACCTCGGTCTGAAGACACCTGAAACCCCACGATGCCGTGCGTGATTCAAACCACGTCCGTATGTCTTCCCTTTGCTTGATAGGAACAAGGTTGCCGTTTACCGACCTCCTGGTGGGGTTGACGACGACCTCAAACGCGTATGCATCGTGCTGCAAGAATTTGTCCGGAATGCACCGAGTGCGCACTGTGCCGTATGCCGGCTCCAATGGTTCCCTGTTTGAGAGAAACAAAACGCGCCTGGAGACTTTGTCGCCCCCTTTGTCCGCATAGAGAAAACCAGCCGGCTGATGCGCATTCTTTTGCTCCGGCGTGCGCTCATCGGGAAACAGGCTGTAGATCACTCGATGCACGGAATACGGATCCGTAACCCGGAGCTCTCTAATGTCTCTCCAACTTAGTTCCAATACTCCGGCAATCATGACTGCTCCTCTCGCGCTTCTCGTTGGTAAAACGATGTCGCCCACTTGGCCTTGATTTTTTCGCTTCGACGTGGAAATGCGAGCAAATCATCCAGAAGCTGTGCATAGTCGATGGTTGCACTGGTTTTACCCGCTAGGAGGCGAAACAGCGGCCTTAAACAACTGCAGCACTCCTCGGTCGTAGAGCAGGCTAAAAGTCGGCGCAGGCGGCTTGCTCCCTGTCCCTCCGTCCCCGAGTAGGCAAGCGAGAGCGCGCGCGTCAAAGGCGTATCTCCGTTGCGATTTGCTTTGGCTTGAATCACGGCGGCACCAATGCAAGCAAAGGCGGTTCGCTCGATCGAGTTATCCAAGTTGACATGAAAGTCAATCAGAATGTTCCAACTCTGATGCTGCATGGCAGGATTATCTGCACGGCGCATGGCCGCGGCAGCACCTTTGTCTCTGCTGCATCTGTCAATCACGTAGCGCACGAAAGCCTGGCCGCGAGTTTCCAAGGCGTTTTTATCAGGCATTTCACTCATCGTTCTTTTCCTTTCTGTGATGCATTAGGTTGATTTTTGGCCCAGGCCTGTAGCTGGCGAGGGGTGAAATGAGGACACGATTCGTTATAGGTATTTCGCATCGTGGCTCGGAAAAAATATCTCACGGGTTCGGGGTCTTCACCGGGAACACATGAGTCGATAAGTTCTTGAGCGTGCAATCCGGCAATTTCCCAAAACTGGGATGCAGCTCTCCCTGCCATTGTCTTTCCTTCGGTACCCATAGCCGTGTAGTAGCCAAGAACGCACTTGTAGAGCTGTTTAGAAAGACGATCAAGCTGTTCTACTGAAGCCGAAAATGTCTCGAAAAACTGTTCGCCAACATCTTGTGGAGAAAAATCAAAACACGACTCCACAAAATCATCGGATCCTGCCATGTACTGCTCTCCGGATTGGTAAGTCACGCTTACGCCTCCGGACCAAAGTTCGACACTTTCAAAACAATCTCTGGCTCGGGACATTCCCAATTCCACCTGGCAGCAAACGTACCGAGACGCATCCTGAGATCCCAAAAAACTCAAGATCGATGTCAGTGACCTCCAGGGCTTCTTGTCCGGATCAGCCCAGAGAGAATTGAACTTATTTTTTTTACGTTCCACGGATTGAGTAGGATCAAAACGACCGGATTGATGGTCATCATGCGCTATACCTTCCGTGCAGTACATTCCATCGTCAGTCAAGAGACAGAATCGGCCCAACGGAACTAAACGTCCCATCAACGAATCTTTGAGTTTGCGTGCGACATCGCAATCCTCTCCCGCCGGCATCTTTTCCCAAGGAGCCGTTCCGACACCTTCGGGGAAACACGGCAACTTGCTAAGGCGTTCTTCGGAAAAAAGATTTAGCCACACTGTTGAGGCAACGGAATCGGCTAGCACATATGAGTGCAAATATCCCCTAGTGCCCAAAGAGGCACCAGCCTTACCCGATTTGCTTTTTCCTTTGTAGCCCGGAGTAAGAACTTTGGAGTTGTCTGCCTTTTTCCCTCCAATAGCAAAGCACATGAGCGTTACCAGCAACAAGGCCTTATCAGCATCGGTGGGCTCCGCTTGCAACTGAAATTGCGTAAGAACCGTTGTGTTCCCACTCGCCTTTTCCAGATTCAATGTCGCAAAGGAATAGACTTTTACAGTCAAGTCCGCAACCGCGGGAACTTGAAGAAACGGCTCGTCTCCGTACAACCAGAACTTTTCATGCCACTTTTCAAGATAAGCAAGGCATTTCCGGCAAAAATCCTCGACAGTCGATTGCCTCCATTCTTCTTCGGTCTTCGGTGTCCATGCTGCTTGGGCGATAGCGCACAGCAACTTGAAGATAGCCGTTTTCTGGATCGGGTTGCCACCGATTCTCCTCAGAGACGGATCCGAAAAGATGTCTCGGAGACTGAACAACCCCCTTTCCCGAATGGGAATCCACTGTTCATCAATCAAATTGAACTTTTTATCGGTTGTCATAGCTTTGGTGAAGATCAAAATATAGCGATACAGGTTTAATCATTCATTCGTCCGGATTCAGGCATCGATATCCGGATTTGTCGTAGAAAACTCTTCGGTTAGGCAAGGCCGGTGTCCCGTCCATGTGATAAACGCTTCCGTCATCATCAACAAGACCCACTCGAATACGCATACTGTCATGGGCGGCTACAAAAAGGTACGGAGCAAGCCAGGAGAGACTGTGCTGCTCATCGGCCGTCGGTGCCAGGTAGATCGGGGTACGGACACAGTTTTTCATCAATATCAACGCGGTTGATACCTTTTGCGAGTAGCTCAGACCAGTGCCGTCGGGCAAATCCAGTTTTTTCCCGCTCAAAAACTCAATTTCCGTTTTTCCGTCACGATTCAAAATGCGACGAAGAAGCAAGACGTCGACCGTGGGCATCTGGCAGTAGCGGGTTGCCAGATTGCTCTCATCGTTATCATCGATGGTTCCGAACGCATCCGTCAACGTGAGCTGCGCCAATTGCCGAAGCGCTCTTCTTCCTACGGTCGAGCCGGAACCTTCCTCAAGTTCGTTTAACAAATCGGAGAGAACCCCAGACTCTGGGCGTTCTCGGTATGTGTCTTCCATGATCTGCCGTATGTCCGTCGGCAGTGTTATTGATGCACGACCGGCCAGACTTTCGAGTGTTCGACACAAAACATAGGAAGCGTAGACATGCGCCGATGCTCCAAACGCTTTTTTGGGGTCCTTTTTCATCAAATTTTCATCGGGGCATATCACACAGGCCTCACAGCGGGCACCATCGGGACGCTCGGTTACGGCATGACGCCAAAGACGCCCCATTCTCTGCAGAAGCATATCGGTCGGACACAAACGCGTAACCAAAAAATCCGCATCAATATCCAACGACTGCTCCAAAACTTGCGTCCCGACCAGAACTCTTCCGCGTTGCGCCCTGGTGGTCGATTTTTTCCCGAGGACATCTATCCATCGATGTTCGTTCACCTCGCGATCGGCCACGGTGAATCGGGAATGAATAATGCCAAGCTCAACGGTCGTCCCTGATAAAGCCTCGGACAGCCTTTCATGGAGCTTTTGCGCTTCATTGACAGTATTTTCAATCCATAAGACTTGTTGCCCGCCTTTTGCTCGCTCGATAACCTGTTTCAGAACGATCGAATCATCAGAGGCATACGAGAGTTCCACTTTCTTGGCTGACGGCGCTTCAATCGGAATCTCAGCCAACTGTCCCTTTTGGTCAACCGCAGTCAAAAGCGGGTAGGCCTCTGCGGATGACGGTTGATCGGCAAGCATGCCCCTGCGTTGCTGCGTAAGCGTTGCTGACAGGACGATGACTGTACAGCCTAGTTCCCGGAGTTCTTTGACAAGCGCATCGACAATGGTGCCCGTGTACATGTCGTAACTGTGTACCTCGTCAAGTATCACAACCTTGCCCAACAGTCCCAGAGTTCGTACGGACGAATGCTTAACCCCCATTACAGACATGAGAGCCTGATCAATCGTTCCGACTCCGAAGGGAGCGAGAATGCTTCTCTTGCGAGGCGCAAACCAACCGCCGCCGGGAGCCGCCTCCTCACCCATTTCCTGCATCACCAAAGCGGCTTTACCGTGAACCAACAAAGCACGTTTAGCCGCATCATCGTCTTCGAGAATCTTGTCGAGAAAAGAATTGACGCGGGTATACACAGCATTAGAGGTCGTCTGGGTAGGCAAAGCAAAATAAAGTCCTGTGGCTTGGCCTTGAGCAAGCAAGCGGTAGGCGGCATACAGCGCCGCTTCGGTTTTTCCGGCCCCCATCACCGTTTCAAGAATGTATACGCCGGGACCGGAACACTTGACTGCCAGCGCTTTCTGAGCGTCATTCGGAGTAAAGCCGAAAATATCGGCAAAGTTCAATTTCTGTTTGACGCGAGGACGATAGAAGCCTGCGGACATGACCGCCCTGCGGGCGGCGGCGGCATCGCAAACCTTGCCCTGGAGCAAGGCATCGTTAGAACCGATCCAGTCGGCCACAGTCGTGAATCCGGCCAAAACCTTGGCCTGAAGGTCACTTTTGACAACCGGAAACTCTGCACTGAAAAAAGCTTTGAGTTTTTGCGTAAGGAGCTCGCGTTGCTCTTGCCAAGCTTTGCCTCCCAGAACATCATCATCCGCACGAAACATCCCCGTCTTGGGGCGTCTGCCGTGATGTAACCCGAGAATCAGCGGAACACGCGCGTCATGCGTCAACGCCGTCACTGTCAACAAGCTGGCACCGCTGTGCCCTCCCCATCGTTTTTCCAGAGACGGATCCGCAGTAGCCAATTCCGGAATGCTGTTCGGAAAATAATCCGAAGTAGCTCGTCGAAGTTTCTCTTGAAACGCAGGCGTCATCTTGCCGACGTCGTGTTCACTGACGAGAAAATCCAAGCCGTCGGGGAACCATTTCTTCTGTAACGCGTCGGGCCACCATTGCCACAATTCACGGGCAACCAGACCGGAAGTCAGCGCATGTTCCAGCACGGTCTGTCCCAAGCGACAGACACCGTTGTCGTCCACGTATGTTTTGGCGAAATTTTGCTCCAGGGGTAATACCTTTGTTTGGATTTTCTTCAATTTGGGAATGCGCATGATCTGTCTCACGAGCCGAACAGATATTCAATTCTGATCTACTCTAGCGGAAGATACGTCATTTTGCGTCGCATCCAAACATCAGACCTCAAAATGCAGGTGGCAAGGTTACTTCTCAAGCAAATCAACTTGCGAAGGCGCAAACTGAGACATACCTCCTAAGCGGCTTTGCCTGTTTGACTTGGGAAAGATCAATGTTTCCCTTTTAACTTGTACCGATTCTGCGCGACGGCGCCGAAATGCGGTCAAAGTTTGCGACAATCGTGAAGTCTTTTGTGCTCGGCACCTCATTCGGAGAGTTTGTTTGCCGGCACGCCACATTCAACCAAAACAGAGACGTTTATGGCCATTATTGTTCACAAGTACGGCGGCACCTCAATGGGTAGCGTCGAGCGCATCAAGAATGTCGCAAGGCGTGTTGCCAAGTGGCACCGCGCCGGCTATCAGATGGTGGTGGTGGTTTCTGCGATGAGCGGAGAAACCAATCGCCTCATCGCGCTTGCCAAAGAAATCATGCCCAATCCCGATCCCAGGGAGCTCGACGTCATTGCAAGTACCGGCGAACAGGTCTCCATCGGCCTGCTCGCGATGGCTCTCAAGAGCATCGGTGTCGACGCAGTGAGCTTCAACGGCTCCCAGGTTGCCGTACACACAGACAGCGCCTTTACCAAGGCCCGTATCGAGTCCATTGACAGCGAACCTGTCAAGCGTGAACTTGACGCCGGCAAAGTTGTCATCGTCGCCGGCTTCCAGGGACGCGACAGCGCAGGCAACGTCACCACCCTCGGCCGCGGCGGCTCGGACACATCGGGCGTGGCCCTTGCCGTGGCTCTTCAGGCTCAGGAATGCCTCATTTTTACCGACGTTGACGGTGTTTACACCACCGACCCGCGCATCGAACCCAAAGCCCGCAAACTTGACGTCATCAGCTTTGAAGAAATGCTCGAGCTCGCGAGCCTCGGCTCCAAGGTGCTGCAGATCCGCAGCGTGGAGTTCGCCGGCAAATACCACGTTCCCGTGCGTGTTCTCTCGAGCCTTACCGACCCCAATATTCCCGTTGACGTCGAAGCGTCCAGCGGTACCCTGATTTCTTTTGAGGATGATCCGAAGATGGAGAAAGCCCTTGTTTCCGGCATCGCCTGCACCCGCGATGAAGCCAAAATCACGCTCTCGCGCGTTCCCGACACCCCGGGCGTGGCCTATAAGATTCTCGGCCCCGTAGCCCAGCACAACATTGACGTCGACATGATCGTGCAAAACGACGGTCTCGACGGCACGACCGACTTCTCCTTTACCGTTCCGCGCGGCGACGTTGACAAATGCCTGAAGGTCCTCAATGAAGAAGTCGTTCCGGTCTGCCATCCCGAAGGCATTCACACGAACGCCGACATTGCCAAAGTGAGTGTTGTGGGCATCGGCATGCGCACCCACGCAGGCGTAGCCTGCCGCATGTTCGAGTCGCTTGCTGCCGAAGGCATCAATATCGAGATGATCAGCACTTCTGAAATCAAGGTGAGCCTCGTGATTCAGGACAAGTACATGGAACTTGCCGTACGCGCTCTGCACAAGGCCTTCAACCTCGAAGAAGACAAAGTCAAACGCTGATCAACCGGGCTGATTTGCCATGACTCACAAGTCCTGCCGGCTCTCGCCGACGGGACTTTTTTCGTTATCATTCGCGCAACCGTTCCTGCCTGTTACCTACCATTAAAAAGGTTCGCTCATGCAAAACACCGTCATTGCTCCCTCCATTCTCTCTGCCGATTTCGGACGTCTTGCCGAAGAAGTCCGAGATGTGGTTGCGGCCGGGGCCGATTGGATTCACTTTGACGTAATGGACAATCACTACGTCCCGAACCTCACCGTTGGTCCGCTTGTGTGCGAAGCAATCCGCCCGCACACGCAAGCCGTCATTGACGTGCACCTGATGATTGAGCCCGTCGATAGCCTGGTGCCTGCGTTTGCCAAGGCCGGTGCCGACATCATCACCTTCCACTGCGAAGCAAGTCGTCACATTGACCGCACTCTGCAGCTGATTCACAACGAAGGCTGCAAGGCCGGTCTCGTTTTCAATCCGGCCACCCCGCTCGAATACCTCGACTACGTCATCGACAAGGTCGACATGGTGCTCCTGATGAGCGTCAACCCAGGCTTCGGCGGCCAGAGTTTCATTGCCTCGGCCTACGACAAGATTCGCGCCATGCGCGCTAAGCTCGACGCTTACGAAGCCCGTACGGGCCGCAGCATCCGCCTGGAGGTCGACGGAGGCATCAAGACGAACAACATTGCTGAAGTCGCCAAGGCCGGTGCTGATACCTTCGTGGCCGGCTCCGCCGTGTTCGGCATGAAGTCCCCCGAGGGGTACAAAGAAGTGATTTCCGCCATGAAGGCGGCTGTGGCCTCCGTTCGGTAAGCCATCCGACTAATTTTCTCATAGCAAAGCCGCGCTTCTGAATAGTCAGGAGCGCGGCCTTTTTGCCGGAAGGAATTGACCAGAGGATTATTTTCAACCTTTGATCGTTCCTACTTTAGAACGTGTAGCGACCACCGAAATTAACACGCCACTTCTGATCAATGTCACCGCCGAAGCCAGTGCCGACATCAAGGAACGTGTTGAAGGAGTCCGTCACACTGTAGGAGAAGCCCAAAGAGACTTCAGCCCAGTTGTCGTCGAGTTCATCGCTGATCTTGAACAGATGGTTCATAGAGCCGTCGAAAGCAGTGTATTCGGCGTCAACATAACCCAGGAAGTCGTGATTGTAGGAGGCCTTCAGGTAGGCTGCACCGCGGTTTTCATTGAACTTGATGCCACCCATGATGCCGACGCGAGCCACCAAGCTTTCGATCGTCTCGAAATCAACGCTGCGAACGTTGGTGGAGTAGTCCGAAGCACGCAGCCAGCTGTAGGACAACTGAACTGCATATGTGCAACACAAAAACATCGACTGCGGTCGATAATTTCTCCTTTTTATACATTTTTATCGATTACAATCGATGCCAGCAGAAGTTACCTACAAATTGTCGATCGTAATCGATGTTCTTCAGGGGCTTATGATTCGACTTTGAGCTCACAAATCCGAGCTCGGAAACACCCGGAGTGATAGTTATGACGCTTGTTGACAGACCTCAGCTGCTTGATCGCTTCCGTCCTTATTACGAAGACGGTCTAATCAAGGTCGTGACCGGTCTGCGACGCAGCGGCAAGTCATCTCTGATGCATCTGTTGGCAAAGGACATTGAGAATCGCCTCGACCGACCATCGGAAGACTTCTTATTTCTGAACTTCGAAGACTTTGGGTTGAGAAACTTGACCCACCCCGAAGCTCTTCACGACTTTTTGCTCGATCGTATCTCAAAAGCTCGTAAACGCTTGACGGTCTTCCTCGACGAGATTCAAAACGTGGAAAGTTGGGAAACGGTAGTCAACTCAATCCGCTTCCGAGACTGCTGCGACATCTACGTCACAGGTTCCAACTCTCAGCTGCTTTCGGGCGAATTGGCCACTCACCTCGCCGGAAGAGCCATCCAAGTGGAGGTTTATCCGTTTTCATACGCTGAATTCAGAGTAGCTCGAAAGAGACTTTTTGAAGACAACATCACCGACGCCCAAATATGGCAAGAGTACCTGACCTGGGGTGGCATGCCCGGAATCGTGCGGTACCCGGATTTATCGGTAGCTGCGACTTACTTGCGTGATGTCTATCGCTCAATTCTGCTCAAAGACATCACAGACCGACACAACATCCGGCAAACGGCACTCCTTGAGATGACGTATGCCTATCTGCTTGAGCAGGTAGGACACAGAATTTCTCCGGACAGCATCGAGAAGTTTTTAAAGTCTGAGCGCTTGCGGTTGTCGCGCGACACTTTGCTTGACTACCTTCGTGCCGGCAGAGAGGCATTTATGCACCTGCGTGTCGACGGCGTGGACTGCATCGGCAAAAACATTCTTAGATTGCGACCTAAAATCTATTGCGCCGATCATGGTTTCCGTGAGGCTTTCTTCAGCGGATCCAACAACCGCAATATTGAGCAAGTTCTCGAGAACATCGTCGCCACAGAGCTAACCAGACGCGGCTGGAGCTTGCGCTTTGGATCGGTGTCGGACAAAAAAGTCGACTTCGTCGCTGACAAAAACGGCCGGAGAATGTACGTCCAGGTCTGCTATCTACTTGCGTCCGATCAAACCCTGGAACGCGAATTTTCTCCGCTTCAGGCTATCCGAGACAACTGGCCAAAACTCATACTTTCTCTTGACGAAGTCAATCGATCAACGCTAGGTATCGAACACCGTAATCTTCAACAGTGGCTTCTTCAGCCAGACGTGTGATCTTTGTCAATAGACACCTTCACCATAGAGGAAACTCAAGCTATCGAAGTGAAATGCGCAACGCCTTCCGGTTGCAGGCAATGAGGCAGTACACAGCCGTTCATACTGCCCCACTGGTTTTGGAAACCTATCAAAGATAGCAACTCAAACAGATTAAGAAGTCCATTCGGTGACAATAGGCATCCAACGCCTCACACCGAACAGCCCCCAATCTCTATCCGGCAAAAATATCAAATTTTCTTTTGCCGTGTAGTTAATTTTCATCTAAAGCTCCCGTCGCTTGAGCAGAATTTCAGTACATCGCTGATTTACTGTGATCTTAGCGGTTCGCTTTATGACGATCATTTGAATCTTTTATTAGCCAGCTAATATTTTTTTGCAATTTTTTCCTTCGCACGAGCGCACTTGCGCGAAAAATGCCGAAAAAAGCATCAGAAGTCAACTCCTGAAACCTTTGACATAAATCAAAACTACGTAGCACCTACGTGGGCGAAAAATTGCAACCGAGACAAAGAGGACGGCCAGACACCGTCCCGACAAAACGTCGTTCGCAAGCGTCGGTACCACACCGACAATTGCCTGAGACACAGAGAAACAGGAGAAGAACTGATGTCTGAACTGCAAATTTCCCGCCGTAAGCTGCTCAAGGCAAGCGCTGCCGGCGCAATGGCTGCTTCCACGATTTCGGCTCCGAGCCTCTTGATGGCTAAGGAAGCCTCGTCTGCCGCACAGGATACGTCCAAGATCCGCGACTTCGACATGATCAAGGCTTTCTACGCCAACTATCCCAAGAAGCTCTCCGCCGTGCGCGCCAAGCTCGGTCGTCCGCTGACACTCACCGAAAAGCTGCTTTTCGTACACCTCTACCATCCGGAAAGCCTCACCGAATTCAAGCGCGGCCAGGACTACATCGAACTTCGTCCGGACCGTGCCGGCACGCACGACATCGGCGGTCCGATGGCCATTCTGCAGTTCCTCACCTCCGGCAAAGAACGCATCGCTCTGCCCGCTGCTCTCGTTGCCGACCACCTCGTGACGGCTCAGACGGGCGTACGCAAGGATCTTCAGATCGCCGACCGCGACAATGTTGAAACCTACAGCTTCCTGCGTGACGTTTCCCGCCGCTACGGCTTTGACTTCTGGCCGGCCGGTACGGGCATCTGCCATCAGGTTTTCCTTGAAAACTACGACTTCCCGGGCGCCATGATGCTCGTGACCGACAGCCACACCCCGACTGCTGGCGGCATGGGCATGCTCGCCATCGGCGTGGGCGGCGCCGACCTCGTCGACGCATTGATGGGCATGGAATGGGAACTGAAGATGCCCAAGATCATCGGCGTGAAGCTCACCGGCAAGTTGAGCGGCTGGGTCAGCGCCAAGGACGTGATCCTGAAGCTCTCGGGCATTCTGTCGACCAAGGGCGGCACGAACTCCATCATCGAATTCTTCGGCGACGGCTGCCAGCAGCTGTCCTGCACCGGCAAGGGTACGATCTGCAACATGGGTGCCGAAGTGGGCGCCACTACCTCCGTCTTCCCGTTCGACGATTCGATGGTTCGTTATCTGAACGCCACGGGCCGCGCCGCCGTTGCCGACATGGCCAAGGCCGTCGCTGCCGATCTGCGCGCCGATAAGGAAGTCATGGCCGATCCCGCCAAGTACTACGACCGCATCATCGAAATCAACCTTTCCGAACTCGAACCGCACATCAACGGTCCGTACTCTCCCGATGCTGCCATGCCGCTCAATCAGGTGGCCGATCGTGTCAAGGAAAAGGGTTATCCGCAGCTGCTTGAAGTCGCTCTGATCGGCTCCTGCACGAACTCTTCCTACGAGGACTTCACGCGCGCCGCCTCCATCGCCAAGCAGGCGCTCGACAACGGCATCAAGGTAAAGACCCCCGTCATGATCGTTCCGGGCTCGATGCGCATTTACAAGACGCTCGAACGCGACGGCATTCTTGACGTGTTTGAAAAGCTCAACGCCACCGTGCTTGCCACCGCCTGCGGTCCCTGCATCGGTCAGTGGAAGCGTACGATCGGTGATCCGACCAAGAAGAACTCGATCATCGAATCGTTCAACCGCAACTTCAAGGGTCGTAACGACGGGAGCGCTCAGACGCACGCCTTCCTCGCTTCGCCCGAAATCGTGATGGCCATGGCCATCAACGGCGACCTAACGTTCAATCCCATGAAGGGTTCCTACACGACCGCCAAGGGTACGACGATCAAACTCAAGGCTCCGACCGGTACCGAATTGCCCGTGAAGGGCTTCGTGACGGACCTCACCGATTGCATCCGTCCGGACTTTGCCAAGATTGAAATCAAGGTAAGCCCCAACGCTCAGCGTATCAAGCTTCTCGAACCGTTCCCCGCATGGGACGGCAAAGACTTCGTGGGTCTGCCCATTCTCATTAAGGCCAAGGGCAAGTGCACGACCGACCACATCTCTCCGGGGGGCAAGTGGCTTGCTTACCGCGGCAACCTCGATCGTATTTCGGACAACCTGCTTGAACGCGCCGTCAACGGCTTCACCGACGCCGCCGGTAAGACGCTCAACTATGAGACCGGAACGTACGACACGCCCGCTAAGGTCGCCCGCTACTACAAGAATCACAAGATTGATTCGGTCATTATCGGCGACGACAACTACGGCGAAGGCTCAAGCCGCGAACATGCCGCTATGGAACCGCGTTATCTGGGCGTTCGCGTTGTGCTCACCAAGAGCTTGGCTCGCATCCACGAGTCCAACCTCAAGAAGCAGGGCGTGCTCGCTCTGACGTTCGTCAACCCGGCCGATTACGACAAGATCAAGGAAAAGGATCGCGTCTCGGTCCTCGGTCTTGACAAGCTCGCTCCGGGCCAGAACGTCACCATCGAACTCACGCACGCCGACGGCAAGAAGGAACGCTTCGAAGCCAAGCACAGCTACAACGCCAAGCAACTGGCTTGGTTCAAGGCCGGCTCCGCTTTGAACGCTCTCTGATAGTGCGTTACGAAGGAAAGGCGCCACGCTCTCTCAGGTGCCTTTCCTTCATGGATCTCCAACACTTCCTTCTTTTAGCGCATGCGATTCGTAGTGATCGTGTGCGCATTTTTTTAGGTTGTCCTTGCCTGAAATTGGTTGACAGTTTCTAGCGGAATGACTGAATAAGCAGTCAAGTTTTTGATGTTCGCATAGGACTGTTCACTCTTTTTTGACTTGTCGCTCATTCTTTACAGCACTCATCCCGTGACACTCACTAAAATGCCTCTTTTCCTCTTTTGCAAAGGAAGCCAAGCCATGACCGAATTCAAAGTCTGTGTTTTCTGCGGCTCCCGCTCCGGAAACAATCCTGCCTACACCGACGCAGCTCACGCCGTGGCTCAGGAATTGGCATCTCGCGGCATGCAGCTTGTCTTCGGTGGCGGCGGCACGGGACTCATGGGAGAAACCGCACGCACGGCGCTGAATCTGGGCGTTTCCGTCACCGGCATCATCCCGACCTTTCTCATCAATCAGGAAACGCCGGTTGAAGATCTCTCGGAACTGTTGGTCGTAGCCGATATGCACGAGCGCAAAGCCAAAATGGCGGAGCTCTCCGACATGTTCGTCGTGCTTCCTGGCGGCATCGGCACGCTGGAAGAAGCCTGCGAGATGATCACAGGCAACTGGATCGGTCTTTACAACAAACCTGTGGGCTTTTTGAACGTCAACGGCTTTTTCGATTCCTTCTTTGCCTTTCTCAAAGACGCCGTCGACGCGGGCTTCATGCCTGTCCCATGTTACGAGCGCGCCATTGTCGACAATACGGCCGCAGGATTGCTCGACAAACTCGTCTCAGCGCGTTGCGCCCCCGAACTGCCCTGCAATGCGGACTGTTTTGGCCACAAGTAACGCAAAATCTATGGCTTCGGTTCGGGACAAAGCGCATTGCGCGCCTTAAAATCCAAGCGCGTGAGTAAACCCGCACTTTTTGAGTCAAACCTTGTTCGAAAATCAATGAGCAACCTACCCACTTTGGCCACAGGTCCCGTGCAGCTGCCGGGCACCATCAATCGGGACACGATTGTCTTTATTGATGCCGAAGTGTCTCCCGAAACCGGGAAAATCGTTGATTTGGGAGCCTGCCGCCCCGACGGTCGCTTTTTTCACTCCAGCAACGTCGCGGCCTTCAAAGAATTCTGCAAGGGTGCCGAATATGTGTGCGGCCACAACATCGTGGCCTTCGACATGCAGTATCTGCGCCCCGTTTTGGGCGACGGACCGCAGCCTGTCGATACCCTGCCGCTTTCGGCGCTTCTTTTTCCGCGCAAGCGCTTTCACAAGCTTCTCAAAGACGAAAAGCTGCTCACCGACGAACTCAACAATCCTCTGTCGGACGCCCGTAAAGCGATGGCTCTTTTCGAAGAGGAAGTGGCGGCCTTCAATGAGTTGCCCGGCGTACTCCAGCGACTTTTCTGCGCGATGCTCAAAAACCGACCGGAGTTTGCGGGCTTTTTCCGGTGCCTTAACGTTCAGACGCCGACCTTTGCCGATCCTGCGGGCGTAATCAAGCGCCTGATGGCCGACAAGTTGTGCATTCACGCCGATCTCGACGGTCTGGCCAAGCGCCAACCGGCTGAACTTGCCTACGCGCTTGCATTCATTCGCGCGGCAGAACCCGCTGATGTCATTCCGCCCTGGGTCAACACCAATTACCCGGCCACGCAGGCGGTGCTCGAGGCGCTGCGATTTACGCCCTGCAGCAAGGGTTGTCCGTATTGCAAGGAAAGGCTCGACGTCAAGACGGGACTTTCTCGCTTTTTCGGCTTTGATTCATTCAGAACCTACAACGACGAACCCCTGCAGGAAATGGCCGCGCGTGCTGCAGTGGGCGGCGAGTCGTTGCTTGCGGTCTTTCCCACGGGCGGCGGCAAATCCATCACTTTTCAATTGCCCGCTTTGATGCAGGGCGAACTCACCCGAGCGCTTACGGTTGTCATTTCGCCTCTGCAGTCTCTGATGAAGGATCAGGTTGAAAATCTTGTCTCCAAGGGCATCAGCCGCGCTGTCACGATTAACGGACTTTTGAGCCCGATCGAGCGCTCGCGCGCTCTCGAAGCCGTCATCAGCGGCGAAGCAACGCTTTTGTACATCGCCCCTGAGTCACTGCGTTCCCGCTCCATTCTTGCCGCACTGCAGCAACGCCGCGTGACACGCTTTGTAATCGATGAAGCGCACTGCTTCTCGGTCTGGGGGCACGATTTCCGCGTCGACTATCTTTTCATCGCGGACTTCATCAAAAAGCTGGAAGATTTTTACGGTGCAAACAGCAAAATTGCCGTTTCCTGCTTTACCGCCACGGCCAAACAGAAAGTTATTCAGGACATCTGCGACTACTTCAAGCAAAGACTCGGACTGGAATTGCGCATCCTTGCGACGTCTGCCGAACGCAAGAACCTGAGCTACCGCGTCATTCACGTTGAAAACGACGCGGATCGCTACGCGCGTCTGCGAGAACTCCTCGAGGCCGCCGAGGGGCCGGCTATTGTCTACGTTGCCACCGTGCGGGAAACCAAGGAACTTGCCGCGGCTCTCACCGCCGACGGTCTGGAAGCCGTCGCGTTTGCCGGGCGCATGGATGCGGCCGAAAAAAGCGCCAATCAGGATGCGTTCATCGCGGGTCAGGTCAAGACGATCGTCGCCACTAACGCCTTCGGCATGGGCGTCGACAAAAAGGACGTGCGCCTGGTGGTGCACTACAACATATCCTCGTCGCTTGAAAACTACGTTCAGGAATCGGGCCGCGCAGGTCGGGACGAGTCGCTGCAGGCTCAGTGCTGCATTCTCTTTAACGAGGAAGACCTCAACACGCACTTTGCGCTGCTGCGGCAGTCCAAGCTGACGCTTGCCGACATTCAGCTCATTTGGAACGCCATAAAGTCGGTAAAAAGCAGGCGCTTCTCGATTTCGCCGCTCGAACTCGCGCGTAAAGCCGGCCTCGAGTACGACGAACTGCAGCTTGACACCAAAGTTAAGAACGCGATCGCCGCCTTGGAAATCGCCGGTTACGTGCGCCGCTCCATGAACGCGCCGCGCGTCTACGCCACAAGCGTTGCCGTTAAAAGCACGATCGAGGCCCGAGAACGCATCGAGGCAAGTCCTCTCTTTGCAACCGAAGCCGAACGCAACGAAGCCGTGCGCATCGTCGCTTCGCTCATTTCCGCGCGCAGCGGCTATAAAACCAAGGGCGAACCGGCCGAGACACGCACCGATTGGCTGGCCGACCGTCTGGGCATCGCCCTGCCTCAAGTCGTCGCCGTCATCGGGAAACTGCGGCAAGCGGGCGTTCTGCACGACGACAACGATATGTCGGCCACGGTGAGCCGACGCCAGCTCAAATCGGCCTCCGCTGTCTTAGGAACCTATCAGAATCTCGAATCGCTGCTCATCCGGCGGCTCTCCGACGGCGGCCGCGCCGACTTCAATCTCAAGGAACTCAATAACGAAGCCTTGGCAGGCGGCTCGGCAAGCGATGTCAAGAAGATCACGACTCTTTTAATGTACCTGAAAGCGGCTGGGTTGCTTGATGAAATGCGCCGCACGCGAGGCTCTCAGAATGTATCGCTCGTGACCAAACGTTCGACGCAGGAACTTGAAGCCGCCGCGCAGATGCGGGCCGACTTGTGCGCCTTTATCGTGGAGTCGCTCAAAGCGATGGCCCAAAACGGCGCAAGTGCCGGGTCTTCCGACTACGTTGCGCTCTCCTTTTCGGCCGTGCAACTGCTGCGAGACTACCGACAGCAGAGCTGGCTCACCGAGACGCCTGTCACGCTGCGCGACGTCGAAAACGCGCTTTTGTTCCTGCACCGCACCGGTGTCCTCTCGCTTGAAGGCGGCTTCATGGTTTCGTATCAGGGCATGACGCTTGAACGCGTCGAGCTCGACAACAAGCGCCGCTACCGAAAGCAGGACTACGCGCAGTTTTCGGAACACTACCGCCAGAAAGTTCAGCAGGTTCACATCGTCGGTCGCTACGCCAACCTGATGCTTGCCGACTACGAAGCGGCTCTGCGATACGTGCGCGACTACTTCGAACTCGACTATCAGGAATTCCTGAGCAAGTATTTTGCAGGAACCGCCGCCGATGAACTCAATTTGGGCCTGACTCCGGCTCTGCGCAACCGCATCTTCGGCCAGCTCTCCGAAAAGCAGCGCGCGATCATCGATGAGCAAGCTCAGTTCGTGGTGGTGGCCGCAGGTCCCGGCAGCGGTAAGACGCGCGTCCTCGTGCATAAGCTCGCGAGCCTTCTCGTGCGCGAAGACGTTCGCAGCGAACAGCTCCTGATGCTCACCTTCTCGCGGGCGGCCGCCACGGAATTTAAGCGCCGCCTGATTGAGCTCGTAGGCAAAGCGGCCTACTTCGTCGACATCAAGACCTTCCACTCCTATGCTTTTGACGTGCTCGGGCGTTACGGTTCGCTGCAGGAAGCCGACGGCATTGTCCGCAAAGCGGCCAAAGAGATCGCCTCGGGCAACGCCGAGCCCTCGCGCATTGGCAAGACGGTGCTTGTAATCGACGAAGCGCAGGATATGGACGCCTCCGAAGCCGAATTGGTCGAGGCGCTCATTGAACACAACGAAACCCTGCGCGTGATCGCCGTGGGCGACGACGACCAAAACATCTACGCCTTCCGCGGCGCCGACGGACGTTTTATGCAGGATCTGCTTGCCAAACGCGACGCCGTGCGCCACGAAATGACGGAAAACTACCGCAGCACGCCTGCTGTGGTCGACTTCAGCAACGCGTTCGTGAGCAAAATCAAGGCGCGTTTAAAGACACACGCTCTGACGGCGGTTCGAAACGACACGGGAACGGTGCGTCTCGTGAGTCACACGTCCGAACACTTCGAAGAAGCACTCGTCAAGGGCATCATTGCGGATCTTTCCTGCGGCAAACTTTCGGGCAGCTGCGCGGTACTCACCAACACCAACGAAGAGGCCTTCACGCTGTGCGCCATGCTGAAGAAAACGGGCGTTGCCGTTTCGCTCATCCAGTCGCAAAAGAGCGTGAGCCTTGCCAATCTTGCCGAAGTGCGTGCGCTGCTCAAATACATGACGGCGCAGATGCACGGCCAAAAGCGCGCCTCCGTGCGTCTTTTTGCCGACGCCGCGCAGTGGCTCAGAGCCAGTTACGGCGCAAGCATCTGGATCGACAACGTCCTGCGCCTCATCGAGTCCTTCACGGCCATCTTGCCCGCCGAAGGTTTTTTCTACCTTGCCGACTTTGAGGAATTCCTGCGCGAATCGGTACTTGAGGACACGTTCGAGCGCACGGCTTCGAGCATCGTTGTTTCCACCATACACAAAGCCAAGGGGCGCGAGTTCGATCACGTCTACATTCTCTACGCTTCGCGCTCCTTTGAAGACGACGACGCCCGGCGCAAGCTCTATGTGGGCATGACCCGCGCGCGCTTTGACCTTACCATTCACTACCGCGGAGCGCTCCTCAATCAGACGCTTCCCGATGCCGTTCATCCGTCGATTGACAAAACCGCATACAACGCGCCCGACGAACTCACGCTTACGCTTACTCACGAAGACGTGTGGCTCGACTACTTCGAAGACAAGAAGCGATTGATTCTGTCGATGCGCTCGGGTTTTCCTCTCACCCCCATCGAAGAGGGCCTCACGATCCGCACATCGACCGACGTCGTGCGCCTTGTCGTTTACTCCCGCGCTTTCCAAGCTCGCCTAGCGCAGCTCAAAAAGAGCGGCTTTACGGTGCAGTCCGCCGAAATCGGCTTTATCGTCGCCTGGCGCAAATCCCCGGAAGATCCGGAACTTGCCGTTGTCCTGCCGACCCTACACCTCAAACGCGGCAACAGTGCCCAATCTGAATTGATTTTTTGACTTCCCCGGCTCACGTTGCTCGTCTGCGGCTGTAAACTGAATCTCGGTTCGTACTGATTTCGCTCACAATTTCGCACTTTGAGAGCAAATCTTTACGCTGACTTACTTTCTCACGGAATAAGATAATTACCAGGAACAAAAGTCTTTTTCAGCGATCTTTTCCAAGTCTTCCCAGGAGACGAACATGACAAACACCACTCTTTCCCGTCGCCGTCTCGTTCAGGGCGCTGCTGCGGCTCTCGCACTCGGTGCCGTTCCGGGCATTGCGCTTGCCAATGCCGACAGTCTCCTCGCCGACATTCTGATCGGTGTGGGCGACGCCATGAAGCGTGACTACATCCGTGAGCACTACGGTCAAGGTCGTTGGGACGGCCGTTACTGGCACTATGAAGGCCGCCGTTACACGCCGACCCAATATCGAGATTTCTGGCTGTCTCGCTATGAACCGCCCGCTCCGCGCCCGCAGCCGCGTCCGGCACCGGGCCCAAACCGTAATCCCCCGCCCTGCGGCAACGGTCCCTGCGGCCCCGGCAATCCTCCCGGCCGCGGTCCCGGTGGTCCGGGCAACGGCGGAAGGGGGCCCGGCAACCAAGGTCGCGGACCCGGACCCGGCGGTAACGGTCCCGGCAGAGGCCCGGGTAATGATCGCGGCCCCGGTGGCCCCGGACCTCGTTAAACCGCCAATTTGATTGAACCGTTTGAGAGAACCGAAAAAATGACCACACTGACTCGACGCCACATACTGCAGACATCCGTTGCCGCTTTGGCGCTTACGAGTGTGCCGTGTCTTGCATTTGCCCACTCGCATTCCAATCAACTGCTTGCCGATATCCTGATCGGCGTCGGAGACGCCCTGCAGCGAGAGTGGATTCGAGACAATTACGGTCACGGCCACTGGGACGGTCACTACTGGAATTACGGAGGACACCGGTACACGCCGTTGGAATACCGCGACTATTGGCTGTCGCGCTACCAACCGCCGGCTCCGCCGCCTCGTCCGGCCGCTCCTCCGCCTCCACCGCCACGCCGGCCCGCACCGCCGCCGCACCATTCGGAACCCGGACCGCACCACGGCGGACGTCCCGGCGGTTGGGGACCGGGAGGCCCCGGTCCGGGCCCAGGTCCCAGATAAACGGCGTTTCGCAGGTTCCTATGAGCATGGTTGAGATCGATGCCCTTTGAGTTTCTTTCACGCCGACAATTTTTCGGATGCACCGGTGCGCTTGTCCTGACCGCCATAGCGCCGGGACTGGTCCACTCGGCCTCTGAGCCGCCGATCAACGATGTTTTGAGCGGTGTCGGCGACGCTGCAGATCGTCAGCGCCTGCGTCAAGAAGCTGACAAAGGCCAATGGGACGGGCAGTATTGGATCAAAGACGGTAAACGGTATACCTCCGGTCAATACCGCGACCATCTGCTAGGCAACACCAAGCCACAGACAAACCGTCCGCCTCAAGCTCCGGCCCGCCGCGACTACAGCCAGCCTTATCGTCCCGGTACGCCCGCGCCTCGTCCGGGCATGGTGCCCAATCTCCCGGGCGCGCCCGTTCGTTACAACCCAAACAAAGCGTTTCCGCGTCAGCCGTTAGGTCCGGGACGCGGAGCCGGAGGCTTCGGCAGAGGCGGCGGACTCGGCCGCGGCGCCGGAATGCGCCGATGAACCCATTTTCGTTGGTTTTTCAACCGGCTGAAAACCGGCAAGGAATCTTTTGCATCCTTGTCGGTTTCCTTTGTCTAACAATTTATAAGCCGGCTAACAAATAGAACTGTTTGTCCAGACTTGATTAGTACCATTCGTGCTTTTCATGACGGTCAAGTGCCACAATGGCCTTCATGTCCGAATCCGACAACTCAAGGTCAAAAATCTCCGTATTCTCTTTAATGTGAGCCGGGTTGCTTGATCCGGGAATCGCGGAGACATTCCGCTGCAGATTCCAACGCAGCACAATCTGAGCGACCGTCTTGCCGTGCGCCATGGCGATTTTGGCAAGTTCAGGATGGCCGAGCACGGATTTCGTCCAGCCGCGGCCTCCGAACGGAAACCACGCCTGCACAACGATGCCCATTTCTTGAATGAACGGCACAACGTCTCGATCCTGATAGAAAGGATGGATTTCGTTTTGTACCAGTGCTGGTATTACGTCAACCTTCGGCAAAAAATCGGTGAGTTCCTTGATGTACCAATTTGATAAGCCGATCGAGCGAACCGCCCCCTCTTCCACGGCCTTTTCCAATGTCCGATAAGCCGCGACATCGCCGTTGCCGGGATGATGAAGCAACAGAAGATCAATGTAGCCGAGATCCAATCTGGACATTGACTCTTCAATGGCTTTCTGAGGATTTCCGAACTGTGTCGGATAAATCTTTGTCGTTACGAAAATCTCTTCTCGGGAGAGACCATTCTTCACAGCGTCACGCACCGCCGATCCGACTTCTCGCTCATTTCCGTAGAACGAAGCCGTGTCAATCAGCCGAACGCCGCAGTCAAGCGCTGCGCGCACAGCACGAACGCAGGTTTGTCCGTGCAAGGCGTATGTTCCCAGCCCCAGCACGGGCATAGTCCGTCCGTTGTTAAGTTTCACTGTCTTCTCCTTGAGGTTGAATGGTCTCACCATCCGACTTACGGTTTTCTGCGCAGCCTGCGCCGGTCGAAGCGGACAGACAGCTGTTAACCAACCCAATGCACAGAATTCCAGTACCGATCTGCGGAGCATATCGTTCTCTCCTCGTGCCGTTCTTCCGAAACAAAAGTACCAAGTCGGTGCCTTTTGCGTCAAATACCTATGCGCTAAGATTGTCTATGCTTTTCAGGCATGGATTCACTAACGTTCGATTTGGGACTTCGCATGGACATTCGCGTTCTTCGGTATTTTCTGGCAGCGGCCGAACAGCAAAGCATCTCGGGTGCTGCACAAAAGTTGCATGTCACGCAACCGACGCTGTCGCGTCAGTTCATGGAACTCGAAGAAGAGCTCGGGCATACGCTTTTTGTTCGCTCAAACAGAAAACTTCGCCTCACCTCCAAGGGTGAACTTTTCTACGAACGCGCCCGTTCCATCGTCAATCTTTTCGATCGTACGAAAGAAGAAATTCGCGCGGAAGATGAGCTCACCGGCGACATTCGCATCGCCGCGGGAGAAACGCCAGCTCTGGGAAGCCTTGCGCGAGCCATAGCCCGTCTGCAAAAAGAAGCGCCCAAAGTTCGGTTTCACATCGTGAGCGGCGCCGAAGCTCAGGTTAAATCCGAACTCCATTCGGGGCTGACCGATTTCGGAGTGTTCGTGGGCATTGCCGATACAATCGGCTACAGCTCAATCAAACTCAAGCAAAAGGACGTCTGGGGTATTCTGACGCGCCTTGACGGTCCCTTTGCCGACAAGGCGTACATCGAAGCCTCCGATCTGGCAGGTCAGCCGTTGCTGTGTTCCGAGCAATCCTTTTCCCGCAACGAATTCGACGGCTGGCTCAACGATATGGGAAGCAGCCTCAACATCGTCGGTACTTTCAACCTGCTCTACAACGCCTACGTGCTCGCAGCCGCCGGCGTGGGTCACGTTCTCGCCTTGGGCGGCATTATCAATCCCACCCCCGCCTCAGGACTCGTGTGGCTGCCTCTGCATCCGAGGCTCCAGTGCGACATCGTCGTCGCCTGGGATCGCTCCCGCCGTCTGAGTCCGGCTGCCGATCGGCTGATTGCGCTTCTCAAGGAAGAAGAAAACTTGGTCCCAACAATCTGACGAATTCACTGCGGAAGATCTTCATGGTTCTTTCTATACCTTCAAAGCATAGTAAAGAGTAAAAATAAAGTATTTGTTATTTCTGTCATTTGAGTCAACAATTCGCCTTGTCATCAAAAGGAGGATTGTTCATGGACGCTCAGATGCTAGAAGGCAAAGTCGCGCTGATCACCGGAGCCAGCTACGGCATGGGCCGGACGATTGCAGAATTGTTCGCCGAAGAAGGAGCTTGCGTCGTTCTTACCGCAAGACATGTCGAGCAACTCAACGAGGTTGTGGAAGGAATCCGAGCCAAAGGTGGAAAGGCGGTCGGTGTTGTCGCCGACGTCTGTTCAACCGAAGACACCAAACGCGTTTTCAAAACCGCCATTGAAACATACGGTGATCTGGACATTCTCATCAACAATGCCGGTATCGGCGAGCAAAAAATCATTGATGACACGAGCGACGAGTGGATGCTACATGTCATGAACACCAATCTCGGCGGACCGATGCGCTACATCCGTGAAGCTCTCAAAGTATTTTTGCCAAAAAACGACGGCTGCATCATCAATATCAGTTCGGTCAACGGCAACCGTCCGTTCTGCGGCGCAACGTACACATCAACCAAAGGCGCACTCAACACGCTGACGAAAAATGTCGCCATGCGCCTTATCGACACAAACATCCGTTGTAATGCCGTTGCTCCGGGCGCCACCGTGACGCCGGCTCACCTTGCCAACAAAGCCGGAGAGCAACCGGGCGGCAGCAAGATGCTCAACTGGAGCGGTCATTTCGTTTACTTTCCCGGCCCGGAATGCGATCCGATCGATCAGGCCTATGCATGTCTTTACCTGGCAAGCAAGATGGGACGTCATGTCAAAGGTCAGGTTCTTCAGGTCTGTAACGGCGCTTTCCTATGATGAGCCACACCGGCAAATCTTTCCGCCGAGGGGCTGTATGGCGGTGCCCGGCGGAAAGCATTTCCGCTCTGAAAGCAGAAGCAATGGCGTTTGCAGTTCTCGTTTTCGCCAACATGGCCCTTGCTCAACAGCCATCCTCCGCCTATGCCTCATCTCTCATTTCAAATCGAAGCAACGACATGTCCGTACATATGGCTACTCAGAAACGACAAATTCGAATGCTTGTCGGCGAAAAAAGCTTTTCGGTCACGCTTGCCGATACCCGCGCGGCTCAAAAGCTAGTGCAACTTTTGCCGCTGACATTGCGTCTGCATGACTACGGCGGTTTTGAAAAAGTCGGAGCGCTCGGCACGCAACTGCCAAGCGACGATTTTTGGATGACCGCCCGGACAGGAGACGTTGTGCTCTACAACAGCAACCAAATTGTTCTGATGTGCGGTTCCAATTCCTGGAATTACACGCGACTCGGCCACGTAAGCGAGTCTGGCGATTGGATCAAAGCTCTCGGAGACCACGACGTCGAAATTCAGTTAACTGCTCGGTAAATGCCGCGCGACCACCGACAACCTGTTTGCCGTTTAATCACAACACAGAGTTACTTTCAAAAGAGTTGATTTATGACCTCAAAAATTGCTACTGAAATTGCTGCTACTGTTCTTACCACAGCATGCGCTGCGGCTTGTGCAGCCATTCCCGCCGCACAGGTTGCCCCCTCAACCATCAAGCCCGCCGAACTGCAGCTTGAAGCGAAGTGGGACAAGGTGTTTGCGCAAAGCTCCAAGGTCAACCACTCAAAAATCACTTTCGTCAATCGTTACGGCATCACGCTTGCTGCCGACCTGTATGTCCCCAAAAACGCCCAAGGAAAACTTCCCGCGATTGCCGTAAGCGGCCCCTTCGGAGCAGTCAAAGAACAATCCTCCGGGCTATACGCTCAGACGCTTGCCGAACGCGGATATCTCACAATTGCCTTTGATCCTTCGTTTACCGGAGAAAGCGGCGGCTATCCGCGTTATGTGGCTTCTGGCGACATCAACACAGAAGACTTCTCGGCAGCCGTCGACTATCTCTCTACGCGCGAAGACGTCAACCCCGACAAAATCGGCATTCTCGGCATCTGCGGTTGGGGCGGCATGGCGATCAATGCCGCCGCTGCCGATGTTCGCATCAAGGCCACCGTTGCCGCGACCATGTACGACATGAGCCGCGTGACCGCGAACGGTTACTTTGATTCGCTGGATGCCGAGGGTCGCTACAAGCTTCGCCAAACACTTGCAAATGAACGGACGGCAAACTATCGCACCGGCCGATACAACCTTGCGGGCGGCGTGCCCGACCAACTGCCTGCCGACGCGCCTCAGTTCGTCAAGGACTACTTCAACTACTACAAGACCGAGCGCGGCTACCACAAGCGGTCTCTGAACTCCAACGGCGGCTGGAATACGACCTCGGCTATCTCGCTTTTGAACATGCCTTTGCTTGCCTTCGCCGATGAAATCCGCAGCGCCGTTCTGATCGTACACGGCGAAAAGGCTCACTCCCGTTACTTCAGCGAAGGCGCCTATCAGAAGCTCAAAGGCGACAACAAAGAATTGCTGATTATTCCCGGTGCCAACCACACCGACCTCTACGATCGAATGGATGTCATTCCGTTCGACCGGATCGATGCTTTCTACAAGGCCAATCTGAAGTAATGTCAGCCTCACGCCCTTGATTGGGCAATCCGAAAGCGTTTCCCTCTTGTCTCCTCCGAACGCTTTGCATCCGACCGTTTCGAGTCGGATGCTCGGCGTGCGTGCCTGTGTTTTCCCCAGTGCAAACCAAAACCATCTCCGAATCGCTTCTGATCGCCATTCTGACACTCGGCGTCTTCGGCATCATCAATACTGAAATGGGCGTGGTCGGCATCATTCCGCAGATCGCCGAGCGCTTTGACGTCACTGTCTCGACATCCGGTCTCTGCGTGAGCGTTTTTGCGCTTGTTGTTTCAGTGGCCGCACCTGTTCTGCCGCTCCTCTTTTTCGGCATCAACCGCCGAACGATGATGCTTGCGGCTTTGATTCTCTTCGTGGCCTCCAAAATTCTGTCCATGGTCACCGATTCATTTGCCGTGCTTCTTGCCGCGCGCGCCTTGCCCGCATTTCTGCATCCAGTCTATGTCGCCATGGCCTTTACGCTTGCCGCCGCAGCCACCAAAGATGATCCTTCCCGCGGCATAGCTCGCGTTTTTGTTGGCGTCTCGGCCGGCATGGTGCTCGGAGTCCCGATGACGACTTTCGTCACGACCCACTGGTCATACGAAGCCGCGATGGGCATCTTTGCCGTCATCAACACCATCGTACTGGTTGCCACGTTCTTTCTGGTCCCGAACATGCCGGCCAAACAGCATAATCCCGGGCATCAATTGCGCGTTCTCAAAAAGCCTTCGTTGTGGTTGGGCGTCTCGGCCTTTGCCTGCATCAACGGCGCCATGTTCGGCTTTTTCAGCTTCATGAGTGATTTCTTGCACGAGGTAAGCGCCTTTTCGTTTGACGCCGTCAGTTCCGTGCTCCTGGCTTACGGTTTCGCCAACATTGCCGGCAACATGCTCGCGGGCCGTGTTTTCGGGCGTTACAAGAAGCTCTTTACGCGTGTGGGGCCCGCCATGATGCTTGCTCTCTACTCGCTGTTGTACGTCTTTGCACCCAACGGAATTTTTGCCGTCGTGCTCGTCGTTTTGCTCGGCATTTGCGCTGGCTTCATCAATATTTCGGGGCAATACATGATCAGCTCCGCTGCTCGCGAAGCGCCGGACTTTTCAAATGGACTTTTCTTGACCGCTGCCAATTTCGGTACCGCCATGGGTACCTCGTTGTGCGGCATTTTTATTTCACTGATGGATTCGCGCGCCGCACTCTTTGCCACCGGCATTCTTCTGATTGTCAGTCTTGTACTTTCCTATGCACGTACGACGGCAGGAAGTGCCGACTACGAGAAGGTTTGCCGTGCTTGTCCGACCTGATGCGAAAAAGAACTCGGCTGCAGTGGCTATAAACGGATGTTTTTCGATTGTCTGGCTGCACTTTTGCGTTACGCTGGCTTCGGAGCAAACTCAATCGTCATAAGCGTGAGAGTTTCCCGCGCATCCAACAAGCCGTTTTTGCTTTGTTTCTCAAACATGCGGCGGATTTCCCAACTCAGTTCCTCCGTCAGTTGGGTACGCAAAGCCAGACGACGAAGACAAAAGTCCGCAACTTGCTGCCACGGGCGCTGCGCTTCGCCCCATTGGGCCTCTCTATAGTGCAGATATGGCCTGCGCCCGGTTTTGAGCAGATAACCCACGGCATCAAACATGCGCTCGTCGTTCCACGGAACGCCGGCACCGGCAATGTCAAATGCAAGCTGCATCCAGCGATGCCGACGATTAATAAAGTTTTCAACAAAAACGCGGGAAGTCGCACAATTGATCAATTTCTCCAGCGCGTTAAGCGAATCAACAGCAGGCGTTAAACGAGCCACCGCTACCTCAAAGGCGCCTTTCATACCCAAGGCATCAATGTCCGCTTTTGACCAATCGAGAACATCAAACCGACAGTTGGTGCAATGTTTTTCATGAGCCCTGTTGCGCGCTCGCTCAATCATCTGCTCCGAAATATCGAAACCGACGACCTCCCGAACGCACTCGGCGATCGCGACGGAATAAATGCCGGGACCGCAGCCGAGATCCAAAACGCGGCTCTTGTCAGTCAATACGCCGGAAGCCTCGAGAATCTTCAAAAAACCGTCGTCGTCGAAACGTGCGGTCGGCGCTTTGGAATAACGCTCTGCTTCAGCGTTCCACAGATCGCGATGCCCGTATCCGACGGAAACACTGTTCTCGGTTGACAACCGGTGTTGAATTTCAGACATTTTCCACTCTCCGCTAGAAGTGATGCGCTTTTCCTTCGACAAGCGCGAACCGCTGATCATCGACTTCATGCAATCGAACGTCTACGCCGTAGGTTCGACGCAAGTGAGCTTCCGTAAGGTCCTGTGCGGCCACGGTTGACACATTGCCTTTGGGATCGATCAGAACAAACTGCGAGCAAAACCGCAAGGCGGCGTTGATGTCGTGGCTCACCATCAAAACGACGACGTTGTGACGTTGAGCGTACTGCGAGACAAACGCGAGCATATCGACTTGAGAGCCAAGATCGAGACTCGCCGTCGGTTCATCGAGCAGCAGCACATTGGTCTGCTGCACGACGGCTCGGGCGAGCATTACTTTTTGCGCTTCGCCTCCGCTTAAGGTCTTGGCGTTTCGGTTCACCCATTGCTCAATGCCGAACTCGTGCAAAACACGTTCGACCGCCTCGTGGTCTTCTCGCGTGGGGCCGGCGTAAAAGTACGGCAGACGCCCGAGAAGGACCGTGTCATAGACGCTTGCACCGGACGTCTCAAAGTGCTGCGCGACATATGCCACATGGCGAGCACGCTTGCGGCGGGAAAGCTTGAGCAGATCAACGTCGTTGAAAAACACACTGCCGACAGCGGGCTGCAGGATGCCGCCGATGCAGTTGAGAAGGGTGCTTTTGCCGGTGCCGTTGTTGCCAAGAATACCAGTCACAGTCCCAGCGGGAACATCCAAGTCGACGTTTTCCCAGAGCTTGCGTTTACCGTAGGCAAAGCTCAAAGCGCGAACCTGCAGCATGTCTGACGACGATTGCATCACTTGCTCCAGCCGTCGGCTTTAAAGATCATGTAGAGGAACACGGGGGCGCCGAGAAACGACGTGATGGCGCCGATCGGCAACACCGCCGGCGGCACAATGAAGCGCGAAAGGACTTCCGCCCCCATCAAAAGAACGGAACCGCAAAATACGCTCGAGATCAAGAGATATCGATGGTTAGTGCCTGTAAAGCGACGAGCCAGATGCGGCGCGATGAGTCCCACAAAACCGATCGTGCCTACGAAGGCTACCGCAAGCGAACTCAGCAGGCACGAGACGAGCATGCCGACAACAAGCACGACGCCCACGGGTATACCCAGACTCTTTGCGGTATAGACGCCGTTGGCAAGCGCATTGTAGTTCCAGGCGTTGCGATAGAAGTAGGCAAAAGCCGTCAATAAAGCCGCCGCCAACGCTCCGATTTGTGTCCATCCGGTTCGACCCAGATCACCGAAGGTCCAGTAGACAATCGAAGCGACTTTGATGTCATCGGCTAAGTATTGAATGATTGCCGTTCCTCCGGTAAACATGGCGCCTAATGCGATGCCGCTTAAGATCATCGTGGCCGACGAGATTCTGGTCACCAAAGAGAGCGCGAGAATCACCGCTCCGCTTGCCACCCCGAAAATGAAGGAGAAAACCGTCACGACGGCAGGCGATGTCACGGTGAGCGCCGCACCGAGATTGCCATCGGTACCAATGCCCGCGTGAAAGAACGTGATGGCAAGCGCCGCTCCGAAAGCTGCCCCCTGACTTACGCCCAGCGTTGAAGCAGACGCCAGAGGATTGCGAAGGACGTTTTGCATGACGGCGCCGGCCAAGGCTAGAGCCGCTCCGACCACGGCCGCCGTCGCTGCACGCGGCAGACGCACATTGTAGAAAATCACTTCGGAAGCTTTGGATGCGCGTCCCGAAAGTACGTCAATCGGCAAAGTCCACTCGAAGCCTTTGAGGCTTGCGGCCAAAGCAAGATAGAAGACGCAGACAAACACCGCAACAAAGAGAAGCGGCCGCAGGCGCTCGGCGAAGTAGCGCTCCTTGCGAAGTGCAGCAAAAGAGCCCGATCCTGATGAAAGGACATTGTGTTTGACTTCCACCGAAAGTGCCGCGGTCTTTTGCATCTAGATCCCAGGGAAAGCGATGCGGCCGTATGGCTGCCCCAAAGGAGCCATGTGCTCGTACCAACCGCGACCGTTGAAGAAAGACACGATCTCGTCGAACTTTGCGGCGAAATTCACGTCAGCAAAAACTTCGGGAAAAAGCACGGTTCCCGCGTAGTACGCATTGGCCAAACTGTAGGCAATGTTGGTCGAATACTGGTTATAGGAAGGCATGGCGTAGACATTGCCCGTCTTGACCGCCTTGAGCGAGGCAAAGTAATCGCGCTTGTTTTTGGCCTCTTCCGCAACAATCGACAGATTGCCAGGATCCAAAAAAATCAGATCGGGATCCTGTTGCAGCACAAACTCCAGATCCGTTTCGTAAAAGCCCTCTCGATCCAGTCGGTCGGAAATACTGCGAGCGCCGACGGCCGCAAGCGGTCCGAAGCGGCTGTAGGTGCCGGCAAAGCCGTGTGCGCCGGAAAACGTCACAGCACCTGGATAAACCGAAGGACCGACCTCTTGACCACGACTGTGAACTCGTTTTTGCAAATCGGCCTGCACGCTTTCGATGAATTTGACAATGGACTTAGCCCGCGCCTCGCACCCGAGAATGCGGCCCGCAAGGTCAATGGCTTTCAGAAAGCTATCGTTGACGAGTCCGAGACTGAGGTAATAGACGGAAACCACAGGAATACCGGTTTCGCGCGCGAGCTGCTCAGCGGCCTCCGGTGCGTACCCCGTCAGAATCACATCGGGTTCAACCGCCAATATGGCCTCCGGATTGGCCGTATAGCCAGTACCGCCGCCTTTGCCAATCACAGGCAAAGACTTGAAGCGATCGTGGTTGGCGAAGGCATAGTCTCGCTTGGGATCATTCTTGTACCGAAGATCAGACGATTCGATGCCGACGAGTAAATCCAAAGCCCCCAGATAAGAAGCAACGCGCAACGCACCGCTACCCGTGCAGACAAGCCTCTTGACACTGCGCGGGACCTTCACGGTACGTCCGTGCATGTCCTTGACGGTTCGGTAGCCGTCGGTCGCCGTGGCAGCGACTGCTTTGCGGCAGGCATAAAGTGCCGTGGGCAACAAGCTCGCACCGGTTGCCATAATCAGACGACGACGTTGCAAATCAAAAGAAGAATGCATCCGGAGGCCCCACCATTACACGAAGCAAACGTATGAAGAATTTTTTATTCATCATACTACCAGATGGTCCCCTACACTTTTAGTATCCATCAGTACTAACTGGCATACGACTTTTGGACTCTACGTAGACCGATTTGTCTAGGCAGCGACCTTACGACAGTGAGTGTCGCATGCTCGAAGATAATCAAGAGAACGTAGAGGTGACGAACATGACAGAGACGCAATACTTTGAGCGCGAATGCGACCAGAAGCTTTTTGAGGTTCTCTCAAACGCAAAAGCCGCGCCCCTGGAAGACGACCTAAAAACCGCCAAGCATCTTCTTTCCGAAGGCGCCGACATCAATGCCAGATCTTTCAACCACGACATTCCAGGGGGCTTTCTCCTGCCGTGCGCTCTTGATGACTTAACGTACCAACCACAGTGTTTGTTGCTTGACGTCTTACGCTTCTGTCTGAACAACGGTTTCGATCCAAAGCTGGATAACGGTGTCTGCGGAGCCCAGACGCTTTGTCACTTTTTTAAGTTTAATTTTCCGAACGTCTCGCTTTTGACTGGCATCAAGGATCTTCTTCGCGCAGGTTGCGATCCGACCGTCAAAGCCTACTTATTCCGCGACGAACCTAGGCCTGAAAATGCGCTGTATTACATTCGCGAGGAACTTGCGGATGCTTTTTCCGTGGATGACGATTTTTTGTCGATGCTTGGCTATGCGGCGATACATCAATGTCTTGTGAAACGATCCAAGCAGCAGAACTTCGAGTCTGTGGAACCGGTGACCGAGGCACTCAACTGTTCAATCAACGCTGTTTTCCCCTACGGCGACTTTTCGATTGAACCGACGGCTACTCCACAAACTTGGACATATGCAAGAAACTCGGCCTCAAAAGATCCGTTTGATTGCGGTCTCATTTTTGATTGCGGTCGAACTCGCCTCTGCCTGGATCCTTTCTGGGGTGCATATTGCGACAAGGAAATCAAGGTGGACGACACATCCCAACGCATTGACTTCGCGTTGCCGCCCGAGGCTTCACTTCGCAAAATAAGCGGAGAAATGCTAAATCAGCCCGGATTTGCTAATTTCCTCTTCGATTTGGGAAGCTGTTTCCTCAACTGCAATGATCTGACCAAAACAATCAGCATCAGGGCCTCCGTCGAAAGCAAAAAAGCGCAGAACGCTCAAGAACTTTTGGCAAGTTCGTGCTACTGCGACTGACCAAACAGCTTCACAAGTAAACGCACAAAAAGCGTAGCGTTTCCGGACATGACCGTGGTCAAATCTAAAAAACTGCCGTTATAATAACCATCATTATCATAACAGTTGTTATTAGATACTAAGAAACCCATGCATTTCATCGGTAGAAAACAAGAACTCGAAGCATTGGAGACTGCTTTTAGAGGAGCGGCTCATGGTCCATCTCGAATGACCGTTGTAACCGGCAGAAGACGTGTCGGGAAGACAACGCTGATACGCGAGAGCCTCAAGAACAAACCATCGGTGACGTGGTTCATGACTGCCGCCACGGAGAAGGATTTGGTAGCCAGGCTGACACAGGCAACCGTTTCCGCGTTGGGTCCGATTGTCCCTGAAGGTTTAACCACATTTGCAGGACTATTTGAGGCCCTGATGATTTATGCCCGTCATCACCATTTTTCGTTGGTGATGGACGAATTTCAAAATCTTGCCAAAGTCAACTCCGGTTTATTTGCCCGCATTCAAGACATTTGGGATAGCAATAAGGATCAAACACACATGCATATGATCCTTAGCGGATCGTCATATTCGATGATGAAGAAAATCTTTGAAGACGATCGAGAACCTCTTTTCGGGCGCGCAACGACAAAGATTCATCTGCGACCTTTTGCTGCCGACGAGCTGATCTCTCTTGTTGAACAAGCACCGGTCAGGGTTAACAACGATGACTTGCTGGCGCTCTACTGCATTACCGGCGGCGTTGCCCTATATGTAGCGGATTTTGTCGACAACGGCATTTATCATAAGGAACAGATGTTCGAATGGACGGTGCGTCCGGGATCGTTGTTTTTATCCGAAGGCTATGACCTTTTGCGTTTGGAAGTGGGCGCAGGTCAATCAACATATATTTCCATACTGCGAGCTCTGGCTCACGGGCTGACTCAAGCGCCTCGGATTGCAGATCTCATCGGCGTAGGGCCTCTGAATTCTTACCTAGAACGACTTGAACTGTACGGGTTCATTGAAAAAATGAGGCCCATCTTTGCCAAGCCCAACACTCGTTCAGTTCGATGGCAAATTTGCGACCCGTTTCTTCGGTTCTGGTTCCGTTACATTGAAGGCAACCAAGGCTTGATCGATTACGGCATGTCTTCGGTTTTGGAACGCGACATCGCAGAATCCTACGCAACTTTCAGCGGGCCTATGCTTGAACGGTTTTTCCGTCAAAAATTGATGCGCACCGGAAAGTACACGGCTGTCGGTTCCTGGTGGAAACAGGAAAGAGGCGCACAAGGAGACCAGAACGAAATTGACATCATTGCGGTCGGACGCGATAGAAAATCAGCGTTTGTCGCCGAAGTGAAACGCCAAAAGAAATCTTTCCGAGAAGGTGTCTTTTTGGACAAGGTCGAAAATCTGAAAAAGAGCGTGCTTGCCGGCTACAAAATTCAGACTGCTTGCCTAACGTTGGATGACCTTCGAACTCCCATCCTGTAGGCTGTCGAGCACACAAAAAATGGGAGCCTTGCGGCTCCCGAAAACCCACGAATCCGCAATCCGCGGGTCTTGTTTTGCTGAAGAATCTTGATTCAACAGCGGTGAGGAGAGAAACAAAAATGAATCGCATCAAGGTCGGACTTGAAGCTGAGAGCCTCAAACCCGACGCTTGAATCAGAAGGAGTGAATCAGGCCGACCGTGGCGCTGTAGCGCGTGGCTTCAACTAGCTGGTAGTCGTCCTGCGTCCAGGCGGCACCGAGATAGAGCGTCGTGCGCTTGCTCAGTTTGTCTTCCCAACCGACCGTCACGTTGTAGCGATCGATTTCAAAGTCGGAAGCGATCTCGGTCGACGGTTCCGCATTCATGTACGTCAGCGACAAGCGAAGATTGCCACCCAGCACCGGTGCGTTGATACCGGTGTTAATACCGAAGCCCTGCAAGTCCTTGTTTTGAATCCCGCCATTCGTTAACTTGTTTTCGTCACCGAAAAAGTCCATGGAAAGCGGCATGTGGTCAAAATACACGCCCATCAGGAAGTACTTCACGACCTGGAAGTCATAGGCTCCACCAGCGGACACCACCAAACCGTCGTCCAGTTCTCTCTCGTCTGCAGTGAGGTTATACGACTTCCAATTGAAGCGTTCGACGGCACCGGCCATATTGAACGGACCGTTTTTGTAGCTCATGCCTAAAGCGTAAAAACGATTGGCTGAAGACTGGTTTTCGACTTCGCCCTCGTCTTCATCAATGTCGTAGCCGCCCGAATACTGCAGATAGAGCTTTAGTCCTGCAAAGTCCGGAGTCGTATACATCGCCACATTGTCATAACGCAGCAGGTTGCCGGCAAACACGGCGTTGTAGCCGGGAATCGAGTCACCGTAGCCCGTCGAAATCGGAGCGATGTTGCCCGCATAGATGCAAGACGAACCGGTGGAACCCGTCAGACGAGTCATGCGACCGAACTTGAGATTGCCGAAATCACCTTCGAGATAAATCGTGGATTCACGATCGAAGAGCTTGCCGTTTGCGGGCAGTGCGCCGGTATCGGCACTGAAACCGTTTTCCAGGATGAAGCCCACCTTCACGCCGTTGCCGAGATCTTCGGAACCCTTAAAGCCGAAGCGGGAGCCCAGATTCTTACCGGAAGTCATTTCCGTAACATGGCTCGTATTTGAACCATTATCTGTACCGGTATACATCAGACCGTAATCAACCAGACCGTAAACGGTAACGTCGGCAGCGCAAGCTGCAGTGGCTCCTAAAGCCGCTGCAGCGGCAAGCATTGTCTTTTTCATCGCGTGCATTTTCTTTCCTTTCTTTTGTCAGCGATAAAACAATCGATCAACCTTTGGTTCGGTATTGGGTATTGATTTCTCAGCGCACCTTGAAATCAAACTGGTGGCACTGATTGCAGAAGTTTTCGGGCTCCATATGACCCATATGGCAGTTCGTGCACTCCAAGTCCTGGCCATAGTGCGGAGAAACGTGAGGGTTGGTGGGCTTGACCTTTGCGGTCTTTTTCACAAGCGCGTCCTTCTGATGGCACGTCGTACAGGTTTCGATGGTGGGCGTCTGCGGATTCTTCATATCCTGGCCATGGCACATCTGGCAGCTCAAGCCTTTTGCCTTGTGGCGATCAGCAAGGAAGTTGTCGGCAGCGCTCGCCGGAAGCGAAGCGGCAAAAAGCGCACAAAGAGACGCAAATAAAACTGACTTGGCGGTCCCGGTCATTTTCGACATGTTCTTTTCTCCCGGAAAAAATTCGGATGAAACCGCTGCAGCAGCGAGCGGTTTGAGGATGGGGATTGACTTCGGAAGCAATTGTGCAGAGAGGGTCAGGCGTCGACTACATCCCTCGGTATGCATCCCGCGGGATGTAGTGAACGGCAACGCATCGGTTGAGAATTCCGCTGAAAGGCAAAAACGCCGGGGCGCAAGACGCACAACAACAAGAACTGCTCCTCACACCCGCGGCGCTTAACAAGCCGTTTCCTAAGACACTTCAAACAACCACAAAAGGATTCACCATGGAAAACGTTGACACTTCCCGCCGCGGTTTTCTGAAATCGGCCGTCGCCGCCTCCGGCGCCATCATGGCCGCTGCTGCTGCCAATGCCGGCATCCCCGCTTCCGCCGTCAAGTCGTATGAAGAAGAATTCGACGTCGTCATCATCGGTTCCGGTTTTGCCGGCATGGCCTGCGCTCTCAAGGCCGGTCGCGCCGGTCTGCGCGTGCTGATGCTCGAAAAGATGAGCGTCGTCGGCGGCAACTCCGCCATCTGCGGCGGCAACGTTGCCTGCCCCTGCAATCCGGTTCAGAAGGCTCAGGGCATCAAGGACAGCAAGGAACTCTTCATTGAAGACTGCCTGCGCGATGGTCTCGGCATCAACCACACCAACCTGCTTGCCACGATCGCTGATCGTTGCAACGACACGATCAAGATGGTGGTTGACTGCGGTTGCGAATTCGTGCCCAACCACATGCTCTTTGAAGGCGGCCACTCCGTTCCCCGCTCCTACGAAATCAAGGCGGGTTCGGGCTCCGGCTACATCCGTCCGATGCACGCCGAATTGAAGAAGATCAAGAACGTCGTTATTCGCACCCGTGCCAAGTTCGACGACTTCATCGTGAGCGACGACAAGAGTGAAGTTCTCGGCGTTACCTATCGTTCCGGCTACCGCTTCAACAACAAGCTCGTGAGCGACGACCTGGAAAACAAGACCGGCAAGAGCCATACCGTTCGCGCCAAGCTCGGCGTCATGCTCGCCGCCGGCGGCTTCTCCCGCGACATCTGGTTCCGTCAGATTCAGGATCCGCGCGTGGTGCCCTCCACCGACTCCACCAACCAGCCCGGTGCTACTGCCGGCGTGCTGATCAAGGCTCTGGGCATCGGCGCCGCTCCGGTTCAGCTGTGCTGGCTGCAGTTCCTTCCCTACTGCAACCCCAACGAAAAGGGCTTCGGTGTTTCCGTGAACTTCACCAACCACGCCTGCATGGACTTGGGCCTCGTGGTCGACCGCAAGACCGGCAAGCGCTTCATGGACGAACACGCCGGCCGCAAGATCAAGGCTGACGCCATGTTCAAGGTCATCGGCAACGACAAGAACTACCCGATCGCCGTCTGCGACGACGCCATCGTCAAGGCCATCAACCCGTCCTTCGTGCGTCTGCCGCTCGAAATGGGCACGGTCAAGAAGTTCGACACTCTCGAAGCTCTGGCCAAGCATTTCGGCATCAAGCAGGACGCGTTCCTTGCCGAAGTCAAGAAGTTCAACAACTTCGTGAAGGAAGGCACTGACAAGGACTTCCACCGCATTCTGAAGTTCAACAAGGGTCTGGACGTTTCCAAGCCCCCGTTCTACGGCATTGAAGTCTGCCCGAAGATTCACCACACCATGGGCGGCGTGATGATCAACAACAACGCCCAGGTGATCAGCGCCACGACTCACGCCCCGATCAAGGGTCTGTACGCTGGCGGTGAAGTGACGGGCGGCGTGCACGGCGCATCGCGTCTCGGCACCGTGGCCGTGATTGATGCTCTGACCTTCGGCATGATCGCCGGCGAACAGTTCGCCAAGATGAAGGCCTAAGCCTAGAGCTGACTTTATCTCCTAACGGCGCCCGCATCCTTTTCTCCTGGGATGCGGGCGTTTTCTTTACTGCAATTCCTAATGATTGCGTGCGATGGGTTGTTTAGACGGTTCAGGTAAAATGAACAGTTCCGTTATGTCTAAGGGGTGTTGTTCTTTTTTCTTTCTTTCCGCCAACATTTCCGGACTTGTACTTTTTTCTAGAGATCAATTACCATGATTTCTCGCACTTTACCCCCCCTCTCCGCAACAGATCACTAGATCCGGTATTCACCGTGCAACCCTGCTAGCGACCTTGCTGAGTACTCTCTTCAGTCCGTTGGCAACAGCGGAATATATTTACAACAAAGACAATCAGAACCTCGACGGTTCTTCACTTTTAGTTTACGAGAAACCAGTAAACGGTGAAACGTTCACCGTCAACACAGAGGGCTTTGAACCAAAGGATTCCCTGGTTGGAGTAGAAGTCGACACCACCAGCAGTACAGAGATCAACGTCAACGAATTTATTTTCACTCTCGGTGAACCTGTAGGAACTTTTGAAGCTATTTCAGCTGGTGACCCCTTCAAAAAAACAACTGGACTTAAAGCAATCAGCAACACCTTAACCGTATACGGAAATCATCGATCCAGCTTTTCCACTAGATTACAACTGATAAATGCCAATAATATAGAAGCCGTAGACTTGGCCTCCAATAAGCTCTATGTCCACGATCTTCAAGCCAAACTTGTTACTGCTGTCAATTCAACACGCACGTCCGGCACCATTCAAGAAAACGAATTGCACATTGAGAACAGTTCCATCAAGACCATTAAGGGCGTCAGCGGATCAACTCTCAGCAACGCATCAAACCATGGGTTAAAAATTTCCGGAAATCATACGATTGTCAGCGATAGCAGTTTCAATGAACTTATCGGCGCATACATGAGTGGAGCCTATTTTTCTGAAGATCAGGTTTCCGCAAACACTCTGAAAATTATCAACCCGACAATTCAGGCTCAAAACGGCGGATCGAAAATCATAGCTCAACAAATAGCGAGTTTTGGCGGCCCTGCTGACCGAAGCAAAACATACGCAGATGTTAGTGACGGGGAACTTCTCATTACTGGCACGATGAAAGTTGATTCCGCTAGCGGAAATATTCAAGGAACAGAATTTGGGGCAGGTTATAGCGCCGTATCGGGAGTCAGAAATAATCACCTGATATTCAAAGATCTGGTGTCCGAATTCAGTGACTCCATGAATCAATGGTTGACTTACGGTGGCTATTCATCCACAAAAGGCGATGCTGTCGGAAATTCCGTCACTTTTGACAATGCGCAATTTCGAGGAGGCAAGTTTGTGTACGGCGGCTTCGCTGCTAATGGTGCCGCCTATGCAAACAATATTGACATCAAAAACGGAAGTGTTGTTGAAGGAGTATTCATCGGTTCTTTTGCAGGCCAGAAGGAATCAAACGCCAACATCACAATCGAAAACAGTACCGTTATCGGAACCGTTTCAATCTTTAGCGGAAACATAGATAACACAGCAAAAGGTTCAGGGATTCTTACCGTTCGCGGACAATCTGACATTTCTCAAGCTGTATTGCTTCCCTACAACTTGGATCGAGTAAGCAATACAGATAAAGGCCTCAGCGGTTACACCGGCGATCAAGAAGTTTCTTTCGTTGCCGACGGCTTTTCGGGAACAATCAAGCAACTGGGAAGTGTCGAAGAAGGAGCTGCTTTTGACCATGTCTCGCTTCTGCAGCAAACTTGGGATCGTCAAGACGCTATCTTGACGATTACTGACAGCGCAGCATTTAAGCGCTCATCTCTGGCAAATGGATCTCTGAGTTTTGTTGACGGTGAGGCTGTTGCCAAGGGCGGCACGATAACACTGGTTGAATCCGAAAACAGAATCACTTACCTAGACCCTTCCGAAGCCGCTGAAAAAGATCTGATCAGCACCGCCGGGACTGCAATGGAATACACAGGAAAAGTGAATTTCGGCGATAACGAAATCACATACACCATCCAAGAAGCTAATAGCTCTTCCCAAACTGTGCTTGTCGGCGACAGTCGTCTTGCGGCAGCTGCCTTTGTGAACCAAAGCACAGATCTTCTGGATCGCGTATTTCATGGTTTCACGCTTTCGCGAGAAAAATATGGGTTGATGACTTTTGCAACTGCTGAGGGAACAAAGAGCAACTACGACCTTTCCAATGCGATCAAGATCAATGGGTGGAACTTCCTAGCCGGTTTACGCTCCGTGACTGCAACCGACATCGGCGACTTGACAAGCGCCGTATTTGTTGAATACGGTGAAGGCAACTACCGGACCTCAAACAGCCATTTGGGCTTGAAGTTCCGTACAGACGGCGAAATGCAGTATTTCGGTGCAGGTGTTGCTGTTCGACTCATGTTCCCATCGGAACTCTATGTTGAGGGATCACTGCGTGCAGGCGAACTACAAAGCGACCTCAATCGTGCACTAATGGACGCCGAGGGTAATCATTACGACACCGACACGACTTCCTTGTATGCCGGCATGCACTTGGGTGCGGGATTAATTACCAACCCCATAGCGGAAATGGAACTGGACTCCTACGTCAAATACTTCTTTACGTACACTGATTCGGACAGCTTTACAATCGACAGCTTCAACGAGACCTACTCTTTTGACAATATCACGAGTCACCGTCTTCGTATTGGTACGCGTGCAAGTTGGAATCGATCCAATCTGACCTTCATGCTGGGATTGGCTGGTGAATATGAATTCGATGCCGAAAGCGACATGGTTGCGGCAAATGCACCAGCTCAAACATCAGATCTAGGCGGATTCAGTGCGTTTGCAGAGGCAGGCATGAGCATACGACCGAACATAACTTCCCCATGGCAATTTGATATGCAAGTCCGAGGATGGACAGGACAACGTGACGCTGTCGCCGGCATGGCCACTGTGAACTACTTGTTCTGATAGACCTGACCGGAGCGACCTATACGTCGTTCCGGCAACATCTGCGAACCAAAGGACGTGGTACAAAAGGTACCGGTTCAGAAGGCCGTTACGCATTTATGGAAAACAAAATCAGACCATCTCAAAGCGGCTGACCAACAAGACCGATCTGTTTCACTCTTTCAGGAAAAGAGTCTCAAGGACTTCTAACTTACTTTCCGCGTTTTCAGCTGCCATCTGACCTGCCGCTCTTCCCATCACCACGCACTGCAAAAGTCCCGTGCCGCCGAGTCGGTCCTTGCCCCAGATGCCGCCGACAACTTCACCCGCAGCAAAAAGACCGTCGATCACCGAACCGTCTTCGCGTCTGACGCAGCCGTGCAAATCGGTTTTGAGGCCGCCCAAGGTGGCGTGAATCATGAGTCGTTCTTGCCCCCAGTAAAACGGCGGCTTGTCGATCGTCTGCGTATAGACCGTGCGGCCGAATGAGTCGGGCGTTTGTGCGACAGCATGAGCGTTGTAGTCTCGAATGGTGCGCTCAAGTTCTGAGACCGGCACCTTCATGTCGCGAGCCATCTGGGCAATCGACTCAGAGAGTCTGATGCTCCCCGCGGTGATCTTGGCGCCCACGTTGACGCCTTTGGCCGATTTGGCATCCGTAATCACGTACATGGATCGGCCGGGCAACTGCAAAATGGCCCGGGCAATTTTGCTCGTTGTGGTCGTTTCATCGACAAAACGGCGGCCCTCGTGGTCGACATAGATTTCCGCCCCCTGATAGTCGAGCATGCGCCCGCCCCAATAGCTCAGCAGCACGATGTTTTCCATTCCGATCCAGGCAGCTCCCAGCTCCTTGGCAAGAAAGAGTCCGTCACCCGTTGCCGTGTCTTTGACCAGACCGTGGGGATTGGCCGTGGTGGCAATTTCTAGATCGAGGTTGGCGTTGTAGCGCATACGAAGCGGCAAATTGGCTCCGAAACCTCCGGTTGCCAGCACCACGGACCGACTCTGAAGAATGTATTCCGATTTGGTTTTCTCATCGGCAAGCCGCAGGGTAAGCTTGTCCTCTTCAAAACGATGCAATCCCACAGCCCGCGTCATCAGCCGGGTTTCTATGCCAAGTTCACGAGATCGGGCATGGAGCTGGAAAATGTAGCGTCGTGCCCCCATGTTTCCAAACGCAGTGACGCAGCGCGGATGCATGCCGCCGTATGCTTGGAAGATATTCGTGGAAAACCGAATGCCTTGGCTTTCCAACCAATCGAGTCCAGCCCCTGACTTCTCGGCAATCAGGCGTACGCTCTCTTCGTTGATGTCGCCTCCGGCAATACGCGCGTCTGATACAAACCGATCGACCGAGTCAACAATACCCTGGGCGGCCTGCCGCTTTTCGTCCACAAAGGCTATGGATCCGCTGGCAAGAGCCGAGTGTCCGCCCACCAAAGGAGCCTTGTCGATCATCAAAACCCTTTCGGCACCTGCTTCCTTAGCGGAAATCGCGGCACAATGGCCGGCCAACCCCGTCCCGACAACCACTACATCGTAAATGGACGAGTTCTCCGACGATTCTTCAATCGGCTTCGGCAGACCAAAAACGGTTTGCGGCACAAACTGCAAACCGGCAAGCGCACAAAGTCCCGTAAGACAGTCCCGACGCCTCATGTCTTACGCTCCGTCTTCCGTTTTATCGGCGTTCTCCACAATCACGCCCATACGCTCAAGTGCACGATAGGCTTCAAGCGGACTCTTGACGCCCAATTTTGCAAAAGCGTTGGCGCGGTGCATTTTGACCGTCGGTTCGGCAATGCCGAGTTCCCGAGCGATGACCTTATTTGGGGTATCGAGAGCGGCCCGCATCACGATTTCCTTTTCGCGGGCTGTGAGCTCGTCAAAAAGCGCTCGGTTTTTCGAAGCCTCTTCTTCGCGCTGGGCATCAGCCAAAGAAGCGTCCACCGCTTTTTGCACAACTTCAAGCAAATCGAAAGGTTTGACGGGCTTTTCCAGAAAACTGACGGCACCGCGCTGCATGGCACGCACTGCCATCGGAATGTCGCCGTGACCGGTCAGGAAAATGACCGCAAGCTTGCATCCGCGCTCGACCAGTTCCCGATGCACCTGCATGCCGGTGAGTCCCTCCATACGTACATCAAGAATGATGCAGCCCGGCCGCTTGAGATCGGCTTTTTCCAGAAAAGCTTCGCCGCTTTCGTAACACTCCACTTCCCAACCCCTCGTTTTGAGAAGCATCATCTGGGAGACTCGAAAGAGTTCGTCGTCGTCAACCAGGCGGATCAGAGGAACGTTCGTTGTCATGTCGCTTCCTTCGTTTCGTTGGGTATCGTCGGACTCTCGCTGTTGTCTGCTACCGCTTCAAACGTGACCGTCACCTTGAGCCCGCAGGTATCACCTCGGCGGAAATCGAGTTCAGCGCCGTGGCTGTCGGCGATGCCGCGCACAATCGAAAGTCCCATGCCCAGACCTTCGGGTTTGACGCTTTGCATCATTTTCGTCAGTCGTTCAAGTTCTTCATCGGTAAGCGTCTTGCCGTTGTCCTGTACTTCCACACAAAAGCGCCCATCATCGCCATGTCGAACGGTCACTTTGACATGCACGCGGCCACCTTTTTGCGGCTCAACTTCACTTGCATTGCGGATGAGGTTCAAAACGAGAAGTTCAAGCTCAAGCGAGTCGCCTAGCAACGGCGCCAACTCGACTTCATAGCGTTCCTGAATAACGGCCTTGGCAGGAGAGCTCACGTAAAACGCACGGACGGCACGCTTGGCGATGTCGACCAAATCACACTGTTTGTGCGCGTGTTTCTGCTTTTTGGCGTAGCTGCGCACGCGTCCGACGATTCCCGCAATGCGCTGCGCTTCGCTTTCAATGCCGTCGAGGGCCACGCGGATGTTTGCGTCGCGACGAGACTCATCGCTTAAAAGAAGATCCAAAATGGCCTTGAAGTTGCAGATGGCGCCCACGGGCGAATTGATTTCATGCGCGATCATTCCGGACATCTGATTGACGATGTTGCGGCGCTCCAAGTGTCCCAGACGACGTCGGTGTTCTCGCGCTTCGACTTCCATACGACGCTGTTGCTCAAGTGTTTCGGAAAGCTCTCGCGTACGACGACGCACCAGAATCTGCAAAAGAGCGCCATAGAACACAAGCGACAACAGGATCGCTCCGACGGCCCAGAAAGCAACCGTGTGGCGTGCGTAAAGCGCCTTGAGGCTGAAGTCTCTCAAATAGCTGTAGGGACCGGCTTTCAAGTCCCTGAAAAGCCCATCGACGTTGGCGTGCGAGACGTAGGAGAGCCACTCGTACGGCGCGTCGGTCTTCTGTGACATCAATGCCACTGTCACGTCGCGCGCCATTTTTTCGGGCGTCCAAGAAAAGCCCACGAGACTCAGGTCCGGATAGAGATCGGTCGAGCGCTTACAGGCCAAGGCTTCGTCGCTTTTGTCGTGCAGCACTTTGAGCTGATCGGTCGCCACAAGCCCGTCTTTTTCAAGCGCTTCAAGCATACAGGTCGGAAGAACTGCCACATCGGCCTTGCCACCCCAAAGCGACGCGAGAATCTCCGGGTAATACTCAAAAAGAAATTCGCTCTTGCCGAAGAATTCGTCCGGATCGTAACCGGCTTTCTGCACTTCTCCGAGCGCGGCGAGCCACCCCGGTACAGAATCGGGCAGTCCGGCCGCAACCGTCTTGCTTTTCAAGTCCCCGATGTCTTGAAGATCGTCTCGGCTCTTGAGCGTCACCAACACGGAACCGACGCTCCTGCGTGCTTCTTTTGCCGATGCGCTTTTGCGTGTGGCGATGCGATACGACTCAATGCCTTCTCGGCGCCAGACGGCATCGGCACCAGCCGGCGCAAACATGAAGTCGGGCTTGACGATATTGAGTTGCGCATTGCCGTCGGCCGACAGAATCACACGCAGTCGAAACTCGGTCCCCGGCATAGCTCGGCTCAGCTGCTCGATCGTCGAGATCATCATCGGGCGCTCACGGCCCAAGTCGGCTGTGTCGGGAACGCCGATCGTCACCACCGGATGCATACCGCCTTCGGCGGGAACTGCCCAAGACTCCCCTTTTCCGATCGGCACGGGCGTTGTTGTGGACAAAGACGCCGACGACAAGACATCAACGTTGTCGAGAAGCAGTGCCGGAGTCTGCGACGTCACGGCCGAAGAGTCCGCTGTCGTCGGGGCATCTGCAGAAAAAGCCGGGGCAAAAGCGATGCACCCCGCGGCCACACATGTCAAAGCCAGCCGACCGAACGAACCAATATCGTCGGTCTTGCGCTTGCTGGCGGCATTTGTGCGGTGAAACAGCGGCACGACTTTTTCCTTGCTGGTTTGCGGTGCGTAAATGTGATTGAGGAATTCTTGCAAAAAATCCGTGCCGGGTGGTGAACCGCAGCACGGATCTTCCTATCGCTTAAAGAGCAATTACTCTTCGAATGTGCCCTTCACGATGATTTCACCGTCCTTCATCATCTGGCGGCCCTTGGCAAAGACATGAACCAGATTCATGTTTTCATCAAAGAGGTTGAGGTCAGCGCAGTTGCCGGCCTTCACCACGCCCTTGCCGGGCAGCTGCAGAGCCTTGGCGACGTTGCTCGTGATCACGGAAAGAGCCGTGGTCATCGGCACGCCGAGCTCGCCGATCAGGCGCTTGACTTCCTTGAGGTTGCAGGCAACGCCGCCCACGCCCAAGCCGATCATTTCGCCCTTGTCGTTGAAGCGCGGCACGGAACCGTGTCCGTCGGAACTCATCGTGATGTGGTCGGCTGCCACTCCGGCTTCCAGTACAGACTTCACGCCGTGAGCAGGCGTGCCGACCGCGCAGGAGCCGCCCGTGGTGATGTCGACGTAGCCGCCGGCAAGACCGAATTCGATGGCGCCCTTGAAGACATCGGGGTGACGCGCGCAGTGCGTCGGACGGATGTGCTGAATCGGCATGCCGCGCTTGACGCACTCAAGCAACATATCGAAGGGACCGACGATGTTGCCGAGATGGATGTGCAGCACACCGAGCTTGCCCGCCACCATAGCGCCCACGCGGATCTGCGTGAGAAGACGCATCACTTCTTCCTGCGTGGGGAAGCTCGAGCGATGGTCGCCCATGGCGATCTTGACGCCCAACACTTCCGGAACGAAATACAGGTCGTCACGCACGCAGCTCGTGAGCGTCGTCGGAGGATAGGCATAGTTGCTCGTGTACATCCAAGCCGAAACGCCTTCGGCCTGAAGGGCTCGAACCTTGCCGAGCAGATTGGGCATGGAACGGCTCGAACCGTCGGTACCCGACACGCCCACCACGCTGGTGGTGCCGCAGGCGATCAGCTCGGACAAAACCAATTCCGGCGTACGCGTCTTGGGGCCGCCTTCACCGCCGCCGCCCGTCACGTGGATGTGCTGATCGATAAAGCCCGGCGTAAGAATCAAACCCTTGGCGTCGATCGTTTCGAGTTCGGGCAGTGTTGCCGTCAGGTCCTTGCCGACGGCCACGACCTGTTTGCCGACGGTCAGAACGTCGCAAATGCCGAGGTCTTCAGGCGCATAAACGTGCGCACCTTTGATAAGCAATGCCATTTGTTTCTCTCCTAGCGTATTAGAGGAAGATTTGAGCAGCGATGACGTTGACGATCATACCCAGGACCATCACAGGAATCGTGCGACGGATGAGTTCAATGGGCGTCAAGCCTGCAATACCGGACACAGCGATGATGACGCCGGAAATCGGGCTCATCGGACGAGCCAGACTGGCGGCAAGCTGCACGGGCACAACCAGAGCCATCGTGTTGTAGCCAACGCTCGCAGCGGCTTCGGGAAGCAGCGGCGAGAAGGCAAAGAAAGCAGAGTTGCCCGAGCCCGTTACGATCGTGGCGATGGCCATGATGCCCATCATCACGAAGAGCATGAGGTACAGACCGACGTCCTGCTGGGCGGCAGCCATCTGAATCATCGTGGAGATGCCGCCGATCTTGGTGAGACCGAAAGCGAAGAGTTCAGCGCAGATGATGAGCGAAACGGTCGAAGTAAAGACCTTGCCCATGCCTTCAAAGAAGGCCTGGAAGCTCTTGCAAACGTCCTTGAAGGCACGGCGAGTGACGAGATCGACCAGGAAGGCGATCAGAATCGAAACCACAATGGCTGTCACCAGACCGAGTTTGATGCCGTTGTAGACCATCGGCGAGAAGATGATCAGCAGGAACAAGGGCAGAATCGGCAGAATGGCGTAGTGAGCGGGACCGGCGTCGGCAAAGGCATCCTTGGTTTCGCCGGCAACGGTGCTCGTGTCATCCTTGATGCCCTTGGCTGCCTCACGGCGGTCAAACCAACGTTGCACCAAAGCGTGCCCCACAGCCACAGCAATAATGATGCAGATGGCAACCGGGATCTGGCCGGTCACAAAGTACGTCACAACGTCGGTATTGACAAGGTCGGCGGCGCGCATGGCGTTGGACGAGCTCGGGCCCAAGTCCAGACAGCAGGTCGAACCGATCACGGCGGCGGCAGCGGCGCGGCGAACACCCAACTGAACGAGCAGCGGATAGACCGAAGCCATCAGCAACAGACCGAGACCGACGGCGGAATTAATGAAAAGCGCCATGCACTGGCCCACAACATAGGTCAGACCAAGCAGCACGTACGGCGAATGAATGGCCGAAAGCGGACGCACGCAAAGCTTCACGAGAGCCGTAGAGGCGCCGATCTTGTTCATGTAGAACGAGAACCCGCCGATGGCCATGATGTTGAGGCCGAGACCGCCGATACGGCTCTTGGTGAGATCGGTGAAGGCCTGAGCGAGATCAAAGCCGAGGAAGTTGGTGGCGGTCTTGGCAGAAACCGGCGGGTTGCCCATGAAGGCACCGATCAACAGCAAGACGAGAGCCAACACCAAAAGAATGACAGGCGGATAGTAGTTTTTGATAACGAAGTACGCGAGCAGTACGACTGCCAGCAGCGTAACGACGACGCCAAACATAGCACTTCTCCTTTTTGTGGTTAGATGTTGCGTTTGACTCCTGGGGCGACGGTCTGTGCCGTCTTCACGAAAGTCAGTCTAAGAATTTTAGTAGTGCCTTGCCTGCTTTAGCAGGGGCGAAATTCGCCACCCCACCCCGTCAGCGGGCTTTTCCCTGTAAAGACGGCATCAATTTTTGACGTAACCCAAGGCAGCGCAATTTTCGTTTTGTAGCCCTGTCGGCGCAAGCAGCAAGCAAGCGGTGCCGCAATATTTGTGTGTTTTCTTTTCCTGCGGGCTCGCAACGTGTCGGCCGCCTCTAAAATGCGTGGGACTTATCCTCTTTAATCCGAAGGAAACCGCATGTCTTCTGCGCTTGCTTACCCCCTGCGTCTGCCCGGCTGGAAACTGGCCGTACACCTCGGCCTGTCGATCAAAACCGAAGTATTGGTGGCGTTTGACAAAGATGCACAGAAGTTTGCGGCCCGCTGCTACGACTTCGATCGGGAAAAACCGATTTGTGCCGAGGGACCGGACGTGCCATCCCTACAAACCGCGCTAGATGAACAATTTCATGCTGCGCTCAAAAAAGCGTTTCCCAAGGAGCCCCTGATGCAACCGCACTTGCTGGTGACGCTCTCTCTCATGCCGAAGTTGCCCGATGCGACGGCTTCGCGCACAGAAGAAGTTCCGATGTTGCCGCGCTGCTGCTCGGCCCGAGCTGTTATGAGAAACGAAGACTGACCGGCGCTTCAACCGAGACGGAGTTCTTTCTCTGCCCAAACGCGTTAGCAGTTTTGCCGCAATGTTGTACATGAATTTTCGTGCCGCTTAGCAATTTTCACCGGCATTGCTATGATGCGCCAAATTACAACATCCGCTGTCACTAAAAGGCGGCTCATTCATTTCGGTTCTGTTTCCCGAAATCGGTGCTTATCATGCTGGACTCCGTCAGCTTCAAGTATTTTCTCGGCGCACTTATTTCGCTGGTCGTCATCACCAATCCGCTTTCCAAAATTCCGCTCTTTATGAGTCTTGCGGCGGGCATGACGCATGAACAACGCAAGCAACAGGCCAATCTTGCCGCTATCTACTCGTTCGCGGTGATGTTCGTGAGCCTCATCGGCGGCAATCTGATCCTTTCCTTTTTCGGCATCAGTTTCGGCGCCATGCGCGTTGCGGGCGGCTTTGTGATCGCAATCATCGGCACACAAATGCTGTTCGGAGGCCAAGGTCCGAACAATGCCCCGGCGGTTCAGCGCGGTAAGGAGGACTATTCATTCTTCCCGCTGGCAATGCCCGGCATCGCCGGACCGGGCACCATCGCCGTCGTCATCGGCTACTCCACAAAAATTGCGGAAGCTCCCGAATTTGCCTCCATGGCAGAAACTTTCCTGCTCACCACGTTGGCCATTCTGGTCACGAGCATCATCGCCTGGGTCACGCTGCGCTCAAGCGAATTCTGTGCAACCCGTATGGGTCCCTCGGGCATGGCTGTCTTTAGCAAACTCATCGGCTTTTTCTTGATCTGCATCGGCGTACAGTTCATGGGGTCCGGCGCCAGAGCGTTCATTGCCGGCGGCTAGTAAGCTTCCTTCTTTCGGTGCTCAAGAAAAACATTGCATCGTCTGGCAGAAAGTTCTGCCCAGCCGGAAGAAACTCCGAGCCGCCTTGATCGCTACTGATCGTGCGACTCGGAGTCCAAAATCAGAGGTTCTAACGCGGTTTAGGCCTTGTCCAGATCCACGATCTCGTAGTTTTCGCTTCCCAGCCCGATTTCACGCATGGCCGAGAGCTGGCGCAAACCATGACGCGTTTCGATGCGTTCACGCAACGGCGCGCTCGCCTCTCCCAGATCGTAGACGGCATCCACGGAGGCCTGTTCCACCGCGAGCAGATCCAGCGAAGCAAATATCCCGATGTCAGGCACTCGAGGCGGTTCGGCTGACGTTCCTGCGCAGTCACAATCCACGCTCATGCGGCGCAGAACATTGACGTAACAGACGTGTCCCTTGAAGTGGTCGGTGATGCCTTTGGTGGCATCGACCATGTTTTCCATGAATTCACGGCCGGTAATACCCCACTGCTGACCGGTAGCTCCGGCATGCAACTGTTTCTTACCGGTATGTGCATCGGCGCAGCCGATGGAAATGTTCTTGTTCGAGCCACCGAAGCCACCCATCGTGTGTCCCTTGAAGTGCGTAAGCGTCAGGAGACTGTCATACTTCAGCAAACCCTTGCCCACACTGATTTCCTTGATGTGCTTGGCGCCTTTGACCGGAATCATCGCGGTGCCGTCGGCATCCATGATGTCCACGGGCGCAAACGTCCAGTCGTTGACCTTGAGCGTGTCAAGGTGCTTGGCCGTCGTATCGCGATCCCCCGGATAATAAGTGTTGGTCTCGACGATCGTGGCGTTCTTGATGTCGTTTGCAAGAAGCTCTTTAACCCACTCGCGCGGCAGGATGTTGGGGCCTCCCTTTTCGCCTGTGTGCAGCTTCACAGCCACCTTGCCGGTGAGAACGGTAGAAACCTTGGCAACGATCTTGCGCAAGCCGTCAGCTGACAAATCACGAGTGAAATAGACCACCGACTTCGGCCCCGTGCGCTTGGCAAGCGGAACGTTCACAACGCTGCCATCGTCAACCTTGGCAACCGCACGTACCGCCTTGCCGGTCTTTTCCGGTGCGGCCGAAGCAATCGGCAATCCGGCTGCGACTCCTGCGGCCATCGCGCCGCCGATCAATACTCTGCGCTTCATTTTTTTCCTCCAGTCGACAAAATGCCGTTGAAGTTATTTTCGGCTGTTTCGCATCAATCGGAATGCAGAAAAATCTCAATAGCTTGCGCATTTAGATCAAGCATCAATGCAAGGTTTGCAAAGCCAATCGCAAGCTTGCCGACATTAATTGCCCGATCAATTTCAACTTTTTTGACTTCGATCGGATACGGTAACGAAAAAGTCGTAGTCCGATACCCGGTGTTTGTTGTTAGTCTTTGCGCGCTTGTTGTGAATGCAAAAAAACACAAGGGAGTCACGACACATGAAAAAGACCATCGCGGCCGTTGTCTGCGCCGCTGCCGCCGCCCTCTCGGTTCAGGCTCACGCCGAAGATGCCAAGGTGCTTCGCATGGCCTGCGAGAGCACTTACGCGCCGTTTGTCTTCTTTGACAGCGAAACGGGCAAACTCAAAGGCTTTGAAATTGACCTGCTCGAGTACGTGGCAAAAGAAATGGGCCGCAAGCTTGAAGTGACCAACATGGGCTTTGACGCCATCATTCCGTCGATGCTCACGGGCATCACCGATGTCGGCGCCTCTGCTTTCACGATCACTCCGGAACGGGCCAAGCGCGTTTTGTTCTCCAAGCCCTACTACATCTCCGGCCTGTCGATTCTCGTGCGCGCCGAAGACAAGGATAAGATCAAGAGCGTCAAGGACATTGAAAACTGCACGATCTGTGCTCAGATCGGCACGTCGGGTTCCATGCGAGCCGCCAAAGTCCCGGGCGCGAAGGTTCGCAACTTCAACACAATCAACGACGCTTATCTCGAGCTCGGCAACAAGGGCTGCAAAGCCGTGATCACCGATCGCCCCGTGACGGCATACTTCCTTGCCGCTCGCCCCGAGACCGCCAAGAGCTACTATCACCTGCCGACTGTTCTCAACAGCGAATCCTTCGGTTTCCCCGTGAGCAAGAATAAGCCTGAGTTGATGAAGGCCATTGACGCGGCCATCGACAAGGCGCGCACCAGCGGCGAATTCACCAAGATGTACGTGAAGTGGTTCGGCGAAGAACCGCCCAAGGAACTGCTGAAATAAATCGGTAACAATCTTCAGACCGTCGAATTTCCGTTCCCGCGGCCGACACCGACCCGTTCGAACAAAAGCCGGCATTCCGCTCGGACTGCCGGCATTTTGATATGTGGAATCCGTTTGATCACTCCACAGCGCTGCGCACACCCGCGCGAGCGCAGTACGGTGCGTCCTCGCCTCTCGCAGGTTCCGTCATGAACTGCGTGTTCCATGCTCGGAAGTGCTCGCAGAGCATGTCAATGAAGGTTTGCGCAGCTCGGCTCAGATAACGATCCTTCATCCAGGCAACGACCACGCGATTCATCGGCATCACGTGCTGAATCGACAGAAACTGAACGGTCGTCTCCGGCATACGACGCGCGATCACATCGGGCACGACACCGAAACCGAGTCCCTGCCGTACAAGTTCCATCACGGTAGTGATCGATTCGGTCTCAAGCAGAATGTCCGGTTCAAGCCCGTGTTTGTGACAGACGTCCAGAAAAAGGTCGTGGAACTTGATGCCGCGATCAAGCAAAATGAAACGCTCGTCAGCTGCAGCTTCAAAATCAAAGACCGGGCGATCGCAAAAGGTGTGACCTGTCGAAAGCCGGCTGGCGTCGACCTGCGGCGGCACGGCAACGACGACCTGTTCATCAGCAACGGTGCGGTAGAGCATTTTCTCGGAAAGACATGACTCAAGCGTCACCGAAAAGTCAAAGTCTCCGCGCTCGAGCCGATTCGAACAGGCACCCGGAGGCACCTCGCACAGATGTACGCGAACGGCGGGATACCGAGACACAAACTCTCTGAGCGTTTCGGGCAGCATTGTCACCGATCGACAGGCATTTGCGCCGATCGTAATGCTACCGCCCTCAAGACGATTCAAATCCTCAAAATAACGCCTTCTGTTTTCCCGCAGGGCCTCGATTTGAGCTTCAACTTCAATCCACTTGACGCCTTCTGACGTGAGTTTCAATGGTTTTGCAGCCCGATCAACCAGTTTGACTCCGCACTGTTTTTCCAATCGAGCGATCAAAATCGAAAGTCCCGGCTGCGTCATGCCCAGTCGCTGAGCCGCTGCCGAAAACGCTCCCTCCTCGCTTAAGACCCGCACGCATTCATAATCAGACAATCTCATAAAAAATCATTATGGAAAATAAATAATTCTCATTATAAACGAATAGATTGGCACTCTGGTTTATATACTAGTCTC
>OOCB01000139.1_pt1 | contig 117101 bp, 95 predicted proteins | sample 1671351 | NCBI WGS metagenome assembly OOCB01 (sample SAMN06348148, study PRJEB24527) | human gut metagenome | biome: human gut; feature: ankylosing spondylitis patient; material: feces | host: Homo sapiens | place: China | collected 2015-10 | reverse complement strand
AATCAAACATTTTGAATATCAAACTATTTGAAATTAAAAACTACTGCCGGAACAAATGGTCCTGTTTCGCGGGCATGAGGCCGCGGAAGAGTGCCGAAAAAGGTTCTGAGTGGATGAAATGGCAGGATTTTAAAGATGATGACAGCCAGAATCGCTGGTATCGGCGCGTATGTGCCGGAGAATATTATTACGAACGACGATCTCGCGAAGATCGTGGACACGAATGATGAGTGGATCCGGACGCGGACCGGAATCCGGGAACGCCGGATCTCCTCCGGAGAGGGAACGCGCCATCTGGCGGCGAAGGCGGCTGAGCGGGCGCTTGCGGCAGCAGGAGTTGCCCCGGAAGAGCTGGATATCATCATTCTCGGGACTTCGTCCCCGGACCGGAATTATCCCAGCGATGCCTGCAGTGTTCAGGCGGCCATTGGGGCAGTGAATGCAGTTGCCTTCGATATCTCGGCGGCATGCGCGGGATTTATTTTCGCCATGAATATCGTGGAAGGATTTTTTAAAGCCGGAATTTACAAGACGGCGCTGATCATCGGGGCGGAAACCCTCAGCAAAGTGACAGACTGGAGTGACCGCGGCACCTGCGTCCTTTTTGGAGACGGAGCAGGGGCAGCCGTTTTAAAAGCGGAAGAGAACGGAATCATCGACATGATGATGGGGGCGGACGGAACGAAGGGTGATGTCCTCGCCTGCACGTCCAGAACCGTTGGGAACTTCCTCACAGGGACAAAGCCGGAGCTCGGGTTCATGACCATGGACGGACAGGAGGTCTTCAAGTTCGCGGTGCGGAAGGTGCCGGAGAGCGTCTTGGAGCTTCTTAACCGGACAGGGACAAAAAAGGAAGACATTAAATATTATGTTCTTCATCAGGCGAATGAGCGGATCATTGAGGCAGCGGCGAGACGCCTGAAGGAGCCGATGGAGAAATTCCCGATGACGATCAGTCAGTTTGGAAATACATCAACGGCATCGATTCCGTTACTGTTAGACGATATGATCCGGAAAGATATGCTGAAGAGAGGCGACAAGATCATCATGTCAGGCTTCGGAGCCGGAATGACCTGGGGTGCAGTGCTCATGGAGTGGTAGATCTCTGATTCATCCGGAAAGCAGGAGAAGTTATCTACATAATAAGAAATAATTTTAAAAAAACAAAAAAATGCAAAAACCCATAAAATACAAATAATAAGAACATTTAAAGGAGATCAAATCATGTTAGAAAAAATGAAAGAAATCATCGCAGAGCAGTTAAGCACAGACGCAGACAGCATCACAGAGGCAACCTCCTTCAAGGATGACCTTGGAGCAGATTCCCTTGACTTATTTGAGCTTGTTATGGCTCTTGAGGATGAGTATTCCGTAGAGATCCCGGCTGAGGACCTTCAGAATCTCGCAACGGTCGGCGATGTTATGAAGTACTTAAAAGATAAAGGTGTTGAGGAATAATCAAACCGAATAAACCAGAGTAAAAACGCGTCTATGACGCGTTTTACTGATATAAAGATAATTCCGGGCAATACCCGACAGATAGATTTCAGGAAGTGAGAGCAATAAAAATGAAGACAAGAATTACAGAAATGCTGGGAATCGAATATCCGATTATTCAGGGCGGTATGGCCTGGGTCGCTGAGCATCATCTTGCTGCCGCTGTTTCCGAGGCAGGTGGTCTTGGCCTCATCGGCGGCGCAAACGCGCCGGGAGAGGTTGTCCGTGAAGAGATCCGTAAGGCGAAAGCACTGACAAAGAAGCCGTTTGGCGTTAATGTGATGCTAATGAGCCCGTATGCGGATGATGTGGCGAAGGTGGTTGTTGAAGAGGGCGTGAAGGTCGTTACGACAGGAGCCGGAAATCCTGCAAAGTACATGAAGATGTGGAAGGAAGCAGGGATCATCGTGATACCGGTCGTTGCTTCTGTGGCTCTTGCGAAGCTTATGGAGCGCGGCGGCGCTGATGCTGTCGTTGCAGAGGGAACCGAATCCGGCGGACATATCGGTGAGGCGACCACCATGACTCTCGTTCCGCAGGTCGTTGATGCGGTATCCATCCCGGTCATTGCAGCAGGCGGCATCGGTGATGGAAGAGGAATTGCGGCGGCTTTCATGCTGGGCGCTGAGGCAGTCCAGATGGGAACAAGATTTGTTGTCGCAAAGGAATCCATCGTTCATGAAAATTATAAGCAGAGAATCATTAAAGCAAAGGACATCGATTCTGCGGTAACAGGAAGAACCCACGGACATCCGGTCCGCTGCCTGAGAAACCAGATGACAAGAGAGTATAACCGACTTGAGGCAGAAGGAAAATCCTTTGAGGAGCTTGAGTATCTGACACTTGGAACCCTCAGAAAAGCCGTTCAGGAAGGCGATACCACAAACGGGACTGTCATGGCAGGTCAGATCGCAGGTCTTGTAACGAAAGAGCAGACATGCAAGGAAATGATCGATGAGATGATGGAGCAGGCAGATAAGCTGCTTGGCGGATGTCAGAAGTAAGGAGAATCATGGGAAAGACAGCATTTATTTTTCCGGGACAGGGCGCGCAGGTATGCGGCATGGGCCAGGATTTTTATGAAAATTCGGAGACTGCAAAGGCAGTATTTGACCGTGCGACGGAGCTTTTAGGTTTTTCCGTTCCGGAGTTATGCTTTGAGAAAAATGACCGTCTGGACATCACGGAGTATACGCAGGCGGCAATGGTGACCACTAGCGTTGCCATGATGAAGGTGATGGAGGAGCGCGGCATCCATGCGGATGTGGCGGCTGGTTTAAGCCTTGGCGAGTACTGTGCACTGGTGGCAGCTGGCGTTATGACGGCGGATGACGCGATCCGCACAGTCCGGGAGAGAGGAATTCTCATGCAGGAGGCAGTTCCGGCTGGAGTCGGCGGAATGAGCGCTGTTCTCGGCATGACGGCAGATGAGATCAATGCCGTTGTGGACGAGATTCCGAATGTGCAGGTCGCAAACTACAACTGCCCGGGTCAGATCGTGATCTCCGGTCTCAAGGAGGCGGTGGAGACCGCGGCGGTGAAGTTAAAAGAGGCAGGTGCAAGACGTGTGATCCCGCTTAATGTCAGTGGACCGTTCCACTCCTATCTTTTAGAGGAAGCCGGGGAGAAGCTTGGAAGGTTTCTGGAGAATATTCCGGTATCTGAGCCGGTGATCCCGTATGTGGCGAACGTGACAGCTGCTTATGTGACAAAGGCAGAGGACGTAAAGCCGCTTTTGACACGTCAGGTATCTTCTTCTGTCAGATGGCAGCAGAGCGTGGAGACCATGCTGGCGGACGGTGTTGACCGGTTTATCGAGATCGGACCGGGAAAGACGTTAGCTGGATTTATCAGAAAGATCAACAGGGAAGCGACGGTCATCAACATTGAGAAATTTGAGGATCTGGAGAAGCTGAACTAAGTGATCGAAAGAGAAAATTGTTCGAGAAATCTGCACAATAATAATTCTTGAGCGTTGAGGAAATGTCTTATGACAAAACATAATTCAAAAATTGAATTAAATTGCACGAAAGAAAAGACAAAAAGAACAATTTAAAATTAGTAAATAATGTCGTCAGAGACAAAAATCTGGCGGCTGACTGATAGAAACACGGAGGGAAACATGAATTTAACAGGGAAGGTTACTCTTGTGACAGGCGCAAGCCGCGGAATCGGCCGTCAGATCGCTCTGACACTGGCTGGATACGGTGCGACCGTCATTGTCAATTATAACGGTTCTGCGGCAAAGGCAGAGGAAGTCGTAAATGAGATCACTGCAAACGGCGGAACGGCCGAGAGTATGCAGTGCAGCATCAGTGATTTTGAAAAATCCAAAGAAATGATCGATGGGATCGTAAAAAAATACGGTCGTCTCGACATTCTGGTGAATAATGCCGGAATCACGAAAGACAACCTGATCATGAAGATGTCCGAGGACGATTTTGACGCAGTTATCGCCACAAACTTAAAGGGTGCGTTCAACTGTATCAAGCATGTTTCCCGCCAGATGTTAAAACAGAGAGGCGGACGGATCATCAATATCTCTTCCGTTTCCGGAGTGATGGGAAATGCAGGTCAGGCAAACTACTGTGCCTCCAAGGCGGGCATCATCGGACTCACCAAATCTGTTGCAAGAGAGCTTGGAAGCCGTGGGATCACAGCAAACGCAGTTGCTCCGGGATTTATCCGTACAGAGATGACGGATGTGCTGCCGGAGGACGTAAAGAAAGCCATGGGAGAGCAGATCCCGTTAAAGCGTTTCGGTGAGACAAAGGACATTGCGGAGGCAGTCGCGTTCCTCGCATCGGATGAGGCCGCTTATATCACCGGACAGGTCCTTCAGGTGGACGGCGGCATGGCGATGTAAAGCGTGTAAAAGACAGTTGGAAAAAGCGCCTGTTCCGGCCACACAGCCGGACAGCGGATGTTTCGGTTATCATCTGCGGGGGGCGTGGCTGATAACATATTTAGAACAGGAGAACGAAAAGCATGAGAAGAGTTGTAGTAACAGGAATGGGCGCGATCACCCCGATCGGAAACGATGTTGAGACATTCTGGAATGGTCTGAAGGAGAAAAAACTCGGATTCGGACCGATCACATATTTTGATACCACAGACTATAAGGCAAAACTTGCAGCGGAAGTAAAGGACTTTGAGCCGAAGGACTACATGGATCCGAAGGCGGCAAGAAGAATGGAGCGCTTCGCACAGTTTGCAGTAGCGGCATCCCGTCAGGCGATTGAGGATTCCGGTCTTGATATGACGAAGGAAGATCCGTTCCGTGTCGGTGTCTGCGTGAGTTCCGGTATCGGAAGCTTACAGATCATCGAGAAGGAATATAAGAAGCTTCTGGAAAAAGGACCGAACCGCGTAAACCCGCTTCTGGTGCCGCTCATGATCAGCAACATGGCTGCAGGAAACGTGTCCATCCAGTTTGGCTTAAAGGGAAAAAATATCAACGTCGTGACAGCATGTGCGTCCGGCACAAACTCCATCGGTGAGGCGATGCGCGCGATCCAGCATGGTGAGGCGGAAGCCATGGTAGCAGGCGGAAGCGAGAGCTGCATCACACCGTTAGGCGTTGCGGGATTCTCCGGACTTACCGCTCTTTCCACCTCCGAGGATCCGGAGCGCGCCTCCATTCCGTTCGATCTTGAGAGAAACGGTTTCGTCATGGGCGAGGGCGCAGGTGTTGTTGTCTTAGAGGAATTAGAGCATGCAAAAGCCCGTGGAGCAAAGATCTATGCAGAGTTAGCCGGATACGGCGCGACAGGCGATGCTTATCACATTACTTCTCCGGCGGAGGACGGAAGCGGTGCCGCAAAGGCAATGGAATACGCAATCGCTGACGCGGGAATGAAGCCGGAGGACATCGATTACATCAATGCCCACGGAACAGCGACCCACCACAACGATTTATTCGAGACAAAAGCCATCAAGCTTGCACTTGGTGACCATGCATATAAAGTAAAGATCAACTCCACAAAATCCATGATCGGCCACCTCTTAGGCGCTGCCGGCGGCGTTGAGTTCATCGATTGTGTAAAATCCATCGAGGACGGCTTCGTTCATGCCACAGCAGGCTTAAAAGTAGACGATCCGGAATGCGATCTTGACTACACAAAGGGCGACGGCGTTTCCATGGAAGTAAAGACAGTCTTAACGAACTCTCTGGGATTCGGCGGACACAACGCGTGCCTGCTTGTCAGAAAGTTTGAGGAGTAAGGAGAACGGCAATGGAAGTAAAAGAGATCATTGAGTTAATGAAAGCAATGTCGGACAACGGCATGACCGGCTTCGAGCTGGAAGAAGGCGACTGGAAGCTGACGATGAAGAGAGAAAAAAAGATCGTTGCGGCGGCTCAGACTCCGGTCATCGTGCAGGGCGCAGGCCAGGGAACACTGCTCCAGACGGCTGATGTGACAGCTGTAGAGTCTGTCTCCGGAGACAAGGAAGAGAAGAAAGTTTCCGGGATCTCTGAGAAAGTGATCACCTGCCCGCTCGTTGGAACCTTCTACTCTTCCCCGGCTCCGGATGCTGAGGATTATGTAAAAGTCGGAGATACCGTGAAAAAAGGTCAGGTCATCGGGATCGTGGAAGCCATGAAGCTGATGAACGAGATCGAGAGTGAGTACGACGGGATCGTGGAGGAAATCCTCGTGAAGAATGAGGAGACCGTCGAGTATGGTCAGCCGTTATTCCGGATCCGGTAGGCGCTGGCATTCGGCATAGCTGAACGGTAATAAATGTTTCAGGCAGATGGTCTGATCCAGCCGGAAGAAAACACCGGTTCAGATCATTTGCGACAGGAGGAAAAATGTTAGGAATCAAGGAAATTCAGGAGATCATTCCGCACAGACATCCGTTTCTTCTCGTGGACTGCGTCGAGGAGCTGGAACCGGGCGTGAGAGCGGTCGGATATAAATCTGTAACATATAACGAGCCGTATTTTGCCGGCCATTTCCCGCAGGAGCCGGTCATGCCGGGCGTCCTGATCGTTGAGGCGCTGGCGCAGACCGGAGCGGTCGCGATCCTCTCCGTTGAGGCAAACAAAGGAAAGACTGCATATTTCGGCGCGATGAACAATGTCAAATTCAAGAAAAAGGTCGTTCCGGGCGACAAACTCCGCCTGGAATGCGAGATCATCAAGCAGAAAGGACCGGTCGGCGTTGGAAAGGCGGTCGCTACCGTTGACGGAAAAGTTGCGGTATCTGCAGAACTCACATTTATGATCGGTTAGGCTGGTGGAGAAGATGTTTCAGAAGATTTTAATCGCAAACCGCGGCGAGATCGCCGTTCGGATCATCCGGGCATGCAGAGAGATGGGGATCAAGACGGTCGCTGTCTACTCTGAGGCAGACCGGGATGCTCTCCACACACTTCTCGCGGACGAGGCGATCTGTATCGGACCGGCTCCGTCCACAGAGAGCTATCTCGATATGGAGCGCATCCTGACTGCATGCGTGGTCATGAAGGCGGATGCCATCCACCCGGGATTCGGATTTTTATCTGAGAACGCCCGCTTCGCAGAACTCTGCGAAAAGTGCAATATCCGCTTTATCGGCCCATCTGCCGAGATCATCAACAAGATGGGAAATAAATCTGAGGCGAGAAAGACCATGATGGCGGCCGGCGTTCCGGTCGTTCCGGGAAGCAAAGAGCCGGTCTACACCGTGGAAGAAGGTCTTAAGACCGCAAAAGAAGTCGGTTTCCCGGTCATGATCAAGGCGTCCAGCGGCGGCGGCGGAAAAGGAATGCGCGTCTCAAGATCAGAGGAAGATTTCGAGTCCAATTTCTTAAACGCCCAGATGGAGTCAGTCAAAGGATTTTCCGACAATACCATGTACATCGAGCGGTTTGTGGAGAATCCGCGCCATATCGAATTCCAGATCCTGGGTGACCGATACGGAAATGTCGTCCATCTCGGCGAGCGCGACTGCTCGATCCAGAGAAGACACCAGAAAGTCCTTGAAGAGTCCCCGTCCGCGGCGATCTCCGATGAACTCCGCCAAAAGATGGGGGAGACGGCGGTCCGGGCGGCGAAAGCAGTCGGATATGAGAATGCGGGAACCATCGAGTTCCTTTTGGATAAACAGAAAAATTTCTATTTCATGGAAATGAACACGAGGATCCAGGTGGAACACCCGGTAACGGAGTCTGTCACCGATATGGATCTCATCAAGGAGCAGATCAGGATCGCCTCCGGTGAGCCGCTCTCTGTGTGTCAGGAAGATATCAGGATCTCCGGGCATGCGATCGAGTGCAGGATCAACGCGGAGAATCCGGAGAAGAACTTTATGCCGTGCCCGGGCATGATCACAGACATTCATCTTCCGGGCGGACGCGGAGTCCGTGTCGATACGGCTGTTTACAATAATTACCGGATCCCGCCGAACTATGACTCCATGATCTTAAAGCTGATCGTCCGCGACAAGGACCGCGCGTCTGCGATCGCGAAGATGCGCAGCGCACTCGGAGAGCTTGTCATCGAGGGGATCAACACAAATCTGGATTTCCAGTATGACATCATCAGTGATCCGGATTTTCAGGCGGGCGAGGTGGATACAAACTTTATCCCGTCCCATTTTCCGGAGTATTGTAAAGAATAAAAATTGTGTTTCCATAGACTGGAAAGGAGCTTTTTTGTATGTTAAGGGATATGTTTAAGAAAACATATACAAAGATCGATATGAGATACCGCGCGGAAGAAAAGGAATCTGCGAAAGCGGAGCAGGAAGACGCACCGGTAATTCCTGCCGGTCTGTGGAAAAAATGTAATAAGTGCGGAAAACCGATCTATACGGATGATGTCCGCGCGAACTTTTATATCTGTCCGAAATGCGGCGGATATTTCCGTGTCCATGCGTACCGCAGGATCGAGATGATCGCTGACGAGGGAAGCTTTGAGGAGTGGGACAAGGAGATGGAAGTCTCCAACCCGTTAAATTTCCCGGGATACGAGAAGAAACTTGCGGCGGCAAGAGAAAAATCGAGACTCAACGAGGCGATCGTCACCGGAAAATGCCGGATCCACGGGGAAGAGACGGTTGTCGGCGTCTGCGATGCGAGATTTTTAATGAGCAGCATGGGCCACAATGTAGGAGAAAAGATCACACGGGCGGTCGAGCGCGCCACAGCGGAAAAACTTCCGGTGATCCTCTTCGCCTGCTCCGGCGGCGCGAGAATGCAGGAAGGCATGGTCTCCCTGATGCAGATGGCAAAGACGTCCGCTGCGTTAAAGAGACATCATGAGGCCGGACAGCTCTATGTGAGTGTTCTGACTGATCCGACGACGGGCGGCGTGACGGCAAGTTTCGCGATGCTCGGAGATATCATCCTTGCGGAGCCGGGGGCACTCATCGGATTTGCCGGACCGCGTGTCATCGAGCAGACGATCGGGCAGAAGCTCCCGGAAGGTTTCCAGAGAGCCGAGTTCCTCGTAGAGCACGGTTTTGTCGATAAGATCGTAAAGCGTGAGGAATTAAAGGAAACGCTGGCGATGATCTTAAAGCTTCATAAAAAGCCGGAGAGCGGATGTCTGGCGGCCTGGGAGAGAGAACATTCCGGGGAAGGTGCTTCAGAGGAGAACCGGTCCCGTGGAAAGAAAGTCCGCCATGCATCGGAAAAAGCCGCCGGAATGATCCGCAGCGCGTGGGATTCCGTTCTGCTTTCCAGAAAGTCGGATCGCCCGGTAGCGACCGACTATATCCATGCGATCTTTGATGACTTTATGGAGTTTCACGGAGACCGCTACTGCAAGGACGACGGCGCCATTGTCGGCGGGATCGCGTCCTTCCACGGAATGCCTGTGACAGTGATCGGCCAGGAAAAAGGAAAGAATACAAAAGAAAACATTAAGCGCAATTTCGGCATGCCGTCCCCGGACGGATACCGGAAAGCGCTCCGTCTCATGAAACAGGCGGAGACCTTCGGACGTCCGGTGGTATGCTTTGTGGATACACCAGGGGCGTTCTGCGGTCTGGAAGCCGAGGAGCGCGGACAGGGCGAGGCGATCGCGAGAAACCTCTTTGAGATGTCCGATCTCACCGTTCCGGTCCTCTCGATCGTGATCGGGGAAGGCGGAAGCGGCGGAGCACTCGCCATGGCGGTTGCCAATGAGGTCTGGATGATGGAAAATGCAGTCTATTCCGTCCTTTCCCCGGAAGGTTTCGCTTCGATCCTCTGGAAAGACAGCAAACGCGCCGATGAGGCGGCACGTGTCATGAAGATGACTGCAAAAGAATTAAAAGAACTTGGAATCATTGAACGGGTTATCCCGGAGCCGGAACCGGCAGACCCGGAAACACTTCCGGAGATCGCAAAGACTATGGAAGATGCCATGGAGGAATTCTTTGAGACATGGACACCGCTCGGCGGGAAGACGTTAGCAGAACGCCGTTATGAGAGATTCCGGAAGTTCTAGGAGGCAGAATGGAGAAAACAAACATCCTGAAACCATTAAAAATAGGAAACCTTGTGGCGAAGCGCCCGGTGATCCAGGGAGGAATGGGAGTCGGCATCAGTCTTTCTTCGCTCGCCGGAGCCGTTGCAAAAGCGGGCGGCATCGGGATCATTTCCACAGCGCAGATCGGATTTAAGGATCATGACTTCGGAAAAAATCCGATGGCAGCGAACTTGAGAGCGATCCATTCAGAGCTTAAAAAAGCCAGAGAGAAAGCGCCGCAGGGCATTCTCGGCTTTAATATCATGGTCGCGACAAAAGAGTACGCATCCTATGTAAAAGAGGCCGTAAAGGCCGGAGCGGACGTGATCATCTCAGGAGCCGGTCTCCCGATCGACATGCCGAAATTTGTCGCGGAGGCGGAGAGCGAAGCGGACGGCGGAGAAAAAAAAGAGCGCCGCACGATGATCGCGCCGATCGTTTCTTCTGTGAAATCGGCACTTGTCATCTGCCGGATGTGGGACAGAAAGTACCATACGGCACCGGATTTCGTCGTGGTGGAAGGTCCCTGCGCGGGCGGTCACCTTGGATTTTCCAGGGAACAGCTTACGGAGCTTGGAGCCGATACGGACCATGTGGCGGAGACATATGATGAGCCGGCATACGACAAGGAGGTCCGCGGGATCATCGAGACGGTGAAAAGCTTTGCCGAGAAGTATAAAAAGCATATCCCGGTCATCACGGCGGGCGGAATTTTCGACCATAAGGACGTTCTGCATCAGTTTGAACTTGGAGCAGAAGGAGTCCAGGCGGCGACGAGATTTGTGACCACCGAGGAATGTGACGCGGATATCGCTTACAAAGAGGCATACATTAACGCGAAAGAGGAAGACATCGTGATCGTGAAGAGTCCGGTCGGAATGCCGGGGCGTGCGATCAAAAACAAGTTCTTAGAGCGTGTCGCGAAAGGCCCGGTCAAGGTCGAGCACTGTTTCAGGTGCCTGGAGCACTGTGATCCGGCGACAACGCCGTACTGCATCACGAAGGCGCTTATCAATGCCGCGGAAGGAAAGATCGATGACGCGCTGCTGTTCTGCGGGAGCAACGCGTACCGCTGCGAGAAGATCGAGACGGTGCCGGAAGTTATGGCGGCGCTGTGCGGAGAATAGCTCATAATCCACAAAGTATTGTAAAGTTGCGGAGATTCATAGATCCTGCATTTCTGTCATAGAATGAAGAAACTCAGGTGATAACCCGATGGATCCGGTCTTTTACCGGATTTTCGGGGATTTCACCTCTTCAGACAGAAATGCGGGATCTTTTTATGTTAAATGCGCTGTGGGCTGGGATGATGGCCGCCGGGATCTTCTGGGCGGCATTTCATGGAAATATGGGGGAAGTGACGAACGGGCTGCTGGACTCGGCAAAAGAGGCGGTGACTCTGGGTGTCACGATGCTCGGGATCATGTCGTTCTGGTGCGGGATCTTAAAGATCGGGGAGCGGGCGGGACTCATCGAGGCGTTGACGGAGAAGATGCGTCCGGTGATCCGGTTTCTCTTTCCGAATCTCCCGGAAGGACATCCGGCAGGGAAATATATCGCGACAAATATGATCGCAAATATGCTGGGACTCGGCTGGGCGGCAACCCCGGCGGGATTGAAGGCGATGGAGGAGCTGGGGAAGCTGGAGGATGAGAGAAGAGGCGGGATTTGCCGGAGAGAGGACCGGGAAGAAGATTGCGGAATATCCGGGGAGCGGAGACGGTCATACGGGGAGACTCCGGATAAGCCGAAGTCAAAAGAAAAACTGTACAGATGGAAGCGCCCGGCCGGGACCGCCAGCAACGAGATGTGTACATTTCTGATCATCAACATCTCGTCCCTGCAGTTGATCCCCATCAACATGATCGCCTACCGCAGCCAGTACGGCAGCGTCGATCCGGCAGCGATCGCGGGACCGGCGCTGCTCGCGACGATCGCGAGTACGGCGGCGGGGGTAGTGTTCTGCAAAGTCATGGACAGGAAAAACATTGATTTTTGAAAAAAAGTTTACTATAATATTACTATTATGCGGCTGAAGCCCATACTCGGAAAAGAGCCCGCCCAAGGCGGTTTGCAGACGGAACACGATAAAAATATTCGTATCTGTACGTCATCAGAGCAAGATGACATACAGATCATAAAAAGAATCGATAAAACAATACCAGGAAGGTTGACGCATACAGAATGTATGCTTCTTTCTGGTATTTTTTTGCACTTGTGCCTGGAGTAAAAGTGTGTCATTGCACATGGTTTCAGGACAGAAAAGAGGATAAATTCATGAAAAAACAAACAATAAAAACAATACTGGCAGCTCTGACGGCAGCCGCCATGGTATGTTCCATGGCCGGCTGTTCCGGAAAGGACGCGGGGACAGCGGAAAGCTCCGCATCCGGCTCCTCCGCTGCTGCGGAGAACACAGGCGCGGCAGCAGAAAACGGGAAAGACTCCGTCATCGTTGTCATGGGGCCATCCTCCGAGCCGGAGGCAGGATTTGATCCGGCTTACGGCTGGGGAGCTGGAGAACATGTCCATGAGCCGCTGATCCAGAGCACACTGACTGTCACAAAGGCAGATATGACGATCGGTTATGATCTGGCGACCGATATGAATGTCAGTGATGACGGGATGACATGGACCGTGACGATCCGCGATGACGTAAAGTTTACCGATGGGGAGAGACTCACGGCGGAGGACGTTGCATTCACCTACAATACACTGCGGGACAACAGCTCGGTCAATGACTTTACGATGTTAAAAGAGGCGAGAGCGCTGGATGATACCACGGTCGAGTTTGATATGAACCGTCCGTATTCGATTTGGCCGTACACGATGGCGATCACGGGGATTGTCCCGGAACACGCCTATGGTTCGGACTATGGAACGAACCCGATCGGTTCCGGCCGCTATATCATGAAACAGTGGGACAAAGGGCAGCAGGTGATCTTTGAGGCAAACCCGGATTATTATGGGGATGCGCCGAAAATGAAGACCGTGACGGTCTTATTTATGGATGAGGACGCAGCGTATGCGGCGGCTCTTTCCAGACAGGTGGATCTCGCTTACACATCGGCGGCATACTCTGACCAGACGGTCGATGGATTTTCCCTTTTTGACTGCAAGACGGTCGATAACCGCGGTTTCAATCTTCCGGTAATCCCGGCGGGGGAGACCGATGAGAACGGCGTGGCGCTCGGAAACGATTTTACAAGTGATGTGAGTGTGCGACGGGCGATCAACCTTGCGATCAATCGGGAAGAGATGATCGACCACGTATTAAACGGGTACGGGACAGTGGCATACAGCGTCTGCGACCAGATGCCGTGGTACAACCCGGCGGCGGAGACGGATTATGATCCGGATATGGCGAAGGCGATCCTGAAAGAGGATGGCTGGGAAGCCGGAGAAGACGGGATCCTCACAAAAGACGGAGTCCGCGCCGAGTTCACCCTGATGTATCCGACCGGTGATTCTGTCCGTCAGGCACTTGCGGAGGACACGGCAAACCAGTTAAAAGCATTCGGGATCAACGTGACGACCGAGGGAGTCGGCTGGGATACCGCCTACGACCGCGCACAGTCCACTCCGCTCATGTGGGGATGGGGCGCGCATACGCCGATGGAGCTCTACAACATTTACCATACAGCTCCGGGAAAGAAATATGCGGAATATTCCCCGTATGCAAATGTGAAAGTGGACGAGTACATGGATGCCGCTCTGGCGGAGAGCGACCTTGAAAAGTCCTATGAACTCTGGAAAGATGCCCAGTGGGACGGGACGACAGGGATCACCCAGGATGGGGATCTTCCGTGGATCTGGCTTGTGAATATTGATCATTTATACTGGGTGAAGGACGGACTGCAGGTTGCGGAGCAGAAACTTCATCCGCATGGACATGGCTGGTCGATCGTAAACAACGTTGACCAGTGGACATGGAAATAAAGAGAACGGGTCTGTGGATCGGCAGACAGGCAGCGCGGATGTGTCTGATGGTACTCCTTGTGAGTATTCTGGCGTTTGGGCTCCTGGCGGCCTCGCCCATAGATCCGCTCCAGACAAACGTCGGTCAGACCGCGCTCGGCTCCATGAGTCCGGAACAGATCGCAAGACTCAGAAGCTACTGGGGAACGGATCTTCCGCCGGTGGAGCGGTATCTGAACTGGCTGAAAGACTTCCTTCATGGAAACATGGGAACCTCGCTTCTGTACCGGAGACCGGTGGCGGAAGTCATCGGTGAGAAGGTCTTAAGCTCCGTATGGCTTTTATTTACGGCATGGCTGTTATCCGGCATTCTCGGCTTTTTCCTTGGCGTTCTCGCAGGAAAAAAGCGCGGCGGAGTCATGGACCGGATCGTGACGGGATATTCGCTGTTTGTGGCGAGTACGCCGTCGTTCTGGGTGGCCATGGTGCTGCTCATGGTATTTGCGGTGAAGCTTCACTGGTTCCCGATCGGATTCAGCGTTCCGATCGGAATGGATGCAGGGGCAATCTCCATTGCGGACAGGATCCGGCATGCGGTTCTTCCGGCTGCGGCTTTAAGCATCACGGGAATCTCATCCATCGCCCTTCATACGAGGGAAAAACTCATCGAGGTCATGGAAAGTGATTACGTTTTGTTTGCAAGAGCAAGGGGAGAGTCGGACTGGGCGATCTTAAGACGTCATGGACTCCGGAACATTCTTCTCCCGGCCATGACACTTCAGTTCTCGTCGGTGAGTGAGATCATCGGCGGTTCTGTCCTTGTGGAACAGGTATTTTCCTACCCGGGACTGGGACAGGCGGCAGTGACGGCGGGACTCGGAAGTGATGTTCCATTACTCTTAGGGATCACAGTCGTGACGGCGGTCATCGTCGCCGCGGGAAATCTTGCGGCAAACATTTTGTACGGTGTGATCGATCCGAGGATCCGGGAGGGGGCGAAGCAGAGATGATGAAAAATCGCAGAAGAAAAAGCTTCGCACTGCTGATCCTGGCAGCTGGACTTCTGGTGCTCGTTGCGGTTCTCGGGAGCTTCTGGGAGGAAGCTGCGATCCAGACCGATTTTACGCGAAAAAATCTTGCGCCTTGTATCCAGTATCCATTCGGAACGGACTGGATGGGCCGGGACATGTTTGTTCGGACGATCGCCGGACTTTCTTTAAGCATCCGGATCGGACTCCTGACGGCGGCGGTCAGCGCAGCTGCGGCATTTTTTATGGGACTCTGCGCGGCTGTGTGCGGAAAAGCGGCGGACAGCATTGTGCAGATGCTCATCGATATCGTGATGGGAATTCCACATATGCTGCTTCTGATCCTGATCTCCTTCGCCTGCGGGCGGGGATTCTGGGGTGTTGTCTGGGGGATCGCGTTCACGCACTGGGCATCGCTCGCGAGACTCATCCGCGGGGAGGTCCTGCAGCTAAAACAGAGCCAGTACGTGAAGATCGCGGAGAAGCTCGGAAAAGGAAAGTTTTATATCGCATTCTGCCATATGGCGCCGAACCTGATCCCGCAGTTTATTACGGGACTTGTCCTCCTGTTTCCGCATGCGATCCTTCATGAAGCCAGCATCACATTTTTGGGCTTTGGGCTTTCCTCGGAAAGTCCGGCGATCGGGGTGATCCTGTCGGAGAGCATGAAGTACCTTGCGATGGGAAAATGGTGGCTGGCGCTGTTTCCGGGACTTTTCCTCGTGGGAACGGTCCTGCTGTTCCATTATATCGGTCAGGCGCTGTGCAGGCTTCTGGATCCGGGCAGTGTTCATGAATAGGAGGCGGAGAAGATGAAGGATACGATTTTGGAAGTGAAGGATCTCTCCGTCACCTTTACACAGTATGACCGCGGTTTTTCGAGACGGACGCTCCATGCGGTGGAGAAGATGGACCTCTCGGTACGTGCGGGCGAGATCGTGGCGGTCGTGGGATCAAGCGGATCCGGCAAGAGTCTGTTAGCCCATGCGATCATGGGAATCCTGCCCTACAACAGCGCGATGGACGGGGAGATCCGGTTTCTTGGAACACCGCTGACGGCGGAACGGGTAAAAAAGCTCCGTGGACATGAGATCGTTTTTGTGCCCCAGAGTGTGTCATATCTTGATCCGCTCATGAAGATCGGGGATCAGATCCAGAACGGGAAAAAGGATCACTCTGTCAAGGAAAAATGTCTGGCGGTGTTAAAGCGCTATGGCCTGGCTCCGGATATCCGGGAAAAATATCCGTTTCAGTTATCCGGCGGCATGACGCGGCGCGTTCTGATCTCCACAGCGGTGATGGAAACAGCGAAACTCGTCATTGCGGACGAGCCGACACCTGGACTTCACATGGAGGCGGCAACGCGCGTTATGGGGCATTTCCGGGAGATGGCGGATGACGGGGCAGGAGTTCTTCTCATCACCCACGATCTGGAGCTGGCGCTTTTGACAGCAGACCGGGTCGTCGTGCTCTATGGAGGCAGAGTCATCGAGGAGACGGACGCGGCTGCGTTTCAGAATGAGGAGAACCTGAAACATCCGTACACAAAGGCGCTGTTCCGATCCATGCCGAAGAACTGGAAAAAGGACGGAGAAAACCTCTGCGACACAGGAGAGATCCTGGAGATCATGCGAAAGGAATACGGAAGATGAAGCTGGAAGCGATCGACATTTCTTTTAAATACGGGAAAGGGAGCAGACAGATCCTGGACCATGTAAATCTTTCGGTGGAACCAGGCGAAAAGGTGGGGATCATGGCACCAAGCGGATATGGAAAGACAACGCTTTGTAAGATCCTTGCCGGGTATGAGAGACCGGATCAGGGGAAAGTCCTGGTCGATGAAATGCCGATCCTGAAGATCCGCGGTTACTGCCCGGTGCAGATGGTCTGGCAGCATCCGGAGCTCTCAGTGAATCCGAAAAGGCGCCTGAGTACGGTTCTTGCGGAAGGGGACTGGACGTTTGAGGATCCGGGCGAACGGGCGCGGATCGAGGAAGGCCTCGGGATCCGGGATGAATGGAAAGAACGGTTTCCGGTGGAGGTTTCCGGCGGGGAGCTTCAGAGATTCTGTATCGCGAGAGCATTGGGGCGAAAGACGAAACTTCTGATCGCGGATGAGATGACGACAATGCTGGATCTGATCACGCAGGGACAGATCTGGGATTTCGTTTTGAAGGAACTGAAACGGCGGGAGATGGGAATGATCGCGGTCAGCCACTCGCCGGAGCTTCTTGAGAAGGTGTGTGACCGTGTGGTGCGGTATCCGCAGGCTGATCTTCGCGGGTGATATTTATAGCCCATATGTGGGCAATGAATTGACAAGTTTTATTAGATTCCGTAAAATGGGGACATAAAATATGGTTTTTTGATGCGGTGCAGTGGAAAACTGCGCCGTTTTGCTTTTTGACAGAAAATTTCAAAGAATATTTTTACAAACGATGGAGGAAAAGATGAGATTTTGTAAGGATCTGTGCCTTGCGGTGGTCCTGATCCGGATCGCATGGACCGATATCCGCACGATGATGATACCGGACCGGGTGCTGGTTCCGCTGATGATCCTGGCGGGACTTTCGGTATTTACGGAGCCGGAAATTCCATTTACTGCCCGGCTCATCGGGATCTTCTGCACAGCACTTCCCATGTACCTTGCAAATCTTTTTGTGGACGGGGCATTTGGTGGCGGTGATATCAGGCTGCTGGCAGCCGCAGGATTCTGTCTCGGATGGAAAACATGCCTGATCGGGACGATCACGGGACTTTTTCTTGGAGGACTTCAGTCAGTGGTCCTGCTGGCACTTGGAAAGGTGAGATTCGGAGAGCGGGCGAGGATCCCGTTTGCTCCGGCGCTCTGTCTGGGACTATTTGCCGCAAGACTTTTTGAGGATCAGATCGTCTCCCTGTTCTTCTGGGGAACATGGTAGGGGATCCAGAGTAATAAAAGGTGGGATATGTCATGAAAAAGCAAAAGAAACTTGGGACGGCAGGATTAGCTGATTTTTTTCGGCAGTTTTCGGTCCTGGTAAGCTCGGGACTTCCGGTTGCCGGGGCACTTGAGATCATGGAAACGGATGAAACAGATCAGAGATTTTCCCGGGCATGCCGGCTTTTCAAGCAGCGGATGACCGATGGAATGGCGATCGGGGATGCCATGGAGGAGACAGGGGCATTTCCGGAGCTGGCAGTCCAGATGATCCGGTCGGCGGAGATCGGAGGTCATCTCGGGAAAACGACTATGAAGCTCTCGGAGCATTATGAAAAAGAACATCGCACGGAAGGAAAGATCCGCAGTGCTATGCTGTACCCGAAGATCCTTATCTTTATGATGATCTTCCTGCTCCTGTTTGTCTTTCTAGCGATCCTTCCGACGCTGGAACCATTCCTTAAAGGTGTGAAGCTTCCGTTTCTTACGAGAACTCTGATGGAGATCAGCCATTTTCTGTATCGATACCGATATTTTCTTCCGGCAGCAGCACTGATCCTTTTCACGGTCTGGAAATTTCTGATCACGAGACCTGTGGTCAGGCTTTTGTACGACAGGATGCTGTGTGCACTGCCGGTCCTGGGAAGACAGGTGAGAACGATCTGCACGGCGAGATTCTGTGAAAATATGTCGAGTCTCTATTCCAGCGGACTGCCGATCCCATCCTGTTTAATGTATACAATCGGGACCATCGGAAACCGCTATCTGGATGGGAAACTCCGGTTGATCATGGAAGACGTGAAAAACGGAATGCTGCTCAGCGAGGCAATCCGGGCGAGCGGCAGTTTCGATAAGAAACTGGCGGCGGTGATCGTCACCGGTGAGGAAGCGGGATGCCTGGAAGATATGTTAAAAAGGCTGGCGGAAAATTATGAACATGAGGCGGATCTGGCACTCACGAAACTGATGAATCTCCTGGAACCGGCGATGATCCTGGTCATCGGCTCACTCACCGGTCTTCTGATCCTTGGGATCATGGAACCGATGTGGAACATGTATGGGAGTATTGGCAGTTGAGAGGAGGAAACCGATTGAAAAAGAACGGACATGAAGGCTTTGTTATGGCAGAAGTTCTGATCACAGTCATGATCGTCATGGTCTTTGGGACTTTACTGTTTTCTTCAGCATCGAGAAGATATGCGCGGGCAGAGCGGAATATCGCGAAAACGGAGGCGAGACTGGCTGCGGAATCGGTCGTGCAGGTACTGGCAGGGAAGATCCTGAAAGAAGAGTCATCGGAGGTGATCGAAAAACTTGTCTCCAGACATGGTCTTCCGGTGACCGAGGGCGTGATCTGGGCGGATACGGAGAATGGAGAGTCAGAAAAGATCAGGACTGTCGTGACATCTTTCTGGCGAGAGGATGGCTCTGAACTGGTGCTGCATGCGGAGTGTACGGTGCGGGAGCAGACAGAAAGTGCATCGATCGTTCTCGGGCGGGAACGCCTATCCGTGTATACACCATCCACAGCGGATCGGAAGGAGGAGAACGCGCCATGAAAAAGAGAAAGAAAATACTTTCAGATCACAGCGGAATGACGCTCGTGGAGATATTGACAGCGTTCTTTATTCTGATGCTGGCGTCAAAGGCTGTCGTTTCCTGTATTTCAGGGTATTCCCGCGTGATCGAAAAGAGCCGGGAACTTTCCGCAGCAGGCACAGAAGTGGAACGCCTGACAGGAGATGCGGAATATGCAGCAGCCGCAGAGATCCATCTGGAGATCGGCGGGGAGGAGTTTGTGGAATCCGGATCCTATGTGGAAGAGACGGTGAAAGACAGTGATCGTCCGGTAACCAGTTTTTGGGCGGATCAGGCGGTCATGGAGGAGATTTTTGCAGATGGAGAATAAAAGAGGCGGTTTTACCCTGGTGGAAGTCATGACGGTGATCCTGCTGTTTGGAATGCTGATGCTCCTTATTTTTCCGATGAGGCGGATGATGGTTCGCGTTCTGGAGCGGACAGGGGATCAGGAACATGCGGAAATGATCGGTGATGCCGTTTTCCGGCATGTGGCGGACGGATTGCAGACAGGTGCGATCCGGGGCGGGGATCTGGACGAGCTTTCACTGGATGCGTTTTGTGAGGATGATCTCGTGCCGGAAATTTCAGTGGAGGATTCGAGTGGATCCCGCGTATTTATCAGGATCACGGTGTCTGAGGAGGCACGGGTCCTTTATGAGAGATCTGGAAATATTTTTTGTGGGAGCCCCGGACAGTAGCCTTAAATAAGGGATGCCGATGACAAAGAATTGGTTTTTATGCGGTGGCGGTACCGCAGTCCAGACAGTGAAATTTTGAGATAGGGGGAAGTGAAAATGCTGCTTGCATTAGGTGGAGACGGAAGAAACGGAAACAGGGAAGAGAGCGCGGAAAAAACGGAACGGGTTGGAAGAGAGACAGAATCGGCGGTGAAGATCCTGGAAGAACTTCTGATCTTCGGATACCGGAAAAATGCCAGCGATATTCACATGGAACCGTGGGAGGACCGGTTTGTGATCCGGATGAGGATCGATGGAATGATGACGATGGTCCGGGAGTTTGACAAATCCATGTACCAGCCGCTCGTGACGAGAGCGAAGGTCATCAGCGGGATGGATATCGCAAAAAAGAGAGTTCCGCAGGACGGACATTTCCGGGAGACGATCGAAGGGATCCGGCTGGATATGAGAACGAGCGTGATCCCGACGATCTTCGGGGAAAAGATGGTGCTGAGATTTCTGGACAGAAAGACGGAGATCGATCATTGCGGGACATTTGGCATGAATGAAGAAAATTATAAGAAGATGATACAGATCCTGAGGAGTCCGGGCGGAATCCTGTATCTTACCGGACCGACAGGATGCGGAAAGACCACGACATTGTACCTGATCTTGGAATATCTGTTGAGACAGCCGGTAAATATCGTGACGATCGAGGATCCCGTGGAGCGATATCTTCCGGGGATCAGCCAGATTCAGGTGAATGAACAGGCGGGACTTACCTTTGAATCGGGACTCCGCGCGGTTTTGAGACAGGATCCTGATATCATCATGGTCGGCGAGACGAGAGATCCGGAGACTGCGAAGATCAGTGTCCGCGCAGCGATCACCGGTCATCTGGTGCTCTCGACTCTGCACACGAAAAGTGCAGTGGGCGGGATCACAAGAATGGCGGATATGGGCGTGGAGCCATACCTCACGGCGGACAGTCTGTGCGGCATGGCAGCACAGAGACTGGTGAGAAAGGTGTGTCCGCACTGCGCGGAGGCGGTGGAACTCACGGAGGAGGAACAACGTCTGCTTGGAAGAACGGTGAAAAGTGCAAAACGCGGGCGCGGATGTGAACACTGCCTGAATACAGGATACAAAGGGAGAACTGCGGTCCATGAGATCTTTGTGATGGACCGGGAATTAAAGCGGATGACAGCGGAGAACCGGCCTGCATGGGAGATCGAGGAATATATAGTGAAGACACAGGGAATGCGGACCATGCGGGAAGAGCTGGCAGACCTGGTGTGTGACGGTGTGATCCCGATGGAGGAGTTCCTGCGGATGGTGGAAGTTCGGTAAATACAATATGGAGAAGAAAACGGGATGCGCGCGGCGTGTCCCGTTTTTTCTTAAAAGGAACTTCCTGTGAAATCCAAAGGCACTCCGTGCCAATGGTGCACACTCTTTTTTACATTATCAAATGCCTGTAAACACTGACTTTGCAGGGATTTTTATGAAAACGGATTGGCAAAAATGACGAAAATAGAAAAATATTTTCGTGAAACTGACCAAATAACAGGGGCATGGTTTTACGGATCCGATATGGATTCCGGAAAGGTCCTGTGATATAGTTATGGACAAACAGAGGAATGAACCGTCCGGGACATTCCAGTCAAATCATGACAGATCTTTTTAAAGTCTTAAAAATCTCCGGAAGCAGATGGTGTCTGCTTCATCGAAAAGCCGCCGGCGGCTTTAGCCGGAATATCCAGGAGGAAAAATGAATCGAAGGAAAATGGTAAAGTGGCTTGCTGCTGCAGGTTCTTTTGGCGCACTCGCAGGCTGCAGCGGGGAACTTGTCCCCTATGCGGCGGAGAGACCGATAGAGATCTCGGCAGCGGAGCAGGTGATCCTGCAGGACCGGGAAGCAGGCAGAAGATTCTTTATGGAATCCGTGTCTGCTGCAGACCGGGAAGGAAGACAGGAGATCACGGTAACAGGAAGAGAAAGTGCATTTGATACGCTGGTGATCGCGCAGATGTTTCCGGATGTGATCAATATTTCAAAGACAGATCTGGGAACGAGAAGTGTGAACGGTGAGCTGTTTACGGACTGCCGGATCGGTTTTGAGTGGCGGGGGCGGGCGCCGGATACCGGAGAAGAGGAAGTGTCCGGAACAGAAGATCAGTTCGGGGATGAAAAAGACCGGGCGTCCTGGAAGATCGGCGATGTGATCCTGCGGAATGTCGCAGGAAAAGTCTGCAGATTCCGCTGTATTGATGATGATTATCAGGATGGAAACGGAAACTACGGAAAACGCGCGCTGTTTCTGACGGAGTGTGTGATCCGGTCTGACGTGGAGAGCACATCTGAGGAACGGGTCCTGCTTTCGTTCGGGGAGAATAATAATTATAAGAAATCCCGGGTAAGAAAGTGGCTGGGAGAACAGGAGGAGAATGCGGTTCCGGATGCGTCTTTTGTATACACGGGAACGGTAACCGCATTTACGGGAAGGACGGAAATCGGAGATTTTGCACAGACCCGGATGGATGGGCTTCGGAGCTGCCGGCTTTCGTATCAGGACTGCCGGGACCGCTTCTTTCTGCTTTCTCTTGAGGAGGCGTACCGGTACCGGGAGGAGATCTGGAACCCGGAAGGAAAGGGAAGTCCTTACAGCAGGGGATTCTGGCTCCGCACACCGGCTTATGAGACAGACGAGTGTGGAAATTTTGTATACGGAAACAGGGAATATGTTGTAGATCTGGAAAACGGATGTCTCAGACAGGCGGATGTGTCGGATAGCGGGATCGGAATCTGTCCGGCGTTCTGTCTGCCGCAGGCATAGAGGGGAGAAAATATGAAAAAGAGCAGAAAAAACAGAGGAAGAAAGAGCCGGATGATGTTAGCGGGATTAGGAGTCTGCATGGCGCTCGGAACACCGGTAAAGGGAATGGCAGTTTTAAGAAGCGTGGAGACGGCGGAGGGGAAAATCGCGACTGCGTCGGATGCGTCCGGGAAGATCGCTGTATTCGTGGCGGACGATGAGATCTGGGGTGCGGATGTAGGTGATATGAGCTTCCTGAGTGGAAGATCCGGAGACGGAAGCAAAGAAAAACCTTACCAGCTCACGACAAAAGAGCATCTGATCGGACTTGCGGTTCTCGCGTCCATGGGAATGGAAATTGGAAGCGGGGAGGGAACGTACCCGGGTAATTATAGAGGTGCCTGGTTTGAACTGGGGAAAAATATCGATCTCAGCGGCATGAACTGGATCCCGATCGGTTTTTACCGAACCGGTGCGGATATGCGGGCGGGAAAAGTGAGTCCGTTTGAAGGTCATTTTGACGGAAATGGGAAGACTGTCTCGAATTTTCGCATGTACCAGCCGTCCTGGGACTTTGGAGGACTGTTCGGAATGGTGGAGAATGCGGAGATCACGGATCTTAAAGTAAAGCCGGGACATGTGATCACAGTGAAGGAAAATGGAGGAATTCTTGCGGGCCGGGCAAAGCATTCGGTGATCCGGAATGTGACGGTAAATGGGACACTGAGGACTACCGGCACCGTTGGCGGAGTGACCGCGGATGTTCTGGAAGATTCTGTGGTGGAAAACTGTGTTTCCGACCATGTGGCGATCGACGCGGGAAGCGGAAAGGAGATCTTCATTGGCGGAATTGCCGGGCGGGCCTCCGAGTCACTGATCGCGGATTGTGAAGTGAATACCGGGGACAGCCTGAGCGCCAGGATCCAGGGCGGTGGTTATGTTGGCGGAATTGCGGGCTTTCAGAATTCTGCAGATATCTTTAATTCGCATGTGATGGGGACCATCGGCGGAAGCGGTTCTCAGTCTATCGGCGGAATTACCGGAAAATATGCCTCCGGAAAGATCAAAGTGGCGAGATTTGAGGGAACGATCGCGTCCTCCGGGCTCGGAAGTGCGGCGCGGGAGGGAACCTTCATCGGAACGCACGATACTGGGTTCCATTTCCGCTATGGTGCGGAGGCTGGCGCGGACGCAGCGTATCTGTTCGCAGACACGGAGGAAAAGATCGCGGCCGGAGTCTGTGGTTCCGGAGTTTCGGATGATAACCGGTTTTCATATGATGCCCATATCGGATTCTGGAACAAGGGCGATAATTTCTACACATTAGTCCAGGGACAGAATACAAAGAAAGAGGATGAGCTCTATTTCTACGAGGAACTCGAAAACGGAGTCCTCCATGTCGTGGATACGGAGGATGCAGTGAGACAGGGCCTCTATACTCCGGACCATTTCGCGCCAAATTCCGTGGGCCGGCCGGTGCGGGGATATCTGCTTTCGGTCCTTCAGGTGGATACGGCAGCAAATTCAGAGAATTTCTACGATGTCGCAGTTCTTACAGCAAAAGGTCCGTCCGCGTACAGTAAAGAATTTCATAAAGCGTACCGGGGTGCAGTGGCGGCCGGGGACACGGTGACAGTCCTCACAGCGCCCAGGAATACGGAGACGGAAAAATTCCAGATGGACGGTGTGCCGACTTATACGGACTCTCTGGGGCGAAGAAGGAAGACGAGCTATCAGACTGGCGGTTCCTACCAGTTTGTGATGCCGGAGCATGACACGGAAGTATCTGCTGTCTATAAGAAGGTGGCTGCAGGCGTGCGGGTGGAGCCTCAGGAATTTGCCTTCAGGGTCACAGAGGAGCGCACCGGCGACCGGATGAACCCGTCGATCACGACGGAAGTACGGGACAGCGCGGGAAAACTTTTGGCGAGATATCTGAACGGAAAGCCGGAAGCCGGGACAAAGGTCCAGGATGTGAAGATCCAGGCGGTAGTCGATAAGAATAATGATGTCGCCGATGAGGCGGTGAGATGGAGCGTGGACGATGATGAACTGATCCTTTTAAAGAAAAATGATGATGAGGATGAGTCCGGATATACGAAAAAGAGCGCTTCGATCGAGCTGAATCTGAATGCCGGATTTTTTAAGGACATCGTCGGGAAGGCTGAGGCAGAGCAGGCAAAGAAACAGTACCGGTATCCGATCGAGGATACGGTCTACGGAAACGGGATTCAGGGTGGACTTGCTGTCCTGACGGCAAAAACGAGACCGGCATCCAGTTTCGAGGAGAAGTCTGTGACGGCAAACTGCAGGATCCCGGTAACCTTCCAGATCAAAGACCGGACGAAGATTGCGGCGGAAGGAGCATCTCTCGATAAGACAGCTTTAAATTTTACGGTCACGAGAAAACTGACCGGTGACCGGAAAAAGCCACAGGAGACACTCACGGTATCAGCACCGCAGATCCTTTCGGGGACTTTTGCACCGGATTACTTTGACAAAAAAGATATCAGCTGGACAGTCGGTGATCATGCGATCATCCAGGTGGATGCCGGTTTTGTGGAAGAAGGGATCGCGGACGGCGATTACCGGAATGCGAAGGTGAGCGCTAAAAAGGATACAAGATGGATCCTGGATCTCATGGAAGCAGATGACGCGGCTCATGCGGAACATATTTATGAAAAACGCACCGGATATGGGACCCGAAACACCGATGTGATCATGGCGGCGAAGGATGCGCTTGGAAATATCCAGTCGGCAGCCTGCAGTGTGAAAGTGGACTTTGTGACGGATGACCAGACGGTGGTGATGCCTGAGGAGATCAGGGCGGATCAGGATGCGCTGACCTTTGCGCTGACACTTACGAAAAGCGGATCAAGATACAACCCGGTACTTAGCTGGGAGGGTGCGGATGCTCAGAAGATCACGGCAGAACTTGTTCCCGCAGCGGCGCTCAAAGGGAATGGAGACGGAAATTTTGTACTTGAATGGAGATCTCGATCCGGAGCTGTGAAAGCGGAAAACGGAGTGATATCGGCAGATACAGGCGCATCCTGGATCACGGAGGCGATGAAGAAATACCCGTATACGGCGGAAACCACGGATGAGATCACGGTGAAGGCAGGAACTATTGAAAAAAAGATCCCGGTAAAATTGACGTTTAAACTTGTAGACCGGACATGGTCCGGAAGTTCCGGAGGACATTCTTCTGGCAGTGGAAGTACGGGAAGTGTATTGAAAAAGCTGCAGAATACAGGAGAACAGCCGAAAGGAAGTATTGCCGGTGAATGGAGAAAAGAAGCAGACGGAAGCTGGCGGTTTGTTTCCGGCGGAAAAACTTATGCCGGTGAATGGGCCTGGATCTACAATCCATACGCAAAAGAAGGTCAGGAAAAAACTTCCTGGTTTCATTTCGCAAGTGACGGCAGGATGCAGACCGGCTGGTTTCTCGACGAAAAGGATGGCAGTTGGTATTACCTCCGGAAGACGAGCGACGAAAATCAGGGAAAAATGCAGACCGGATGGCTGAAAGAGGGAGAAAAATGGTATTACCTTGGACCGACGGGACGAATGACAAGGGGATGGAACTGGATCGACGGAAAATGTTACTATATGGACCAGAAAAACGGACATATGCTGGCGGGCTGTATGACACCGGACGGATATACTGTGGATAACACAGGTGCATGGTGTGTTCACGGAATTGTGCAGACACTTGGAAAGAAATAATGGCGGGGGATCAGGATGGAAAAGAAGAAAAGAAGGCGATGGATAGCCGGTTTTCTGGCGGTTATCATGACGATCACGGGAGTGGGGATTCCACTCCCGTTCCCGTCCGAGGCATCGGATATATGGCCGCAGAAATCGACGGCACCGTTCTACTGCCTTGATGGAGGAAAAGGATGGAAAAAAGTCGACCGGTATGACATGTATAAATTTGATACGATGCCGTCTCCCCTTACGGAGACGCAGGCGAAACGGTTATTCTGGGCGTATCCGGATAACTGGTCAGCGTTAAAGGACGCGGCAAAAAAATTTGATCCGGGCCTCTATGCGGAAATTGCCTCCACAACATCGAGTGCCAATATCGTAAAATATGTGAAAGACGATGCCGGAACAAAATTTGCCTGGGTGGCTGACAATCCGGAAATCGAAGATCGCGCGATCGCTGCAATGGAGCAGGCGTCATCGGTCGGACTGGCGGCGGGGAAAGAAGCACCGGACGCGATCCGGGGAGCGACTTCAGAAGATACGGCAGTGCCATTCCAGGTACTGCCTTTTTCCGACGGACCGGGGGCACTGGATACAGAATTTGTGCTCGGAAAGGAGTTTATCCGCGATATTGCAAAGATCGAACCTCAGAGTGTCTGGGACAATGGATCGACCGGGGGAAATGTGGGCTGGCTGGATGCCTCCCAGGATAAAAATATTGCAAAATCTGTGATGGGTACAAATCTGTATGAGGTGACCTGGAGCGGAGACGCGATCCGCATCCATAATAACGGCTCGGCGACTGCAAATGAAAATGCGGTCGGCAGCAGTATGACGGATGAAGAAAAATATAATAAGACTACGGTTCGTTATAAGATCACGATGCGAGGTAATTCCGGCTGGTACACGGAAGGCAGCTGGAATCCGGAATATCTCCGGGAATGGATGGATTTTAAGGTCTGTATCAATGCACCGGAACACCAGAGACTCTACAAAGCGGATATGAGGATCATTCCGGCGGATATGGTATTTTATCTTGTGATCAGCCAGGACGGAGGAGAAAAAGACGAAAGGCAGGAATACGGAGCAGAGACGCCGACACTGGAATTTCAGATCTATCGCCATAAAGAGACTTTTTCGGCGGATTACAATGTCAGGCTCGTAAAACATGATGATGAGACGGGAATGCCGTTAAAGGGAAGCCAGTTCTATCTGTATGAAAGATTTGAGGATCAGGATAAGATCTCAAAGGCGGATGGAGAGGGAAAACTTTCGGAAAAAAATTTAAGTTTTCGTCCATGGAGAGACTTCCAGGTGTTTTCTGAAGGAACCACGAATGAAAAAGGTGAAATTACTTATCGCGATACCAGAAAATATGCCTATGAAAAGACATATTGCGACGGACATGCCGCTCCATCCTGGGCAAATATGCCTGAAGAACAGGGAAAAGGTGATGGGAAAAGCGATGCCTATGAGGAGGCGGCAGAACAGACGCGGGACAATAACCGGGCGGCGGCAAAACAGTGGCTGGAGTTAGCAGAGGCCTGCGAGGCAGAGGCGGACGGCGGATGCCACTTCCACTGGCTTGCAGATGAGAGTGTCTATGACGAAGTGAAGGAGGTATTGGAGAGCGGAGAAGCAGACGGAAGAAGCCGGGAAGGCGCCGGGATGATGCGAAAGAACCGTGCCGCGTCTCAGGATGCATTTGAAGGATCCGGCTGTAAAGCAGATTGTGAAGAGACTTACCGGAAATTTATCGGACTGCGTTTTACTTATACCTGGAAAGAAATCCAGGCGAGAAGTGGGTATATACTCCATGATCTGCATCAGGATGATATTCCGGTGGAGATGATCATGACGGATTCTTCCGAGGCAGGAGCGAATGCGGAGAAGGTGTCCGGAAGCAGCCGTGAGATCGCGGAAAACATCTGGTATTCGGGAAATGGAAGTATGGGTGAGAACAGTGTTTCAGAAAGAAAAATATCGATGGTGAAAAGCACGATGGGAAATGTTCTGAGGAGAACTGCTTCCGACTCAGAAGCTGCGGCTGTCAGGGCGACGGAGTCCAATGCGGAAAAGAAAAGTATTTTCCGGATGCTTTATGACTTGTTCCGGGGAAAAGATCAGGATGAGGAAGAGGAAAATGGAGGATCAGACGGTTGGGGTGAGTTTGAAGGTGTTGGAGATTTTGCGGATATCCTGGCAGATGCAGAGGAAGATGGGATCCGGCATCTGAATACCGGGGATCCCGGAAAATATTCGCATTGTAACGGAGCGGAAAACTGTGGGGATGCATGGCATGTTTATGACCACCGGACGGAAGGACGGATCCATATTACAAAAAAAGATCTGGACCTTTTCCGGGGAGAATCTGATAAGTATTCATCCTACGGGGATACAGAAGGGGACGGAACACTTCAGGGGGCTGTTTACGGTCTTTTCGCGGCGGAAGACATTATCCATCCGGACGCAGAAGTAGCGGGAAACGGGACCCTGACAAATACAGGGATCGTCTACAGGAAGAATGATCTTGTGGCTGCGGCATCGACAGATCAGGACGGAAATGCAGATTTCCTGTGTTATACCGTAAAACCGGGGATGGAATACGATTACGGGGAAGGGAAGATCAGCAAAAGAAATGATATTTCCTGGAACGGACCGGAAAATCTTTATCAGAAGAATACAGAAAAGAACGGAAACTGCTGGATCGGACGTCCGCTGATCCTTGGAAAATATTATATAAAGGAGCTCTCAAGAAGCGAGGGATATGAACTCTCTGTAAATGGAATGGAGCAGCAGATTACAAACCGGGGAAGCGGATATGATGTGCCGGATTCTGTGACAGATGCCAATGGAACTGCGGTGGTTACGATGCCGGAGCTTGCGGCTGCGATGGAAGGCGATGATGGAAGCGGAAAAGGATACGATGAACTTGCATTTACGGTGAGTTCCTCGGGAACTGCCGGGGAAAACGGAGATGGAGGATATGAGATCCTCGCCTGCGGCTTCCCGGAAGGGACAAAGTTTTATCGTGTCGATACAGGAGAAGAGCTGGTCACAGGACCTCATGTGACGGGAACAGAGACCGTGATCGTGAAAGATGCGGCAGGAAGAACGATATGGAAGCAGGCGGAAAGCGATTCCAGTGACCTTCTCTATCAGCCGGAGCGTAACGCAGCGGGAAAGATCACCGGGCAGGAACCGGTGAGCCGAACGGAACCGCAGATTTTAAAGGCGGAGCAGATCCCGGAGAAAATACCGATGCGCCTTGAAAATCTGTCTGTCGATGAGGACGATGAACGTTTTCAGGCAAAACTGGAGGAATGTGATCTTTCAGACGAAACAGCAGACGCGTTTCTCTTTTTGAAAGCGCAGACGGAGGAAATCCTCGGAAAGAACGGATATGATGTCCCGGTTACTGCAGGAGGGATCCGTTCTATGGAAACTGCACCGATTTACAACCGGGGAGTGAAAAAAGGTCAGACAGATGTCTGGGGTATGATGACGGAACCAGGAGAAACAGCGAAAAAAACAGTATATGGGGCAGCAGTACAGGAAATCTCTGTCACATGCAAAAAGAATGACAGTATCCTGGATCTCATGCAGAATATTTTCACCTGGTATCAGGAACATCCCCAGTGGGATTTTGGTGGGATCGATATGATCAGAAGAGAAGGAGACCACTATCAGATCACCCTGTACGCCGGGGCATCCTCGATCGGGAATCGAAGATTTTTCACATCGAAAACGGAAAATGGAAGGAAAACGGTGGACTGCGTGTATGCCGTATACGAGGATCCGGTAAATCTTCGCTGGGTCTACCAGGAATATAAAAACAGTGGAAAGTATCGGTTTCAGGTGGACAGACAGTACATGCTCGGGAACGGCAGAGGCAGAAGATATTATCTTGATGCGACATTGACCCCGGTCATGATGCCGGGAACAGATGGAAAACTGACGGAGATCATGCATCAGGTCATGGTTTACCATAAAAAAGGGGAAGACGTGATCGATTACCTGTCTGGAGATCCGGCACATGGATACCGCGTTCCACTTACAAAGACGGAAGATAAGATCGAGATCACGACAGAAAAAGAAGTCGTGGAAAAAGACGTGGAACTTCCGGATGTGGTGAGAGAGGAAAAAAACGGTGTATACAGGATTCATATAAAGACCGCGGGAAAGGATTTTTTTGGAAAAGAATTCAATGATAAAAAGACGAGTCTTACTTTAAACTTTACTGCAAAACTTCCGGAAAAAAGCCATGTTCTGACGGAAAAAGAGATCCGGATGCTTGGAAATGCGAATGTCCGGGGATATCGGGCGGGGGACTGGATCGGCTATGCAGAATACCTTGTAAGGTTTGCAGGTGCAGCTCTTGCAGCGTCTGTTTCGAAGAACCGGGATCTTTCCGATACCTATATTATCGCAAAGCGGCTGATCTATCGCGGGCAGGATAAGATCAGCGAGGACGGGGATACGGGACTGACACCGGCAATTGTTCTTGAGCGGCCTGTGAAACAGAAAATACGCGTGGAAAAAAAGACGGACGACGGAGAAAATATCGGGAATTTCCGCTTTAAGATCTACCTAAAGTCCAATCTGGAACGAATTTTCTGTACAAAAGACGGAGAGATTTCCTGGGAAGATAAAAACGGAAATCCGGTGCAGATCGAAGAATACCGGGAACATTTTCCAGAGCTGGTGCAGAAGATCTATACGAGAAAGGAAATCCGACAGGTACTGGAGACGGTGGAGCGGAGGAAAGATTCTGACCAGGGTGAAGGAACGATTCACGAGTATAACTATGAAAAGTTCTTCGCGGCTATCCGAACAGCGGATACAGATCGCTGGAAGAGAAAGGGAAAACTGTGGAATACGTCATTTAAACCATTTGCGTCCAGCCTTATCAGCGGAAAGAAAAATGAGATCAATACTTCAGAATATGCGAAAGAAAACGCAAAGCGCTCGGATGCGGTCCGGCAGTTCGCCATCGACTGGTATCTGAAAGAGGAGATGGAAAATCTGCAGTATGGGGCGAGCGCATATCCGGATGAGCAGTATGACCATGCCCTTTTTTTTGCGATCCAAAAGGCGGAGGAGTATCTGCAGCCATTTTTCCGATATGATCTTGGAAAGATCTACGCGATCGCATGGGACAGCGAGGAGGACGGTGGTCCTGACGGAGATCAGACAACTCTGACCGTTCAAAAGAAAAATGGGGAGACAAAGGAAGAGGCAGCTGTGGCAGTTTCTGAATATCTCCCATACGGAGAGTATGTGATCGCAGAGGAACAGCCATATGCACCTGAATTACTGGACTTTAAGAACAGGCATTATGAGATCGATGCGCCGAAGGAGATCTTCCTTCCGGAGGCAGCAGGACAGTCCGGGGATGATCAGAGAGAAAACTATATTTATAAGAGAGCGAATTCCCCATGGGATCTTGCGAAAAAGTACCTGATCCGCTTCAATGAGGAGTGGGACAAAAATCAGCAGCAGGAGCTGCGGGAGTATGTGATTAGTGCCCACAGCAACGACGGGGATTTTGAAGTTTATCCATATGGCCTCTCAGAAAAAGCAACGACCGGCCATTATGAACCTTATGGAAACGGGAAGGTGGGGCGATATTATCACTATCGGTCAGACAGCGAATACGGAGCGAAAACGGATGGAAAGGAGACGATGACAGGGGTAAAAACAGCTCGTGACGGAGAATATGCGCCGATGCTGGTTCCATGGAGCATTGTAGATCCGAATGAGCAGAAAGATGACAAGAGCTGGACAGGATATGGAGAAAAATCATTTCTGGACCGGAAATATTATGCTGATGTGAGAATTGAAAAGCTTGATGCGGAAACAGGGGAACCGATCCTTCACGATGACGCAGTATTCGGGATCTACCGTGCAGAGAGAAATGAGGCAGAGAATGGTGATGGAGCTGTAACGAGTTACACGGCTGATACGATGATCCTGGGAAACAGATATTTTCTGGAGGCGATGGGAGCGAAGGAGATCCGGCCGTTTGCGCGGAAAGCGCCTGGAGCCGGAGAACTCTTTTACGGAACGGTTCCTGCGGGAACGCCGGTTTGTCATGAGGAAGATCTTGTAAGCTTTACGGACAGAGATGGACTGCAGACGGGAACGCTCTTGGCGATCCCAACAATCCGGGATATTGCGGAAAAGGGGATTCTTCAGGCAGCAGGTTACGCGAAAACGCCAAATCCTCTTCCGGCAGGAGTCTATGTGCTGGCAGAGATAAAGGCGCCGTCTGGATATGTACGTTCAGGACCTGTGGCGGTGGAAATCTACAGTGATAGGATCCTGTATTCCGGTGGCTGGACGGAAGAGAAAACGGCAGCATTCGTTTATGGATATGAGCAGGATCCGAAGGGGATCCATCCGAAGAATGTCACGGATACAGCCAGAATCTACGCGGAAAATACCGCAACAATTCTGGAAGTTTCAAAAACAAAGACAATAGATACAACTCGTGGAATGAAGGTATCAGGCCGTGTGGAAGGTACGATCTCTGAACTTCGCGCACAGTATGGACTGGAGAATCTCGACCTTGCCTATGATCATGCAGGGATATACCAGGGATTTGGCTGGAAGAAAGGGACACTGGAGATACTGGAAGAGCGGAAACATGCCGGAGAGAGGGTGGAGCTCGTTTATGAGAACGGTGTCTTTCAGGGATACGGCTATGTGACAAAAAGGCTTGAAACGGCAGATCATGAGAACCCATATGTAACCGGAGCGAAACTTGCGCTTTATGACGCGATCCGGGTAGAAACGACCGGAGATTCCGAGGACTACGCATTTGAAGGTGTGGAGGTCACAAGGGACAGAAACGGAAATGTGACAGATATTGTCGTAAAGGAGGGATATGCAGGAGAAAAACAGGAATTCTCTCGTGAACCAGGATCGGAAGATGATACCCGGGGCGAAGGAATCTGGAAACTCAGGACCGTGAAGAGACCGGATACCCCGGTCCTGCTCTACGATCTCGGGAATCTTGATGTGATAACGAAAGGAAAAGATGGAACTCTTTACGGCTATGACCGGGAAGGGCGGCGGCAGAAGATCACCTTTGATACGAGATCGATCTACGCGCTGAAAAATGGAAAACCTGTATTTGAAGTATCTGGAGGCGATTTCTCAAAACTTGTATATGATCGGAAGTCGAAGGCGTTTACCTCGATGGATCCGGAGACTACGCTGTTTCATCTTGACCCATTCCTGTGCAGGGACGCGGAAACAGATCCCTATACGGGACTGGCATATGTGAGGAAGATAGAGATTGGAAGGTATGGAAGGGAACGACCGGTCTTTTACGTGTGGCCGGTGGTAAAAGAGACGGATTCATCGGGGAATTTGATCGGAAGACGGAAAATATTGACCGGGAGACCGGCAGAAATCGCAGAAGAAACTGAGAATGCCTATATTACTGGGACATGGAACCCGAAAACAGGCCGTTTCGAAAAAAAGATGGAACCAGTTCTCGATGAGTTTGGACTGGTAAAATATTATCCGGAAAGCGGCGCCGTGTACAAGAAAGGAGAATCGGTCTATGACCGGGATGGGGATTATGTGACATACCGGTATGAAGATCTTCTGGAAATGGAGAACCGTGCGGCATACCACTTGAACAGGAGAGAGGATCTTCTTGATGTAGGGGATCCGGAGGATGAGGCGGATGATGTACCTTTAAAACACAGAAAGGGAGAGGTATGGATCATTCCGAATGTATGGGTCAGCGGTGAGAAAACGATCCAGGACGGCAGCACGGATGAGGAGACGGATGGACAGCCGGATCTTTTAAGACGTGTGATCCCGGGAAGCTACATTCTTGAGGAACTGGAGGCGCCGGACGGGTATGTGCGTGCGCTTCCGGCAGCAGTGGAGGTGAATGAGACAAAAGAAATCCAGAGAGTCGTCCTGTCAGATGAGAAGACGAAGGTGGAGATTGCAAAGACAGACGGGACAGAAAGCTATGTTCAGAATATCGAAAACCGGACGGACAGCCAGAATAAAGAAAACGGGACGGAGATCCGCGGATCATACGGTCAGAAGTTTGTCAAAGGAGCAAAACTTGCGCTCTTTAAAGCGAAGCGTGTGAATTCTGCGGATCATGAGAAATACCCCAAAGGATACTACCTTGTGAAGGCAGAAGAGACGCCTGCTGTGTGGAGCTCAGAAGATCCGTTGGACAATCACAAAGTTCCGGTGACGGCGCTGTGGATTACGGATGGAAAACCAAAGTATTTTGAGGGAATTCCGGTGGGAAACTATATCCTGGAGGAGCTGGAGACTCCGCCCGGTTATCTTCCTGCTTCGATGGAGATCACAGTGGAAGAGACAAAAGAGCTGCAGAGCTTTGTCCTGAAGGATGACCATACAAAACTGGAGATCCTTAAGTTTGAGAGAAATACGTCCGGCGAGAAAGAAGCGCTGTCCTGGCCGGCGTCTCCCGAATTTGTTCTCTGTGAAGCGGATCTTGATGAAAACGGGGAGGTGAAGATGGAGAACGGTACTTATGGGTACCGGAAAGACCGGATCGCAGACAGTTGGAAGGCAGATGACCTGTCAGAGTACCTTCCGGCGGTCCCGGAGGCGTATGAAAAGATGTTTGGCGAGTATGGAAATGGATTTGAACAGTTTTCATGGAGAAAAGAAATCACGGGACGAGTGATCTCCGGAGAGGCCAGACTTCTGGAGAATAAAGAAACAGAGGATCAGGGGATCATCCTGCAGCTCTGGGAGCTATCGGATGGAAGCAGAATGCAGGTTTCTGTATCTGCAAATGGAAATCCGGAAAAATTAACGCAGAATGGTCAGCCGTCACCGGCATTTGAGTATCAGTTCCGTTACCGTTCCGGATTTTCCGGCAGCTTCCCGGAAGTGACCAGCTACGATACAAGAGGCGGTCTGCACCGGATCGACCGGCTTCCGGAAGGAAAATATGTGCTTCTGGAGAGTAAGGTTCCGGATGGATATCAGGGAGCAGATCCGATGCTGATCACAGTGGATCAGTCCGGAACCGTTATCCGTTATGAAGTGGAAAATAAACGGAAACCGGAGGAACGGGCAGCATTTGGGCGCATCAGGATCAGGAAGACGGATGCGGATGATAAAGATCTGCGGCTTTCCGGTGCCTGGTTTGAAGCTGTCTGTGTACAGACAGGGGAGAAAACTGTGTTTGCGACTGGTGAAGATGGGATCGCGTTATCGCCGGAACTTTCAATCGGATATCTGGATCATGGAGCCTGGATCATGTATGAATATACAGTTCGGGAGCTCATGCCGCCTCCGGGATACGGACGCTGTGAAGAAACCTTTTCGGTTGTGTTTGACAGGGAAAAAGAGGATCTGATCCAGCTGTATGAACTTTCTGTCGAAAATAAAAAGACAAGAGCCGGATTCAGTAAACTGGATCTCGCGACCGGTGAAGAACTTCCGGGAGCTTCCCTGGAGTTAAAAACTTCTGATGGAAGGCTTGTTGATTCCTGGATATCTGGGAAGACTCCGCATCTTGTAGAAGGAAAGCTGACGGCAGGTGAGAACTATATTCTGACAGAAATATCCGCTCCTGACGGGTACGAGCTCGCTGAATCCATTTCCTTTACAGTGCCGGAGAACGGAAATTTCGTGAAGATCGAGATGACGGATCGAAGAAAGCCGCCGGAGGAACCGGAAACACCGACGGAGCCGGAACAGCCGACAGAACCCGATATCCCGACTCTTCCGGAAACACCGACGGAACCGGAAATACCGGAGACGCCGGAAACACCAACGGAGCCGGAACGTCCGACGCCATCGGTTCCTGGTGAGAAGCCAAAGAAACCGGTGGAAGCGGAGTGGACAGAGCCTGAGACAGAATCGGAGCCGGAACGGAAAAAAACATATGGGACGATCACGGTACGCTATGAACGAGAATTTTCAGGCAGCGGAAAGGGACGCGTCCACCAAAAAGACAGGACAGACCTCAGAACCCCGGAAACGGGAGATACGGGAAGACCAGAGCTTGCAGTAACCGGTCTGTTTGTCGGATTCCTTGGACTCTGGTATCTTCACATAAAAAAGGAGAGAGAAGAAAGGAACAATGAACATGAGGATGAAAAATGATGGAAGCCGGAAAATCCGGCTTCCGGTCAGAAAAATATTCGGATTTTTAGGAATGGAGGCAGTTCTCTTATGTGTATCTTTTTTCATGCTTGCATTCGCGGAAAAATTGCCGTCAGAGGAAAGAAAGCTGCAGGTGGAAGAAACTCTGTCCGGAGAAGAAACATCGCCTGCGGAGAAAAAAAGAGAAGAAAAAGAGACTCTGACGTATGAAAGCCCCATATTTACGGGTGGGGGAGAGGAATTTCTACCGGAAGAGACAAGGACCGAAGGCGAAAAAGAATACCGTCTGGTATCAACGCGGATCCGAAACGCAAAGAAAACAGGAGAAATGACGTATGCCCAGGTGACGATCCCATATGATCTGGAAGGAGATGATACAGTGCCGGAGACAGCGGATGTTCCCTTGATCGATGAGGAGTCCGGCACAGAGTTTGAGCGGGAGCTTTCTCTTGTGGATGTGGAAGAAATATCGAGAGAATGGTCAGATACCTTTTCTTTTTCGGTCACGGTTTCCGGGTATGGAGCAGACTCATTTTATCTGGGAGATATGGAGATCCCCGGGAATGCGGATCTTGCTGACTACGGAGAAAAACTTCTGGATCTCGCCGGACTGTCCCGGGAGTATTACCGGGTAGACCGCGTGGAGTGGGACGGAGAACCTTATGAAGATGGGGAGGTGATATGCAGAAACGCAGCTGCAGTTGGAAGCAAACTGGTCCGAAACGTAAAAGCGAAGTACGGCGGTCAGATCCGGACACCGGATCTGGAAGGAAAGCAGTATATTGGAATTTATGAGGAAGTTCTCCCGGAAACGGAAGATGAGACAGGGATCGAACCAGAGCCGGAGATCATGAGCCAGCCGGAAACGATCCCGGATACTTCCGAAGAAACTGTACAGGCAAGTCTTGCAGAGCGGATCATTGAATGGCTGGAGAGCCATATCACGACGATAACGGTGAGTTTTGTAAGTGTACTTTTACTGGCAGCGGGAATCTGGCTGTTTGTGAAAAGCGGAAAAAAGCCAGGGCGTCAGTCACCCTAGCTTTTCCTGCCAGTCTTTTTCCTTAAATCCGGTGAGAACAAAGGAGTCACCGATCACTAACGGACGTTTTACGAGCATGCCGTCAGTTGCCAGAAGGGCAATCTGTTCTTCCTCGCTCATAGTCGGGAGTTTATCTTTCAGTCCCATGGATTTATAGAGAAGTCCGCTGGTGTTAAAGAATTTTTTTAACGGAAGTCCGCTCATTTTGTACCATTCTGTCAGTTCTGCCACACTGGGATTATTTTCCTTGATATGGCGGCTGGTATAAGATACCTGGTGCTCATCGAGCCAGCGCTTTGCCTTTTGACAGGTAGAACACGGCGGATATTCGAGAAAAAGAATATTCATAGTGAAAACACCTCCATGTGCTTAGTATAATGGATTTTTCCGGAGAATACAATGAAAAGGAGAAGATGTTGATCGGGCGGAAAGAAATATGGATATTCTGATCTTTCTTTCAGAGTTTATGGTACCGCTCACGGTATTTTATATCGTCGGTTCCGGAATCCTTACAAAACGACCGGTGTTTGATGATTTTCTGGATGGCGCAAAGGAAGGAATGCACACTGTGGCGGATGTACTTCCGACTCTGATCGGACTGATGACAGCGGTGGGAGTTTTAAGAGCTTCGGGGATTCTTGAAGCAGTATCGGAACTTCTGAAGATTCCCGCCGCACTCTGCCATATCCCTGTTCCGGTAATCCCGATCATTCTGGTGAGGATCGTATCCAGCTCTGCAGCCGTTGGTCTGATCCTTGACATCTTTAAAGAATATGGGCCGGATTCTCTGGTCGGAAATATGGTTTCTATCATGATGGGGTGTACGGAGACAGTGTTTTATACCATGAGTGTGTATTTTATGTCTGCACATATCCGAAAGACACGCTGGACATTGCCTGGAGCTCTTGCTGCAACAGCGGCTGGGATCGCTGCAAGTATCTTTTTGACGGGGCAATTATTCCATACCTGATACAGCCGGGCCGGAATGCGAAGCATAGGCATAATCTTGTTACAGCCCGGCGGTGGGGCGTCCGTGTACTGTAATGTATTTTCACAGAAAAAGCGGAAAACCGGAGAAAATCGGTTGTGTCGTGAATTGGAATCGTTTATAATAAAAGCCGTAAAAAACAAAAGATCCGGGGCGTCAGGAAGATCGGATATTGCGGTTGGACAGCCCAGAGAGGAAGAGGATTCCACGGTTGGACGATTATAAAGTATTGAACGAGATCCTGGTGAGACTGTTCCGCAGTATCATGGACGTTGAGGAGAAGGCGATCATCACCCAGGAGTTCCAGGATATAACAAACAATGATATGCATGTGATCGAGGCCATCGGTATGGGAACACCGAAAAACATGTCATCGATCGCAAAAGAACTCTCTGTCACGGTGGGCACCCTGACGATCGCGATGAACAGCCTGGTAAAAAAAGGGTATGTGAAGAGGGAACGCGGGGAGGAAGACCGCAGGGTCGTATATATCTCGCTTTCGGATAAGGGAAAGAAAGCGTTTATCCACCATGCGAGATTCCATAAAGAAATGATCACCTCGATCCTGGATGAATTTGACGAGGATGAGAAAAAGATCCTGATCCGTGGACTCACGAAGTTGGACAACTGGTTTCGGGATAAGGAAGAGGAGAACAAAACAGGACGGGAATAAAATGCGCACTGCACGATCGCTGTTTCAGCGAGAAGTCAGGTGCGTATTTTTAATTTACGCGAACAACGAGCCAAAGTCCGCGCTTGCGCGAGACCTTGGCGACTGTCGTGATAGCAGAGAGAAAGCAATAAAAAGTTGAATTAAAAAAAGTAAAGTGTATATAAATATAACTTAAAAATATTAAGCAAAGTTGATAAAAACAATATTTAATTGCAAGACAGATCATGGATGGAACTGTTTTTGAAAAACTTGTCACACAGAACTCAAAAGCAGAGGCAGTTCCGGAACTTTGTGAAAAGAAGGCGAACCGATGGACGGCTGGTCCGGATATAAGGCAGTCCCGTCGAAGACGATCATCTACTGGATCGTTCCGGAGTCCAACACGAGAAATGCCAGCCTGGAATCCGGACAGTATGATGTGATCTTTAATCTTCCGGCGGATGATGTGGACCGGGTTTCCGGTCTGGACGATGTCACGGTTTACTCCACACAGCAGGGGACCATTGCACCGATCATCAATCATAAAGAAGGGCTCTGCGCGAATCAGTGGTTCCGTCAGGCGGTCAGCTATGCACTTGATTATGAGGAAGTCATGACGGCAACCTATGGGGCCAATGGCTTTACGATGGGGTCTTGCTACATGGATGAAGCACAGCCATTCTGGTACACGGATGCCGGATCTGAGGAATACAATGTACACGATCCGGAAAAGGCGAAAGAGATCCTGAAGGAACATGGATATGATGGAACTCCGCTGAGACTGACAGCAGCGACCCTGAATAAGATGGATTATATGGCAGTGGCCATGCAGTCGGAGCTGGAAGAAGTCGGCATCCCGGTGGAACTGAATATCGTCGACTGGCCGACACTTCAGGCACAGAGCACAGACCCGACTGCCTATGACATGTATATCTGCACATTTTCACAGGTTCCGATTCCGTCCTTAAAGCTTTACTTTGGACCGAATTACGCGGGCTGGAACGATGATGAGACGCTGCAGAGTCATGAATACCTCCACAAATATGGATGATGCGAAGGCGGCCTGGGAGAAAGTTCAGGAGTATTCCTGGGATTATCTGGCAGTCATCAATTTTGGACATTATATTGCGAATTACGCATGGAATGATCATGTAAAAGGCTTAAATAATTACAGCGGACTCTACTTCTGGAATGCGGGGTATGTAGAGTAGATCAGCACAAAGATCCGGATAAAAATACCTGGCAGAGATGGATCACTTCACTCTGACCAGGTATTTCTGTGTCTGTAACTGTATGTGTATAAAGACTGGCACCGCGGTAAACAGCAGCGCCGGAAAGCTTTCGATTATTCGATATAGGCAACTTTTCCGATCCGCTCTTTCGGCTGGATCACAGTATCCGGATCCGGATAGCCTAACGCAGCCATCCCATAGACTACATGATTGGCCGGAACACCAAAATCATTTAAGATGTCACGGATCGCCGGAGTATCGCAGATATTCTGGAGCTGGTTGATCCAGACAGAGCCGACTCCGTAGGAATTGGCAGCTAAAAAGATATTTTCGAGAGCGCAGGCATCATCTTCTTTTCCCCAGTTACTGTCGCGCAGGTTGGACGGTATGATGATGGCAGCCGGGCAGTATAGATCATACCCCGGGCGGTTTAATGTGGTTTTGATCGCCTCAGCCAGACGTTTGATGGCATTTTTATTTGTCACAACCGTAAATTTCCAGGTCTGCTTTCCCATGCCGCTCGGCGCGTGGAGAGCAGCCTGTATCAGATCGTCCAGAATCTCTCTGGAGATTGGAGTGTCGGTGAATTTACGGATGCTTCTTCTTGTAAGGATATTGTTCATGACTTCGTTCATTGAGATGTTCCTCCTGTCAAAATCAGAATGTAAAAAGTTTCGGGAAACATATACCGATTTATTTTATCATATTAGTCGTCAAAACTCCAGAGACCTTAAGAGAAAATTGAAAGAAAAAATAGAAATAATAAACAAAATTAAATAGCAATTCCGATTTTTCCTATCACATTTTCACTACTGGTGATATCATATGCCCATAATAATAAATTTCCAAAAAGAAAGGGGTAATTGTATGTTAATTGCTACATGGATCGTGACTTTTATTCTGATCATTGCTGTCGGAATCTATGCAGGAACAAAAATCGCACATGCAAATCAGTGGTCCGGCAGTGACCGGTCAATGAGTGCATTTGCGGTTGGCGCGATGTTAGGTGCATGGCAGATCGGAGGCATGAGCGTTGTTGGTGCCGCACAGAATGGTTATACGATGGGTATCGCGGGATGCTGGTACTCGATCGCAAGCGGCGTCTACATCCTTTTTTTAGGACTTCTGGCTGGTCCGCTTCGTAAAAACTTAAAGACAGAGGCGCTTCCGGATTATCTGGAATCCCGCTTCTCGCCGGGCGTTGCAAGACTTCAGTCCTACGTATGGATCATTTTCGGAATCATCTATATTCCGATCCAGTTAAAGACGATCTCATCGATCATCCAGATCGTTCTTCCGGGATTAAATACCGGTCTTGCGATGTTTATCGGTGTTACGATCGCAGCAATCTATACTGGATTCGCAGGAATGAAAGGTTCTGCAGCAATCGGTCGTGTCGTTTGTATCGCAACATATGTACTTCTTATTTTCTTTGTGGGAACACACATTGGAGATTTCGGCGGATATTCCGGACTGATCGCATCACTTCCGGAAGGTTATGACAAGTTAAGCGCAATGCCGACCCAGCAGATCATCGCGTGGGCAGTCGGCGGTCTCTTAAGCTCTGTAGTTCTTCAGTCCGCTCTTCAGCCGATGTTAGCGGCGAAAGACGACAAGACAGCATGCGCAGGCTGCATCATCGGTTATATTCTTGCAGCTCCGATCTGTATCCTGACAGCAATCGTTGGTATGATGGCGCGCGCAGCAAATGACGGTCTCGGTGACGGCGCAACAGCATTCGCATGGGCAATCCGTGATATGAACACACCGGTCATGGCAGGTATCATCTTTGCAGTCTGCACGATGATCATTGCTGCGACAATGGCTACCATGATGATGGCAACCGGTACGATCCTTACCAATATCTACAAGAAACAGATCAACAAGAATGCGGATGACCATCAGATCCTCAAGGTTTCCCGTTTTGGAACGATCGCAGTTGCGTATGTTTCTCTGTTAGTTGGTTTCTTCATTCCGTCCGCACAGATGACAAATATGTTCTTAACACTTACATACTGTGTAACTTCTCCGTTCAGCTATTCCGTAGTTGTAGGACTTTTCTGGAAGAGAGTGAACGCGAAAGCATCGTTCGCAAGCGTTATCGCAGGTATCGTAACCGCGATTGCATGGGTAGTGCTTGGATTAAACGGAACATTAAACGTTGTATATCCGACGATCGTTGTCAGCTATGTCGTTGGTATTATTGTTACACTGGCAACTTCTCCTGCTGAAAAGACAGCATAACAGAAACTTGGAAGATATGAGCTGCGTTTTACAGAAAAAAGATCTGTAAAACGCAGCGAAATGACAGAAAAAGGAGGATTTTGATATGCCGAACAGACCTTATCTTGGAAGAACCGTTGATGATACGATCGCGATGTATAAACCGCATGTATCGGGAACAGAAGGCGCGGTCAGCTCGAACAGCCCATATGCGACACAGGCTGGTCTTGAGATCATGAAACAGGGCGGAAATGCCTTTGATGCAGCAGTTGCAGTGTCTCTTGTTCTCGGCGTTGTGGAACCGTACCATTGTGGAATTGGCGGCGGATGCTTCCATACATTCTATGATAAAAAGACAAATGAGTTCTACTGCGTGGATGCCCGGGGAATTGCTCCGAAGAATGCATACCAGGATATGATGCTGGATGAGAACGGTGATGTAGATCTGAACCTTACCGAATATTCCGGAAGATCTGTATCGGTACCGTCGTTCTATCGCGCAATGGATAATCTGCTGAAGAAACACGGCACGATGACATGGGAACAGGTTTCAGCGCCTGCGATCAAGCTTTGCCGTGATGGCTTTGCATGCGGCTTCGCGTACGCCAGGATCACGGATACCCCGGAGGCAGAGCACAATAAAGCAGAATATGAAGGTTTTGAGGAGCTTTATCTGAATCATGGAAAGCCGCGTCAGTTTGGTGAGATCATTAAAAATCCGGACCTGGCAGACACCATGGAAGGCGTTGCGAAGAATGGTGTGGACTGGTTCTATAATGGACCGATCGCAGATGAGATGGTAGAGCATATCAACAAAAATAAAGGACTCTTCTGCAAGGAAGATCTCATAAACTGCAAGCCGAAGGAACGGATCCCGGTTCGCGGAAATTATCGTGGATATGATATCATCTCCATGGCACCGCCGTCTTCAGGCGGAACCCATATCATCCAGATGTTAAATATTCTGGAAAACTTCGATTTAAAAGGAATGGGATTCCATTCTGCTGACAGTACTCATGTAATTGCAGAGACCATGAAGATGATGTTTGCTGATCGATCCGTGGCAATGGGTGATCCGGACTTCGTTGACGTAAAGGTTGATAAACTGCTCTCGAAAGAGTATGCGAAAGAGCTGGCTGCAAAGATCGATATGGATCATGCAAAAGAATATGCCCCAACGGACGGGATCGAGGCAAAAGAGTACCGCGGCTGCACATCTAACTTTACGGTAATGGATAAATATGGAAATGTGATCTCCCAGACACAGACGATCCGTAACTGGTGGGGATCGGGCGTTGTGATCCCGGGAAGAGGATTCATTATGAACAACGCAATGGCAGACTTCAGTGCAAAAGCAGGTGTCCGTACCACACAGGGACTGGCATATGGAATGGCAAATGCGATCCGTCCAGGAAAAACTCCGTTATCCAGTATGTCCCCAACAATCGTCATGAAAGACGGAAAACCGGTATTATCCGTTGGCGCAGCTGGTGGTCCGCGTATCATTACAAGTACCCTGCAGCTCATTATCAACAACCTGGATTACGGCATGATGATGGATTCTGCAGTAAAACATCCGCATATGTGCTGTCTGACATTAAATCAGGGACTTGAGCTTGAGGAAGGTTTCTCACCGGATACGATCAAGCTTCTGGCGGCAAAAGGACATATCGTCAAGAATACTACCGATTTTGGAGAACTTCTCGTTATGCCGAATGGTATCCGTAATATTGATGGTACTTTCTTCCCAGGAGGAACAAGCCGCGTTGACGGCGGCGGCGGTGCACTGACGGCGTCCGGAACGATGGCGATCGATGGTCTGTGCTTTATTGATGAGAAATTAACGAAATAAGAAAAAGAAGACCAGAAAATTTTATTTCAGGTAAAAAACACCGGCAAACTGGAGGAAATCTCCAGTTGCCGGTGCTATGTTGTGTTATGCAGAGAAGCGGAACATATGAATGGATCAGTCGATAGCTGGCGTTCCTTGTGCTGCAGCTTCTTCGATCAGCTGGATCGTCTCATCCGTGCTCAGAACAGTACAGTAAATGACGTTCATGATCCGTAATTCGGCTTCATGGAGCTCCTGGGTAGCGGCTGCACAGGAATCTTCCGGACAAATCACACGGAAGCCCTGATCAGCGAGAACGCGGATCGTGGAGGCCACACACTGGTCGGTCACGACACCGGTGACGATCACGGTATCGATCCCCATATTGTGGAGGATCTGTGTGTAGTTTGTTCCAAGGCTGACGCTGTCTGTGGTCTTATTTACAACGATCTCGTCTTCGAGAGGGGTAAGCTCATCGACCATTTTTGCACTGTCGTCGCCTACATAGACGTAAATATCGTTCCAGCCAACGGTGCTCTGGACACGGGAACGGTCAGAGCCGTCTTTTTTCAGACTCGCGATCCGCCCGTAGGTTACTTCAACTCCGTTTTTCCGGCAGCAGTCCAGAAGGCGTTTGTTATTCGGGATGATCACCTTTTCTACGTGATCGTAAAACCATTCCCATTCATCCCACTCTCCGGCTTCTTTACACTGCAGTGCATCGTAGCCGTCTTTTGCGATGAAATGTTTCTACATATCCACGATCAGAAGAGCTGTTTTTTTCAGATCCAGATGGATATCCGGGACTTCTTTCATGTTGCGGTAATAAAATGAGAGAAATTTTTCATTTGTTTTCATCGGCATATATCTCCTGTCTATATCTTATGAAAAAAATTATAGCAGAAAGAAAAGAGCCGGGCAACTGAAATTGAATGTAAATAAATGTGGAATTTTGTGCGATGTTAGAAAAAACACAATAATTTCGTAAAAACAACAAAAAACTAAGACTGAATTTTGTTTATTACGCTAATATACAATAAAAAGAATTTTGTGTTAAATTATTAAATAAGAAAAAAGATCCATCCGCAGACGTTTGAAATAAAGAAGGAGGGACGTGCCATGACGCAATCAGAAATTTTGAAAGCGACTGATCGCTTTTTTACAAAACAGCCCTTTTGGAATATCACACGAAAACGCACAGACACGTATCTCCGGATCGAAGATGAGACGGTACGGATCATTCGTTACGGGATGAACGAAGGGACGGAAGGACTGGACTGTATTCCAGGTGTTGGACAGGTCGGGATCATGTTTTCCGTGCAGGAAAAAGAAGCAAAAGCATACCTTTACGGGGTGCTTCCGGAGAAGAAGATCCTGCCGCAGTATGGGATCAAAGAAAGTGCACAGCTGCAGTTCTCACCGGCGAGTTTCTCAGAACTGACCGGACTTCCGTCGGCAGATATTCCGGCTGAAGGACTTCTGCTTACCGATGTATTTCCCTGGGCAGTTCCGTTTATAGAAGAAGTAAATTCTGTGGACAATGGGCAGGAACACTGCGAGGTGATCTCAAAATTCCTGCAGGAATGTGTCCGAAAAAAATCCGATATTCGTGAAACAGATAAGGAGCTGGCCAGTTCGATCGTAAATTACCTGATGAAATACAGAAAAGTTATCCGAATGAAGGAACTGGAACAGGAGTATGGATTCTGTGCAAGGACGATCCAGAAGGCAGTTGTCAGCAATGTGGGAGTCACACCGAAACAGCTGAATCTTCAGATCTGCCTTCAGAATGCGATTCAGACGATCGCGGAAAAGCCGGATCTGTCATTGACAGATCTTACCTACCAGATGCAGTTTTATGATCAGTCGCACTTCGGGAGTGTGTTCCGCCGTATGACGGGAGTGTGTCCGGGACAATATCAGAAGTGGCTGCAGACGGAGAAGGAAGGTGAGAAATGTGCTGTATGACAGACGGGAAAAGATCATAGCCCTTTTGAATCGTGACGGAATGGTAAAGGCCAATGAGTTGGTGGAGCAATATGGTGTGTCCATGGAGACGATCCGAAGAGATCTGGAATATCTGGAGAAACGAGGACTTGTCGACCGTGTATATGGAGGAGCGATCTTAAGAAAAAAACGCGGAGTGGAACCGAAGATCGAGAAACGCCAGCTGGAGCACTATGAAGAAAAAAAGGCGATCGGTCAGAGAGCCGTTGATCTTGTAGAGGATGGAGAAGTGATCGCGATCGACCTTGGAACGACGACGCGGGAATTTGCGCGTGCTCTGGTTGGAAAAAAGAGACGCCTCACTGTGATCACAAATTCGATCCCGATCGCACTGGATCTATCAGTGGATGAAAATATCCGGGTGATCATGGTCGGCGGAGAAGTGCGCAAGAATGAACTCTCCGTATCCGGAAACATTGCAGATGAAAATATGCGCTATTTCCAGACGGACAAGATTTTTCTCGGAGTCGGCGGATTGACGGAAAAATTTGGAATTACAGATTACCATGTGGAGGAAACTCCATTTCGCAGGATCGGGGTCAGCCGGACGCAGAAGGTGATCGCACTTGCGGATCACAGTAAATTTGGAGTGACGGCGATGAATCAGGTGTGCAGCCTGGAACAGATCGATGCGCTCGTGACGGATCGGCAGGCGGATAAAAATCTGATCGGGAGACTGAAGGCAAAGGGAATGAAAGTGTATCTTGCGTGAAAGAACAAAATATGTTGGATTTCAGAAAAAAGGCAAAGGGGACTGAGCAGCCATGGTGGGCTGTGGAAGTCCCTTTTTCCATATTTCTGAGAGGCATGATCAGATCCAGAAGGATTTGCCGGACAGGTGGATTTACGGAATCAGCCGGAAGGAAAAGACAGAGAAAGCGGAAGAAGACGCTGGAAAGTTGCGATTATGTGCGATTACATAAAAATCACAAATTTTATGTGCAAAATAGCACAAACGCACGAGCAATTTTTATAAAAATCATGAATATAATTCTCTAAATCTGTGTGATATAGTAAATACAATAAAAAAACAGAAAATGATTCTGCGTATCAGGAAGGAAGTGAGGGGAACCGTTGAGCAGGAAATACTTTATGGGAGTTGATCAGGGAACGACCGGGACAACGGTACTCCTGCTGGATGAAGACTGGAATCTGGCCGCTTCGTCACATAAAGAACATAAACAATATTATCCGCAGCCGGGCTGGGTGGAACACGATCCGAAAGAAATCCTGGCGCAGATAAAAGAAGCGGCAGAAGAGGTGATGGAAAAAGCCCATGTGACAGCTGAACAGGTCGAATGCATGGGAATCGACAATCAGGGAGAGACGGTTGTCGTCTGGGATAAAGTGACAGGCGAACCGCTTTATCCGGCAATCGTCTGGCAGGATCGAAGGACTGCAACATGGATCGAAGAGCTGGAAGAAGATATCCGGTATATGATCCGCCAGAAGACAGGACTTCATGCAGATGCGTATTTTGGCGCGACAAAGATCAAATGGATCCTTGACAATGTGGAAGGCGCGAAGGAAGCTGCGATGGAAGGAAGACTGTTGGCAGGACCGACCGATTCCTGGTTTATCTGGAATCTCACTGACCGAAAAGTCTTTGCTACCGATTATTCGACGGCATCAAGGACCGCACTTTTCAATATCCATACGAATGAATGGGATCACGAATTGCTGGAGCTTTTGGAAATTCCGAAGAGCATTCTTCCGGAGATTCGAAACAGCACAGAAAAATATGGATATGCCACACTGCGGGGGTGTGACGGAAAAGAAGGAAAGATCCTGATTTCCGGAAATATGGTGGACCAGCAGGCGGCCCTGTTTGGACAGGCCTGTCTGAGCGAGGGAATGGTCAAAACGACATATGGAACCGGATGCTTCATGCTGATGAACACAGGAAAAACACCGGTTTATTCCAATACAGGACTTCTTACATGCGTCGGCTGGAAAATGCATGGAAAAGACATGGTATTCGCTCTGGACGGAGGAATCTATGTTGCAGGTTCCGTCATCACATGGATGAAGGACAAGATGCATCTTATTTCCGATGCGAAGGAGACGGGAGTACTCGCGGAATCGGTTCCGGATACAGCTGGTGTCTGTTTTGTACCGGCGCTCACCGGACTTGCAGCGCCGTACTGGGATCCATACGCGAGAGGAATGCTGATCGGGATCACACCAGGAACTGAGCGGGCTCATGTGGTCCGGGCTGCCCTGGAGAGCATCGCTTATCAGGTAAGAGATATTCTTGATCTGATGGAGATGGATTCCGGCATCAGGATCCGTGCGATGCGTGTGGACGGCGGAATTACAGCAAATGAATTTCTGATGCAGTTTCAGGCGGATATTCTTGGAATTCCGGTGGATGTGCCGGAAATCTCCGAGACAACTGCACTGGGAGTTGCCTATATGGCAGCGTATGGATCTGGATTATTTAAAGACCTTGATGAGATCGAGGCGAACTGGAAGCTCAAAAAACGTTATTATCCGAAAATGAGTGAAAAAGAGCGGGAGAAAAAGATGCGGATGTGGCATCGGGCAGTTGCCAGAGCGAAGGAATGGGTCGAGGAAGAAGAGACAGATGGACCGGAACTGACCGGAGAATTTGATTGAATAAAGGTGAAGGAGAGGAAATATGAAAACAGATGTGGTAATTATTGGTGCAGGTGCAGTCGGATGTGCGATCGCCCGCGAGTTATCCAGATATCAGCTGGATGTAACCGTAGTAGAGAAAAATGAAGATGTTGGCGGCGATGCATCAAAGTCCAACAGCGCGATCATCCATACCGGATACGATGCGTCACCGGGAACACTGGAATCCCAGCTTGTCGTAGCGGCAAACCCGATGTATGATCAGCTCACCAGGGATCTTGATATCCCGTTTAAGAGAGTCGGAGCGATCCTTCCGGCGATCACGGAAGAACAGTACGAAAAACTCCCGGAGATCAAGCACAAAGCATTTATGAACCGTGTTTACGATGTTCAGTATAAGACAGCGGAAGAACTTCTTGAGATGGAGCCGAACCTGAATCCGGAGGTCAAAGGCGGACTCTATATTCCGAGAGAGAGTATCATCGATCCGTTTATCCTTGTGCAGGCTCTGGCAGAAAATGCAAATGCAAATGGTGTTCATTTCCTTTTAAATACAAAAGTGACCGATATCAAGGTAAAAGATGGAGCTGTAAGTGAGGTTGTAACGACAGGTGAGACGATCGAGACAAAATATGTCATCAACGCAGCGGCTCTCTACTGCGATGAGATCGCTGCAATGGTAGGAAAGGCTGATTACAAAGTCGTTGCAAGAAGAGGCCAGTTCTATATTCTTGATAAGAACACAAGCTGTAAGGTAAATGAGATCGTACTTCCGATCCCGACCAAGATCACAAAAGGAAAATTAATGTGTCCGACCATTCATGGAAATATGTTAGTGGGACCGACTGCTGAGGATCTTGATAATAAGACGGATAAGTCCGTGACAAAAGAAGGTCTCGACAGCATCTTAAAGGATGTAAAGAACCTGATCCCGAACGTCAATGTCCGCGACAGCATCACCCAGTACAGCGGTTTGCGCCCGAACAGAAATCCGGAAGGACTTCATGTTGATACATATGACGACTTAAAGGGTTATATCAACCTGTCAGGCGTTCGCTCCACAGGTCTTACACTCTCCGTAGCGATGGGTGTATATGTTGCGGATGTTATGAGAGAGATGGGCGCACCGATGGTATTTAAGGAGAACTTCATCTCAACGAGAAAAGGAATCGTCCGTTTCCATGAACTGAGCCGTGAAGAACAGGATGAGATCGTAAAGGAAAATCCGGCGTATGGAAGAGTCATCTGCCGCTGTGAGACGATCACAGAAGGAGAAATCCTGGATGCGATCCACAGACCGCTGGGTGCAAGAAGCGTAGATGCGGTAAAACGCCGTGTAAGAGCAGGAATGGGTCGTTGTCAGGGCGGTTTCTGCGGACCAAAGGTCATCGAGATCTTAGCAAGAGAACTGGGTATTCCGGTGGAAGAAGTCAATAAAAACAATGCGGGTTCCTATATGGTTGCCGGGAAAACGAGATAGGGGAGGATACTATGTACGAGATTCAGACTGATGTGGTAATTGTAGGAGGAGGCCCGGCAGGCTTATCTGCCGCTGTGGCAGCAAAAAAAGAAGGAGCGGAGAAAGTCCTGATCATCGAAAGAGATGAAAAACTGGGTGGCATCTTACAGCAGTGTATCCATCCGGGATTCGGACTTACTTATTTCCATAAAGAGCTGACAGGTCCGGAGTATGCGGGACATTTCAAAGAAGAGGCGCTGGCACTTGGCGCGGAAGTATTATTAAATTCCATGGTGCTGGAGGTTATTCCGGAAGAGAGCGCAGTGATCTGTGTAAACTCCGAATACGGAATGACAAAGGTAAAAGCCGGAAGCATCGTTCTTGCGATGGGATGCCGTGAGAGAACACGTGCGGGCATCATGATCCCGGGAACAAGACCGGCAGGTGTTTACACAGCAGGTGCTGCACAGCGTCTTGTTAACCGCCAGAACGCTGTAGTTGGAAAGAATATCGTGATCCTCGGTTCCGGTGATATCGGAATGATCATGGCGAGAAGAATGACACTGGAAGGTGCCCATGTCATCGCTGTTGTGGAGCTGATGGACTTCCTTGCAGGTTTGACGAGAAATAAAGTTCAGTGCCTGGATGATTTTGGAATTCCGTTAAAACTTTCTCATACGGTGACAAGAATTGTCGGAAACGAGAGAGTAGAGGGAGTTTATATCGCACAGGTTGATAAGGATAAAAAACCGATTCCGGAAACAGAAGAGTTTATTCCGTGTGACACGCTGCTTCTGTCAGTTGGTCTGATCCCGGAGAATGAACTGAGCCGCGGTGCTGATGTGAAGATCTCCCGTATCACAAATGGACCGGAAGTAAACCAGTATATGCAGACATCCTGGGATAACGTATTTGCATGTGGAAATGTTGTTCATGTAAACGATCTTGTTGACAATGTAACCGTTGAGAGTATGAATGCAGGTGCATCTGCAGCCCGTTATGCGATGCACAAACTCCCGGAGGCAAACCGCGAGGTTCCGTCTGTGACAGGTGAAAATGTCCGCTATCTCTGCCCGCAGCGTGTAAAGATCGGTGAAGAAAATGAGACCGTCCGTCTGTTCTTCCGTGTCCTTCATCCGGAACTGGATGTTGTGATCCGTGTAAAGAGCGGAGATAAGGTACTCTCTGAGAAGAAGGCGAAGCGTGTAAATCCTGGTGAGATGTGCCATGTAGAAGTAAAAACAGCTGAAATCACCGGAGATGACGTAATGGTAGAAGTAGTGAAATAGGAAGGATGGAGACAAGATGGAGAAAGAGATTATCTGTACTGTCTGCCCGATGGGATGTCATATCACTGTAACAGGCGAAGGCGACCGGGTGGATTCGATCACTGGATATACATGTAAGCGTGGAGAGGAGTACGGGAAGCAGGAATTTGCACATCCGGTAAGGATCCTCACAAGCACTGTGAAATTAGAGGGCGCAGATCAGCCGCTTCTTCCGGTACGCTCCGAAAAACCGGTTCCGAAGGAGCTGCTTGCGGACTGTATGAAAGTGTTAAAAGCAGTGGATGTGAAAGCACCGGTGAAGAGATATGATGTGATCGTTGAGAACATCTGCGGCTGCGGTGTCAATATCGTGGCATCTGACAGCGTCGGCTAGGAAAAATATATAAGGAAAAGTGAGACGGCTGCTCCGGAGAAGGATAAAAGGATTCTCCGGACAGCCGTTTTTTCATGCATTCTTATCAAGCCATAGTCTGAAATATTTTCTGATGACAGAAAACGGCACTGGCCCGAGATCAAGAAGAAATCTGTGAAATTCTTTTGCGGAGAACCGGTTCCCGAGTGCTTTTTCCGCCTCTTTCCGCATTTCCATGATCTCCACGTATCCCCCAGCGTATTCGAGATAGTTCGTGGGACTGTCGATCATTGTCTGCCAGAGCTCTTCTACCAGATCATCGTCTGCGTCAAAACAGGTGCGGATAAACGCGGCGGTCTGATCTTTGGACCAGCCGTCGTAGTTGATCCCGATGTCCAAAAGGGAGTGAAAACAGAGCGAAAAGGACCGCATGGCGGCATGATAGGCGCTGGTTTCTGTGGAAACACCATTATCATAGGACCAGGCCAGATTTTCCACGTAAGTCGCCCAGCCTTCCGCTGCGCCGGAACAGGTCAGCAGGGCGGACAGCGGATGTTTCGCATGTTCCCGGAAATAGACTGTCTGGTAGAGATGTCCGGGGAAACCTTCATGGGCGAGCGTGGGATAAAGTTCATCCTCTGAGCTGGTACTGCCGCTATTGATATAGATCACATTCTGGGCGGGATCATCGAGCGGTGCGGTGAGATAAAATGCAGGACTCAACGCCGCTTCCAGCTGGGCCGGGACATAGCGGATTTCGTACTGCCTGGCAGCATCAGACAGCGCCGGAAAGTCAGAATTCATCTGATCCTGAAGATCTGTAAGGATCTGGTCAGGCTGTGTACAGGAAAAAGTGAGATCGGAAGCGGCAGCTTTGGAAAAAGAGGAGATCGTCTCCAGATCTTTTTGCATCCGGTAAGACAGCGCAGTTTTCAGGTCTTCGATCGTATGATAAGAGAGACCGGGACCTGATCTCACAAGATATTCATAGTACTGCTTTCCGTTCCGGAATCCGGCGAGACCGCTTTCGTTGATCCCGCGCCCTTTTAAGTTTGAAAGCCCGTCGATCAGATGGCGATAAGCGGGCAGAAACGCGTTTTTGATCATGTCAAGATGACGGGAACGAAAGTCGTTTTTCTGTTGTTCTGTCAGAGTGATCTCATGTTCCAGAAATTTCAGACGATTCTCAAAGGTCTCTGTCAGGAAATTATCTTCCGGATCAATGAGATAACTTTCACAGGATTCGATGATCCGGTCGATCGAAGCGTCGGACAGGCCGAGTCCGGCATCAGACTTTTGCTGCTCAAAGAAAAGAATATCGCCGTAGTAGGAGTCAAGCTGGGAAAGCAGAGAGAGATAGTCTTCGACATCCTGGAGAGAATGGAAAGAATACTCCGACAGCAGGATCGGGAGCTGCGCCTGGATCCCGATGGTGGGGGCAAGTGGCTGTTCGTAGAGCTCGAGACCTTCCGCCATAAGAGTGGTGTCTGTTATCGCGGAAAGAGAATCGTAAAGGACCTGCTGGTCTGCTGATAAGGAGTCAGGATCAAAGTCGTTGAGTTTTTTTCGGAGATCATGGAGGTCATGGTGATTTGTGATGAGCTCGGACAGGCGGTAAGTGCCAAGGGAGACATCCCCCGCGTTAATCCCGTAATTTTCCGGGTGAAGCAGAGTGTAGTGGAGATCCAGAGTGCTGGAAGACTCCATCTCGGTGCGGAAAAGGTCAGAGCAGAATGAGTCGAAATCTGCCTGGAGCTTTAAAAATTTTTCAGAAGTGGCGGGATTGCCGGATGAAAAGTCATTGGAAGAGTAAGATTCCCCGGTCTCCGCCGGACTGGCAGAGAAAATCCGCTCATTTCCGCAGGCAGTGAGAATGAACAGGAAAAAGAGTGCCAGAGCAGCTGCCCAAATGTGTTTCCATTTCATAAAAAGAACCTCCCGGATGCAGCTGCCAATAGGATCAATACGGAAGCTGACTGGTTCAATATATGAATCAGATGAGGGAATACAGAACTTTTTTTACTTACAAATACAGGAACTTTTCTTTTCAAGGTTGAAAAGAAGCGCGGAAGAGGATATACTGAGTAGTATCGCGACAGAAAGACAAATGTGCGATACCCAAGAACAAAATGCACATTTGGCACCAGCGTCTGCGGATGGAAGACCCAGCAGACGGGGATCATCTAAGAATGAGGAGAGGGGAACAGAATTATGTGTGAAAGATTAATGCGTCATGTATCAGAATCAGCAGTAGAACAGACACAGATCGTTCTTGCGAGCCATATCAACGGTGCCGGCCGACTTTTCGGCGGACAGCTGATGGAGTGGATCGATATCGTTGCGGGTGTTGTAGCGAGAAGACATTCCCATTGCAACCAGACAACGGCTTCTGTGGACAGCCTTCAGTTTAAGGAGGCAGTGTATATGAATGATACGCTGATCTTATTCGGAAAACTTACTTATGTGGGTCATACTTCCATGGAGGTTCAGGTCGATACCTATGTGGAGGCACTCGACGGAACGAGAAAACTTGTAAATACCGCATATTTTGTAATGGTAGCACTCGACAAGAATGATCATCCGACAACCGTTCCGGGACTGATCGTGGAAACCGAGGAAGAAAAAGCTGCATGGGCAGCCGGAGAGCGCAGAAACGCGCTGAGAAAGCAGAGACGGATCGAGAATTATTAAAACAGTGCGTATATATCCGCATAAATAAAGGACTGTGAAACACACAGCCAACAAAAAAGGACCTTAAACAGATCAAAGGTCCTTTTTTGCTGCCATGCATCCGAAAGGCGCTGCCGGGCACCCTTTCAAAAAGTCCAGAATGACGTTCAGATAAAACTGCTTTCTTCCAAACATGGAAGTATGGGTAGCACCGTTCACAAGGACGAGCTGCGCACGCGGGATCAGCCGCGCCATCAGCCGGGAGTGGGAGGTTTTCACGAGATCTCTTGTCCCCGCAAGAAGAAGGACCGGCGCCTGTATCGCATGCAGATGTTCTTTTGTCATCAGCGGCGAGTTGCAGAGCAGGGAGGCGAGCTGCTGGCAGCGGAAAACATGAGAATAGACCATGTCAGCAAATGCATGCCCTTTTTTCTGCGGATGGGAAGCTGGTGAGCCCACACGGCGCGGACGTTTCGGTGAAAGAAAACATGTGCGGAAAAGCGTGGACAAGATCCGATAAAAATAATACTTCCCAATGCAGAAGAGCCGTACCGGAAGAATCAGCCCGTCCGGCGTGATATTTCCGCTGACAGCGATCACAGAAAGCGTCCGCTCCGGAAAAAGAGAAGCGAACTCCAGCGCGATGTTCGCCCCGTCACTGAATCCAAAGAGAATGCACGACGGGATCCGGAGAACATCCAGAAGCGCCGCCGCATCCTTTGCCATATCGGCAGTCGTAAATTCAGCATCTGCATTGTCTGACTTGATCCGGGAACGTCCGTGGGCACGGCTGTCCATCAGGATCACCCGGTAGTTTGCAGACAATTTTTTCTCGTAGAAGTCAAAGATCATATGCGTCTCCGCGTTCCCGTGGAGCATCAGGATCGGAACTCCGTGCCCGCTTTCTTTATAATAAATCCAAGCTTTGGGCGTATCCGCCATACCCTGACGACAGATCATTTTTTCCATTTGTGAAGTTCCCCTTTTAAAAGCGTGAGAATGTACCCGCGGATCCCATGAGGATTCTGGATCTCAACAGCGGCATACAGCATGCTCGGCGTCGGATATTTCGGAAGGTACGCATAGTAAGACGGAACCCATTCCGTCGGGCTGTATTTTTCTTTTGCCCGGTAAAGATCCCGGAAACCGTAGCACGCGTTTAAATGGTCATAGATAAACTGGAGCAGGCGTTCCATCGGATTTTTACTCTCTGCGTTCAGACCGGCAAGTGGGGCGACTCCGAGACTGCCGTAGCCGATGCCCTCTTCTTTAAATACCTGGAACGCCTCGTAGATGATCGTCTCCATGACACCGCTCGGCGCATCTTTTCCGTGTCTCGTCACATCGGCCATGTAGCCGTTCTTTCCAAGGAAAGGAACAAAAACGATAAAGGCAACCATTTTTCCATCCGAATTCAGGGCGTAGAAGTAACGCTTGTCCATCGGATCATCGAGTCCGACGGTTCCCATCGTAAACTGAAGCATTCCGCTCTTCTTCCCTTCGAGCCATTCGTCCGTGATCCGGTCAAATTCGCGGTCGAGATCAGGATCCCGTTTCTCCAGCACTTTGTATTCGTGGACCGTGACGCCGGCTTTTGTCGCATGGTTGATGTTCATGCGCATCTTGGCGCCCTTCTTGCCACTGATTTCATAGTCAGAAAGCTTAAACCGCGCTTCCTCCCCGCTTTTTACGAGACCGAATCCCTGCTTTTCATATTCCGACAGGTAGTAGTCGGTCAGACCGAGAAAGAAAATATTGTGGGCACTGTTCTGACAGAACTCGCGGAATTCAGTGAGAAGAGCAGGGAAATCTTCATCCTTACAGACCGGATCGCCGTTTACAACAATGGTATCGCCGATGGTGTCATAAGGGAGTACCCCATCGACGGAATGCCCGAAATACAGACATTTGTCATCTTCCAACGCCAGGTAGGAACATGGATTCTGGCTGTACAGGTTTAAAAGTGTTCTGGCATGCTGGATCTCCTGGGCTCCATGAGCTTGTTTCTGAATCCATGGACGCAGTGCGCAGAGAATGGCGGCGAGGATGCAGCCCCAGCTGAACCAGAAAAGGACAAATTCTGTTCCATGACGGTCTGACATGGAAGTGGGGAGATCGCCCATTCCGAAGATCATGCCGATGCCCTGGGCGAAGCTTTCCATGAAGGAGACGGAAGCTCCGTCCGTGGCTCCGATCCGCATGTAATGCCAGGTGATCCCGACATTGATCAGGACACCTGCAATGGCAAGAAAAGCAAGTGTTACGGTCTGCTTCCGGTTTTCGCGTCCGGCCGGGATACAGAAATCCTTCCGCAGGGCAAAAAACAGAAGAAACAGAACGAGGTCAAAGATCATGACTCCGTTGTGCAGCGGATGTCCCATTCCGATGAGACCGCGCAGAAAATTGAGCGTGAAGATCCCCATCGCGATCATCCATGCATTCCGCTTTCTCTTCCATAACTGCAGCGACAGCACGAAAAGAACAATGGAAAAGGCGCGCTGGACCATGCGCCCCATCTCAAAAGAGGCTTGCATGGACTGGGTGATCCTTGAAAACGGGAAAAAAGTCAGCAGAAACAGGAAAAAGGAAAATACGGCGAGCAGAACGATCGAGATGTTCTCCAGACGGATCCGGAGCTGCCGTTTTTCATCCAGTCTTTTTTGTGATTCATTCATAAGTCATTCCTCCGAAGCAAAAATCATGAATACGATCTGTTTTATGGTAACACAAAGTGTAGTCTTTTTTGTGTGAAAAATCAACTAAAGGAAGTAAAGTTCCTGCGGAAACCGACGGGATGCCTTGACAAATTTATTTGAACAGGATAGACTAAAGACATCATATGGAAAAAGCTTGGAAGGGAAGAGTATGCCGAAAGGAAGCTTTCAGAGACCCCGGTTGGTGTGAAAGGGGAGCAAAGAGGCGGCAGAAGATGGTCCCGGAGCTGTGCAGGTGAAAGGAAATCTTTGTTTAGCCTGTGCCGGAAGCGCCCGTTAGCGCGTCAGGCTGTTTGGTGACAGCCGGTGAGGGCGGTGACCGTGAGGCATCGCCGAATTTAAAGTGGTAACACGGGGGGACTCGTCTTTAATAATAAAGACGGGCTTTTTTTATGCATTGCGGCACATAACGCGGCAGAAAAAGTCCCCAGCGCAGAAAACGTCCTGTGTGCCATTTATGCCTGAAAGATACAGAAAAAGCTGTATTTTGTGAGCAGATAACCGGCAGGAGAAGAGCCGTAAAAAGAGATAAAAAACAGGAGGAATCAATCCATGTGTACAAACTGTAAGAAACCATACTACATTTCCACAGCGATCGCCTATACATCCGGCAAACCGCATATCGGAAACACCTATGAGATCGTATTGGCAGACGCGATCGCACGCTACAAGAGAGAACAGGGCTATGACGTTTACTTCCAGACAGGAACCGACGAGCACGGTCAGAAGATCGAGTTAAAGGCTGCGGACGCAGGCGTGACTCCGAAGGAGTTCGTTGACAACGTAGCAGGACAGATCAAGGAGATCTGGGACCTCATGAACACTTCCTATGATAAATTCATCCGTACCACAGATGATTACCATGAGAAACAGGTCCAGAAGATCTTCAAGAAATTATATGATCAGGGCGATATCTACAAAGGACATTATGAGGGACTTTACTGCACACCGTGTGAGTCCTTCTGGACTCCGTCCCAGGTCGTTGACGGGAAATGCCCGGACTGCGGACGCCCGGTACAGCCGGCAAAGGAAGAGGCATACTTCTTCCGTATGAGTAAATATGCTCCGAAGCTGATCGAATACATCAACGAACATCCGGAGTTTATCCAGCCGGTATCCAGAAAGAACGAGATGATGAACAACTTCCTGCTTCCGGGACTTCAGGATCTTTGTGTATCCAGAACCTCCTTCAAGTGGGGAATTCCGGTCACTTTTGATCCGAAGCACGTTACCTATGTATGGCTTGACGCGCTGACCAACTATATCACGGGAATTGGGTATGACTGTGACGGAAACAGCGACGAGAAGTTTAAGAAATACTGGCCGGCAGACCTTCACCTGATCGGTAAAGATATTATCCGCTTCCATACCATTTACTGGCCGATCTTCTTAATGGCTCTCGGTCTTCCGCTTCCGAAGCAGGTATTCGGACATCCGTGGCTGTTACAGGGCGACGGCAAGATGAGTAAGTCCAAAGGAAACGTCCTCTATGCAGATACGCTCGTTGACTTCTTCGGTGTAGATGCAGTCCGCTACTTCGTACTTCATGAGATGCCGTTTGAGAACGATGGCGTGATCTCCTGGGATCTTATGGTTGAGCGCATGAACTCTGATCTTGCCAACATCCTTGGAAACCTTGTAAACCGTACCGTTTCCATGACAAATAAATATTTCGGCGGAATTGTCGAGAACAAGGGCGTTGCAGAGCCGGTGGATGAAGAGTTAAAGGCAACCGTCCTTGAGACGGTCAAGAAAGTAGACGAGAAGATGAACAAGCTCCGCGTTGCAGACGCGATCACAGAGATCTTCAATATCTTCCGCCGCAGCAACAAATATATCGATGAGACAACTCCGTGGACACTCGCAAAGGACGAGGCAAAGAAGGACCGTCTTGCAACCGTTCTTTACAATCTCACAGAGGCGATCACCATCGGTGCGTCCCTGTTATTCTCCTTCATGCCGGAAACTTCTGAGAAGATCCTCGCTCAGTTAAACACAGAGAAGAGATCCCTTGAGAACATGAATACCTTCGGTCTGTACCCGAACGGAAACAAGGTTACAGAGAAACCGGAGATCCTGTTTGCCCGTATGGATATCAAGGACGTTATGGAAAAAGTTGAGGCCATGAAGGCAGCAGCCGCAGCAGAGAAACAGGAAGAGAAGAAGGAAGAAGAGAAGCCGGGCATGGACGTTGAGAAGAAGCCGGAGATCACATATGATGATTTCGCAAAGCTTCAGTTCCAGATCGGTGAGATCGTGAAGTGTGAGGAAGTTCCGAAGTCCAAAAAGTTACTCTGCTCCCAGGTTAAGATCGGTTCTGAGACAAGACAGATCTTAAGCGGAATCAAGGCATGGTATAAACCGGAAGATATGGTCGGCAGAAAGGTTATGGTCGTTACGAACTTAAAACCGGCGAAGCTCGCAGGCATGTTATCGGAAGGCATGATCCTCTGCGCAGAAGATGATGAGGGCAACCTCGCATTAATGACACCGGCAAAGGATATCAAGTCCGGTTCTGAGGTCTGCTAAGTGAAAGTGCGCTTTTGCTTTTCGGCGGAACAGATAAAAAACATTGCCCTGGTCAGCATGGTCATCGACCATGCGGCCGTTGGGCTTATTGAACAGTCAGAACTGGCTTCGGGCGCTGCCTGGAGTCTCTGTGGGATAGCCATGCGCCTTGTGGGGCGTGTGGCTTTTCCTCTCTTTGCGTTTATGATCGCGGAGGGGGCGGTGCACACGAGAGACCGGAGAAGGTATGCGCTGAGGCTGCTTTTGCTGGCGGTTATTTCGGAGATCCCCTTTGATCTTGTGGCGGGGGGAACATGGCTTTTTCCGGCGGATCAGAATACGGTGTTCACATTACTTCTGGGACTTCTGGCAGTCTGGGCTGGAGATCTGATCTGTGGGACCGGACCGGGAGTATCATACGGAACCCGGGAAAAAACAGGAGATGGCGGCAGGAAGGCGGTAGGCCAGAGGAGATTTCCGTTGGAATATGAGCGGTATATCCGGGTTCTGGCGGCGGTTCCTTTTGGACTGGCGGCTTATTGTCTGAAAACAGATTATGGTTTTATGGGCGTACTGCTGATCGTTATATTGTATACATTGCGCACAGAACCACAGCTTCGCACGGCTGTCTGCGCTGTATTTTTATTTTGTATGTATATGGATTTCTATGGCGCTGCGGCTTGCGTTGCAATTTTCCTGATAAACCGTTACAATGGAGAAAAAGGCAGTGGGAGCGGAAGAATTTTCTATCTGTTTTATCCGCTGCATCTGCTGGTGATCCGGGGAATCAAGATGGCTGTGGGACTGTAGAAAATGAGATGGTGCAAAAAAGTCTTACGGATGCCGGCTCCGGATGAAAAAGAAAACGACATATGACTTGAGGACAGAAAGAATGGACTATATTTTTGACACACATGCCCATTACGACGATGAGGCATTTGACGCGGACCGGGAGGAAGTGCTCACGGGACTGAAAGAACAGGGAATCGGAACCGTTGTGAATGTCGGCGCGAGTATCGCAACCACAAAAACAACTCTGGCGTTAGCTGAGACGCATTCCTTCATGTATGCGGCGGTGGGTGTGCATCCGAACGAGACGGCGGAGCTTACGGACGCGGATATGAAGTGGCTGGAATCCCTGGCAGAAAACCCGAAGGTTGTGGCGATCGGTGAGATCGGTCTTGACTATTACTGGGACGAGCCGGAACGGGAGATCCAGAAACACTGGTTTTCGGCGCAGCTTGAGGTCGCAAAGAAGACGGGACTCCCAGTGATCATCCACAGCCGTGACGCGGCGAAGGACACGTTAGATATTATGCAGGTGGAACACAACGGTGCCACCGGCGGCGTGATCCACTGCTTCTCCTATGGAGTGGAGATGGCGAGAGAATACCTGAATATGGGATATTATATCGGGATCGGCGGAGTGCTGACCTTTAAAAACGCGAAAAAACTGATCGAAGTGGCAGAATATGCGCCGCTCGACCGGATTGTTCTGGAAACGGACTGTCCGTATCTGGCCCCGGTGTCGAACCGGGGAAAACGAAATTTCTCCGGAAATCTTCCGTATGTAGTGGAAAAGCTGGCGGAGATCAAGGGCGTTTCCGCGGAAGAGATCATCCGGGAGACGGCGAAGAACGCTAGAGCGCTGTATCGGATCACAGAGTAGGAGTTTCGGGACGATCAGACCGATCGGACTGCAATATCGGAATAGTATCAAATTTTGTATACAAGATGCACCTCATGCAACAAGTGAAAACACGCTTCGCGAGTTTCCCCTTGTTATCGCGACAGTCGCCAAGGTCTCGCGCAAGCGCGGACTTTGGCTCGTTGTTCGCGTAAATAAAAGCACCTGCGCAAAAGCGCAGTCCAAAATAGAAAGAGAGAAATAAATGGCGAATCTGGGAAACCCAAAGAATACCATAGAGATCATACAGAAATACGAATTCATGTTTCAGAAGAAGTTCGGTCAGAACTTCTTGATCGATACCCATGTACTGGAGAAAATCATCTCTGCAGCCGGGATCACAAAGAATGACTGCGTCCTTGAAATCGGCCCGGGAATCGGAACCATGACCCAGTACCTTGCGGAGAACGCCGGACATGTTGTAGCTGTCGAGATCGACAGGAACCTGATCCCGATCTTAAAGGAGACACTGGCGGACTACGACAACGTGACCGTCATCAACGAGGACATCCTGAGAGTAGATATCAAGGCACTGGCCGAGGAATACAACGGCGGAAAGCCGATCAAGGTCGTTGCGAACCTGCCGTATTATATCACGACCCCAATCATCATGGGGCTCTTTGAGAGCGGAGTGCCGATCGACAATATTACCGTCATGGTCCAGAAGGAAGTTGCGGACCGCATGAAGGAAGGTCCGGGGTCCAAGGATTACGGCGCTCTGTCCCTGGCTGTCCAGTATTACGCGGAGCCGGAGATCGTAGCGAACGTACCGCCGAACTGCTTTATCCCGCGCCCGAATGTGGGATCAGCGGTGATCCGGCTTACAAGACATAAGGAGATGTCGGTTGAGGTGAAGGATCCTGCCCTGATGTTTAAGATCATCCGCGCGTCCTTCAATCAGAGAAGAAAGACGCTGCAGAACGGTCTCGGAAATGCGCCTGAACTTCCGTATACAAAGGAACAGATCGCGGCAGCGATCGCAGAGATGGGACTCACTCCGACGATCCGCGGCGAGGCGTTAAGCCTTGCACAGTTTGCGCAGTTGTCGGATATTCTTGGAGAGATGAAATAAGAAGCACGCGGATATCTGGTCATGCGGGAAAATGAGTCTGTCCGCAGCATGGACTTTGTATACAAGCCAGAGCGCTATGGTGAAGCAGAAGAATAGAATGTAGGACGGGAGGAAGCATTATGGGATTTACAGAACTGTCACACGCGTTTATCGCGGCAAAATATTATGTTTACCTGAAGGAAATCTTCGGTGACCGCGGCGAGGCGGCATTTTTGCATGCCACCCGATATTACGGCGAACAGCGTGGACGTCGGATGGCACAGCGGGCGATCCGGGACGGAAAACCTCTGACTTATGAGACATACTGCCAGTACGGTGAATGGGTCAACACGGAAGAGGTGAAAGCACAAGGACTCGGAAACCAGTCCGAGACGACAAGCTTAAGCCCGGACTTTCAGATCCACATCCATGTCTGTCCGTGGCACACCCAGTTTAAGAATATGGGACTCCCGGAAGCGGGACTTCTCTATTGTAAGGACCTGGATGCGTCTATTTCCCGAGGTTTCAACCCGGAGATTCGCTATGAGGTCTCCCAGACACTCCATGACCATGATTATTGTATACAGACGATCCGGAACGCCGGTTTGACGCCGGAGTCCAATATGGCAAAAAATCCGGCAGGCCTCAGATCTTTCGAGTACCACTGCGCTCACTCCTACTGGGCATACCGGGAAGTTTGTGAAGCAATCTTCGGGGAAGAGGGGACACGGCTCGCTGAAAGAGTCCTTGATGATTTTGCCGCAGAGTATGGAAAAAAGATGGCAGACACGCTGGCAGGATATGCAAGGACGAATTTTAACATCGCAGACTAAGAAATCAGCAGCTTTGCAAAAAGAGCTGCTGAAATATTGCTGTTAGAAAGAAGAACAAGGTATATCGAAATACATTTTGAAGAATATTGAGGAGCAACACTTATGAAACAGATCAACATGCTGGAATCCCCGGTCCGCCAGGTATTTTTCAGTTACCTGGTGCCGTCCATCAGCGCGACGCTCGTGACATCTATTTATATTCTGGCTGACACGATGATGATTGGACGCGGAGTCGGTGGTTCCGGTATTGCGGCGATGAATATTTTACTGCCGCTCTACAACACATATTTCGGGATCGGAATGATGTGCGGAGTCGGCGGCAGCGTTCTCTTTGGGTTTTCCAGAGGACGCGGCGATGAAAAACGCGCCAGAAGTTATTTTACGGCGGCACTCTGTGTGGTGCTTGCTCTGTCAGCAGTCTTTCTGATATTGGGAAGAATCTTTTTCAACCCTCTGATTACTTTTATGGGAAATACCCCGCTCTTAAATGAATACACCGTGCCTTACGGAACTGTGCTCACAACAGCGGCTCCCATGTTTGCCCTGTCTTCATTCCTTCAGGCATTCGTCCGAAATGACGGTGCGCCGAAGCTTGCCATGGCGGGCGTGATCAGCGGAGGCGTCACCAATGTGATTCTGGATTATGTATACATTTTTATCATGAAATGGGGAATGGGAGGTGCGGCGCTGGCGACGGCCACCGGAACGACACTCACGGTGCTGATCCTCGCAAGCCATTTTTTCTCGAAGGACAACCACTTGAAGCTGGAATTTAGCGATGTGTGGAGACGGGTGCCGGAGGTGCTCGGAAATGGGCTCGCAAGCTTTATTCTGGAGGTTTCCAACGGCTTCGTGATGCTGCTGTTTAACCGCCAGCTCCTCGCTTACGTGGGAGAGATAGGAATCACGGTCTATGGAATCATCACAAACACCGCGCTTGTGGCATCGTCCATTTCCAACGGTATCGCTCAGGCAGTACAGCCGCTGCTTTCCGCGAACTTTGGCGCGGGAAACCTGAAGAGAGTCGGCGAGGCGAGAAAACTGGGAGTCCGGACCGGATTTGCCGCAGGCTTCATATTCACTGCGATCGGCATGCTGATCCCGGTACAGTTGTCCTATCTGTTCCTGGACCCGACACCGGAGATCCTCACAATGGCGGTCCCGGCGATCCGGCTGTATTTCCTCTGCTTCTTAGTCAGCGAGTGGAACATCATCAGCGGAATGTATTTCCAGTCTACTGTGAGACCGCGGTTTTCTTTAACGATCACACTGCTCCGCGGAGTGATCTTAAACAGCGTGTTCGTGTTCCTTCTCCCGGCACTCTTTGGTGTAGACGGAATCTGGCTTACGGTGACTGTATCAGAGTTCATCACGGCGGGCGTTGCGTTTGTGCTTATGAAAAGGGAAAAACATTAATATATTAAAAAATATGTAAACAACGGACTCAGGGATCTTTGAGAAAAAGGATTTCGGATTCCGTTGTTTCTTTTTTCATTACCGTGTTCCCAGAAGAACCTTCCGGTGGCAGGTTTTGCAGGTGTATCTGGAAGAAACAGGAGACAAATTCGTTAAACTTATTTCAATTGACACTATAACGGCCTATTGGTAAAATGGAGATAGCGACATTAAATAAAGAAAGAAGAGGAGAACAATATGACGATCAGAATCGGAATTATGGGTTATGGAAATCTTGGACGCGGCGTTGAGTGCGCCATCAAACAGAATCCGGATATGGAGCTTGCGGCAGTATTTACAAGAAGAGATCCGAAAAATGTCAGGATCCTGACCGAAGGCGCAAAGGTTTACCATGCGGACGAAGCGAAACATATGACAGATAAGATCGATGTCCTGATCCTTTGCGGCGGAAGTGCGACAGATCTTCCGGTGCAGACACCGGAGTATGCGAAATATTTCACCGTAGTGGACAGCTTTGACACACACGCGAGAATTCCGGAGCATTTTGCAGCTGTCGATGCAGCGGCAAAGGAAGCAGGAAATGTAGCAGTGATCTCCGCAGGCTGGGATCCGGGTATGTTCTCCTTAAATCGTGTATACGCAAATGCGATTCTCCCGGATGGTAAAGACTATACATTCTGGGGCAAAGGTGTAAGCCAGGGACATTCCGACGCGATCCGCCGCATTGATGGCGTGAAGGACGCAAGACAGTATACAGTCCCGGTTGAGAGCGTGCTGGAGAGAATCAGAAACGGCGAGACTCCGGAGCTCACAACGAGAGAGAAACACACAAGAGAGTGCTATGTTGTTGCTGAAGAGGGTGCTGATCTTGCACGCATCGAAAAAGAGATCGTAACGATGCCGAACTACTTCTCCGACTATGACACAACGGTTCATTTCATCAGCGAGGAAGAGATGAAGCGTGACCACTCCACACTCCCGCACGGCGGTTTCGTGATCAGAAACGGAAAGACCGGATGGAATCAGGAGAATACACATGTGATTGAGTATCGTCTGAAACTGGATTCCAACCCGGAGTTCACTTCCTCCGTGATCGTCTGCTGTGCCCGCGCTGCAGCCCGCATGAAGCAGGAGGGAATGAGCGGATGCAAGACCATTCTTGATATTCCGCCGGCATACCTTTCCGCAAAGAGCGGCGAGGAACTTAGAAAGAATCTCCTGTAATCATAAAAAGAACCTTTAAAGGCGGCGAAAGAGCCTGCCTTTGATCGATCGTATTTCCGCCCTGTGTCCGCAGCCGACAGATACAGATACAGGGCGGAAGTATCAATTACCATGCATTCAGAGAAGACCGTAAACGGGCGCCATGCATGGCGGATTTTGTAGAGGGTGAAGATATGACACTTAAGAAGAATCATCCGGCAGGCTACAACGGGATCACGGACGGTGTGATCTGGCAGCAGCTTCTGCTTTTTTTCTTTCCGATCTTGTTCGGGACATTTTTCCAGCAGCTTTACAACACGGCAGATGCCATGATCGTTGGAAAATTCGTTGGAAAAGAAGCACTTTCCGCGGTAGGGGGTACGACAGGAACGTTGATCAACCTGTTAGTTGGTTTCTTCGTCGGAATGTCCTCCGGCGCGGCCGTTGTCGTATCCCAGTTCTATGGGGCAAAGGAAGACCAGCAGGTGCAGAAATCGGTCCACACATCGTTCTGTCTGGCGCTGGCCGGCGGTGTGACACTCTTAGTGATCGGTGAGATCTTCACTCCGGCTGCGATCCGGGCTATGGGTGCTCCCGAAGAGATCCTTGGATATTCTGTTACATACCTCAGGATCTATTTTCTGGGTATCATTGGAAATCTGGTCTATAACATGGGAGCTGCGATCCTGCGAGCTGTGGGAGATTCTAAGAGACCGCTGTATTTCCTTGTGGCGAGCTGCCTGACCAATATTGCTCTGGATCTCCTATTTGTAGTCTGTTTTCATATGGAAGTTGCCGGGGCGGCGCTTGCGACGATCATGTCCCAGCTTTTATCGGCAGTACTCGTTATGATAACGCTGATCCGGACAAAAGAATCTTACCGTTTTATCCCGAAGGAACTCCGTGTGGAGCCGGTATTATTAAAGAGGATCATAAAGATCGGTCTCCCGGCGGGACTGCAGTCCATGATGTACTCGATCTCCAATATCCTGATCCAGGCAAATATCAACGGATATGGAACGAACACGATCGCGTCCTGGGCAGTTTATGGAAAGATCGACGGTATCTTCTGGATGACCATGGATGCTATGGGAATTTCTGTGACGACTTTTGCGGGACAGAACTTCGGTGCAGGAAAGATCAAACGTCTGAAAAAGGGCACCTATGTGGGGCTTCTCATGTCGACGATCATTACGGCAGTACTTGGTGTATTTATGTTTACGGCAGGTCCGGTACTCATCAGTCTCTTTACGAATGATGTGGATGTTATGGCGGAGAGCATGAGTATTATCCGCTTCCTGGTGCCGTTCTGGTTCTGCTACATCTGCGTCAACGTATATCCGTGTACGCTGCGCGGCGTGGGCGATGCCCTGATCCCGATGCTGATCATCTGTGTTGGAACATGTATCCTGCGTGTGCTCTGGGTATTCGGCGCGGGCGCGGTCCATCCGGGGCTGTATACAACGCTGACGAGTTATCCGTTAAGCTGGACTATCACTTCGCTGGCATTCCTGGTATACTATTACCGGTTTAGTGCGATGAGAAAGTTAAATAAACTGATTGAAGAATAAGCATAACTGTTCGGCAGGTCTGTGAACTTATTGTTCTGCTCTGCTGAACAATTATAATAAGTGTAACTAGAATATGGATGTTCAATTTGAATTTAAAGAGAAAAATGGGGGCGCTTGTGTGACAAAGCTTTTGGCACCAGGCGCCGTCTGCGTGGTTCCGGAAAGTCTGGGCGGACTCCCGGTGACAGAGCTGGCGGACAAGGTATTTTCGGGGAGTGTGGTGGAGAAAGTCTATCTACCTCGGACACTCACCCGGATTGGAAGATATGAATTTTATAGATGTGAGGAACTTCGGGAGATTCATTTTTACGGGGCGCTCCGGGAAGTCGGCGGCGGTGTGTTCACGGGCTGCCGGAATATCAGGAGTCTGACCGTGCATATGGGGATGGATGAAGAGTCGGCACTCAGGGATTTTGTGACGGAGATCAATGAGAGAGTCACAGTGCATGTGTTTATGCAGGGCGGACAAAATCGAATGCAGGACGAGAGAGATACGGACTCTGAACGAACAGCGCTGGATTCAAGTGCTTTTGAGGAAGAGAACGGGGAGACAGAGACTGCGCGTGTGATCTTCCCGGAATACTACGACGAGGCGGTGGAAAATACGCCCGCCAGGATCACGGTATCCAATATCCACGGTGCAGGGCAGAAGTATCGCTACTGTTTTGAGGGACGAAAATTCCGATTTGACAGGTATGATAAACTGTTTGTGTATGAAAAAGCAGAGGAATCAGTTCTCATGGCATCGAAGATTGCGGTGACCCGGCTGCAGTATCCGAAAGGGCTGTGGGAGAGCGCGAAGAAGGAATATGAAAAGTTCCTTATGGAGAATCTTTATGAGGTACTTCTCGGAAGCTTTGAGGACCCGGAGACCATAAAATGGATTGCGGGACAGTATTTAACGCCGGAAAAGAATCCGCTGACGGCGGAAGAGATGTCGGGGCTGATCACGGAGATCTCGAAAAAGCATCTGCCGGAGCTTTCGGGGATGTTTATGGAGATCCAGAGGAAGAAGTTTGGCGTAAAGAAGAAAAAGTTTGATTTTGATTTGTGAGGAGGTCAGAAATCGTCATGAGAGAAGATGCGGCATGGTCGCCGATCCTGAGAGAGCAGGGCGCGCTGGAAGAACTGGCGGCGATCGGCGTTGAGATCATACGGAACGCGAGAAATGAGCTGTATCTTTCCATGCGGTTTCTCGACGTGGCCTTAAACGGCCTGTTCCCGGTGGCGGACAACAGCATCAAGGAAATCGGAACGGACGGAACCTTATTATCCTTTGAGACGGGATACATCTGCGGCTGGTACCGGAGAAATCCTGTTTATGTAAATCGTATGATCCTGCACGAGACCCTCCACTGCCTTTTTGTCCATCCATGGTCTAGAAAAAAGCGGACGGAGGAATACTGGAATCTGGCATGTGATATCGCTGTGGAGTCCCTGATCGACGGGATCCACAAGCCCTGCGTCCACCTGCCAATGTCCCCGGTGCGGGCAGAATTCTACGGACGGCTGCAGAAAAAGATCAAGGTACTGAACGCGGAGAGCATCTATCACACTATGCAGGAGATGGAGCTTTCGGAGATCGAATATGAGCGGCTCTGCCGGGAATTTTGCCGGGACGATCATTCCAGATGGGAGAAAGAGGACGAGAAAAAGTCCCCGAATCCCAACCGGAACCGAAAAAACGATTGGGATGACAAGCGGGAGAAGATGCAGGCGGAGATGGAGGCGTTTTCCAACGAGGCGGCGGATGACTCCAAGGAGCTGATGGACCAGCTGGCGGTGGAAAACCGGGAGCGGTACGATTACCGGAAATTTTTGCGGAAATTTTCGGTGCTGAAGGAGACGGTTCAGATCGATCCCGACGCATTTGACTATGTGTTTTACAATTACGGCATGCAGTTATATGGAAATATGCCGTTGATCGAGCCCCTTGAGACGAAGGAAGTCCGGCGGATCGAGGATTTTGTGGTCGTCATCGACACTTCGATGTCATGTTCCGGGGAGCTGGTGAAGAAATTTCTGGAAGAGACCTATGGGGTGCTGGCTCAGTCGGAGAGCTTCTTTAAGAAGGTCAATATCCACATTTTGCAGTGCGACGATAAAGTACGGCAGGATGTGAAGATCGAGAGCGAGGAGGACCTTCGGAATTACATGGACCACATGGAGCTCCATGGCATGGGCGGGACTGATTTCCGCCCGGCATTCCTGCATGTGGACCAGATGATCAAGGCGGGAAAGTTCAGCAGGTTGCGGGGACTTCTCTATTTTACGGACGGATATGGGACATTTCCGGTGAAAATGCCGCCATATGACACGGCCTTCGTGTTTATGCGGGATAATTATACTGACGCGGACGTTCCGCCTTGGGCGATGAAGGTGATTCTGGACCCGGAGTCGATGGAGGATGTGGGGAAAATATTAGATGGAAAATAGTAACTGTTCAGTAGGTCTGCGCATTTACTGCGCTGACCGTAAGAAAACTTAGAATGGAAGGCAAAAATCCTATCGGCATAGCCGATTTGGAATGGATTTTTGCGCGTAACTGTGAGGGTACTGAACAGTTACGGAAAGTAAAAGGTTTGACAGGCTGGTTCACGGACTGTAAAAATTATACCGGAGTAAAAAGATATGAACATCAAGCGTGCAAAACAGGAAATTAAAAATACGATACAGGTGTATCTGACGAAGAACGCACACGGGGAATACGAGATCCCGTCCATGCGGCAGCGCCCGGTGCTGCTCATCGGTCCGCCAGGAATCGGAAAGACCCAGATCATGGAGCAGGTGGCGCGGGAGTGCGGGATCGGTCTCGTCTCCTACACGATCACACACCATACGAGACAGAGTGCCATCGGTCTCCCGTTTATCTCGGAGAAGACTTACAGTGGGAAGAATGTCCATGTGACGGAATATACCATGAGTGAGATCGTCGCGGCGATCTACAATAAGATCGAGGACACAGGACTCTCCGAGGGACTTCTCTTCATTGATGAGATCAACTGCGTTTCCGAGACATTGGCCCCGGCCATGCTGCAGTTTTTGCAGTATAAGACTTTCGGAAATCATAAGATCCCGGATGGCTGGATCATCGTGGCAGCAGGAAACCCGCCGGAATACAATAAATCCGTGCGGGAATTCGATATCGCGACCTTAGACCGCATCAAAAAGATCGATGTAGAGGCAGATTTTGAGGTCTGGAAGGAATACGCGAAGCAGGCGGATATCCATCCGGCGATCCTGTCGTTCCTCACCGCAAAGCCGCAGTATTTTTACCAGGTGGAGACCACCGTGGACGGAAAAGTGTTCGCGACACCTCGTGGGTGGGAAGACCTCTCCGGATTTTTGAAGGTCTGCGAGAAGGTGGGGCTTACCTGCGACCGGGAGGTTGTGGTACAGTATATCGAGCACCCGCGGATCGCGAAAGATTTTGCGAACTATCTGGAATTATATAAGAAGTATCAGGCGAGATACCAGATCGACGAGATCCTGGAAGGAAAGCGGGACGAGCACCTGATGGAACAGGCGGCGAAAGCGCCGTTTGATGAGAAGATTTCGATCATCAGCCTGATTTTAGCGAAGCTCGATGTGGAGTTCAAGGCTTATGCGCAGAAAGAGGATTATCTGGAAGTGCTGTTTGGAGAGCTGAAAGCATTCAAGAGAAGCTTGGAAGGTAAAGCGGAGGCCGGAGAAACGATAGAGACAGTGCCGCAGACTCCGATCGCCATCTTTTCCCAGCAGATCGAGGCATTCACTGCGGTATCCGAGCAGAAACAGAAAGCCGGACTCCTCACGAGGGCGGAAAAGTATCGCTGTGCCGATATCACAGCGGCCATGAACCGGTATCTACAGACTGTGAAAGCAGAACTGTTATCTGATGGCGGTGAGATATTCGATCGGTTCCGGGAGATGTTTGGTGACGAACGGACAGAACTTGAGGATCTGTGCGCTCATGCCGGACAGACACTGGAGTATGCCTTTGATTTCATGGAAGGAACGTTCGGCAGCAGTCAGGAGATGGTGGTGTTTATCACGGAACTCAACTCTAGCGCCCCGGCCGTGCGGTTCTTACAGGAAAATGAGTGTGAACGATATTTTGAATACAATAAGAATCTGCTGTTTGATGAGAGACGGGCAGATATTCTGAGCAGGCTGGACAGACTTGGGGCATTTTAATTGGAAAGGAAAGTGATCATATGGAATACGAAGGAACCGTATACCGCCCGCCGAGCGAGGCGAGAAGCTTAATTATTCAGGTGACTGTGGGCTGTGCCCATAACCGATGCACATTCTGCAATATGTACCGGACGAAAAAATTCCGTGTGCGGACAAAAGAAGAGATCATGAAAGATCTGGACGAATGCCGCGATTACTACGGACCGTATGTCAGCCGCGTATTCTTTGCAGACGGTGATGCACTGGTGGTAAAGACAGAACTTCTTTTAGAGCTTTTAGCCTACGTCCACAAAAATTTCCCGTATGTGGAGCGGATCACCTCCTACGGAACTGCAAAGGATGTTCTGGCAAAGTCCGAGGAAGATTTAAAAGCCTTAGCGGCAGCAGGACTCGAGATGGTCTATATCGGAGCGGAATCCGGCGATGACCGTGTTCTGGAGCATATCCATAAGGATGTGACGGCGGCCCAGATTGCGGCGGCGGGACAGAAATTGAAGCGCTGCGGCATCAAGACCTCTGTGACTCTGATCTCCGGCCTCGGCGGAAGAAAAGGGATCCGGGAACATGCCATCAAGTCGGCGGAGCTGATCAATCAGATGAATCCGGAGTATGCCTCCTTCCTGACATTGCGCCTCTATGAGGGGACCCAGATGAATGAGGAAGTAAAACGCGGGGAGATGGAGCTTATCACCCCGGACGAGATCGTGGAGGAAATGGAGCTGTTTTTAACACACATTGATTCTCCCGGAACGATCTTCCGGACAAACCACGCGTCCAACTATGTAGTGCTTGCGGGAACTTTTAACGAAGATATTCCGAAAATGCTGGCACAACTGGAGGACGCAAAGAAAAGACAGCGTTACCGCCTTGAAGAATGGCGCAGACATATTTAAGTAAGAAGAGCAGAGAAAACAGTCCCGCGGGCTTTCTGGACGCTTAAAACGGCAGAAAAATGGCTCGCGGGATGTGCCTTTTCAGGGGCTTTCCGGGACGATCCCGGAGGGGATTCTTCTTGTAGATTGTATTCAAAAAACAACAAGATATAGTTTTGAATCATGAATTTTTCACCATATATATGGTTTTGGTATATCATATTTATATAGCAGTACTCCTTGCAATCCGGGAACAATACAGTTATAATAGAATCGTTCTCGCGTGAGTGACTAAAAATAACGCGGTGGGAACATGACATGACCGCCTTAAGAGACTCGTGGCGGCAGGTCCGACAGATCAATCATAAAATATCTAAATCAGATAAAATTTCTGTATAATTCTGAAAAAAACAAACTGTATATACAACCAAGAAAACTATCAGCAACTGAAATGTACATGCCTGAGGCCGGCCAGTAAATGCGCGGACCTGTAGGTCAGCTGTGTTTTTTAGCAGAATAGACAGAAGAGAAAAACAGGCAACGGCAGTTGTGCGTAAAGCGGACAATTCTGCCAACACAATGAAATGAAACGGGGAATCAGGGATGAAGATCATCAAAAGAAACGGAGCGGAGGAAAGTTTTGACACGCTCAAGATCGTAAATGCGGTCCAGAAGGCATGCAACGCCACAGAAAATGCCTATCTGGCACCGGAACAGCTTACGGATATCGCGGATTATGTAGAGTACAAGTGCAATAAGCTGGGACGTGCGGTGTCCGTAGAAGAGATCCAGGATATGGTCGAGAACCAGTTGATGGCGATCGGTGCTTTTGCGATCGCAAAAAATTATGTGCGCTACCGCTATGACCGCTCTCTGGTGCGGAAAGCAAATACGACGGACAACCGGATCCTGTCCCTGATCGAGTGCAACAACGAAGAGGTTATGCAGGAAAATTCCAACAAGAATCCGACGGTCAACAGCGTACAGCGTGACTATATGGCTGGCGAAGTCAGCAAGGATCTCACGAGAAGACTTCTTCTTCCGGAAGATATTGTTGAGGCGGATAAGCAGGGAATCATCCACTTCCATGACTCCGACTATTTTGCACAGCATATGCACAACTGCGATCTTGTAAACCTGGAGGATATGCTGCAGAACGGCACCGTGATCAGCGAGACATTGATCGAGCGCCCGCATAGCTTTTCCACAGCCTGCAACATCGCGACCCAGATCATCGCCCAGGTTGCCAGCAACCAGTATGGCGGACAGAGCATCAGCCTTGCGCATCTCGCTCCGTTCGTTCAGGTATCGAGAGTGAAGATCCGTCAGGAAGTGATCGGCGAGATGAAGGATCTTGGAATTGCTGTGACAGAGGATCAGATCGATAAGCTCACGGAGGAGCGTCTCCGCAGAGAGATCACGAAGGGAATCCAGACGATCCAGTATCAGGTCGTAACACTCCTTACCACAAACGGACAGGCACCATTCGTTACCGTTTACATGTACCTCGACGAGGCTAAGAACCCGCAGGAGAAAAAAGACCTTGCGATGATCATCGAGGAGACCTTAAAACAGAGATATCTCGGCGTTAAAAATGAAGCCGGCGTATGGATCACACCGGCATTCCCGAAGCTGATCTATGTGCTCGATGAGGACAACATCACTCCGGATGCGCCGTATTACTATTTGACAGAGCTTGCGGCAAAATGTACCGCAAAGCGCATGGTTCCGGACTACATCTCCGCGAAGAAGATGCGGGAATTAAAGGGCGATGTGTATACATGCATGGGCTGCCGTTCCTTCCTGACCCCGGACCGTTCCTACGTAAAAGGAAACCTTGCGAATGCAGGAAACTACCGGGAAGGCGAGCGCAAGTATTATGGTCGCTTTAATCAGGGCGTTGTGACGGTAAACCTCGTTGATATCGGACTCAGCGCAAGAAAAGACATGAACAGGTTCTGGGAGATCTTTGATGAGAGAATGGAACTCTGCCACCGCGCAATGCGCTGCCGCCACGAGAGATTAAAAGGAACCTTATCCGACGCGGCTCCGATCCTCTGGCAGTATGGTGCGCTTGCCCGCTTAAAGAAAGGTGAGACCATCGACAAGCTCCTCTATGACGGATATTCCACACTTTCTCTGGGATATGCAGGCCTGTGGGAATGTGTATACAGCTTAATTGAGAAGAAATTAACTGAGCCAGAAGGAAAGAAACTTGGTCTTGAGATCATGCAGAAGTTAAATGACTACTGCACGAAGTGGAAAGAGGCGGAAAATATCGATTACAGCATCTACGGAACCCCGCTGGAGTCCACAACCTACTCTTTTGCGAAGAGTCTCCAGAGACGTTTCGGCATCGTAAAGGGCGTAACTGACAGAAACTACATCACAAACAGCTACCATGTACATGTAACGGAACCGATCGACGCCTTCAGTAAGTTAAAATTAGAGTCTGAATTTCAGGCACTGTCCCCGGGCGGAGCGATCAGCTACGTGGAAGTTCCGAACATGCAGGATAATATCCCGGCTGTTCTTCAGGTCATCCGCTACATCTATGACAATATCATGTACGCGGAGTTAAATACGAAGAGCGATTACTGTCAGGTATGCGGTTACGACGGCGAGATCAGGATCATCGAGGATGACGGAAAGCTCGTATGGGAATGCCCACACTGCGGAAACCGTGACCAGAGCAAGCTCAACGTCGCGAGACGTACCTGCGGATACATCGGAACACAGTTCTGGAATCAGGGCAGAACACAGGAAATTAAGGAAAGGGTACTGCACCTGTAATGAATTACGGAGAGATCAAAACATGTGATATCGCAAACGGCGAAGGTGTCCGCGTGTCGCTTTTTGTATCCGGATGCACACACCACTGTAAAAATTGCTTTAATGATGTGGCGTGGGATTTCGGATACGGAAAGCCGTTTACGGAAGAGACGGAAGAGATGCTCATAAAGGCGCTGGAGCCGGATTATGTGGACGGATTGTCGATTCTTGGCGGGGAGCCGTTTGAACCGGAAAATCAGCGGGTACTGCTTCCTTTCCTAAGAAAAGTCCGGGAGCAGCTCCCGAAAAAGAATATCTGGTGCTATACCGGATACCTCTTCGACAAAGATCTCCTTGGAGAGAGTCGTGCGAGATGTGAATGTACGGACGAGATGCTGCGCCTGATCGATGTCCTCGTGGACGGCGAGTTTGTTCAGGAACTTTACAGCGTGGCACTGGCATTCCGCGGTTCGGAGAACCAGAGGATCATCGATGTGAAAAAGTCTCTGGAAACAGGGAAAATCGTCTGGCATGATCTGATCAGCCGGGGGATCTCGATGAAGTTTAATTAGAATATAAAGCTATATATAGAAAAGATCCGGCAGTTGGGTTGTTTTACAGGAATTTTTGATTCTGTAAGACAACTTGACTGTCGGATCTTTTTGATGTAATAGGAAATTCCGAGGAATTCCCTGTCACACAAAAGGCACTAACGTGCCAATGCTGCGCGCCTGCGCGAAGATGTAGATTGTCGCAAGCGCCTGCGCGAATGTGCCAGGGTGCAAATTCCGGTCGACCTGGGGAATATGCAGCCAAGGCACCTCTTTTTTATAAAATCTGTAGTGCAGGTAAGGACATCATGTGAAGAACGAGATCTGGATAAGGCACCTGGATAGGCTTAGAATGCTTAGAACTGCCGCTGCTCTTGACTTTTTAAGAATAGTCCTGTATACTAATATAGTTCTAAATAGAACAGTTCACTTTTGAACCAGAGGTGATACACATGAAATTTGTTGATTTTATGGCGGACAGCCGGGATTTCTATACGGGGCTCATTGATCCGGTCTGCAAAAAATACGGGCTGACCCAGATGGAATTCAATATTCTGCTGTTTCTCGCCAACAATCCGGAGTGCGACACCGCCGCCCGGATTATCAAGAAGCGGGCTTTTACAAAGTCCCATGTTTCCATGTCTGTCCGCTCATTAGAAGAGCGCGGACTGCTCACAGGGGAATATTATGGGACGGACCGGAGGACGATCCATCTGAAACTTACAGACGCTGCTGCGCCGATGGTCTCTGATGGAAAAAACGTCCAGAAACGGGCTGCTGAGATCATCTGCCGCGGATTCTCCCCGGAAGAGCACCGGATGCTGTTCGAACTTATGAACCGGATCAATTCAAACATTTCAGATTACAGGAAAGAAGGAAAACTGCATGAACAACAGTAAAGAATTTCTTGGGACAGAGCCGATCGGAAAGCTTCTTTTCAAGCTTGCCGTTCCATCTGTCATTGCACAGATCGTCAACATGCTGTACAACATCGTTGACCGGATCTACATTGGACATATCCCGGGAAGCGGAAGTCTCGCCCTGACCGGTGTCGGCGTCTGCCTGCCGATCATTATGGTGGTCTCCGCCTTCGCGGCCCTCGTCGGCTCCGGCGGTGCGCCGAGAGCGTCGATCTTTATGGGAAAAGATGACATGGACTCTGCGGAGAAGATTCTCAGCGGCTGTTTTACGGTTCAGATCATCATTTCTGCGATCCTGACAGCAGTCTTACTGTTGTTTGGCCGCTCTATGCTCTTGACTTTTGGAGCCAGTGAAAACACCATCGACTATGCCGTTGATTACATGAGTATTTACGCTGTCGGAACGATCTTTGTCCAGATGACGTTAGGCATGAACATGTTCATCACGGCCCAGGGATTTTCAAAGACCAGTATGCTGACGGTTACCATCGGAGCTGTCTGCAACATCATTTTGGACCCGATCTTTATCTTCGGGTTTGGCATGGGCGTAAAGGGTGCGGCTCTCGCGACGATCATCTCTCAGGCGGTATCCTGCGGATGGGTTCTCGCGTTCCTGACCGGAAAGAAGACCTTCTTACGGATCAAAAAGGAGTATTTAAAGCCGGTTCCATCTATCGTTTTTCCGTGTCTTGCGCTGGGACTTTCCACATTTGTGATGCAGTCCAGTGAGAGTGTTATCTCGGTATGCTTTAACTCTTCCCTGTTAAAGTACGGCGGAGATCTGGCAGTCGGTGCCATGACGATCCTTACAAGTACGATGCAGTTTGCAATGCTGCCGCTTCAGGGAATCGGACAGGGCGCACAGCCGATCATGAGCTATAACTACGGAGCGAGAAATATCGACCGTATGAAGAAGACATTCAAGCTCCATCTCGTGATCTCCCTGATCTATTCCACGTTGTTCTGGCTCTTTGTCCAGCTTTTCCCGGCAACCTTCGCGGGAATCTTCAGCTCCGATCCAGAACTCGTTTCCTTCACTGCAGGCGCTCTGCGGATCTACTGCGGTGCGATGTTCCTCTTTGGAATCCAGCTCGCCTGCCAGATGACCTTCGTTGCCATCGGATATGCGGTATGCTCGATCATCGTGGCAGTTGTGCGTAAATTTGTGCTTCTGCTTCCGTTAATCTTCATTGTTCCGATGTTCGTCAGCAATAAAACGCTGGGCGTCTACATGGCAGAGCCGATCGCGGATGCGATCGCAGTGACATTCACGGCGATTTTGTTTTCAATTCAATTTAAAAAGGCACTTAAAAAATTAGATAAGGCATAATAATCTTATACGCATATAGAAAAATCCGATGATCAGGATAACTGCACCAGTAAAATCGTACAGTATCCGATTATCGGATTTTTATTTCAATGGAAACAGTTTGATTCAAGACTTTGCTTGTCTAGAAAATATACTGAGTAAAAGGTTTTAAAGAGCTTCCTTTCTTTTTCCATCACATTTTAATAATATATTTTTAACTGCCTGTTGCAATGAATGTACCAGAACCATATAATCTAAACCGCGTAAACGCTCAACAGGTCCGGAGTAGGTTAGTGTATAAATATGATCCGGCATAGGAAGTGGAACTGCTACGGCAGCGACTCCCTCATCTACCTCCCCTTCGGAGATACAATATCCCCGCTGCCGGATTTCTTTTACTTGATTACGCAGCTTTTCTTCCAGACCAGGATAATTTTGAATTAGACGTTCAACCAATTCATCTGATTGTGCAGCCAGCAAAGTCTTACCGGTTGCACCACAATCTAAAGGTACAATATAACCGTTTTCACTTGAAATTCCCAAATTATGATGTCCTTTTACAAGATCCACGCAAATGCCCGTATCTCCGCGCAAAGAGGAAAGCACGACGGTTTCATTGTGTAAATCACACAAGCGGCGCATTTCTTCACTGATTAGCTGGCGTGTGGTATAGTGCACAGACACGGCAGATGCAATCATTAAAATACCGCTGCCCAACCGGTATTGTCCATTGGTGCTGGATTGCTCGATCCAGCCTACAGACTGCAGTGTGCGCAAAATACGGTATACTGTTGTTTTATGCAGACCAATCGCGCGGCTGATCTCAGTTAGGCTTAAATATTCCCGGCGCTGGGAAGCATAGTAATCTAGAATTTTTGTGGCATGAAGTACCGAATTTACCATAGGTGTGGAGGATTCAATAAAATTCGTATCGCCCATAAAGATTACTCCTTTTCTGTGTCCATTTTCTGAGTGGGGTGGCACTTTGCGGTCAGCGCAGTAAAGGCGCGGACTTATTAGACAACTACTAATGTAGTTTCATTATAGTAAACTGCCTGAAAAAAGTCAATCTGATATGTACTAGAATAGAAACAAACTGTTTCACGTGAGTGTCTGTATTTCAAAATGGACAACAAAACCTTGACTTATTTCTTAGATAGCATATAATGATATCAGAAAGACACAAAAACAAAACGCGTTTCAAAATTGTGACTAATAGGAGGTTTATTATGAATGCTTTTACTGTACAAGATGCACCGTTAAATATGGCACCTACTGGTATTGCGACTTTTGCTAAAGTACCGATCTGCTATGATATTCATCACGCTAATGCAGATATCGCTATTTTGGGCGCGCCATTTGATCTGGCGATTCAGGGAAAAACAGGATGTCGCCTTGGACCGCGTGGAATCCGCAATGCATCTACCCGCTTCCGCATGAAAAAGGGCGGCAACTATGATCCTGAGCGTAATAAGAGTTATCTGGATACCGATCTGTGGCGCGTGGTAGATTGTGGTGACTGTGATTATGTTCCGGGTGATTTAACTGCTACGAATAAAAATTTGGAAGAAGCAGTTCGCATTCTGGCAAAGCAGGGGGTTATGCCTATCGTTTTAGGTGGTGACTGTTCAGTCGGTCATCAAGCTGTAAAAGGATTAGATTGTTATTCCCAACTGGACATCATCCATTTTGATTCCCATCTGGATTGGACAAAACCGCTGAATGGTCAGCCATATTTCAATGGTTCACCTATGCGAAATAATTCCACACTGCCATATGTGGAAAAAATGATTCATCTGGGCATTCGCGGTATAGGAAGCAGTGGACCTGCTGATTTTGAGGAAGCACGTGCAAATGGCGATAAAATATATTCTGTTAAGGATTATCGTCGTGTTGGAATTGAAGAAATTTTAAAGAATTTGGAAGCTGGCCGTAATACGTTTATCCATTTTGATATTGATGCTATGGACTATCCGTTATCGAAAGGTACAGGATCTCCTATGCTGGGTGGATTTACATACGATGAAGCAACTGAGATGTTGGAAGCGATTGCGAACCACTGCAATGTAGTTGGTATGGCTATGACAGAAGTTGCTCCACAGTATGATGATGAAGGTGACACTACCTGTTACACAGCGGCTCGCCTGACTTGTGATCTGATGGGGTTTGCAACGAAAGCACGTGAAAAATAAAAAACTTGTCTGCTTTACAAAAAAAGGAGGATGCGCACATGTCGTTTGAGGTCATTGATTCCCTTTTTACCATCAAGGCTGATGGTATTATGACAGTTGCCATGGCTGCTGTGATATTGCTTATCGGTTTCTTTATCAAGAGCAAGGTTAAATTTTTGGAAAAATATTGTATTCCAGCACCTGTTGTTGGCGGATTCCTGTTTATGTTTGTCACTTTTATTGGTCATGTGACGGGAACATTTGCATTTTCGTTTGACAGTATGTATCAGTCGCCATTTATGCTTGCTTTCTTTACAACAGTTGGATTGGGCGCAAGTATCAGTTTACTGAAAAAAGGTGGCATGTTACTTATTGTTTACTGGCTGATTGCGGGTATTATCTCTGTTTTTCAGAATATGATCGGCATCGGTGTAGGCAAGCTGGTTGGATTGGAGGCTCCTTATGCATTGCTCTCCAGCGCTATTTCCATGGTAGGTGGTCATGGTGCAGCGGCTGCTTATGGCAGTACATTCGCGGATATGGGATATACAGCAGCACCTCTGGTAGGAGCGGCAGCAGCAACGTTTGGATTAATCAGTGCTGTTATGGTAGGTGGTCCGGTTGGGCGGCGCTTAATTGTAAAATACAATTTAAAACCGGATGCATCTGAAAATTTCGAGAGCGATATTAATACAGTCAACGCAGCCAAAGCAACAAAGCTGAGCAGCCTGGATGTAATAAAAAATGTGACAGCTTTACTTGTTTGCATGGCGTTGGGAACTATGGTTTCCGGTTGGATTGGAAAGTGCATCGGAATGAGCTTTCCTACTTATGTGGGCGCAATGTTTGTAGCGGTAATAGTTCGCAACCTTAATGAAAAATTTAATTTTTATAATTTCGATTTTGCGCTAGTTGATGGAATCGGGGATGTTATGTTATCACTGTATCTGTCTATTGCACTGATGACGCTGAAACTGTGGGAATTAGCTGGTCTGATCGGTGGTGTTCTGGTGGTGCTGATCTGTCAGGTAGTATTCATGGTTCTTGTCAGCTACTTTGTAGTATTCCGCCTGTTAGGAAAGAACTACGATGCAGCTGTAATGTGTGCTGGTCTGTGCGGCCATGGTCTAGGTGCTACTCCATCAGCAATTGTGAACATGACTGCTGTGAATGAGCGTTATGGCATGTCCCGCCGCGCAATGATGATTGTTCCTATCGTTGGCGCATTCTTGGTTGATATTATTTATCAACCGCAGACAATTTGGTTTATTAAGACCTTCGTACAGGGGTTTGTCGGTTAAAACCTTATGAAAGTACATTTAAAAACTCTATTAGGTCTTGCACATAAGTGTTCAGATTGATTATATAACACTTACATAAAAAATCCGGTAATCGGAGATAACCGCAAAGTATCATTGCGAGATATCCTGATTACCGGATTTTTATGATTCGATATAACGAGTCTGTTTTTACTTTGTAGTTATCGTTTGTGCTGACTGGCTTATTCCGGACAAACAATCTTACCAGCCACTGCACATGCCGCAGCCGTTCTCGGGGAGGCGAGATAGATCTGGACCTTGGATGTTCCCATACGTCCAAGGAAGTTGCGGTTGTTGGTAGCGACAACACGCTCACCGTCGGTCAGGATACCGCCTGCGCGTCCGCAGCAGAGACCGCAGCCCGGATGAGTGATCATAGCACCCGCCTCGGCCAGTGTCTCAAGGATTCCAAGGTCAGCGGCCTGTTTGTAGATCTTGCGGCTGGCCGGAGTTACGATCAGCTTTACGAATTTTGCAACCTGTTTGCCCTTTAAAACTTCGGCGGCAGCAGCCAGATCTTCCAGACGTCCGTTTGTGCAGGAACCGATGAATACCTGGTCGATCTCTGTGCCTTCAAGTTCGCTGACATTGCGGATCTTGTCGACCTGGGACGGACATGCCATAACCGGAACGAAGTCCTCGGCGTTGTATTCCATCACGCGGCAGTAATTTGCGTCTGCGTCGCCGAAAAGACTCTTCTGGTAGTCGTTTAAGGTAATATCACAGTATTCCGCCGTCTTTTCATCCGGTGTGAACAGAGCGCACTTTGCGCCTGCCTCGATCGCCATGTTGGAGATCGTCATGCGGCTCGCAACCGTCATGTTTTCAACGGCGCTTCCGGAAAATTCCAGCGCCTTGTAAGTAGCACCGTCTGCGCCGAGATCACCGATGAGACGGAGAATAATGTCCTTTGACATCACGTTCTCCGGCAGTTTTCCATTGATGACGACCTTGATCGTCTCCGGTACGCGGATCCACATGGTACCGGTTCCTAAGATACTTGCCATCTCGGTATATCCGATCCCGGAAGAGAATGCGCCGACGCAGCCGTAAGTCGTTGTGTGGCTGTCGGTACCGAATGCGATATCGCCCGGCTTTACATATCCGGCTTCAGTCATTAACTGGTGGCAAATTCCGTCGCTTCTGTGTACGTGGGTCATGCCGTACTTTTCAGCGAATGCATTTCCGATGCGGAAGTGTCTCGTGTCGTCCTGCTGGCTTGCCGGAACGAGGTGATCGTAGATCAGAACGACCTTGTCCGGATCCCACAGCTTTTTAAAGCCCATTTCTTCAAATTTTTCAGCCACGAACGGAATAAAAATGTCGTGGATCATGACGCGGTCCACATTTACGATCGCGATATCGCCCGGCTTTACGGACTTTCCGGTATTATGTTCAACGATTTTCTCAATTACTGTCTTTCCCATTGTATTCTCCCCCTTTAATCGAGACCATTCAGCTTGCGCATGGCTTTTACAAGACCGCCTGCGCGGATAATGTCCATCAGGTTCTCCGGAAGAGATGCGATCGGGTAAGTTTTGCCGTTGTAGTCGATGTGTTCGTTCATCACAACGGATACGGTATCGCCCTCTTTGATGTCATCGTGAAGCGTCGGCTGTTCGATTAAGAGCAGGCCGTTGTTGATGGAGTTACGGAAGAAGATCCTCGCGAAGGATTTCGCGATCACGCATTGGATTCCCAGCGCTTTGATGATCTCCGGGGCCTGTTCCCTGGAAGAGCCGCAGCCGAAGTTCTTTCCGGCAACGATGATGTCTCCGGGCTTGATCTGCGCAGCCAGTTCCGGGCGGAGCGGGCTGAAGCCGTACTGTTTCATATCGTCAATGGTCTTTAATGCAAGGTACTCGGTCGGGATAATGATATCGGTGTCGATGTCATCGCCCAGGACCCAGACCTTTCCAGTCATTTTTTCCATGTAAATATCCTCGATTTCTATACAAATATATAATGACGTTGGGGTCAAAAGCTTTTGCCCCCTCTGATACCGGATTACTCAGGTAAACACCAATCAGTGAAGAAATGATTCTGTCCCACTGGTATTATATCGGAAGACCACATCTGCCCACACAAAAGCGCAGGCAGATGCAAAAATAGTCATTTCAAATCGATATAGCCTATAAATCACTCGCTAACGCGATCTCGCCTTTAATTGCAGAAGCAGTAACAGTCGCAGCGGATCCAAGATATACCTTGGAGCTCGGATGGCCTGCGCGGCCCTTGAAGTTTCTTGTACCGGTGCTGATCAGGACTTCATTCTCGCCGATAACGCCCTGGCAGCTGCCCCAGCATACGCTGCAGTTCGGGTTCATAACAATTGCTCCAGCTTCCATAAAGGTGTCGATCAGACCTTCCTTCAGTGCCTGGAGATAAACGGTCTGGCTTGCCGGAACCACAAGGAAACGAACTTTTTCAGCGACCTTCTTTCCTTTAATGATGGAAGCGCCGACTCTCAGGTCCTCGATACGTCCGTTGTTGCAGGAACCTAAGAATGCCTCGTCGATCTTCACGCCGCGGACTTCCTCAGCCGGAACCAGGTTATCAACGAAGTCTGGTTTTGCCACTACCGGACGGATCTTGGAGAGGTCAAAGGTATATTCTCTCGCGTATACAGCATCCGGATCGCTCTTAAAGAGTGCCTTCGGCTTTCTTCCGTGAGCTTCCAGATATTCGATGGCTTTCTCATCCGGCTCAAAGATACCGGTCTTTGCACCTGCCTCAACAGCCATGTTGCAGAGGACCATACGCTCGCTGATGCTTAATGTCTTAGCGCCTTCGCCGGTGAACTCCATAACCTGGTAGTTGCAGCCGTTTGCGCCGATGGTGCCGATGATGGTTAAGATCAGGTCTCTCGCGTAAACGCCTTCCGGCAGCTTTCCGACGAGGTTGAATTTTACAGTCTCCGGAACAAGAACCCAGGATTTTCCTGTCACCATGCCGTAGAGGAGGTCTGTACATCCAACTCCGGTACCGAAGGCGCCGAGAGCGCCGTAGGAACATGTGTGGCTGTCAGCGCCAAAGATCAGTTCACCCGGGCAGACGTAATTCTCCATCATGACCTGGTGGCAGACGCCTTTTCCTTCCCAGAAATCGATGTTGTTTTCCTTCGCGAAGTCGCGCATCTTCTTCTGGGACGCCGCTGTCTTCGGACAGTCAGACGGGACATTGTGGTCTACAATGAATACCATCTTTTTTGTGTCCGCGATGTGCGGATGTTTTAATTTATTGCGGTACATGTCAACGGTCAGATGTGTGGTTCCGTCGTTGCTCATCATACGGTCTAATGTTACGGTATGGATATCTCCCGGTTTTACGTAGTCAACACCGGCTGCCGCTGCGATGATCTTTTCTGCGATTGTCATTCCCATTGTCCTACTCCTCCTCACGGTTTAAAGAAGCGATCAGTCCGCCCTGATTTAAGATGTTCTGCATGTATTCCGGCAGCTTTGTGCAGGAATATGTCTTTCCATTTGCATGAGCAGTTCCGTCAGACATGGAAAGTTCCATGGTATCGCCGGTCTTTACATCATCCGGCAGGTCTTTACAGACGATAACCGGAAGTCCGATATTGATCGCATTTCTATAGAAAATCCTTGCGAAGGATTTTGCAACGACGGCCTGTACGCCGAGGGCTTTTAAAACGCCCGGTGCCTGTTCTCTGGAAGAACCGCAGCCGAAGTTCTCGCCGCCGACAACAAAATCGCCCGGTTTTACTTTTTTGGGGAAATCCGGGTCGAGAGACTCGAATGTGTGCTCTTTCATCTCTTCCAGATTCGGTAAGAGCAGATATTGGGATGCAATGATCTGATCGGTATCAAGGTCATTATGAAATTTAAAGATCATTCCTTTTGCCATGACTTTATATGTTCCTTTCTTATCTAAGAAATATTAAAAGACAGCTGCGAAGATATAGACCGTCAGCCGCCGTAACAGTTCATGAATTCTTTCATTCCCTCATTATAGCATAGGATCAGGCATAAATAAAATGGCACGTATTGATATGGCACATAACTTAAAGTTATAAAATTATAGTACTCTCCAGCGCCGGGAAAAGGACATAAAAATTGCTGCAGTTAAACTCTGTATTTGAGCGGACATGACAGCTGTATTTTTACACCGCCGGTCGGATCATCACGGAAAACTGCAGCAAAAATGGAACTTATCTGGTTATTTCAGCTTCAAAACCGCCGTTTGCGGTCTCGTCTCAGCCGTCAGCACCAGTGTGTTGGAGTCGTACTCCACCACATTCCGGCAGAGTCCTGTAAATTCCTCAAGACGTCCGATCACCGGATAGCCGAAATGGTCAGAACGGTAGTGCATCGGGATCACAACGCGGGGCGCGAGGTCATCCACCACAGCCTTCGCCTGGACCGCATCGATCGTATAATAACCGCCCACAGGGATCAGGATCGCGTCGAGATGCTTTAACAGATCCTTTTGTTCTCTGGTAAGAGGACATCCGATGTCACCCATATGGGCAATTTTAAGTCCATCTGATTCTAAAATGTGGATCCGGTTCGCTCCACGGAGGGCTCCCTGTTCCGGGTCATGCCAGGTGTCGATCTTCGTGATGGAAAACGGGTTCTTTGTCCCGCTGTGCTTTAAGGTCACTGCGTCCGTGTAACCGTGGTCACCATGTTCGTGGCTGCAGAGTATCATGTCTGCGGTGAGGGAAAGCGGAGCGAGTCCCGGTACCGTATTTGGGCCATATGGATCAAAAACAATGGAAAATCCATCTTTTTCAACGGTAAAACAGGAATGACCATTCCAGGTGATAGAAATAGAATTCATAGTTGTGTCCTCCTCTCGAGCAGTTAGAAATGATTGGTCAGATAATTATATTTTATCATGAAACGCAGGGGGATTCAACGGACGAAAAGGAAGGTTCCCATCTGTGCCAGAGTGGGAAATTTATGTGATCAGCGCTTGAGAAAGCAGGAGCAACCGCGGTATAATAATGGATATAATGTCGGGAATAACAGGAGGAAATGACGATGGAGCTTACACAGGTAAAGCACGAGATTGAAACATTGGCGGAGAAATACCGGGATGAGTTTGAGGCGGTCAGTGCATACATATTTGCTCATCCGGAGCTGGCATACCATGAAATGCTGGCGCAGGATCAGCTGTGCGGGTTGCTGGAAAAGCATGGCTTTAAAGTACAGAGGGGAGCCGGCTCTCTGGAGACCGCATTTGTGGCAGAATACCGGAGCGGAAAGCCAGGAATGACCTTTGCCTTTATGTGCGAGTACGACGCTCTTCCTGAAATTGGACATGCATGCGGTCACAATCTGATTGGCACCAGCGGAGCCGGAGCCGGTGTGATATTAAAAGAGATCATGGAAAGATACGGGATCGGCGGAACCCTGAAGGTTCTTGGAACACCGGCCGAGGAAAACGGAAGCGGAAAGATCACGATGCTGGACGAAGGAATTTTCGATGGTGTGGATATGGCGCTGATCATGCATCCGAGTGATATGTCCATGGCAGATGATATCTCATTTGCAGCCGTAAATAAGACCTATACCTTCACAGGAAAACCAGCACATACCGCAGCGTGTCCGTGGATGGGGGCAAGTGCGTTAAACGGAGTTCTCCAGATGTTCCATGCGGTAGATTCCCAGAGACTTCATTTTAAGGATTATACGAGGGTTCACGGAATTATCGTGGAAGGCGGAACCGTTGTGAATATTGTTCCGGAGAGAGCGGTCTGCAGATTCAATATCAGGGCGTTGGATGCGGAGTACCTGAAAGATGTGATCTCCGTGATAGACCGGTGTGCGAAAGGCGCAGCCATCTGCGCCGGTGTAGATGTGGAAATTCAGCAGAATGGCTATCTGATAAAAGATGTCCGCAACAACAGGGAACTTGTGACAGCAGTGGAAAAGAACATGGATTTCATTGGAGAACATCATATCCCCCGTGATCTGACTCAGGGGATCGGTTCCACGGATGTGGGAAATGTGACTCAGGCACTTCCGGCTGCCCAGTTTTATATCGGTGTGGGCGAAGGCTTGGGAACCCATACAGCAGCATTTGCGGACGCTGCAGGAGGAGAAGCAGGAAGACGTGCTCTCACTGCAGCAGTAAAAGTGCTGGCAATGACAGGACTTGATATGATGTCCGGCCGATCATAAAAATAACAAAGCATGAAGGTGGTTGTTCATGCGATCGGGACGAAGATGAAAGAAATCTAAGAAAACGGAAGAATCGACAGAAATAAAAATCTCTGCCCGGACACGCCGAGGTGCGTCCAGACAGAGATTTTTTGTGCACTGTACGAAATTATAGATTGTCGCAAACGACCGCGCGAGATGCGAGTAACAAAAAACGGACACAGAATAGATATTTCTGTGTCCGGATGTTTGGCTGTATTACAGTGCCGTCGCCTTCGGCAGCGTAAAGATAAATTCCGACCCGACCCCCTGGGTGCTGATCACATCAATATTTTCTCCGTGTGCCTGTATGATCTCTTTTACGATCGCCAGCCCGAGTCCTGTTCCCTTCTTATCTTTTCCTCTGGAGAGATCCGACTTATAGAAGCGGTCCCAGATCTTCTTGATACTTTCCTTCGGAATACCGATTCCCGTATCCTTCACGGAAACAAAGACTTTCTCGTATTTCAGCGAAGTCTGGATATAGATCACAGAATTCTCACGGCTGAATTTAATGGCATTGTCGATCAGATTGTAGAGTACCTGCTGGATCTTACCGAGATCCGCATACACCATCTGGATATCCGCAGCGAAGGTGAGATCCAGAACGATATCCTTGGCATTGCAGGTTCCTTCAAAGGTTGCCGCAGTATCTTTAATAACGCGATTGATATCAAAGTTGCTCCGTGTCAGGAATCCCTTGCTGTCGAGAGAGTTCAGCGTCAGCATGCCCTGAGTGAGTTTGTTTAAGCGCTCTGTCTCGGAAATCAGGATGCCGAGATACTTATCGTATAATTCCGGCGGGATCGTTCCGTCTTTGATCGCTTCCAGATACCCCTTGATGGATGTCAGCGGGGAGCGGAAGTCGTGGGAGACGTTGGCGATAAAGGAATGCTGATATTCCTCCATCTTATTTAATTCACTGGACATATAATTTAAGGTGTTGGCAAGATATCCCATCTCATCGGCAGAATTTACCTTGATCGTATGGCTTAAATTTCCCGCCGCGTATTCCTTCGCGCCCGCAGTGATCTTCTTTAACGGGACATATACAGTCTTTGTGAACACGAGAAGAATGATCAGGGACAGGATGAAAACCACCAGCGCTGTAATGTATACAATGTTCAGGATCCGGTCTTTCCCATGTACGATCTGTTCGATGGGCATATGGATCACTACGTAACCATACGTATTGAAGTTGCCCGTGATCGGCGCAATGACGGACAGCATCTCCTTATCGAACATGCCAAAAAAGCTGCCGGTCATATACGAGCGGTTTCCCGCTACGGTGGGATCAAACCCATCGATGGCGGTGCCGATATGGGAGGCTGGGACAGTCTCCGCAACAACGCTGCCTTTCTGGTTGATGACCCAGGCCTGTGCCTTTAAGTAGGTGGCAACGGCCTGCAGCTGCGGGTTTGCCGTGGACAGGCTGATATTTTTACCCTGATAGATATCGCTGTAGGTGGAGGCGAGAAGATTCGCCTCATCGTAGAGCGATTCAGACTTTTCTTCTAAGAGATACTGGTAGGTGATCTCCGAGGACATGGTCGCGATGAAAATGAAACCGAGAAGACCAAACACCAGATATCCGAGAAGAAACTTGGTATAAAGAGAACGGGTCATCGTCTTACCTCGAATTTATAACCGATTCCCCAGACGGTGGACAGTGCCCAGTTCTCGTCGTCGCGGATCTTCTCGCGAAGGCGTTTGATGTGGACATCAACAGTCCGGGTGTCACCGATATACTCATAGCCCCAGATATGGTCCAACAGCTGTTCGCGGGTAAAGACCTGATTCGGAGAGGAGGCGAGGAAGTATAAAAGCTCCAGTTCCTTCGGCGGCATGTCCACAGAGTGGCCTTTGTAGAGGACGGAATAGTTCGTCAGGTTGACGATGAGGTTCGGATACTCCACATATTCGCCCTGCTGTTTTGTCGCAGCGGATATGCTGACCGGAGCCGCCTGATAACGGCGGAGAACAGCCTTGACTCTGGCGACAAGTTCTTTTGAATCGAAGGGCTTGATCATATAGTCGTCGGCACCGAGCTCCAGACCTAAAACTTTGTCGAAGACCTCGCCCTTTGCGGACAGCATGATGATCGGTACCTGAGAGGTCGTGCGGATCTCCCGGCAGACCTGATAGCCATCCATGCCCGGCAGCATCAGGTCGAGAAGGATCAGGTTCGGCTTAAAGACCGGAACCTCCTTCAATGCGGATTCTCCGTCCCCGACGATCTTTGTATCATAACATTCTTTCATCAGGTACAGGGAAATTAACTCTGCAATATTCTCGTCATCGTCGACGATGAGAATTCTCTGTTTATCGACCATGGAGGTCTCCTCCTTCTAAAATTTATCGTAAAAATTTCGTTTTTTGCCTGTAAATCAGGGCAGGTTTCTATTTCCTATAGGATGATGGGTAAAATTGAAACCTTTGCGGTTAACATAACTTTAAAATAGTACTGTTCAGACAAAATCCGACGCAGTTCCTAATTGAAAGTTACTTGAAGGTTACGATCGTAACCCCCGTATCGCCTTCCCCAAACTCACCAAGTCGGAATTCCTTCACATATTTAAGCTTCTTCAAATGCTTATGAACCGCAGCCCGCAGCGCACCTGTTCCGCGTCCATGCACGACACGGACCTGCGGAAGATGGGCGAGATAAGCATCGTCCAGATACTTGTCAAGGACAGGCATTGCCTCGTCCGTTGTCATTCCGATGAGATTGACCTCAGGGGAGACGGAGAAGGACTTCGCCATCTTGATCTTTCCGCTTCCGGTGTTGTCCCGCTTCAGGGCAGCCGGATCGAGGCCCGGTCCGGATACGGACGCCTCGTCTAAGAGCTCCAGATCCTTGATATTTACAAGGGAGCGCAGGATTCCCATCTGCACATAGAGATCGCCTTTTGCGTTCGGCAGCGTGCTGACTGTTCCCTTTAAGTTCATCGTGAGGACTTTAACACCGTCACCGATCTTTAATTTCTTCGGCGAGATCGTCTTTTTCGGCCCCTTATTGTTCTTCAGACTTAAGCTTTTATCGACTTTATCCAGCTTTTCGCGGAGCTTTGTTCTCTCAGCTTCCAGCTCTTTTCCGACACCGGAGCTTGCGGCAAGCTTGTTGATATTCCGGATCGTCTGGTCCGCGGTCTCTTTCGCCTCGCGTAAGATCCGCTGGGCTTCCTCGTTGGCGTTCTTTAAGAGCTTTTCCTTCCGCTCATCAAGCCGCTCTTCCTTCTGCTCGATATTCTTCTTTAAACGGGAGATCTCTTCCTTGTAGCTTGCGATTTCCTCACGCTCTTTTTCGATGGTCACGCGGCTCTGCTCTAAGTTCGCAAGCAGGTCCTCAAATGCCTCATCATTGGATTCCAGATGGGTCTTTGCATCATCGATGATGTAATCCGGCAGACCTAACTGTCTGGAAATCGCGAATGCGTTGCTCTTTCCGGGAATACCGATCAAAAGCTTATAAGTCGGACGCAGTGTTTCAACATTAAATTCACAGCAGGCGTTCTCAACACCCGGCGTTGACAGGGCGAATACTTTCAATTCGCTGTAGTGGGTGGTCGCCATGGTCCGGCACTTCATATTGTGAAGGAAGGACAGGATGGAGATCGCCAGTGCGGCACCTTCCGTCGGGTCTGTTCCGGCACACAGCTCATCGAAAAGACAGAGGGAGTGGCTGTCTGCCTGATTTAAGATCTTCACGATATTCGTCATATGGGCGGAGAAGGTACTTAAACTCTGCTCGATGCTCTGCTCGTCGCCGATATCCGCGAAGACTTCATCGAAGACGGAAAGTTCTGATCCGTCAAAAGCTGGGATCTGAAGTCCGGACTGTCCCATCAGGGTAAACAGGCCGACCGTCTTTAGGGAGACGGTCTTACCGCCGGTATTCGGTCCGGTCACGATCAGCAGGTCGAAATCTCTTCCCATCCAGATATTGATCGGAACGACCTTTTTCGGGTCGAGGAGCGGATGACGGCCGTCTTTGATATGGATGTAACCTTTCCGGTTGAATTTCGGCATGGAACAGTTGTAGATCCTGGCCAGGGCTGCCTTCGCGAAGATGAAATCCAGCTTTGTCAGGATCTCAAAATCTGTTGTGATCGTCTCGATATACGGAACAAGTTCGGTACTCAGGGCAGCCAGGATCATCTCGATCTCTTTTTGCTCTTTTAATTCCAGTTCACGCAGCTCATTGTTCAATTTGATGATCGCCATCGGCTCGATAAAGAGTGTGGAACCGGTGGAGGACTGGTCGTGGACCATTCCGGCAAACTGGCTCTTGTACTCCGCGCGGACCGGGAGACAGTAACGCCCGTCACGCATCGTAATTACGGCGTCCTGCAGCATGGTCCGGCTGGAATTTAAGATCGCGTTCAGCTGAGTGTGGACTTTGTCCGCGGTGATCTTCATCTGGCGGCGGACATGGTGGAGTCCCGGACTTGCGTCATCGGCGATCTCATCTTCTCCGAGAATACAGCGGGTGATCTCACTGTTGACATTTGTCAGCGGTTCCAGCGTCCGGAACATCTCATCAAGAGAATCGTCCGGCAGCTCTGTATTTTCCGGGTGACGGCCGTAGTTTTTCGCACGCGCCGCGCATGTCAGAAGTCCGCTGACGGAGAGGAGTTCCATAATGCTTAAGGAACTGCCGATCTCCAGGCGTTTTAAGGAATCTCTCACATCCCGGACTCCGGCCAGTGAGAGACTTCCTTTCTGGCGGACACGGGTCACAGCGTCCACGGTTTCCGTCTGCGCCTGAACGATCTCGTTAAAATCTGAGGACGGGGTCAGTTCCCGGCACATCTTCTTTCCGGGTTCAGACGCCGCACAGTCAGTCAGGCGTTCAATGATTTTATAATATTCAAGTGTTTTTAATACTTTCTGATTCATAGGTCGATCCTTTTTCCTTTCAATGGCAGATATTTGATTTCATTCACTGCCAGTTACAGTGCGCGGGCAGGGACGCCCGTGTCCGGTAACAAGATTCCTTTTTATGGAATATGCAGAGATTTCAGGCGAAGATGCCTGTCTGCACAGAAAAAGTATAACACAAACAGTTCAAATATCATAGGGATTTTTTCCTGTGAAAAGTAACAGGGATGCTCTCACTCAGGACCCGTGGGCACCAAGTTTTTCTTGCATAATAAGTAGAAAAAAATTATAATGGAAAAAAGATAGGCTAAAAGCAAAGAATCCGCAAATGTGACAGGATCTTGATGGATATTTGCCCGCAGCAGAAAGAATTCCGGATTGCTGCGAGATATGAAAAGGAGATTTTTTCATGTCAGATACACCTAACGAAAAAAATTTTATGAGAGAAAAGATCGTAAAACCCCCGATCGATAAGCGCAGGGCCGCAGGCCGGATCCTGTGCTATGTTCTTTTTGCGGTTGTTTTCGGCGGCGTTGCGGCGGTAAGCTTTGTGGTATCCCTTCCGACAGCAAAAAAAATCCTGGGAAAAGACCAGCCGGCAACATCCGCGCCGATCACGATCGAGCGCGACCAGGATCCGTCCGGCGAGCCGACACCGGTGGAGACGATGGCGGAGACCACAGGAGAGGGGATCCGCTCGGAAGACCTGAAGGACGAGGTGGAAAAGATCGTTGGGGATGCCATGGAAAAATTCCCCTGGACGACGAAAAACCTGACCGAGTTCAACGATGCGTTCCGGAACATCTACCTGGAATCAGAAAAAAGCATCGTGACAGTCTCGGCGGTGAAAAACGATGTGGACTGGTTTGATAACCCTATCGAGACGACGGGACAGTACGCCGGGATCATTATCGCGGTAAACCCAAGCGAAGCGCTGATCTTAACAGAACAGAGCGCAGTGGCGGGAGCTGATTCCCTACGTGTGACCTTCGGGGATGGATCAACAGCGGCAGTGGAATTAAAATCCCAGGATTCAACAGCCGGGATGGCGGTTGTCAGTGCGAAGATCGCTGATATTGAAGAACAGACGGTAAACTGGATGAAGGCGGTGGAGCTTGGAAATTCCTATTCCGTCCGCACCGGGGACATGGTCCTCGCAGTAGGAAGTCCGTCTGGACATGTCCATTCCGTCAAACAGGGACTGATCTCCTATGTGGCGAAAGGTGTCCAGGCAGTGGACGGTCAGACCCGTATCCTGTATACAGAATTTGAGAGTCATGCGGATGAGGGAACATTCCTTATAAATCTTTCCGGTCAGCTTGTGGGTTGGGCGACGTCCATTTATCAGGCTGGGGACAACACACAGGCGGAAGATAGGACGATGGCAATGCCGATCTCGGAGTACAAGGGCGTGCTCCAGAAACTCACAAACGGACAGTCCGCTCCGTATTTTGGAATCCGCGGCCAGGATGTGACCTCCGCGATGATGGAGAGCGGGATCCCGAGCGGTGTGTATATTACAGATTCCATTGCAGATGGGCCGGCTTATAATGTGGGAATCCAGAACGGGGATATCCTGACAAAGTTTGATGATCTGGAGATCCAGACGATCCGGGACTTCCAGAACCGGCTGGAGGAGACAAAGACCGGGGATACCGTGAAAGTTACAGTAAAACGGAAGTCTATTGATGAATATAAAGAAATAGAGTATCAGGTAACGATCGGAGCCAGGTAAACATACCTGGCTCAGCGATTGTGTGAGAAGTATGACCGATCAGAAAAGGAGAAATTATGAGATTTATTGAAACATTCCGGGAAGGAAATCACATTTCGGATGTATATCTGTGCAAAACAAAACAGATCGCACTTACAAAAAATGGAAAAGAGTACGGATCTCTTGTACTTCAGGATAAGACGGGAACCGTTGACGCGAAGATCTGGGAGCTGAGTTCTCCGGGGATCAATGAGTTTTCCGCTTTGGATTATGTATATGTCGATGCGGATGTGACCCTGTTCCAGGGACAGAACCAGTTAAACATAAAGAGGATCCGCAAGGCAGACGAAGGTGAGTACCATCCGGCAGATTATCTTCCGGTGACGACGAAGGATATCCCTGCGATGCAACATGAACTGATTCAGTACATTACGACGATCAAAAATGAATATCTGAGAAAACTTGCATCCGGTTATTTTAATGATCCGGAATTTATGAAGGCATTTTCCTTCCACTCAGCGGCAAAGAGTGTTCACCACGGTTTTGTCGGCGGACTTTTAGAGCATACGTTAAGTGTCGTGAAGATGTGCGACTATTTCAGCAAACAGTATCCGCTGATCAACCGCGATCTTCTTCTGACAGCAGCGATGTTCCATGATATCGGAAAGACAAAGGAACTTTCTGCATTCCCGGCCAATGATTATACGGATGACGGACAGCTTCTCGGACATATCATCATCGGTTCCCAGATGGTAAAGGAACGGATCGATGCGATGCCGGGATTCCCGAAAAAACTGGAGAGTGAGCTGATCCACTGCATTCTTGCCCACCATGGCGAGCTGGAATACGGTTCCCCAAAGAAACCGGCGCTGATCGAGGCGATGGCGCTGAACCTTGCGGACAATGCGGACGCGAGAATGGAGACGATGACAGAGGTGTTAAGAGGAGCCGGTGACAACATGGGATGGCTCGGTTATAACCGCTTCATGGAGACAAATGTTCGCCGTACGAGCGAAGAATAGAAGATAGAGAATAGAGAGAACCTGCCGTTATGCACTGAAAAAGATGCAGACGGCAGGTTTTGTAAGTTGTAGAAAAATTGGTCCGTCCAATTCGATAAATCGTGCAAAATTTCACTGTGAATTTGCTGGATACGGACACATAAGAAAGTATGTCCGCCATACAAAGACTTATGTGCGCTGGAAAGCAATAAGAACGTGCAAAGATAAAAAAGAAGCGGTTGACAAAATCAATTTTCTGACTAAAATGATTGTTGTTCATATTCAAATGCGATGAACGGGACAGGACTTTCAATCGAAATCTTATTCAGAGAACTGCCGGATGGTGCGAGGCAGGTAAGAAGAGAGAAAGTAACTATTCAGTAGGTCTGCGCACTTGCTGCGCTGACCGTAAGAAAACATTTGCCTGAAGGCAAAAATCCCATCGGCGAAGCCGATTTGGAATGGATTTTTGCACGTAACGGTGAAGGGACTGAACAGTTACGAGTGGAAGTTATCACCTGCAAGCAGCCGGGGTGAACAAAACGTTTTAGTAATCCCGGACGGAAACCTCACCGTTAAAAGGGGACCGATTCATCTGAAAGTATTGCAGATACTTGAGGAGGATGGGACTGAGAGGCCGGTTTTCCGGCAACAGAAGTGGTAACGCGGAGAATGTTAGATCCTTCGTCTTCTAAGGGAGCGATCCCTGTGGAGACGAGGGATTTTTTGTTTTGTACGTAGATTCCACAGCGATTTCTGCCGTATTTTCAGGATCGTTTGAATATGGATGGACTACAGGGACCGGAACTTGCGACATTCCGGTATGACAAAATGAATTTACAAAGGAGCGAAATGACATGAACACATTAGTAATCGTTCTCATCGCAGCTGTGTGTCTGTTATGCGGATATATGGTATACGGACGCTGGCTGGCAAAGACCTGGGGCATCGACCCGAAGGCAAAAACACCTGCCTATACACATGAAGATGGACAGGACTATGTACCGACAAACGGCTGGATCGTTTTCTCACACCAGTTTTCTTCTATCGCAGGTGCCGGCCCTGTAACGGGTGCCATCCAGGCGGCTGCATTCGGCTGGGTTCCGGTTCTTCTCTGGATCCTTGTCGGCGGTATCTTCTTTGGAGCTGTCACAGACTTCGGAGCTCTTTACGCAAGTGTAAAGAACGAAGGTAAGTCCATGGGACTTCTGATCGAAAAGTACATCGGTAAGACAGGTAAGAGATTATTCCTGATCTTCTGCTGGCTCTTCACTTTGATCGTAATCGCTGCTTTCGCAGATATGGTTGCAGGCACATTCAACGCTTACACCGTTAAGGACGGCGTTACAGAGCTTGCGGCAGCAGCCCAGACAAACGGAGCTGCAGGTTCCATCTCCATCGCATTCATCGTATTTGCAATGTTCTTCGGCGTTCTTCAGAAGAAGCTCAACCTTGAGGGCAAGAGCGAATTCTTCGTAGGACTTGCATGCACAATTGCATCGCTTGCAATCGGTATGGCATTCCCGTTGATCGGCGGAAAGGACGCATGGACAGGATTCACATTTGCATATATCTTTTTTGCATCCGTTCTTCCGATGTGGCTCTTAAAGCAGCCGCGTGACTACATGACAACATTCATGTTTGCCGGAATGATCCTCGGCGCTGTTGTCGGTATCGTTGTTGCACATCCGAACATGAACCTTCCAATGTACACAGGTTTTACAAATGAGAAGCTTGGAAACATGTTCCCGATCCTTTTCGTAACCGTAGCATGCGGAGCCGTTTCCGGTTTCCACAGCCTTGTTTCCTCCGGTACTTCCTCCAAGACCGTTGAGAACGAGAAAGATATGTTAAAAGTTGGTTACGGCGCTATGGTTCTTGAGAGCCTCTTAGCCGTACTTGCACTCTGCGTAGCAGGCGCAGCTGCAGCCGCTGACGGTACTGCAGCAGTAGGAACTCCGTTCCAGATCTTCTCCTCCGGTGTTGCCGGACTTCTTGAGATGTTCGGTCTTCCGATCTACATTGCACAGTGCTTTATGACCATGTGTGTATCCGCTCTTGCCCTTACAAGCCTTGATGCGGTAGCACGTATCGGACGCATGTCCTTCCAGGAGCTTTTCTCCGTAGACGATATGGAGAACGCAGAGGGCTGGAGAAAATTCCTCTGCAACAAATATGTATCCACAATCATCACACTTGCATTCGGCTACATCCTTACAAGAGTTGGCTACTCCAACATCTGGCCGTTATTCGGAAGTGCAAACCAGCTCTTAAGTGCACTTGTTCTGATCACACTCTGTGTATTCTTAAAGGTAACAGGAAGACAGAACAAGACCCTGATCGTACCGTGCGTGATCATGCTCTGCGTAACCTTCACAGCGCTGGTTCAGAGAACCATCGCTCTTGTAGGTGCATTCAGCGCAGGTACGGCAGTATTTATGGTTGAGGGACTTCAGCTCATCGTTGCAACTCTTCTTATGGTTCTCGGCGTGATCATCGTTGTCACATCCGGTAAGGAACTGTTTAGTAAGAAGGCTGGGTCTGAGGCGAGAGCGTAAGCATTAGTTTACATAATGTGAAAAATATATATTTGATGATCAGAGGCCGGTTCCCGGTTTCACAGATTTCTATAGAGAAGTCTGTGGGGCGCGGGAGCCGGTCTTTTGCTTAACAGGGACCTTCTGTTAAATCGAAAAGATACAATGTGCTAATGATACACATTCGTGCAAAGATGAGGGAATGGTGGAGCTGTATGCAAGAAGTCCTATCTGTGTCAAGAATGTACACTTGCGCGAAGATGAAGAGTGTCGCAAGCAGCCACGCGAGATGCCCGAATGTGCTAAGCTACATTCTTTGTTACATAGGGTTGCAAATATAGGATCGATTCCTGTATACTTAAGGAGACTTTATAAAGCAGGAAGATCGTTGATTTTCATGGTTCGGCAGTCATGTGCGGGCAGAAAGTGGTCATGCGCGGCAATGAAAAGTTTGACTGTGAGAAAATAAGACGATTGCGGGAATCATATTTTTTATATAGAAGGAACAAACATGGAAATTAAGAAAAATGATAAATTTACAGTAACCATCGAGGACATGGGAGAGGACGGCGCAGGGATCGGCCGTGTGGACGGATACATCTGGTTTGTGAAGGATGCGCTGATCGGGGATACGATCGAGGCATCTGCGATGAAGATGAAGAAGAATTATGGCTTTGCGAGACTTGTCCGTGTTATCACTCCGGCGAAAGGCCGTGTGGAGGCAAAATGTCCGGTCGCGCGCGCCTGCGGCGGATGTCAGCTTCAGGAGCTGGACTATAAAGAACAGTTAAAGTTTAAAGAAAAGAAGGTATACAACCATCTGAAACGCATCGGGGGCATGGAAAATCTGTTCCTGCCAGAGGAAGCGGAGCAGGCAGCAGGAATGCCGGGCGCGGTCATCATGGAGCCGATCATCGGAATGGAAGATCCGTGGAGATACCGTAATAAGGCGCAGTATCCGATCGGCCGCGGAAAAGACGGGAAGCCGACTGCCGGATTCTTTGCGGGACGGACACATTCCCTGATCCCAGTGCCGGATCTGGATTGCCTGCTCGGATGTGAAGAAAATAAGGATTATCTGACAGCAGTGCTGAAATTCATGGAAGATTTCGGCGTGGAGCCATACGACGAGGCGAATCATAAAGGACTCGTTCGCCATGTCCTCTTGAGAAAAGGTTTCGCCAGCGGTGAACATATGGTATGTCTCGTGATCAACGGAAAGAAACTGCCCCATGAGAAAGAGTTTACCGAGCGGATGCGTGAAGTCGGCGCGGACAGTATCTCCCTGTCCTTCAATATGGAAAAGACAAACGTGATCCTGGGAACCGAGATCAAAAATCTCTACGGGCCGGGTTATATCACGGATAAGATCGGAAACATCGAATATCGGATCTCTCCGCTATCGTTCTATCAGGTAAACCCGGTCCAGACAGAACGTCTCTACGGAACAGCACTGGAATTCGCTGATTTAAACGGCGGCGAGACCGTCTGGGATCTTTACTGTGGAATCGGAACGATATCATCCTTCCTTGCACAGAAGGCGGGGAAGGTCTGCGGCGTCGAGATCATCCCGGCTGCCATCGAGGACGCGAGAGAGAATGCGAAGCGCAACGGCCTTGACAATGTAGAATTCTTCGTCGGAAAAGCCGAGGAGGTTCTTCCGGAACAGTATGAAAAAAATCATATCAAAGCCGATGTGATCGTTGTCGATCCGCCAAGAAAGGGATGTGATGAGCTCTGCCTTGAGACGATCGTAAAGATGGCACCGGAGAAGGTCGTATATGTGAGCTGTGATTCCTCGACGTTGGCAAGAGATGTGAAATATCTCGGGGAGAACGGTTACGCTGTAAAACGCGTCAGAACCGTTGACATGTTCGGAATGTCAGGGCATGTAGAGACGGTAGCATTATTAACTAAAAAAGATATCACGTCTTGCTGACGAGAATTAACTAAAAGTTCAGCGGTTGCAAAATTTGCAACAACGGTAGAGGAAATTGAAAAATCGAAGGGATATAAAATGGAACAGGAATACATCATTCTCCAGATCCAGGAAGATGATTACGGCTGTGAGGAACGCTCTGCAGGGGCAAAGAAAACCGTTCTCGTCCGGCTGAAAGACGCTAAGGGAAACGAGCGGCTGACCCGCCAGGAAGATGACTGGCTTTATGAGCAGGGGATTGATGAAGGTGATTTGGTAGTATTAACGGAGAATCACCTGTATAAGAAAATGGAAGAGAGGTAACTATAGATGGAATTACAAACAAAACGCCTGATTTTAAGACCATGGCAGGAGAGCGATGCAGAGAGCTGCTACGAATATGCGAAAGACCCGCAGGTCGGTCCGGAAGCAGGATGGCCGGTACACACGAGTGTGGAGAACAGCAGAGAGACGATTAAAAACGTATTGTCGGCCGATGGAACGTATGCGGTCGTATTAAAAGCTTCCGGAAAACCGGTCGGCTGCGCGGGATTAACTGTGGGAGCTGCCAGCAATTTAAAGCTTCCGGAAGATGAAGGTGAGATTGGCTGCTGGCTCGGCGTTCCGTACTGGGGACAGGGAATCATCCCGGAGGCAGTACAGGAACTGATCCATTATGGATTTGAGGATCTGGGATTAAAACGGATCTGGTATGCGTTCTTTGATGGGAACGAAAAATCAAAGCGCGTGGCGGAGAAATGCGGATTCCGCTATCATCACACGAATGAAAACCTAGAGTGGAAATTACTGAACAGGACAGTTACAGAGCATGTGTATGTTCTTGACAGGCATAGAAATTTATCTGGTGCGCAGTAATTCCGAGAGAAATTTGTCAGCTTGCGCTGACCGGAATTAAGCGCCAAGTCTTACGTGTGCTCGACTTAAAAGAAAGAAGGAACCCCGAGAATGAAAAAACTTATGATCGCGTCCGACATCCACGGCTCCGCATACTATTGCCGGAAAATGCTGGAGGCATTTGACCGGGAACAGGCAGCCCGCCTGTTGCTTTTGGGCGATATTTTGTACCATGGACCGAGAAATGATCTTCCGAAAGAGTATGCGCCGAAGGAAGTCATCAAAATGTTAAATGAGCGGAAAACGAAAATCTTCTGTGTCCGCGGAAACTGCGATACGGAGGTTGACCAGATGGTGCTGGAGTTTCCGATCCTTGCGGATTACGCGGTATTTCCGGCGGCAGACCGCCTGATCTACGCTACTCATGGCCATCACTTTCATATGAACCAGCTCCCGCCTCTCCAGCCGGGAGATATTCTCCTCCACGGCCACACGCACATTCCGGCGTGGGAACCGTTCGGGGATGGAAATCTGTACCTGAATCCGGGTTCCGTGTCGATCCCGAAAGCGGAAAGTGAACATAGCTATATGCTCCTTCAGGATGGGAAAGTGATCTGGAAAACACTGGAAGGAACCACCTATCATAGTGAATGTTTATAAAAACGTCTCAATGGTCCTTGCATAATAAAACCGAAGATGCTAAAATATCTCCCATAACAATTGAAGAGGCATCCGGTGCTGCTGCCGCCCTGAAGAGGGCGGACAGCAGGTAAAAGGGAAACAGGTGAAAGACCTGTGCGATCTCGTCACTGTGAGCAGGGAATACAAAGCCATGCGCGAACGCGCGGTCACTGAAAAAACGGAGCAGCCCGACAGGACTGTTTTGAAATATTTGGGAAGGCGGCTTTGTGTGATGATCTGTGAGTCAGGAAACCTGCCGGAATGCTGGTACAGGAAGAAAAATTCCAGATCACGAGGCATTGATCGTACCGTTTATATGTCGGCTGATTCCAGCGGACATCTTTTTCTGATGCTTAAGCATTCGGTATTCGAAAAAATTCTCAGATGGAACATCTCCATACTAACTCCGAAATTGTAAAAACAATGAAACTGTTCAGAACTTTCATGATTACGGGCAAAAAATGTATTTCAGATGGCTGAACCAATAGGACTTTTGCTTTAAAACCAGTGGGGGTATTACAGTCGGCGCAGCAAGTGCGCAGGCCTGGTGAACAGTTGCAAAAAAACATTATAATCTTTACACAACATGGAGGACAACATGAAGAAGAAACATGTAAGTCTGCTCTTAGCGGCAGCAATGGCGGCATCCGTAATTTCCGGATGCGGAAGCAGCGCGAATAACAGCACGGCTGAGACGACAAAAGCAGAAGGAGCTGCAGCGGAGACAACGGCTGCAGGAGAGACAGAAGCCACAGCAGAGGCAATGGAAGACACAGAGAAAAACGAGACAGATGAGGTTGTCATCGCGACTCCGCGTGATGCTGTGCAGGGAAGTGGCGATGCGTATTACTGCTGGGAAGGCGCTTATGTATGGGAAGCTCTCACAGCAAACAACGGCGGTGTGATCGATCCGTGGCTTGCAAAATCCTGGGAACACAACGATGACTGTACCGAGTGGACTTTCAGCCTGCGCGATGACGCATATTTTACAGACGGTGTTCAGTTTAATGCCGATGTGTGCCTGAAAAACATTGAGCGTTGGGGCCATGGGATCAATTCTACATACACAACACTCAGCATCGAAAAATCTCTCCCGAATCTCGACAAGATGGAGAAAGTCGACGACTTCACTGTAAAGTTCACATTTACACAGCCGATCACAACACTTGAGTATGTCCTTTCCGACTACGGCAGCCCGATGTACAGCCCGAACTGCTTCGACGAGGAGACAGGTGTGATCTCCGATTACGCGATCGGAACCGGTCCATATAAGATCGTTGACCATGTGGAGTCCGAGTATGTGACACTTGAGAGAAATGACAACTATTATGGCGAGAACGGCAAGGTAAAGACCTTCAAGATCCGCTGCATCCCGGATTCCGAGACTCGTGTATCCGCGTTAAAATCCGGCGAAGTCATGGGACTTGCAGACAACGGCGCGATCACCATGGATGCTGCAAAGAATCTCTGCGACACAGACTCCAACTTTGAGATGGACAGCACTCCGAGCCATATGACTGAGTACATCATGTTCAACGATAAAAACGAGTACCTTGCGGATAAGCGCATGAGAGAGGCGTTCAACCTTGCGACAGACCGCGACAGTATCTGCAGCGTGATCTACGGAGGACTTTTACAGCCGGCATACTCCTTCTTAAGCACCCAGTCCACCTTCCATCTGGACATCCAGGGAACTTATGATATGGAGAAGGCAAAATCTCTCGCAAAAGAAGTTCTCGGAGACAAGACGGCCGACATGACCATGATCATCCGTTCCAGCACCGCGTCCGATTACAACTGCAAGGCTGTTGCAGAATACTTAAAGCAGGTTTACGCGGAGCTTGGCGTCAACATCAATATTGAGATCGTGGACTCCTCCCTCTACAAAGAGAGACAGCAGGAAGGCACCTACGACATGACACTTACCGTATTCGGTATCAACAATGCGGATCCGACGTCCACATTTAAACAGTACTTCGCAAGCGAAGGAAACAGCAACACGACATTAAACTACAACTACTACAACGAGAAGATCGATGAACTTGTCGCAAAAGCTCCGACGATCGCTGATGTGAGCGAGCGCAGCAAGATCTATGATGAGATCCAGCAGGAACTCTTCGATGACAGCGCGTGCGTTCCGATCTGCTACCAGATCAACGTAAACATCCACAACAAGGCGATCACACACTATGCAGGAAAGACCTTCGGTGTTGGACTTCCGACAATTTCCTGGGTGAAATAATCAATATGTCACTTTTAAAGTACATCCTGAAAAAAATGCTGATGCTTTTGCCGGTGCTCGTCGGGATCAGTATCATTGCATTTGCACTTGGGATCATGTCACCGGGGGATCCGGTGGACCAGGTGTTAAATCCAAACGGAAACGAATCCTACACGCAGGAAGAATATGATGCCATGGCGGCAAAGATGGGGCTGGACCAGCCTGCCGTCGTCCAGTATTTTAACTGGGTCGACGGCCTGGCTCACGGCGATCTGGGCAGGTCCTTTTTCACGAATAAAAGTGTCATGGACCAGCTCGCAAAGCGGATCCCGATCTCATTGAAGCTTGCGGGTTTCAGCATGATCCTGACCATCGTGTTCGGTGTGGGGTTCGGAGTCTTGATGGCGGTGGGAAAAGACCGGCTGCCGGATCATGTGCTGGGAACATTTTCAACGGTTGCATTGTCCGTTCCGGGGTTCTGGATCGCCATCGTCCTGATCTTTATCTTTGCGGAACAGTGGAAGATCCTGCCGAGCAGCGGGATCTCCGACGGATCCGGCTTTATTCTCCCGGCGGTCACGCTGGCACTCCCGAGTATCGGAGTCTGTGCGAGACTGACAAGGAGCGCGATCCTCGATGAGATCGGAAGACAGTACATGACTGTGGCGGATGCAAAAGGAATGAGCCGCCGCCGCGCAGTGGTCCGCCATGCGTTCGGAAACGCGCTGATCCCGATCATCACCTACCTGGGAACCCATATGGCGGGCATCATCGGCGGCGCCTCGATCGTGGAGACGATCTTTGCAATCCCCGGGATCGGAAGCTACGCGATCGCGGGTGTGCAGTCGAAGGATTATTATGTGGTGCAGGCGTATGTTCTGTTTTCAGGCTGTATCTATGTGCTGACAAACATTCTGATCGACCTGATCTATATCGCACTTGATCCGAAGATCCGGGCGGGAGAGGCGGTGGAATCATGAATAAATTAAAGGAACTCCACCTGTCAGGAAAAGCAAAGACCGGTCTGGTGATCTTATTATTGATCCTTTTGACCAGCGTACTCGCGCCGGTCCTTGCTCCCTATGATCCGCTGGTCTCGAACCTGTCGGAAGCACTTCAGAAACCGTCTGCCGCGCATCTTTTAGGCACGGATAATATCGGAAGAGATACGCTGAGCCGTGTTCTCTACGGCGGAAGACAATCGATCCTTCTCGCCCTGGCGGCGACCGTCCTCTCGATGCTGCTCGGTTTTGCACTGGGACTTTTCGCGGGATATTTCGGCGGCTGGATCGACGGGATCATCACGACGATCTCCAGCATTTTCCAGGGACTTCCCGGCTTGACGCTGATGATCGCGGTGGCCGGACTTCTTGGACAGGGCGTGAAGAGCATGCTGATCGCGATCGTGATCAATTCCTGGGTCGGATTTTCCAGGATCGTCCGAGGTGAAGTCATGAAACTGAAACAGGAGAGCTTTATTAAAGGACTGAGAACCATCGGAGCCGGAGACCTCCGGATCCTGTTTCTCCACATTTCCCCGAATATTTTAGGAACTCTGAGCGTCCTTTTTGCCACCAGGATCGCCGGAAATGTGATCGCGGTGGCGTCCATGAGTTATCTTGGGCTGGGACTTCAGCCCCCGACACCGGACTGGGGCGTCATGATCAACGATGCGAGACAGTATTTCCGCCAGGAACCGCTGCTCGTCATCGCTCCGGGACTCTGTATTTTGCTTCTTTCCCTCAGCATCAACCTTCTGGCAGATGAACTGCGTGACCGGCTGGATGTGCGGAAAGATGTGATGAAGACGATGTGATGCCGGAAAGCATGCAAAGAAAGGCAAAATTTTCTCAGCATAGCTGAGCCGGAACAGATTTTTGCCTGTAACTGTGAAAAAACAGAACAGCCAGGAGAGAAGATCAGATGGAAGATAAAAAAGAATGGAAAACAGAAGAAAAAAGTGACATTGAGATCCGCGACCTCTCCGTCACCTTCCAGGACGGCGGCGAGATGATCCATGCCATGGAAGATGTCAGCGCATACTTTCCGTCGGGCAGTGTCACAGGACTCATCGGGGAGAGCGGAAGCGGAAAATCACTTTTAGGCATGTCCATCCTGGGACTTCTCTCCGGGCAGGCCCGGGTGGAAGGAAGCTGTATGTATAAAGGGATGGATTTGTACCGGCTGCCGGAAAAAGAGATGCAGAAGATCCGTGGAAAAGAGATCGCCCTGATCCCACAGAATCCCACGGAATCCTTAAACCCGATCCGCAGGATCGGAAAACAGCTCACGGAGTGCATGACAGTCCACGGAAATAAGGACAAAGAGCTTGCCGATTCCCGGAGGGATGAGTTTCTCCGCAGATTTGGCTTTTCAGATCCGGACCGGATCAACCGCGCTTACTCATTCCAGCTGAGCGGCGGCATGAACCAGCGCGTGATCTCTGCCATGGGACTCATGAACCGGCCGAAATGGGTCATCGCCGATGAGCCGACAAAAGGCCTGGATGCGATTCTCCGGCGCCAGGTCTACCGGGTCCTGAAAGAGATATCAGAGACGGACACCGAAGGCATGATCGTGATCACCCATGATATTGCCCTGGCAGGGGCATTGTGTGATCGGCTGATGGTGCTCTATAAAGGAAGCATCATGGAAGCCGGGGAGACAAAGACGATCCTTGAACATCCGGCACATCCATACACGAAAGGACTGATCGCATCGCTCCCGGGGAAGGGAATGAACCCGATCGGGCGCGCAGTGAGAAAAAAAGAGGGAAATTCCGGCTGCAGTTTTTACCCGAGATGTCCGCATGCAGTGGACGCATGCAAAAATGGACGGATCCCGGAGGCGGAACTTCCGGACGGAAGGAAAGTGAGGTGCGTCCGGTATGCTTAAAGTCAGCCATATCAGCAAGACATTTACTGGCGGGATCATTAAAAAGACCCGCGTGGAAGCGGTGAAGGACGTGTCTTTTACGGTACAGGACGGGAAAACATTCGGGATCGTAGGAAATTCCGGCTGCGGAAAATCGACGATCGCGAACATGCTCCTGTCACTGATAAAGCCGGACTCCGGAACCATCGAGATCGATGGAACGATCCAGATCATCTTCCAGCATCCGGAGACATCCCTGGATCCTGCAAAAAAGATCGGATACAGCCTGGAAGAGCCGATGATCATCCACAGGATGTATGACAAAGCGGGGAGAAAAGCGCGGGTCAGAGAACTTCTGGATCTGGTAGATCTCGGAGAGGAACTTCTGGACCGCTATCCGCACCAGATCAGCGGAGGTGAGGCGCAGAGGATCATGATCGCCCGGGCACTCTCCCTGGATCCGAAGATCCTGATCCTGGATGAACCGACCAGTATGTTAGATGTCTCCGTGCAGGCCCAGGTCATGACACTCTTAAAGGAACTCCAGGAAAAGCTGGGACTGAGCTATCTGTTTATCTCCCATGACCTCGATGTGGTCCGCTGGTTCTGCGATGAGATCGCAGTGATGGAAGAAGGAAAGTTCGTGGAGACAGGGCGGACGGAGGATGTGATCGGACATCCGAAGACGGAGTTCACGAAAAAATTGGTGGAAAATTTTATACTGGAATAAAAGATACGGCGTGGAGAGAAAGTTACAGTAACGAGAGAAATTTCTACGCCGTTTTTTAGGCTGCTTTTTTATTGACATTTCATACTTTCAAGTGATACGATTCCAGCATGATAAAGCAATAAACGGGCTTTCTGTTTATTGCGGTACACTTACAACCCAGGAATAAACGGCTTGACCAGGAGGAAATGGATATGCTGAAATTTGATGCGCAGAAATATGATTATCCATCACGAAGAAGTGTTGTGTACGGGAAAAAAGGTATGGTCTGCACGAGCCAGCCCTTGGCTGCCCAGGCGGGACTCGACATCATAAAACGGGGCGGAAACGCAGTTGACGCGGCGATCGCGACAGCGGCGTGTATGACAGTTCTGGAGCCGACGTCCAACGGGATCGGAAGCGACGCCTTCGCCCTGGTCTGGACAAAGGGAGAACTTCACGGGCTGAATGCCAGCGGAAGATCACCTATGGCGATCACTGCAGAAGAAGTGAAAAAACAGGGATACACCGAAATGCCGAAACGAGGCTGGATCCCGGTGATGGTCCCGGGCGCCCCGTCCGCATGGGCGGAACTCTCGGAAAAGTTTGGAAGACTTCCGCTGGAAAAGGTGCTGGAACCGGCGATCACATATGCACGCGAGGGATATCCGGTGAGTCCGGTGACATCAAAAATATGGAACACTGCATACAGAGAGTTTTCAGAAACGCTGACGGAAGAATGTTTCCGGTCATGGTTTGAAACGTTCGCCCCGGACGGACATGCCCCGCAGCCGGGAGAAATCTGGAGGTCGGAAGCTCATGCAAAGACGCTGGAAATGATCGCGCAGACTCATGCAAAAGCATTTTATCGTGGAGAACTTGCGGATCAGATCGACGAATTTTCAAGAAAGACCGGCGGATATCTCCGGAGATCAGATCTTGAAAATTACTGGTGTGAGTGGGTGAAACCGATCCACATAAATTACAGGGGATATGATGTCTGCGAGATCCCGCCGAACGGAGACGGGATCATTGCGCTGATGGCATTGAATATTTTAAAGGGGTATTCCTTTGCGGAGCGGGACAATGCAGATACCGTGCATAAACAGCTGGAGGCGATGAAACTGGCATTTGCGGACGGAAACCGGTATGTTGCGGACCTGGATTATATGAAAGCACCGGTGGAGACGCTGCTTTCTGATGAATATGCGGACGGAAGACGGGCGCTCATCGGAGAACAGGCGCTCACACCGGAGCCGGGCAATCCGTTCCGCGGAGGAACGATCTATCTCTGCACAGCGGACGGGGAAGGCAACATGGTCTCCTACATCCAGAGCAATTACATGGGATTTGGATCCGGGATCGTAATACCCGGAACAGGGATCGCGCTGCAGAACCGCGGGGCAAACTTTACACTGGATGAGACAATGGAAAACTGTCTGGGACCGGGAAAGAAATCTCTGCACACGATCATTCCGGGATTCCTGATGAAGGACGGAAAAGCAGTTGGACCGTTCGGCGTTATGGGTGGTTTCATGCAGCCGCAGGGCCATGTCCAGGTCATCATGAATACAGTGGACTTCCTGATGAATCCGCAGGATGCGCTCAACGCGCCGAGATGGCAGTGGATCGGTGGAAAGAAGATCCAGGTGGAAAAGACATTCCCGGCCGGGATCGTGGAAGAGCTGAAAAAACGGGGGCATGAGATGGAAGTCCTCGAGAGTTCCCTGTCCTTCGGGCGAGGACAGATTATCTGGAGAGATGAAAACGATGTGCTTTGCGGGGCAACGGAACCGCGGGCAGACGGAACGGTGGCAGCGTGGTAGATGATTAAAACCTGGCGGTAATGTGCGGAGAGAAATAAAAAGCAGTTTCCTTTTCAGAGTGAGTGTGGTAAACTCGAGATTAAGCAGATCAGGAACTGCCCGGAAAAGAATACGAAAACTGTGGGAAAGGATCTGACCGCCGGAAATGGGAAAATGCAGACCATCCGGAGACAGGAGACCGCAGGGCAGTCTGGTAATGATAATGAATTCGCAGGAGGAAAGCGCAATGAATTTCAATGAAGCAGCGTTAAAGCTCCATGAGGAACATCATGGAAAGATCGAAGTTACGAGCAAGGTTCCGGTAAAGACAAGAGATGACTTAAGCACCGCCTATACACCGGGTGTTGCGGAGCCATGCAGAAAGATCCATGATAATAAGAAAGATGTTTACAAGTACACTGCAAAGGGCAATCTGGTAGCAGTTGTTTCTGATGGAACCGCAGTTTTAGGTCTTGGAAATATCGGACCGGAAGCTGCTATGCCGGTCATGGAAGGAAAGGCAGTCCTCTTTAAAGAGTTCGGCGGCGTTGATGCGTTCCCGATCTGTCTCGATACAACAGACACCGAGGAGATCATCAAGGCAGTGAAATACATTGCTCCGTGCTTCGGCGGCATTAACCTGGAAGATATCGCTTCCCCGAAATGCTTCGAGGTTGAGGCACGTCTGGAGAAAGAGCTTGATATTCCGGTATTCCACGATGACCAGCACGGCACAGCAGTTGTCGTTACAGCAGCTCTCTTAAACGCATTAAAAGTTGTCGGAAAGAAGATCGATGAGATCCATGTTGTATTAAACGGACCGGGATCTGCCGGAACTGCGATCATCAAGATGCTGCTTGCGACAGGCGTGAAAAATATCATCGCCTGCGACGAAAACGGAATCCTCTATAAAGACCGCGGAGTCGGCATCAAAGATCACAAGAAGATGCTTTGCGATATCACAAACCTTGAGGACAAGCGCGGAACTCTTGCAGACGCTCTCGTCGGAGCGGACGTATTTATCGGCGTGTCCGTAGCAGGCGCGCTGAAGCCGGAGATGATCAAGACGATGGCGAAAGATCCGATCGTCTTTGCAATGGCGAACCCGAATCCGGAGATCATGTACGATGAGGCGATGGCAGCAGGCGTAAAGGTAATGGGAACAGGCCGTTCCGACTTCCCGAACCAGATCAACAACGTCCTTGCATTCCCGGGAATCTTCCGCGGCGCATTAGACTGCGGCGCAAGAGATATCAACTACGATATGAAGGTTGCTGCAGCCCAGGCGATCGCTGAGCTTGTAACACCGGACAAACTCTCCGCAGAGTATATCATTCCGGGTGCGCTCGAAGAAGGCGTTGCAGAGCATGTTGCAAAACGTGTTGCTGAGGCGGCTGTAAAATCCGGAGCGATCCGCAAATAATAGATCTCTCTGAAAGATCGGCATATTTCCGGATAAGATCATCGATGGCAAATGACAATTAAAAAATAGTTATGAGAAACACTCCTTCCGCATATACATAAGTGCAGAAGGAGTGTTTTTGATTATGGCAGATTATCGCAGACTGATTTCTTATATTTACGAGTACGAAGGAAAAAAGAAAGGGAAAAATGTGGGATTCGCGAAGCTGGAGGCCCGGAACGGGCAGTGCAGGATCAATGTCAATGTGAAGCGGATCTATATGGGCGGCAATGCCATTGGTGCGTATCTTTTAGGGACAGGCGGTCGTGAGACATTTCTTGGGAATGTTTTTGTGCGCGGTGGAAACGGGGAGTTCCGGGTCAATGTGGATGCGAAGAACGTGGAGGGAAGCGGTACCGGACTTGATACATATTTCGGCCTGTCGGTCCATGACGTAAAGAATTCCTGGCGGTGCTATAAGACGATCTGGGAGGATGCTCTGGCAGCGGAGGAGGGAAATACCGGAGAGAATCCGGTCCTTTCGGTCCCGAAATTTACTGCCCAGATGCTGCCGGAGGCGGAAAAAGGAATGGATACACAGGCGGTTTCCAAGGTGGTGAAAGAGATCGAGGAGGAGATCGCCAGGGAAGAAGAGCGGAGAGAACAGGAGGAAAAGAGCGTATGTGGTCCGGGACCGGGGAAAAAAGAGGAAAGCGGAGCCCCGGAGAAGCGGAATGTGCATACGGTGGAATCAGACGAGAGAGAAAAGACGGCGCATGCAGCAGAGCTGAGCGGTGCAGAGGGAGATCTAAAGACGGAGAAAGCGCCGGCATATGATGGGAAAGCGGAAGAGGAAGACACTGCGGATCATGAAGTACAGCAGCAGGAAGAACAAAGTGAAGACCGCGGCAGGTTCTACCTGTCGGGGGAAGACGATGAAATCGATAAAAAGCCGGATGACACATGCGGAAATATGGAAGACAGACCGATAGAGCGGAAAATGGAAGAGACTTCCGGGGATGAAGAGGAGAATGGTCAGACGGCGAACCTGGATCCGGAGAAAACTTCTGAGTCGGAAACAGAAAAACAACAGGTGGAAACAGCGCGGCAGGAGCAGGGAATACCGCAGGGAACAGACCTGCCGTTTTACATGAAAACTGCTCAAAGAGTACAGCGGCCGAATAGCCAGAAGTTCAGACAAAATCCAGTACAGACTTCCGGTATGACGGCGCAGTCCCCCAAAAGTGCAGCTTCACAGGCAGCACATTCAACTGCCCACACAGCTCCCATGGTCTCCCCGGAGCTTGAAAATCCGGAGGTTCTGCGCTACTTGCAGGAGACGGAAGATCCTGCGGCCGATCCGGAAAAACTGTGGGAGGAATTTAAAAGGACATACCCGAAGATCCAGCCGTTCGAGTATGAGGACGGCTGCGATATCCTGACGATTCGTCCGCAGGATATCGGAAAACTCCCGAGAGAATGCTGGGTCTATGGAAACAACAGTTTTCTGCTCCACGGTTACTATAATTTCCGCTATCTGATCCTCGTAAAGCTCGGCGGGAACAAAAAGAAATCCCGCTACCTGTTGGGAGTCCCCGGGCACTACTACAGCAGCGAAAAATATATGGCCACCATGTTCGGCTTCCCGAATTTCGTCCTCTCCAGGCGCCAGCCGGTCGGGGACGGGCGGTTTGGGTACTGGTATACGGATCTGAAGATACGGTGAGTTTTAACAGACAGGCTGCTTTGTATTGTCTTTCATATTTATTTATCTTGCCAGAAATAAAAAATAAGGTACAATAAAAAAGGAATGAAAGGCGAGGATCTGGAATCATTTCCTGATCCATGACCATAGACAACATTACCTGAAATTCGGAGAAACATATGAAAAAGATGACAATAGAAGAACACTATATGAAAGAAGCAATCCGCCAGGCAAAAAAGGCGGCGGCTTTAAAAGAAGTGCCGATCGGCTGCGTGATCGTGCATGACGGGAAGATCATCGCGCGGGGATATAACCGGCGGACCGTGGATAAGAACGTGCTGGCCCACGCGGAGATCATCGCGATGCGGAAGGCCTGCCGGATTATCGGGGACTGGCGGCTTGAGGACTGTACGATGTATGTGACGCTGGAACCATGCCCGATGTGTGCCGGTGCGATCGTCCAGGCGCGGATCCCGAAAGTCGTGATCGGCTGCATGAACCCGAAGGCAGGCTGCGCCGGATCCGTACTCGACATGCTGCATGAAGATGGATTCAACCACCAGGTGGAGACGGAAGTCGGACTTTGCGGGGATGAATGCTCTCAGATGCTGAAGGATTTCTTTAAAGCACTGCGGGAAGAAGGAAAACGAAAGAAGCTGGAGCAGGCGGAGAAAGAGGCGGGGAAAGAAACCTCAGAAAATGCATAAAAGACAAACGGAGAATCGGTTTTTGCCGTGAAACCGAAAAATGCCAGTGGATGGTTCTGCAGACAGAAAAGTTGCAATAGAATTACTTATAATAAAAGACCGCTGCCAGATCTGATATGATAGATACCCGGAATTCCGGACACATATCAGATAAGATCTGGCGACGGTCTTTTCTGTCTCCATATAATCACAGAAAACTGGCAATGGAAGCGTTTACATGCATGTTACGCGCTGAATTTCTTCGGCCGGTACCGGATATCCGAAACCTTATATATCGTGATAAACGCCTCCGGATCACTGAAACTGATATAGTTCATGAGCGCCTGGTATTCGCGCTTATCGACGATCGTGATGATCTCGTTGTGCTTCTCAAAATTGTAAGCACCGGTGGCTTCATAGATCGTGGCCCCGCTGTGCAGGTTGTCGATGATGAACTTGCGGAGTTCCTCTTCCTTTTTAGTGATAATGCAGACACGCCTCTTGACGTTCTGATCGAAAATAAAGTAGTCGAGGACGATCCCGTTCACATATGTACCGAGGACACTGAGTACGACCGTCTTTTTGTCGTAAACCAGTGCGGAGGAGAGCGCCACGCACATGCCGGAGAGGGACATGGCCTTTCCGAGATCCATGTGCAGATATTTATTCATGATCTTCGCAACGATATCAAGTCCGCCGGATGATGCGTTCATGTTAAAGAGCATCGCAAGCCCGACGCTGACGACGAGGACGTAACAGATAACATCCAGTTCCTGGCTCCCGGTGAGAGAGGTGAAATCTGGGAAGATCTTCTCAAAAATTCCCAGAAATACCGGCAGCATGACGCTTGTATACACGGTCTTGGCTCCAAACTCTTTTCCGCAGAGAATAAATCCGATGATCAGTAAAATGACATTGAAGGCCATCGTGATCACGGAGAGCGGAAGCGGAATAAAGTGGGTCAATACGATCCCGAGACCGGAGATACTGCTGATCGAGGTGTGGCTCGGCACCAGAAAAAAGTAGACTGCGATGGCCGTGATCGCATCAGCCAGGGTCATGACAAGCACTTCTTTGATAAACCCCTTGTTGTTCATGATAATAAATCCTTTCCTGCAGAGACATTTGCGTTACCGTGTACAGCATCAGGCAGGATGTCCTGTTTGAAAATTCGCTGCTGTCCGCGGGAAACAATCATTTTGCCTCACCAGTATATACTGGACGGACATGGAATGCAAGAGAACGTGGTGAAGTGTGAATAGAGTAAAAGGGCGCTGCGCACTGCTCAAAATGCCTGGAAATGGACAGGGAAAGTTAAGAAAGTTTATATATAGAAGTAATAACTGTATGGTAAGATAAAATAAATCTGGAGAATGCACATGAGATTTGGCAGAGACCGCTTCCCGGCGATCCAGGTCGGCACAAACTGATAAATGGTCTTTCTGATCAATAAACCTCATGGGCAGAAAATTTCGGAATGGAAGATTCCATATGATACAGTTATGATCACAGATCCTGTTAATTCAGAAACGGAGAAAAAGTATGAAAAATAAAAAGAAGATCCTGGCGGCTGCAGGAATTCTGGTGCTTGCGGGAGTTGCCGCAGTGTGTTATATCCAGAATAGAGATAAAAAGGAGGCAGCATCTATCGGAATCATCGGCGGAGCAGACGGACCAACGAAGATCTTTCTGGCCGGGAAAATCGGTTCTCCTGACGAAGAAACAAAAGCGGCTGTTTTGGACCTTGAAACCGCGAAAAAGCAGTCCTATTGGGATGTCGTGGAACTTGACTATGTGAGCAAAGACAAAATCTCTTTGCATGGTTCCTTCGGATACATTTCATTTAATATCAATAGTTCCGATGACCCTGCGACGCTGGAGCCGGCTGCAGCCTATACGCTGGAGGAAGCGGGACCGATCGTAACCCAGGGCGATGATTACACGGAGGTTGTCGGAGATGAGGATGGCTGCGTGGTGGCACCGAAAGCATACACGAAGGAAAAGAACCCGATGTACCTTTACTCTGACACTTATGGGGATGTGACGGAAGTTCCGGAAGAAGTCTGCAAAGTGTTCAGGGAAGATAAGGAAAAAGGTGCTTTCAAGGATGCATATCTGGCGGATGACCGGTTAAATGAGATGGCTGCGGATCTTTATAAGGAATACGGCAGCAGGCTGCTGTACGGTCCGGTGGAAATCCCGGAGTACGACAGTGAAGTTTACGGATTTCTGGCAGCCGACGGCGATAACCTGGAAGATATCTGGTACGGGATCTGGCATGCACCGTTAGAGAACCAGACATTCCCGATCACAAAAATGCCGCTGTTCAAATAAGCAGATGAATACGATTTAGTGAAATCAGGGAAGAAATTTGCAGATAGTTCACTGTCACCGGGGGATTTCGCAACTTGACAAAATGCCCCCGTCCATGTATACTTAACTGGTCCGCACAGCCGGGGAGATAGCGGTGCCCTGTACCTGCAATCCGCTACAGCAGGGGTGATGTTCTGCCGCGGGTACTTCCTTGTGAAGCTGCCCCTGGTAAGCGGCGCTGACGTTTTGGTCTCGCGCAATGGGACTCTCTGAACCATGTCAGGGCAGGAATGCAGCAGCATTAAGGAGAACCTTCCATGTGCCGCGAGGGAGCCGGGACCGAGCTGGCTGCCAGGGTAACGTTTATGAGACGTATTCAAAGCAGAGCGTGCGGATAAAAAAGAAATTTTAAGAGGTGACAGCGAATGAGAAAGAAATTTCTGCTATTGCTGGCGCTTCTTTTTTTATTGGCCGGGGTGATCTTTGTCCTGCCCGCAGTGCGGGATCATGTTCCGGACCAGACGAAAGAGAGTGCCACAGAAGAGACAGAATCAACAACGGAGACAGAATCAGAAACGCCCACAGAGACGGAAACAGAATCAGAGACCGAGACAGAAGAAACGACTGAGGAGGAGACGGAAGGTCCCGGAGACCCGGTGGACCGTGAAAAGGTGGAGACTCATCTGATCATTGCCTCTGACACGCACTATATGTCACCGTCCATGACGGATTACGGCGCGGCGTTTGACAGTCTCGTAAATAGCAATGATGGAAAAGTGATCCGCTATCAGCCACAGTTATGGCAGGCGTTTAAATCGGAAGTCCTCGCGGCTAACCCTGACGCCCTGATCTTAAGCGGAGACCTGAGCTTAAACGGTGAAAAGGCAAACCACCTGGAATTTGCCGAAAAGCTCCGGGAGATCGAGGAAGCGGGAGTTCCGGTCTATGTGATTCCCGGAAACCACGATATCAATAAGCCGGACGCCGGAGAATACTTCGGGGATCAGAGAACCGATGTGGAGAGTGTGACATCGGAAGAATTCCGTGAGATCTACGCGGACTTCGGCTATAACGAGGCGAAGAGCGAGGCACCGGATTCCTTGAGTTACCTGGTGGAGTTAAACGACACCACATGGCTCATGATGCTGGACACGACAGTCTGCGAGCCGGAAAACGAAGTCTATGGCGAGATCAAAGAGGAAACACTTGAGTGGATGGAGGAATGCCTGGAGGAGGCGTACGCCGAGGGAATCACGGTGATCCCTGTAGGACATCACAACCTCCAGCGCCTTAGCCGTGTCTATGTGGAAGAATGCGTGATCGAAAACTGTGACGAGGTTCTGGAACTCTTTGAGCGCTATCTGACACCGGTGTACTTCAGCGGCCATCTTCATACACAGAAGGTCATGAAACACCTGACGGAGCCGGGAATGGGCTCGGACACTTACGGAATCTGGGAGATCGTGAGCAATTCCCTGATCCTGCCGCCATGTCAGTA